>Ga0307430_1000011_pt1 | contig 170205 bp, 139 predicted proteins | sample SalMarWE160130MG_FD_202159 | JGI IMG/M metagenome (GOLD analysis project Ga0307430, IMG submission 202159) | Salt marsh sediment microbial communities from the Plum Island Ecosystem LTER, Massachusetts, United States - WE1603-130 | ecosystem: Environmental > Aquatic > Marine > Intertidal zone... | reverse complement strand
ACCTCTACCGGCGACGTTCATCATCAATCCCACTTCCGGATCCTTGAAACTCCCCTTGGCTTCAATCTGTATGATGGCGCTTTTGGCCTCTTCCAGTGAAGAGGCCGCCCCGCCGCCACCGCAGGCAGTGAGCAGTAAAATTAAACAACAAATGCCAAAAGCAACGATTCTCGATCCTCTGATTTTCATCATCTTCCTCCATCGGAGATCATAAGAGCAGAATTAATCTTACATGTAAACTATATACGAGACAAGTAAAGGGTGTTCATGCTGAATAACTTTTCGATCGTTTCGCATCGTTTGGATCGATTATGACAACCCAATAATAATCAAATTTTCACAGGATCGGCGATATTACCTCGAATGTCTCCAGGATGTGATCGAGTGCATAGAGGTCATCCTCCGTTACGACTTGAACGATGATTCGAATGATAACATCCTGTTCCGGGTCCTGCAGTTCAGCCACGAGTGCCAACCGGACAGGTCCATCAGCGCCATTACAATTCGTGTAGAGATCGAACATCCCGATAAAATTTGGTTTTTCAAAAGGATAACGACCTTCGAAAACACATTGATCCTGACGCACGAAGGGGTCATCCAACTCTTCCTCAATCGTACCCACAGCCAAATACTCGCGGTTGTGTGCGATAAACGATACGCCAGGACCTTCTTCAAAGATCGTGAAATCAACGAGATCGGGCGCCGCCCATAGACTAGCGGTGTAATCCCAGGTGATGTCGGGGTTGATATCGCTCCATTGGGTTGGTACCTCCATCTGTATCTCGCTTTGACTGTCCGTGATGGCCATGAATTTTTTATATGCACCAGAGGGGATCTGTTCTTCCTCCTCTACGGTAGCCGCCAATTCCCGGCCAAAAGAATACGACACCTCCAACGGAGTACCATTCACACGACCCTCCAACACTTCCTGCGTTTCAAATCGAAGTACCTGGATGCTCATCACAGCTTCCTCACCATGCGTGCGCAAAATATCACAATAATCCGACATCGTTCCGTCGGTCGAAAGCACAAGCCCTTCCAGGGTCACGATGATATCGCCAGGTTGTATGCCGACAACGTCTGCCGGTGATCCCGCTGCAACCGAGTAGACCCAGATACCAAAGATGCTCTCCCCATCATTCACGGCTACGCCGTTGATGCCCATCGATGTGACGTTTTCGCCGGCCCCCAGTCGATCGATGATTTTTGAGGCTTCATCCACTTTGATAGCGTAGAATTGCGTTTGTGTACCAGGCTGCTGGCTGGAGGCAAAATTTACACCAACCACTTTGCCCTCGCTCGTTACCAGGGGGCCACCCGAGTTCCCCGGATTGATCGTGGCATCGTGTTGCAGAACGTCATCGATGGATGACCAAGGGGTCTCTCCGCCCGTCTTCGCTTTGGCTACGATTCCTGAAGTTAGGGTATATTCCGGATCGCCCAATGGGTAACCAACTGCGTACACCTCGATTCCAACCTGGATTTCTCCGTCGTACCATTCCAGATACGGAAAATTTTCGCCGTCAATATCGATAAGGGCAAGGTCCGAGCATTCCGAAACGCCAAGAATGGTTGCGTTATACGGTGTCTCTTCTCCACCCACCCACACCTCTAAGGTCGCCGCACCACTAACGACGTGATTGTTGGTGACTGCGATCCCGGAGGGATCGATGATAAAACCAGAGCCCCGGCCGGCGACATTGGAAAGCAAACCATCGATTGGATCTTCGAATGTACCTCTGGCTTCGATCTGAATCGAGGCATATTTTACATCATCCAATGAGTCGATTGCTTTTCCCGCTAATTGCTCAGCACGATCTGAACTGCTGCACGTCGATAGGAAAATAGAAATGAATACTAGAAATAATGACTTCAGGGCTTTCCGTATATAAAACATGGTGTATCCTCCAGACCCCTGTCAATCATCGCAAGGAGATGATGGTACTGAAATTGGATCGTTCACGTTCTTGTTTCATTCTGGGATTCGGTTCACTGTTCCCAATAAGCAACTTCCTCTATCACCACTTCGAAATCATCCGTTTGCTCTGCGGCGATAAACAACCCGAAGCGTCCGCTTTTGAACGTGCTGTCCGTGAGGGAGGTCAACAATTTTCCGTTGGCATAGAGTTTGAAGGTGCTGCCTTTGACATGTATACCCAACCGGTTGGTTTGATTCGGACCCGATACAATGTACGGAGAACTCGTCCAGCCGGCCAAGGCTTTGAACTCACCATCGTTCCAACGATAGAGCCGATACTTGCCGTTACAGGTGAAACCGAACACATAAGCATGATTTGGATCGGACGCTCGCACAAGAACGCCGTAGCGGTCCTGACCCGCACACTGATCACCGGTCCTGGCGATTGCCTCGAGGTAAAAGTCATCCGCCACCGGTCTGCTGGAAAGCCCCCACTCATCCAGACCGCCCTTGCTGAATGTCTGCAGTACCATCTGGTTGTTCTTGATCTCGAATTTGGTCTGAGCGGTATCCAGCAGATACCAATAAACGTAGCCATCAAAGTTGTCACGCCATGTTGCCGCTCCCAGGTCGAGGTCTTCGACCTCACTCGAGACGACGATTTCCACCCAGAAACTTAGATCCCCATCCTCGCCCGTTCCAAAGATCACACCGGATGGGTTTTTCAAGCGCCAATTCGAACGATAGCTGCCTTCAAGTTCGGGTGCTGTGAATTCGATCGAGAGATCGACTTCATCCCCAGGCTTCACTTCACCCAAAAGGGGATACGACTCCTCCGCGCCCATCAAATCGCCATCAAAGAAAACGAGTTCGTATTCACTCGTCCAGGAGCAGGAGTTGCCGTTGCGCAAGCGCCATGTTTTCGTGAACTTGGTTCCAGGTTTAAATTCCGTGCCATCTGCGATGGTTATATCATCGACGAAGATTGCCTGAGTGCAATTCTCATCGCCTGGTGTCTTCGTTACTGTTGCCGTGGACGTCCTCGTCGCTTCGTCAGAGTCCGGATCTGAAGGAGTGTTATTCTCCGGGGCAACAGAAGTCGTCGACACGGGCATTTCATCCTCTGTAAGGCGCAGCTCGACTGTCTGTGCCGCAGCTGTACCCATAAGATCGGGCGTCGAGAGTTCGGGCGCCGGCATGTTGCATGAACTTAATAAAACGATCACGATCAGGAACGGGAGACTAGACACTCTACTACGAGGCATCCTTCATCCTCCTCAGCCATGGGATGATTTTGCGATATGTATATTGTAGTTTAACATGGTTTAGTATCGCCATTTCGATCCAATTATACAAAAGGGAGCCGATCCCTTCGCTTTCTGCGCACATCAACAGAACCGCTGTTGAAAAAACAGCGGTTCTGGTTTTGTTTTCGTCAGGAAGAAAGATGGACATTCCTGACGAGCCTGGATCGATGCCATGCGTAAAAATGCACCATCATTCCACTGTCACGCTTTTCGCCAAATTCCTGGGCTGATCGACATCCGCGCCACGAATAACCGCGATGTGATAGGCAAGCAGCTGCAGTGGAATCGCGGTTGTGACCGGGCTGAGCAACCAAGGAGTTTCAGGGACCCATAAGATGTGGTCAGCGATCGTCGGTAACAAATCGTCGCCATCTGTTGCCACGGCAACGACTACCCCACCGCGTGCCTTTGCCTGCTCGATTTGACTTAACATCTTTTCATACCAGAGATCCTTCGTCGCAATGGCGATGATGGGCATCTCTTTATCGATCAGCGCGATCGGCCCGTGCTTCATCTCTCCTGCCGGATATGCCTCAGCGTGAATGTAAGAAATTTCTTTTAACTTTAGCGCCCCTTCATACGCGATAGGCATGTTGATACCTCTGCCGAGGTACAAACAATGATCGACGTCTTTGAGATACCAGGCGCTCTTCTGAATATCATCTGCGCGATCGAGGCATTTCCCCACCAGATCCGGAATTAGTCTTAAGTCACGTACCAGTTCCCTTCGACGAGAATCCTCGATCTCACCGCGTAAATCTGCGAGAAGTATTGCCAGCATGTATAGATCGATCAAAGGCGCCGTAAAGGCCTTGGTTGACGCAACCCCAATTTCAGGGCCCGTCTGCATGCCTATACAGCCATCGGCGATGCGCATCGCCTGTGAACCGATGGCGTTGACGATGCTCCACAGCACAGCGCCCCGTTGGCGTGCTTCCGTCATCGCCGCTAATGTATCTGCGGTTTCCCCAGATTGACTGATCGCTAGAACGACGGTATCCGCATTCACCAACGGCTCTCGATATCGGAACTCCGAGGCGATATCGACTTCCACGGGAATTCGGGCGATACGCTCGATTAATACCTTTCCAACCATACCGGCATGTGCCGCCGTGCCGCAGGCTGTGATGATGATCTTCTCTATCCGTTTTGCGAGTTCTTCGGTCAAATTGAGATGTGGTAAATAGATTCTTCCTTTCTCGAAATCGACCCGGCCGGCGATCGTGTCCGTCGAGCTGCGTACTTGCTCAAATATCTCCTTGAGCATGAAGTGTTTGTATTCCCCCTTCTCTGCGGAAACCGGATCCCAGGCAACGGATTGAATCTGGGCGTCGATGCTTTCACCGCGCACCGAGTACACTTCAAATTCATCCTGTTTCACGACGGCCATCTGACCCGATTCGAGAAAAACCACGCGTCGTGTGTGCTGCAGAATGGCCGGAAGATCAGAAGCGACGAACATCTCGCCCTCACCGACACCCACAACGACGCCGCCGGCATTTCCAATACGGGCAGCCACGATGCGATCAGGCTCTCGCAGCGAGAGCAGGACAATCCCATGCGCGCCTTCGATGTTCTCGATCGACAGGCGGGTTGCATCGGCGAGATCATGACCGAGCGCCAGATAGCGTTCGACCAGATGAACGATGATCTCAGAGTCCGTCTCCGAATTGAATTCGATCCCCTCTGCGCTTAACTCGTCTCGCAAGGAACGATAGTTTTCGACGATGCCGTTGTGAACCAGAACAACGTCACCGGACGCCCCGACATGAGGATGGGCGTTACGTGCACTTGGCTCTCCGTGAGTTGCCCAACGGGTGTGCCCGATTCCGATGCTGCCGTGCACAGGTTCGCTTTGCAGCAGTTCTCCGAGACGCGCAAGCTTTCCAGCATCCCGTCGAATTTCAATTTTCCCATTATCGATGATCGCCAAACCAGCGGAGTCATACCCGCGGTATTCAAGGCGTTTTAAGCCCTCGTAGATGATTGACTCGGCACTACGCGTGCCGACATATCCAACGATGCCACACATGCTTCGCCTCCAAGTTGATGGTATTTGTTCGTACCACAACCCGATGCTTTGTATGCGTCGTTGCCAACACACTTTTGCACACCAGGAGATCTGTTTTCTGGGGAAGGTTCGGGTGGTGGTTCACCCGGAGGGCATCCGCTGATCATTCGATTTTCCTGGCTCACCGCCCGAGAGCGTTTTGTTTACCAGTTAGCCCTGCTTTGCAGCCAGGGAACCCTCGTCCTCGTCACCCCGACGGTGTCGGGGCCTTGCGCTATGCCTTCCCAAAGCATTTACATCTCGACGATAGCCACCTCCTATTCGTTATTCATCACTCGCCTCATTATACCGTCATTTCCACAGCCTGATGCCAACCACTCGCTGGTCCATTATAGATCATGAATTCTTGTACGTCTTCATTCGCATCCATCAACACACCCAAAACGAGATTAGAGTAATTCTATTGTATCCCGCGTGGCTTGCGACAGATCGGCATAATCCCCTCTTCGATCTTCTGGTAACATTTCAGCCAACATATACATCGCTTCATCCGTCATCTGTTGTAAACGATGACCTCGCAGCCGACCTTCAAAACGCCGGTATTGGAATGGACGTCCAAGTTTCACCACTGCTCCTGGTTGACGCATTCGCTTGGGGCTGATTGTGGGAAAACCCACCGTCCCAGTTATGGCCACAGGCACAATGGGCGCACCACTTCGATATCCCAAGTAAGCGACCCCCTCCCTCGCCTTCTGCAATGCAGGATTACGTGTGCCTTCGGGCGCAACCAAAATCAATTCACCAGCCTCGAGGACCTCAAGCGCCATACGAATTGCACGTCGATCGACTTCATCGCGGCGTACCGGAATCACCCCCCAAATGTAAGGAAATATTCCCCAGATCGGATATTTAAAAGCTTCTCGCTTGGTCATGGGTACCAGATTGCGGGGGATGCTTCCTAACACCACGATCGGATCGACAAAGGCTATGTGATTGATCATCACAATGGCAGGTCCACTCCGCGGTAAATTATCCAATCCCTCAACGCGATCGATTTTTGCGAGTACACGAAATCCGATTTCATTAAGTAACCAACGCAGAATCTGCCTGCGAAACTCAAAACGAGCGTGGTCATACCCACCGCGCCATCCATATCGCTCTGGTGCATCGGCTTCAACTCGAATCATACCTTCCTCCGTACCAGAAAATATAAGATCAACTGTCCGATACCAATGTGAAGACCCGATCGAAAACCTGTGAGATATTTAATTGTGTGGAGTCGATCACTATCGCGTCCTCGGCGATACATAAAGGAGCAAGCTCGCGCGTCGAGTCGATGTGATCGCGCCGCTTCACCCCTTCTAGAATATCTTCGTAACTCATCGAGTCTCCGCGTTCTTCATTTTCCAGGTGCCGCCGCCTTGCCCGTGCTTCGGCAGACGCATCCAGATAGATTTTTAGATCCGCGTCAGGCAGCACGACTGTCCCAATGTCCCGACCAACCATGACGACTTTCCCGCGCATACCAATTTCTCTCTGCCGCTGAGTCAGAATTTCACGCACACCGGAATATATTGACACCTGTGAAACATTACCATCGACTTCGGGAGATCGAATTTCCCATGTGGCATCGACACCGTCGATGAGGATATCATTCTGGCGACCATCATCCTTTGAAGGCGGACAGACATCGATCTCGATCTCCGAGACCAACGAAGTAACAGCCTTTTCATCCTCAACCCTTATGGAGCGCCGGAGTACAGCAAGCGTAGCAGCACGATACATGGCGCCGGTATCCACGTACAAGTATCCCAAACGTCGCGCCAATTCGGCTCCCAATGTCGATTTCCCTGATGCCGCTGGTCCATCAATGGCGATAACACTTACGGGTTTCATAGAGAGAAACCTTCCTCTTTACTCAACATCTTCATCGGGCATAATGTCCGTCGCGCCGGGCACCAGGTCAGCCCGCGCCATCAGAATCCAATTCTCTTGCGAAATGGGTGCCTCACGCGTGATCCACCAATATATGAAATCTGGCGGAAGGATTCCACTCCAAGCCCATCGCTCGCCCAAAACGAAGCTCTGCCCGATATATTGCCCCGAGAATGTGGTCAAATGGGCATCTTCCGGAGTAAGAATGAGTTCAGTCGCGGTCAGTATGTCCTGCTCTCCCGAGAAGCGAGCCAGATCTCGCATCGCCCAGGCGATATCTGCATGAATGTCTGCATCATTAACTTGCAGCGACAAGGCATCATCTCTGCCGGTACTTATCTCGGAAATCATCTCAATGGTCGTTTTCAATGTAGACATGCTCGCCGTCGTTGCCTGTGGACGCCACAATTCCATAGCGCTTGGTTTGGTGAAATTCAACTGCCAGATGGAAGATATGGTCAGGAGAAGAAGGAAGATGGCTGCCGCAGCCCCTGTCCCATCGAGTGCCACATCAAGATCCCATCCCATTCCGACGAAAGTAACGATGAGCGCGGCAATAATGAATGAGCCGATGAAAATAAAGGGATAAAACCTGGCTGCGCAAAAGGACAACACACCACCTAATTGGGATCCACCGGAATAAGCCTGGAGCATCATCAAATCAATCGCAAAGATAAGAATTAGAATGCAAGACAACATGAAAAATTCAAACCAGTGCTTCCTGATGGCGATTCGGTCGGCAAGTATTCCAAGCTGCTTTGCCGCCAGGATCGCCATCGGCAGCGCGACCCAAACGATGTCGCTGGGCTTGCGGCCAAGAAAAATGAGCGTAACGAATAATGCAGCGACGAACCAGGCAACAACGCTTCGTCCGATTCCATCTGGATTGCGAACGGCCCCATAGATCCCCACCAGGCCGAAAATCAATACGAGCGGATTATAAATCGGAAGCATCAAAACGGATGTGATTCCAGGCATCTGTCCCGATGAGTACCAACCGGAAATCCACCCCCCGATCGATTCAGCCGTCCCGGCGAAACCACCGAGTGCAAACCCGATGCCGCTCACCGCAGCGAGCCATACAACCAGCGCAATCCAGACATACCTTTTAACTTGATATTTCTTGCATGTATCAACAAATTCACCCAAGCCAGACTTATTTTTCAGCCCAAATAACCCCGCGATACAGATCGTTAGGAGTCCATACAGCGCGTCAGCTCCCGTCGCAAGAGCAAATCCGAGTGCAGCGGCGATCCAGGGCATTCGCTTTTTGACGTCGTCATCCGATTCAGCACCCACGATCAACATCAAGACCGAGACAATCCCAAGCACAGCGATAGAAGGGCTCCCTGCCGTCCGTGAGATTGCAATCAAAATCGGCGATATACAAAAAACAATCGCCAAAACAAGTGTGTTTCCACGCCCCAATCGCTTTCGCGCCAGGATGGGTGTAAACACCAGTAATACACCCGCCAAGGCATTCACAAAACGGGCAACCGCATCCTGTGCACCGAAAAGATGAAACAGCAACGCCGTAAGGTTATGATAGATCGGGTTACTCGGCACAACGAATTCACCATTGTGCCAGTGCGGCGATGCATGAGGTGTAACACTCGCCGCCGCCAGTGCATGGTTTGCTTCCGCCTCGGAGAGCGGCGAATCCCCCAAATGATTCATCCGCAACCATGCCGCCGCGAAGAAAACGAGAATGTACAAGATAACTTCGATGGTGATCGATTCGCGCTTGATCTTCACGGAATCAACGCTCCTTTTCTGGCATAGATCCGCACTTCATCGTTGGTATAGACCATTTCCATATGGATCTCGAATTTCTGCTCGTCGATATTCTCATACGTCGATCGTTCCACGGATCCGATATAAACATAATCGATATCGTAGCGATCGAGCAAGATTTGCGCATCGTTCCAATTCCGGGTTTGATACAGCGTGGCGATGTCGCTGCCTCGCGAACCGACTTCATCATAGCCGCCACGCCATTGACTCTCATGTCCGGGCCATCCCAGTACTGTTGGGAATCCGGTATGTGTGGAAATACGAGCATAGCTCGGGTTATAGCTTCCACCCACAGCTTCGCTGATCACACCAATGGGAAGGTTTTCTCGAATCCATTGTATGGCCTGAAAATCGGCAGGATTACGCATTCCGATAAAAATCGCGCCGTCGAGCGTGTATCCCTGCGCAGGATTAAAATGACTTGATTTCGTCCACAACGTAAGGAACGGATAAAACAACCCCAATAAAAGCGGAAGCATCACCAGTGCAGTCAAACCGCAGCGGATCATATCTCGTCTGGGTTTGGCTGACAACGCAGCTCTCACGACACTGTAAAGCCAGATAAGCCAAGCCAAAGCATACAAACCCAGCAATACTGTCGCGATCCCGGCAGTTGTTCCTTCCAGCAGATTTGCAGATAACTCATCGAGTAGATCGAGAAAAATGGGCGCGATCGGCAGCAAGACGGCAAACACGGCGATATGTCGCCAGCTCCAGCGCCAGATTTCACTCAGTGCGTAGGCAGCAGCCAGACCCCATAAAATCCATGCAGCGAAATAAAACTTGAAAATCGTGTTAATCCGATAACCGAATTGATCGCGCAGGTACAAAAATTCCGGTCCAAGCACCAGGAGCGCCCCAATGATAATCAGCATGACGATAAAAACCCACGTCGGATTCTGATCCTGATCCAGGTCATCTCGAGGGCGAAGTTGCCGCAGCAATAAAACGCAACCCAATGCGAATAAGATACCCATACCGAGGGCAGTCCAGCCATTCCACAAACGCGATAAGGATGCCTCAAACACTTCTTGCAGAGTCCCGGCCCCCAAACCACTCAAACTCTGGTCCAATTCAGATTGATCCATGACCGGTAGGACAACCCCCCAGGTAAATACCCACGAAATCAACATCAGGGAAAGCGGGATGCTGATGGACAAACCCGCAATCATACCCCCATCCGAAGGCTGCCAACGCTTGCGAACCTTCTGAATCAACCACCATAGAATCGGCAGTAAGAGCGGAGCAAACATGACCAGCAACTGTGGGAATCGCGTGGGAAAGATTAGATTTGGCAGTATGCCACCCAGTTGGGAGCTAAAACTTGGATACCAGGGGAAATACAAAAAAATCGCAATCGCACCAACGGCAATCAATGTGTTGAGCGTACTTTTTATAATATCGATCCTGTCCAAACCCCTGAGACGCCAGATCAGGCAAAGCACGAACAGGGTCAGATAGATCGGTGAATCCCAGGTGTTCAGAAATATGACACCGCCAAAAATCCATGCACTGACCCAGAGCTCCGTCATCGACAGTGCCGATTCTTCGGCGCCCGATAGCAAACGGAATAATGTCCAGATTAGAAATAGGCCAATGGCGGGCAAGATACTGGCCTTGACGCCATTGACGATAAGCATGCCAAAACTCATTCCCGGGTCGACGGTGCTCACAATTTTGCTAGCGATGAGGAGCAGAAGGAGTAGAAACGCTCCGAGTTGAATGGCGTTTTCGACATTCAACGGCAACCGTTGTGCCCGAAGACGAACTGGTTTCTGTTTGCCTGATAAAAAGATGTTTAACGCCAATGCGACAGCAAACAAGACGAAGGGCAGCGCCAGAAGATGCGGGTGATTGTCGGCAAGGAGAAACGAGAAGAATGGAAATTCGTCGATCAATTCAAATGGAGTATCGCCCGCCAGGTTAACATCGCTTACGACGCGAGATGCGCGCCACCACCACCAGAATCGTTGGGGCACCCAGCTTTGAATTGCCGCTGGTGCATCAACAAGGTTTTTTATATTGAGCCACCCCCAGAAGGATGAGACCCATTCTCCTTGTACGGTCTGGCGCCAAAACAGCCCACGTGCGTGTAAGACTTCAAGAAAACCTTCCAGATTTCCTGTAATCAATACGAAAACCGGCCCCAAGAATGAAAGGCCAAATCTAGGCCGGCCGTCCCGATGGTGGAGTAAGTTATACAGAATCGAATACGTGCCCAGAACGCTCATCGCAAACCAGAGCGCGTTGGCGATATTAAAACTGACACTTCCGACCTCCCCCGTCAATTGGGAGAGAAATGCAATCTGAACATATCCAAAATAGTAATAAGATATGGCATACCCTGACAACCAGGGATCTAATGGTGGAAACGTCTCGGATTGCAGGATTCCGTTGATGAAGGCCAATTCCATCGGTTTTTCCGTATGGTCCAACGCGGGCATGGTGGCACGAACACCAGCCCAGAACAGAAAAGCCACCAGGAATAAAACCTCCATGAGGATGATCATCTTGCGGTGCGCACGAAGCCAACGCAAGATATCGCGCCAGTGATTGCGTGAGACGATCAAACTCAACAGCGCAAGCAGAATCAATACAAATACAGCCCCGCCAAACGTATTGCGCAGCAAACCAAAATTCGCTCCGATCCAGAGCAAATAACTCGCCGCCATGATCCCAACCGCATGCACAAAACCAAAACCGCGATCGGGCAAACGAGTGAATATACGCCACACGATGGGGAAAACGAACAACGCGGTCAGTGTGCTGATCGCCCACCACCCAATCACAGCGATAATCATTGCAATACCTCAAGAATTATCGTCTCGCCGGAGCGATACACTTCCTTGAATATTCCACTGGCTACCATTACGTCGAACTTCTCCAATCCATGGGTTGGACAAACAAGTTGGCTATCCGCTACATCCGCATTAATCGGCTCACAATCCGAAGCGGACACATCAGGTTGTCCCATGCCGTAGGGGTAGCCGCGCATATCACAACTCACCTCTTGACCATCAGGTTCGCTCCAGCATGGTTGAACGCTTTCAAAGTAAGCTCGCTCCAGTTGGCCAAGAACAACATAACGAACGTTGTATCGATCGAGTACTCCTTGTGCTTCCGAGATCGACTGCGTGAGATAAAAACGCAATACATCCGCGCCGCGCTCTTCAACGGCGCCGGCTGGCCCTTTGACCCGCTGCTGTCGCTGGTGATTCAACCAGCCAATCACGCCCGGCAAGCCGGTATAAATCGTGAATCGAGAGCCCCAGCGATATTCTGGGACATTGGCTTCAAGAATAACGGGAGTACCTTCTATGTTGTCCTGCATCCATCGAATGGCTTCGTAATCCTCCTGGAGGGAGAAGGTATCGTGCATTTCAACTCGTACCGCAAACGGCATGAAGTCCATGCCATCCAACGAATGCGGGGCTTCGGTTACCCAGCGATCTCGTATTTTTGCCGGGGTGGCAAAGAGGGGATAAAGCACCGCTGATACAATCACTACACAAGCCAATACCCGCCAAACGCCCCGCCATGCTCGTCGCCACGTAGGAAGGTCCACCAGAATCCAGGCGAGGATTACGCCGGCCGCCACACTAAGCATATCCCATACCTGCATATAAAACTTAAACACCGTGTTCATTCGATCGATGGTCGCACTTACAATGACGATTTCGACGAAAAGCGTCAACGCAATCGCCACACCGATCAAGGACAATACGACTCGCCTTTCGACGGCCAAATCCCTTCGCAACAACAACACGCCAGCCAGGGCCATGATGGGGATTGCGAACCATGTGGCGGGATAGCCGAGACCGATCAAAATGGCCATGGCAATCGCAAAGACAATCCCCCCAAGCGCAATCAGCCAAAGATGAGGTCGCAATCGCCGCAATGCCGAGAGTGGAGTCTCATCCATCCAGCGTACGGATTCCCAAATCAGCCAAGATGCAATCATGAAGAGGAATAAACCATGAACGGTGAAATAGTCCGCGAAGGAAGTCTTCGCACCCCGCCAGATTTCCAATTCGTTGTAGCCCTGTGCGTACGAGTCGTGAAACGGTTGGTAGAGCAGATTGGCGAAACTAATTAAAAGCAGGCCGATCAACAGGGCTTCAAAAATGCTTCTCAGACTTATTTTTCGGTGGAAGAACAACACCGAATACGCCGCCCCAATCGCTCCCAGGACCCGATACACGGGAAAATCTGCTATGTTTGTCGGGCCGAGTGCGCCAAATAAGATGCCCCCGAAAAGAATGGATATGCCAAATTCCAGCCAGCCTCCCCGCTCTCGCCGTGCTGCAAGCAGCAACCGAGACAGGATCCATGCGATACACAAGATCGTCAGCGGTCTGCTGATCATATGGGCATGTAAATCCGCATACAAGAAGGTGAAAAATGGGAACTCGGTAATCGGACCGACTTCACCAACCCCTGGTGTTATGGCTCGGCTGGGGTTCCAATACCAGTGATGTAGTGGGATTTGGAATTGGAATCCGGAACCCACGAACCGTACAAACCCGGTTAACGCCTGGAATGTTCCAAGCAAACCATTTACTTGCGGTTCTGGAGCTGCACCGATCGCTTTGAATTCATCGTAAAGCATATCCGCCGTGCCGAGATTACCCAACAGGACGAGTACCAATGCGGCGGCGATCCCCGCGGTGCGAGCACTGGGAAGACGGATGTTTCCCACCCGTCCTTTTGTGAATGCAACCAAATTATAGGCAACGCAGTAGCCAGCCATCGCCAGTAAAGCGAACAGCGTAGGAATGACGAGGTTGTAGGCCATGGAGGGGAGTATGCCTAACAGTTTGATCGGCATACCAACGATCACAAAGCCAAAGTAGTAATAATTAATATAACCACCGGCAAACCAGGGGTCATACGGTGGAAATGAGGTGCTTTTCAGAACCGCATTTAGATAGGAGAAATCCATCGGTTTCTCACCACCAAATGCGGGATGCCATAAATCTGGATTTCCCAACCGAATGAAAAGATCGAATAAAAAGAAGACGACAACGATGGCTTCCGTGATTAAAATCTCGCGCTTCCGATCCCGCAGAAACTGCAGGAAATTCTCGCGATCCAACCAAACAATGATTATGGAAATTATGGCGATCAATGCGACCACAGCGAGGATCGTCACCCGGGATACGCTGATTCCCAGACTTCCCAGCAGCCAACTTCCCCATGCGACCAACAACAGGCCGACGATGCGGGAGATTGGGTATCCTGCGTTTTTGAAGCCGCCAAACGCCATGCGTGTAATCGGGAAGGCAATCCATCCAATCACCGCAATGGCCAGCCACCAGACAATCACGGCCAGGCTATCATTTTGATTGATCAGACTCGAACGGTTGAATAGATCTGACCACGTTCCGGATTCTTGCTGCTCCTCCCACTCGCCTTCACTCAGGAGCAAGCTTTGTGGGGCTTCGCTTTTTCCAACATCTTTCGGTAAGACGTGTTGAACTTGACGCAGGTCTACTTTCTCCAAAACATCAACCACGCCCTCGGGTGTGAAAGATTCGGTCTTCCGGAAGATCAACACTTTTGGATGGTCGTAAACCGTAAAGGCCTCTTCAGCCAGCTGATCGGAAATCTCGATCGGGCCAAGCTGCGGGTTGCTCTCAAACACTTGTACGAGTTCGTATCCCAGCAGATCCCCCGTCTCGCCAGGCTGCGCTTCAGCACCACATGTTAATACCGCTGATGGCTCTACGCAGTCAAACAAGGCACGGTAATAAGCAATCGTGAGGGGATATCGTATGGGGACACGTGTGATGGTTCCGTATTGTCGATTCGAGGTGATGATAAAATAATCCCCTTGCGTTAATGTCGAGACAATGCGTTCCAATTTATCCGACACACCACTCATGTCATCATCGGCGGCATCGTCCCAATACAATTCCTGATTGAGGCTGCGGTATCGTCCACCAATATCGTATCCCCCAACGCGAAACGGCAGTCCATCGTCCCAGGTCGTCTCGCTGACGATAGCGGAAGCCCGCAAGGCCATCGCAGTGCCTTCGAGCAGCGAAAAACGTAGATAATACGTCTCCCCTGCGACGATTGGAAGCGCCGTATCGAAGCGCACCTCGATTTCCGTTTCAGCTTCTATTACAACACCTTGATAGGTGGCGACGGCCAGCGGGTTTTCGATCGGATCGCGCAGCAACTCGACTTGAAGATGCCGCTCCGACCCTGCCGAACTCGAGACATCGAAAACATAGGGGAAATACATAGAGACTAACTCGCCATCGAGATGGCTCGCAAACTGATGGATCGGTTGTGTGACACTGCCGAGGGCATACTCCATCTCTGGAAGCGTAATCGCCTGGCGGTTTTCCATGCCGGAAACGTCCACCAAGATCGAAATCTCACGATCCAGCTCTACCGCACCGCTGGATTCGTAACCAAGCGTGAGTACGTAGGATTGTCCGGCGAGTACTTCGATGGGATTGTCGAAGCGAAGATCAAGGTTGGTTGGCGTATCCGGGATCAATGCGGCTTCGGCCTGCTGTGTTCCCAGTATGACGCCATCCGGTTTGTTTTCGGTAATTTCGATGGAAAACAGAGCTGGTTCGTCTTCGGAATTCAGGTCTCGGACGGAGGCTAACGAGATGCCTTCCATGAATCCGGACTTATCGCTTTTAAAAGACGTCTCGTACGGCTTCTCCGCCGCCAGAACAACATTAAGCGGTACGGCAAGGGGTTCAAACAAACGCCCATCTTCTGTATCGACGACGACATTGATTGCCGCGGGGACATGCGTGTAGATCCATTCTGACGCTTTGACCCGAGTAAGCGGACGAGTGTAGATGCTTGTAAAAGCCAACGCCCATATGATCGTCCACCCGATGGTGAGGCAAGCAACCCCAGCGACAAGGATCTGTGCGAGGCGTCGTCTTTCGATGCGCACCGTACGGGCTTTCTCCCAGGATCGCCACAGTCCCCACGCCGCCAGCAATGCCAGGGTGGGATACACAGGAATTTGGTAGCGCATCGCGGAGGTGAACCCGAAGGACTGCCAGAAGAAATACGCGCCCGTCCACATGACAAGGATAAAATGGCGACGCCACCGTCCGTGGAACATCTCCCACAAAGCCAAACCCCACCCTGCCCCTGCCACAATACCGAGTGGCAATCCTAAACCCCACAAAATCAGATTCTTTAATGTGAAAAATATGGGTGTTCGGTCAGCCCACTGAAGTGCGAATGGCGCATCGGTGTCACCGCGATTCATACCCTGAATTTCGGACATGTTGTCCAGCCAGCGCTGGTTGATCCCAACATTGAAAAAGGACGGCCCCTTAAATGCATAAGGTTGGAAGATGCGGAAAGTCAACACGGAGAGGAACGCTGCCAAAACCAGGAAAACTGCTGCGCGCTTCAATTCGCGGAGAAATTGATCGTTCTCTGATGTAAATACACGTGCGACTGCTGCCAATGCAGACATTCCTGCCAGCGGTACGGTGTTGATTTTTGAAGCCACCGATAGTCCAAGCAATATGCCGAATAAAATGTAATCTATTCCCTCACCGTTATCGAAAATCCGGATGGCGAAATACAAACCGGCCAGGATAAAAGCGTTTGCGACCGGATCGACGACGAAAAAGTGCGCATGTTGAATGAGTAAAACGGAGAGACTGGTAAAGAATGCAGCCAACAAGCCTACCCGCGGTCGATATAGTCGCTTTCCGATCAAGTAAACGACGTAGATGGTTGCCAAATCAAAGAGCACAGATATAACCCTGCCGACGAAATGAACCTCGTCGTACCCCGTCTTACCTATCCATTCGGCGACGGCACGCACGAGAAAAATCGGAAATGTGCCATAAACAAAGAAACCGTACCCCATGTTATGGGGATTGAGGGTCGAATTGTTCGTATCAAAATATTCTGCGATCGTCTCTGGGAAGCGGAGGCCGCTTTCGACCATGGTGAGAAATCGTTCATCCGGGTGGTTGTGACTATGCGCACCCCAATCCAGTCCCGCCAGACGCAGCGACGCCGCAAAGATAAGAATTAAAAGCAAAATCAAACCGGGCAAACATGGACGCATTACATCTGATACTATTTTTCTCGACGAGCGCGGTTGGGCTGGTGGTGATGTTACGGCGTCATTCATCGACATTCACTTCCATAGGAGTCAATTCGCTTCTCCCAGAATCTGCGGGAACAAAATAAATCAGGAAATCCTTCCCGGAAATGTCATCCGGCCGTGTGGAAAGTGTTCCAGACGGGAAAAGATCCTCCAACTGGGATAATGAATCCTGATCTTCCGGTTTAAGAATGAACAACATCGCTCGAGGATCGGATCGCAAATCCGGGAAATCTTCCGCCCAGATGGCATAATCACGCTGCGGTTGACCGGCGTTTATCCCCACCAAACGAGTGTCCATCCAATGCGGATACGCAACGACGTAGGCAGTATCAAACGATCCGATCGATTCGGCAAAACCCTCGATCACTGCACCGGCATCGCTGGTGTTCCACGCGCCGCCTCGATATCCTTCGGCGTACTCGTCAAAGACGAGATGATAATTTTCCACGGCAGCGACGATTATCAGGAACAAGATCGTAGCGCTACTTGCAATAACGTGACGACGTTCCTTCCCCAGTTTTCGGAAATAGGCTGGCAGCGCTGCAAGTGCGAGGCCTGCAATCACAAATGCCGGTACGAAGGCGCCAGCGGCACGATTGGTTGCCGGGTTCTCGTTGGGAAACGCAATGGCCAGAGTCGAAGGTAATTGCAGGATCGGAATCGAGAGAAGCAGGAACAAATCCGCCCAATACTTATGCCTGAGATAGCGCACGATCAATAGCACTAAGCCCAGGTAAAAAAGTGCCGCCGTTATCCAATCCAACGCGGGACGATGTGGAACGGAATTTACCCATACTTCGCCATCGTCCCAAACATACATCCCCAACCCTTTGACAACATTAACGGTAAATACCTGCATCGGAGAGCCGTCGATCTCACGTTCCTCATCTCCGACACGTGTTAACGTACGGTAAAAGACATCTTGCGGACGTTCCACCGCAACTCGTAGAAGCGGCAGTGTAACCACTATAGCGATAAATCCGATGGCGATTAGCCGCGTGATGATCGCCCAGCGCTGACCACGCGATTCACGCTGCAGCAGAATAATAAGCACGCCCAAACAAATCATAATGGGGATAACGCGCGCCGGGCTGTATCCATGTAACCCAAGCCCAACGGCCAGGCCGCAAAGCAGTAAGTCATTCAGCTTTTTCCGGCGAATACCGCGCAACAAATAGTACATGGCTGGAGCAACAAAAAGCGGATAGAGCGGGAAACGCAGCCCAACACGGCTAATCACGTTCGGCCAATACCCGATCCCCGCCAGTACCATGGCAAGCAAACCGGTCTCTCGTCCTCCGACTTCCTTTCCCAAGAGGTATATGTAGGGCAAAGTGATCAATCCAGCAATGACCGTGCCGATCTTTAGCGTCATGAAGGAAATGCCGGTCCCAAACCACTTCGCCGTTGCAGCAGCCATGTAAAACTGCAGCGCCTCCCGGCCTGTGTTACGCGGGAAGAAAATCGAGTATTTTCCATCGAGAACATCCATAACGTCGAGCAATTTTTCAGCATGATCGCTGACCATTTCGGGAGGAATAGAATTCAAGTCCACGATACGGAAGTATAAAGATGCACCAAACCCAATCAGCACCATCAGGGTCCAACCATCAAGTGTGATCTTGAAATCAAGTCCAGGCAATCTGCTTTTCCAACGTGTGAATTTCTGCCGGAGAGATAAGTCAACTTCCCAGAACGCCATCAAGGCACAAATCAAAGCCGATACCCAAAACAATATGGTCGAATAGCGGAAAGTGACTTTGCTCGATTCGTAATAGGTCAACATTGAAAAAATAACAGCAAACAATAACGGCAAAGGTCGGAAGGCAACAACACTCGCCTCGGCCTGGTCTCCCGGCAAAGGTTTAAGGTGAAAGTCTTCACGCGATATCGCATAGATAAGGATCACTACTGCAGCGAGCAACATTAGACTGCTGACGAGAATGACGAGACGATGGGTCGAAGTGCAGCAGTTGGGACTGGTTTTGATCGTTTCGATCGTAAACTGCGAGATTAAAACCAGGATCAACGCAAGGGGAAGTCTTATTTGGGACCATTGCGGAAGTCCAACGGGGGCGAATTCCGCTCCCCACTCCGGCCGTGAACGCTGGACGGGTGGCGTTGCGATGTCCGCTTCAATTGCAGGTTCTTCAGGAATCGGGATAGGATTGAAACGCAGGACGGATTTCACCCAATCCAGGACGGTTGGCTCCTCGGGGCGATGCTGCGTATCTTCGATGTCCATCGTGTTGCTTCGCTTTTCGTCCATCATCGCTTTCGCACTTTGTAATAACTATACGTCCCGTTTTCGCATGGCTTCACGTCTGCGTAGCGCCGAATGAGACGATCCGTCCACTTAAGATTCCACTCTTTCGGCACGAGAATCCATCTTCCGAACATCCATCTCGGGATCAAACACGGCGCGCCAAAATAATGTCCCCATTCTAATGCATGTAGCGAGGAAGGGGGAAAGTAACGAAAAGTCTCTTCGACTTCAAAGCCCACGCCAGAAAGGAGTGCGGCCCACCCATCCTCATCAAACAGGTTATAAGTCCGGGACATCCACATAAAATATCGTTCATATGCATCGCCCAAGGTATTCATATGAATGCGTCGAAGATATTGGGGGAAACTGAGCTGATCTCGATAATCCGGATTCGGAACGGTAAACACAAAAACCGCACCAGGGCGCAGAACCCGCGAAGTATCCGCGAGGACAGCTTCTAAATCCGGCATATGTTCCAACACTGAATTGCTTAATGCACTCGCAAACGAATGATCCGGGAAAGGCAATCGGCTGCCATCGGCTTGCGTTAGAGCTCGATAAGCCTTCCTCGATTGAGCTTCTCGGATCGAGGGCAAATGGAGATCGATACCCCAGTCGATGGGTTGATCCAGTGCAACGGAAGCAAAATGCCCGTCGCCGCATCCCACGTCGAGTATCGGATGTGGGAGCTCTACACGCTGGAGAAGTTCAGCTTCAACTGCGCGAAGGATCGAACGAAAATAAGGTAAATCCTGCAGGTGTTCCCAAAGAAAATCTTTTTTCATTCGGTTACGACCCTTTACCAGTATGAAGCAGGTCTTTATAAAGCCTCTCATATTCGCCGGCGACGTGTGCGGAGCCAAATCGCCTGACAAGCTCCTCGGTATCGCAATGATAGTCCCCAGGCGAGGTAAGTATATGATCAATTGCTTCCGCCAATTCCTGGGAATCCCCCGGCGAAAAAACCTGCCCCATCCCGGTTTGCATCACAGGTTGCCGTATTCCCGGCAGATCGCTGGCGATCACCGGTTTTCCCAGGAACATCGACTCGACTTGAACCATCCCAAAGCTTTCCGTGGAATTCAAGCTCGGCAGCACCGTGAGATCACACAACGAGAAAAACGCAGCCAACTCATCCTGAGAAAGTGCTCCGATGAACAACCAGTGATCTCCCAATTTGTCGATCAAAGGTTGTAGACGGCGCGCGTACGCTTCCTCGCCGATTACATCTTGATATTGGCCCGCATAGATCACACGCGCATTTGGCCAGCGCGCCAGCACTTGCGGGAGGGCACGCGCCAAAATCTCAGCCCCCTTCTCTGTCGCCAAACGTGCTGCCATGCCGATGATTTGTTGGTTATCCTGAATCTTCCAGCGAGTCTTCAACGAACTCACAACGCGTTCATCTGGCTGAGAGATTTCAATAGGCGGTGGAATGACTTCTAACTTCCCCAGGAAGTGCCGCAAGAAAGGTGATTCTTCTGCGTAATCCCGGGTGTTCGTAACCACGACGTTCGATAACGCTGCCGAGATGCTGTTGGCAAAGCGCGAAGCCTGGTTTGCAAGCCAGTTAACCGGTGTTGGAGGCAAATTCAAATCGCAATGATACGTGAGTACGACCGGTTTCCGGTACAGTTTTGCCAACATGGCGAAAAACGCAGCGTCCAATTGCGGTACGTGCAGATGAACGACATCATGCCGGGGGATCAGACGTACAGCCCAATAGGGAATGGATGGCATGATCGGACCTTTGCTGATCGTTGCCGCAACGTTTACCCGCCGAACCTGCACCCCATTCAATGGTTCAAGCGAAGCCAGATTGCGGTCGTACCGTGAAGTCAGAATGGTCACATCGTGCCCTCTGGCGGCGAGCGAGCGAGACAAACGCTCCGTATAGACCGTCAGACCGGAGAAATGGGGACGATAGTAATAAAGACTGGTGAGGATACGCATTCATTCCACCGAATTCTTCGTCTGGAGCAGAAAACGCTCACGTGCTTGAAGAAGGATACGCCACAGCGCTTCGCCTTCACCAATGAAAGCAAGCGCACCAATCGCCGAGGAAATGACGTAAACCATCGCATGCAGGACCAAGGTTGCTGCCAATGCTTGACCTTCGGGGACAATAAAAGCCGATAACGCTAAGACCCCGGCTGCCTCAAAGACGCCCACATAACCAGGCGAGGAGGGAATTGTGACGCCCAGCATTGTAATGGTTAGCATGAAAAACGCCCAATGAATCTGCGCTTCTGGCACGATGGACCTTAGAACAAACCAATACTGAAATCCCGCTAAAAACCAACTGATCAGGAGAAAAAACAGACTCATACAAACAATCCGCGGGCTGCGAATCGTCTGCAGACCTTCTCGGAAACGATCGAAATGCCTTCCCCAGCGATCTCTCCCGCCTGGAAGGATATCAACCACCCGAAGAATAATGTGTGGATACCGCAGCAACAAAAAAAGGCCAAATGCTGCGATGGCGATCACAGCGACGGCAAAGAATACACTCCGGGAAATACCCGGCAGCCCGACCGCGAAGGGGATAAGCGCAGCGAAGAAGCCGAGGGCAATGACAATATCGTAGAGTCTTTCGACGAATATCGAGGCAAGAACTCCCTGCGCGGAAAGATTGGGTCTGCGCCCAAGCAGAATCGCCCGACCTAACTCGCCCAGCCGCCATGGAAGAACATTGTTAATAAGATAGCCCTGATTCAGCACCGTAAATACGCGCCAGATCGATACCGACTGTTGAAGTAGAATCCGCCAGGCAACAACACGGAAAAACATCGAAAGCAAGAACGTAACCAAAGCCAGGTAAATGAAGGGAAGCCGGATGGTTGTTAGGGCTTCTTTCAGTGCCTTGAAGCCCGCCCAACGAATTACAAGCAGCAATGCGACAACGCTGATGCTCAACCCAATGAATATGCCAATGTAGGTTCGTGGAGATCTTTTGTTCATTCAAGCCCCACCAGCATACAACTCAATCTTCACAGACTGGAAGATACTCATTCATCCCCCAGACGGAGTACAGCCATAAATGCATCCTGGGGAATATCAATGTTGCCAACGCGCTTGAGACGTTTCTTGCCACGTTTCTGGTTTTCCAGCAATTTCCTTTTCCGCGTGACATCGCCCCCATAGCATTTGGCCAACACGTTCTTTCGCAGCGCGCTCACATTCGTTCGCGCGATCACGCGTCCACCTGCCGATGCCTGAATGGGAACGGCAAATTGCTGCCTGGGGATGAGTTTCTTTAGTTTTGCCACCAGCGCTTTCCCTTTGGCATACGCAGCGCTTCGATGTACGATCAGAGCCAACGCATCGACAGACTCGTTGTTGATCAGAACTTCTAATTTGACTAAATCACCAGCACGATACCCCAGTAATTGATAATCCAAAGAAGCATAACCCTGTGTGCGAGATTTCAACAAATCGAAAAAATCCACAATCATCTCAGCCAGCGGAAGATCGAAGTGTAAAACTATTCGCTCTGGCGTGGGGAATTCCTGCTCGACGAATTCACCACGGCGCTTAGTTACCAGTTCGGAGATGGCACCATAATATCGCTCCGGGGAAAAAACCTGGATACGCATCCAGGGTTCACGGATTTCGTCGATTTCACCAATGTCCGGCAACTCGGCCGGGGAATCAATACGGATCACATCACCGTCGCGAAGTGCGACTTCGTATTCAACCGATGGAGCCGTTGCGATCATACTGACATCATGCTCACGTTCCAGTCGTTCTTGAACAATATCCATGTGAAAAAGTCCAAGAAAACCGCAGCGGAAACCGAAATTCAAAGCCTGCGAAGTCTCAGGCTCGAACACCAACGCCGCATCATTGAGCTGTAATTTCTCAATGGCTTGCTTGAGATTTTGATATGCCTCACCCTCACTGGGATAGAATCCTGCGAACACCATTGGTTTCGGCAACTGGTAACCTGGCAAGGATTCCTTCGCGGGGTTTTTCGTTAGAGTCATCGTATCGCCCACGCGACATTCACGAAGCGACTTCAAACCCGTAGCCACATACCCGACTTGACCGACAGAAAGGGATGTGGTTCGCGTCATATTGGGCGTAAACACACCCACTTCCATCGGTGTAAAGTTCGTATCAGATGCCATCAAGCGAATTTCATCCTGCGCTTGCAGTGATCCATCAACAACTCGGATGTAGGCGATAACGCCTTTGTATGAATCGTAATGCGAGTCGAAGATAAGCGCTCTCAATGCTTTATCGTGATTCGCCGCCGGCGTAGGTATTTTGGCGATAATTTCATCGATCACGGCTTGAACGTTCTCCCCTTGCTTGGCCGAAATCTGCAGGATTTCTTCCTTCGGGGTGCCGGTCAACGCATGAATCTCGTCTGCGATCTCCTCCGGCCGGGCAGCATGCAAATCGATCTTGTTGATCACCGGAATGATTTCTAGATTTGATTCAATCGCCAGATAGAGATTAGCCAGGGTTTGCGCCTCGATCCCCTGGCTGGCATCCACCACCAAGATCGCGCCTTCACAAGCCGCCATGGCACGACTGACTTCATAGCCGAAGTCAACGTGACCTGGGGTATCGATCAAATTGAGTACGTATGATCTTCCATCCGTCGCTTTGTATTCCATGCGCACGGCTGAGGCTTTGATCGTAACGCCTTTTTCGCGTTCCAAATCCATACTGTCGAGGACCTGGTCTGTCATCTCACGATCAGGAATAGTATCGGTTATTTGCAGCAGACGATCAGCCAGGGTTGATTTCCCATGATCAATATGCGCGATGATACAGAAGTTACGGATGTTTTCCGTACTCATCGGGTTACACTGCTTCGAACAGTATCCATCTTCATCGAGACAAAAGTATAACCGAGAGGCACCAGCAGGGACAGTACCAAGATATAGGCACAGAAATATTGATAAGGCTTATACCATTGGCGTTAGATAGGATCCCTAAATTCAATCTGGCAGAAAAAGATCCTCTGGCATTTCGAATGCCTTTTCCGTGGCTTCGTTTCTACACCAAAGGAAAAATTCAACGTTGCCTTTGGGCCCACGCAGTGGCGAACGCATAACCCCAAGCGGCGATAAATCCAGCGCTCCCGCAGTAAAAACCACGCGTTCAACGACTTCCCGATGGATCGCCGCATCCCGTACGACGCCTTGCTTGCCGACCTTTTTCTTCCCGGCTTCAAATTGCGGTTTGATGAGGGCGAGCAAATCTGCGCGTGGTTTAAGCCATCCGCAAACCACGGGCATTAACGTGCGCAGGGAGATAAATGAAGCATCGATCGTAGCCAAATCCACAAGCTCCGGGAGTGACTCCAGCTTACGCGCGTTGGTTTTTTCCATCACCACGACGCGAGTATCCTTTCGCAGGCGCCAATGTAAAATCCCCTTCCCGACATCGATGGCATAAACCCGCGCAGCGCCATTTTGCAGCAAACAGTCTGTAAATCCTCCCGTTGACGCCCCAACGTCGGCACAGACTTTGTCGACAACGTCGATCGGGTAGCGATCCAAAGCGGCTGCCAATTTATCCCCACCGCGAGAGGCATATTGAGGCAGCGATTCGATCTCGATCTGCGCATTTCGTGCCACGCGTCTCGATGACTTGTGGATCACCTGTCCTTCGACACGTACCTGGCCTGCCATAATCAAACGCTGCGCTTGAGAACGGCTTTCGACCAGACCTTTCTCCGCGAGGATAGTATCGATACGTTCCTGCTTGCTCATATCCAGATTGTACACAAGTTATGCAGACTATCCATCATCAATTCTACTTGCTTGTAGATTTGGAACCTGCTATCATCGCCAACATGATTAAGTCCATTATCAAGACAATGCGTCCCAAGCAGTGGCTGAAAAACGGCTTTATATTTGCCGCACTTATTTTTGATAAGCAGTTTTTAACCCTGGAACCGCTTCTCACAACCGTCACGGGATTCTTCTTGCTTGGTATCGGGGCCAGTGCCGTTTACTTCATTAACGATCTTGCAGATCTGGAACAAGACCGCCTGCATCCCACGAAACGGTTCCGGCCGATGGCATCCGGAGCACTATCGCTCACCGTTGGGCGGATCATGGCCGCCATTTTTCTCATTGTGGCGCTTGGAGCGGGCTTTGCGCTCAACACTTATTTCGGCATTATCATTTCGATTTATTTGATCATGAATTTTTTTTACTCCTTCTGGCTCAAACACGTTCCCATCATCGATGTTCTCGTGCTGGCCTCGGGATTCGTTTTGCGCGTTGGCGCCGGCGTAGCATTAATTACTGTAGAACGATTTTCCCCGTGGCTTTACGTCTGCACAAGCCTCCTGGCCTTATTTATTGGCCTGGGCAAACGTCGTTCGGAGTTGGTGCTGCTTGCTGAAGGCGCGAACACCCATCGACGCGTCTTTGACCACTACACAGTTCCTTTTCTCGATCAATTGATCATCATCGTTTCCAGCACAACCGTCATTGCATATTCACTCTATACCTTCTCCGCCGAAAACCTCCCCAATAACCATCTCATGATGTTGACCATCCCGTTTGTCATCTATGGAATCTTCCGTTACCTATATCTGGTTAACATCGAGGATGCCGGAGGCGCGCCGGAAGAACTCGTGTTTTCCGATCGGCCGCTCCTGATGACTATTTTCCTCTGGGGATTGACTTCTGTTGGCATCCTCTATCCGGGATCATGACCCGCGCAACTGCTCCGGGAAAATTTATCCTGTTCGGCGAGCACGCGGTCGTCTATGGGCAACCAGCGATCGCATTTCCCCTCCGCCAACTCCGAGTCACTGCCCAAATTAACATCATTCCGGATGCACCCCGCGGACACGTGCGGCTTCACGCGCCTGACATTCATTATCATGCTTGGCTACACGAAGCCGACGAGGAAAATCCGCTCCGCAAAATTGTCGAATTAACCCTGGACGAAATCCACGCACAATCATCTCCCGCCATCGAAGTGCGGGTGTCATCTGAAATCCTCGTCGCGTCTGGCCTCGGATCGGGGGCTGCCGTATCCACTGCTATCGTACGCGCCTTATGCCAACATTTCGAGCAACCCCTCGAACTTGAGCGCCAGTCGGAGTTGGTCTATGAGGTGGAAAAAATCCATCACGGTACGCCATCAGGCATCGACAACACGGTGATCATATACGATCAGCCGGTTTATTTCATCCGCGGACACCAGCCGGAACGCCTTTCGATCAGTGGCGAATTGACTTTCATTCTTGCCGATACCGGTTTGCCATCAAACACCGGCCAGATCGTCGGGAATTTACGCAACGCCTGGGAGCAGAATCGGCCAACATTCGACACCATTTTTAATCATATCGGGCAAGTCGCTGAACGGGCGAAATCGGCCATCGCAGCGGGCGACGTGAAATCCATCGGCATATTGATGGACGAAAATCAGCAGCTGCTTGAGCAGCTCGGAGTCAGCTCTGAAACCATTTCTGGCCTGCTGACGACAGCACGAGATCACGGCGCTTATGGAGCGAAATTATCCGGTGCCGGAGTTGGTGGTATCATCATCACACTCGTCCAACCGACAGCCAGCACGAGGATCGTAAACGCCCTGCGTGAAGCCGGTGCCGTGTGGACGGGGGTAACAAAGGTGTAAGCATGATCTTCTTAAAACTTGGTGGCTCTCTCATTACGGACAAAGATCAGGCCGAGACTGTCCGGTACCTCATTCTGCAGCGAACGGCGATGGAAATCGCTCGAGCAAAAGCGACAAATCCTAATCTGCGCCTCCTGCTCGGCCATGGATCTGGTTCTTTTGGACACACCGCAGCAGCCCAATATGCGACCAATCGCGGGGCCGCGACCACTTCCGAGTGGCAGGGTTTTGCCCAAGTGTGGGCTTCCGCACAACGACTCAACCGCATGGTAGTCGATTTCCTAATAAACGAAGCTCTCCCCGTGATTACATTTCCGCCCTCGGCGAGTACGATTTGTGCGGCTGGCACGATCCAGGAAATGGCGTATCAACCGATTATCGACGCCATCGAAGCCAACCTGATCCCTGTGGTGTATGGGGATGTTGCCTTTGACAGCATACAAGGCGCAGCGATCGTTTCCACAGAAACCGTCTTCGCCTTCCTGGCGCAACACCTTCAACCCTCCCGAGTGCTGATCGCAGGCATCGAAAAGGGCGTATACTCCAACTACCCAGAATCAGAAAAAATCCTTCGTTCTATTAAAGCCAAGGATCTCGAAGATATCGGCCTGGGAGGCGCGCAAGCCACTGATGTAACCGGTGGGATGCGCGGGAAAGTGGAAGCTGGATTAGAAATCGCGAGCCTAAGCTCGGATATCGAAGTACGCATATTTTCAGGTGAAGCGCCGGACTCGATCGGAAATGCACTCCTGGGTGCAAAACCAGGGACACTTATTAAGTAGGGGAAAGACACAATTTCACAACGCACGATTAAATGGATCGTATCGTCAGATGGACCATAAATTATCCGAACGTGATGTTTGGCTAAGCACATTGATCTTCGCAATAATCGCTTGCCTATTATTAACCCCCCTTCTTTTTCTTTTTTCGGATGAGCGTTTCTCAGTCGCTGTCAAATCCATCGCACTCGGTTCTGCCATCTTTTGGGGGATCATGACCTTGTTGTTCATGGGACGCTATTGGCAAATCTACTATCGATACATTTACTCTGATTGGATGCGTTCTGTATCCCCGCTTAACATACTGCTATACGCTGCAATTGGAATGGGTTTATGGCGGATGGCCCTCGTCTTCGAGAACCGCTTGATCCTGGTTTTTGCCTTCCTCGGTGGACTGGAGGGTGCTGCGGAACACATCTTCGCCGTGTATGGATTGCACGTGTTGGAGAAAGTACCCTGGCTGGAAGGTTTGAATCCCTTCCCCGTAATCCTCTTTTCCTTTTTCGAATACATCGCCTACTGGTCCGCAGCTGCCTGGCTGGGTCTTCTCTTTACTCATCTCCTGTTGTGATGTCCTCCTGAAAAACAAACGGGGCGGCGTTTCGCCACCCTGCTTGTATCCATCGGATGAACTGGCATCTGCCGATTAAGCGGTCACTCATTCTCCGGACTTGGTGTAAAATCCACACTGATCACAGGAATTCCACTCTCATTACCATAGAATGTACAGGCGCCGCTCCAAACCCAACCGTCCTTGCCCTGGTCGATGCGCCGGATATACCACCAGGTTGGTGGATTGTACTCCACGTTTTCATAGCGGCCGATCACTTCACCGCTCTGCCCATCGAGAAAGTAGTCGACGAATTCAAATGTTTCATCCGGACCGTTGCGCACGTACGCGTTGTAGTCCGCTTCTACGATGGGTGGACCTTCTGTTGTCGTTGGTGTGAATGTTGGACCCGGAGGTGTGGAAGTCGCGGTGGGCGGAGCCTCTGTCGGGGGCGCAGTAAGCTGCGTTGCCGCACGCGTAAGCTCTGCGAATGCCTGTGCAGCTGCAATTACGTCTTCAGCTGAACGCGTTGATGTTCCTGCATTGCCACACGATGCAATGAGAGCTGTTATCAAAATAAGGATCGCCAGGAACAATTTCCGGGAGATCATGCAAGACTCCTTCTTGATGATGACGTGTTTTTCATTTTCCGCAGAGCGTACGCTCAATAATCACGAAAAATTACAGCGTTGAGTATACCGCATCCAGGACGCTCCGTCATAGAGCAAGATGGGTTCATGGTACAACCGTCATCTGACATTTCCGTCACCCCACATGCTACTATGGTTGCGCATGGGAGGCGCTTCGGATACCATTATGAGCGCCATGACGGAAAAGGCGCAAAAGACCGAAAAGAAAGCGAAGCGAGCCGCATCAAAGGTAGAAAGCCCCGAATATCAAGAAGCCCTGGATTGGCTCGTGCGTGCACAAGAGAAGTTCCTCTCCGCCGCGATCGCATTCTGTGATGGTTCCATTAGCGAAGGACAACTGAGAGCTGCTCGAGAGCTCCTTCGTGAATGGGAACAACGCGTCTCTAAGATGGATGGGGAAGAGGCGGCTCCTTTCGTAGATGAAGAACCTTCCACGATACATCCTCTCCCCCCGGATGTGGTTTCAACAGATAATATCCCCGATGCGATAACGGAAGAAGAATTAGTCGTAGAAGAAGATTTGCCGCAGGATTTGAAACAGAGTCTTGCAGCACTCGGACAAAAAATTTCTCGTCTCGAACAGGATTACCAGCAGGGAAGAATCAACGCATCGCAATACCGGGCTGTTCGACGACATTACATGCAGCAACGTGAAGTTGCTTTACGGATGAACAAAATGCATCCGAAAAGCGACCGCTGGCAAGTTGTCCTGGAAGAAGGAAAAACAAGCTACCTCATGCAGCTCAACGAGGCATCCTGTCATGCGGTGGGTTTGTACAAGATCAATTCCCTAGAGTGTATTTTTATTGAAGGCGATATGCCCACATCGGCCGAAGAAGCCATGGGACTGATGGGAACCTTCGGCGCTGCTGAAGAAGAAGGAAAATCTTCACGCATGTTCGCCACACAAATCGAAGACGGTTCAGCACTGTTGCTCATTCCGGGCAAGAAAACCGTCTGCCTCGGCGTTTTCTCTCAATCCCCTCCTGCCTGGCAGGTGCGTGCACTGCGCGAAGTACACCGGAACTTTGAAGTCGTCAATAATTCCACGCTTGAGAATGAAAAGCTGGACAAACTGATCTTTCCGGACCTCACGCGTTTCATCAAAGACAATTCGTAATTTTCGACTACAATAGGACACCGAGAATATCAAGAAGTCAAGCATGGTTGCTGACGACGTCCTTTCTATTTTTCAATTTTCACTGTTCATCTCTTTCGCCGCGGTCATATCACCTGGTCCGGTAACTGCAGCAATTCTGAGCGAGGCGCCACGCTCTGGCTGGCGGACAGGACTGCTCATTGCTGTCGGCCATTCCCTCCTGGAGCTTGCAATACTCATCTTGATCAGCCTGGGTCTTTCTGTTGCCATGCAAAACCCCGCTGTGCTCGTGGCAATTTCTATTGGTGGAAGCCTCATCTTGCTTTGGATTGGAGCCAATTACATTTTCGCTGTGTGGAAGAACAACTTACAACTTCCGCAGCCCAATCAAACCGATACGACAAAATCAACTACAGCACTCATTGTATTGGGAATGATGACGACTCTCTCGAACCCCTTCTGGTACATGTGGTGGGTCACAGTTGCGGCCGGATATCTCGCGCAAATCAAAGCGATCAGCGCTTTAGCCGTTGCAGTCTTTTATATTGGCCACATCAGTGCTGACTTCGCATGGGATACGACGCTTGCCGCAGTGACGAGTAGTGGAGGCCGATGGTTGAGTCAGAGGACATACTGTGTTTTGATCTTCATAACGGGCGGATTCATGATGTACCTGGGTATAAGATTTTTCGCCAACGCCTTAGCAATACTTTAAAACCATTCCTGTGATGAAAACGAAACCGGGTATCACCCGGGAATAAAAAGAGAAACCAATGGAAACCATTATCATCAGTCAAGACGTTCAGGAACGAGATATGATTGCCTTTATCCTGCGACAAGCAGGAATGAAGGTCACTCAAAAAACAAATCCGCAGTCTGTGATCAGCAATTGGACGGAAGCGCCCGCGGCGCTGCTGGTCATCGTAAACACGAATATCAAGAATACACTCAAAGATGTTACGTCCATCCGCAGTATAAGCGAAGTCCCCATCATTATGATCACAGAAACGATCACGAATGCGGAGACTGTGGAATTGATCAATACCGGCGCCGATCTCGTGTTACCCATGCCCATCCATCCTGGTGTGCTGACTTCCTACGCCCTCGCCATACTTCGCAGGGCTCGTGCTGTTCCCCTGTTGGCAACCCCGATGTTGGATCTTGACTCAATCGCCCTCAACCCATCCACCCGCACTGTGCGTGTCCATGGGAAAGAACCACAGCGGCTTACACAATTGGAATTTCAGCTGCTATACGTTCTGATGACCAACCGTGGACTGGCCATCCCAACAGATGTTCTCGTCGAACGCGTATGGGGATACAGCGAAAAAGGGAATCGGGAATTGGTGCGAGGTCTCGTAAGTCGGCTGCGAGGTAAAATCGAACAGGATCCTTCTTCACCCAAGTTCATCCACACAATTGCGGGCATGGGCTACCTTTTCGATATCGACCCGGATTAATACCATTTTGTTACACAATCTGAGAATTTTATACATATTTTTTATATTCCTTAGACACAATTTCCATGTGTTCTGCGTATGATGCGGGCGAAACGCATTTCTCGTCAGGAGGTTTTCCATGACACACGCATTTTGTCCAGAATGTGATTCGAAGATCACGGTTGAACGAGACCCCAGAGAAGGACAACAGGTCAGTTGTCCACAATGCGGAGCATACCTTATGGTCGTAGGCGTATCCCCGTTGGAATTGGACTGGGCATTTGACGATGACGAGTTTGAATACGACGATGAATACGACCTCGAAAGAGAGGACGATTATTAAATCGATAATGGTAGATAGCAACGGGTTATAACAAGACCGAACACTTACAATTGAAAACAGGGCGCAGATTGCACTGCGCCCTTTTATTTTCCTTTTCCAATTCACGTATTTTACGAATGGAATTTGTGCGTCAGGATTTCACTCGACCGGCGGATTGAAATAATTATAGACCGCACGTGAGATATCGGCGAACATCTGCGATGTCGGATCCCAAAACATTTCCTCATCATCATACAAGAAAAGTGAAAAGACGTAATCCCCGCCGGGCGTATAGACCACACCTGCGTCACCCAGCATCTGGAATGGCGAACTCGGCCAGCCATGCTTGTGGGCTACTTGGGTACCCTCCGGGACACCTGCCTCGATGAGGTAGCCGATTTTATTTTGCGCGAGCAAATCCATCATGCGGCTGCATTCCTGCGGGGTTACTTGATCGGGATAAACGGCAAGCAGTGCTCCGCCGCCGCTCTCACAATGATAAATATCCATCAACAACATCCCGATATCGGATGGCGTTGTATGCGTATACTTATCAGGGTCTGTATTGATATCCGTACGCTGATTGGCTGGTGTACTGATATTGAGTAGGAAAGGTGCACCAAGGTAAAAATACCCCACAATAAAAGTATTCTCTAAACCCAACGATTGAAGCGTATCCGTGACTACAAGAGGGCCAAGTTCATCACCAATTTCTTGCATCAACCAGTCCGACGAATCGTTGCCAGAGCGAGTGATCATGTCAAACATATGATCGTCCGCCTCTTCACCAAAGGGCTCATCAGACTCCACGAAGTATGCGGTCATAATGCCGATCTTGATAACCGAAGCGGCACCAAAAGCAACATCGGGGTCTTTCGGGATGTCCTCACCATTCAAGTAGGCGATATGCAATTCTTCTCCTGAGCGCAAATTCACCAGAAAAAGATCCATGAGACCATCAAAATCCGCAGCATCCACGATTTGCTTGAGCAATATCTCGAGTGTTCCTAATGTAGGCCTAGGGGGAACATCCTCAATAACCGGCAGGTTGACGACCCGAGAGTGGGGTAACATGAGAATCTCACCGATCAAGCGCACTGCTCGATCGATATCAAGCACGCGTCCGGGTTTGCCGGGATTGAAGTTAGGTGTTCCTGGAATGGGCGCCGCAAAATATGGAGGTTCGTCATAACGAGCTGCGATGTCCGTTAAAACGAATTCAAGCTGTGAAATGGAATATTCTGCACGCAAAGGAATGGCTGCTTCCTCACCCGACCGGTTCCACAAAAAATCCATGAAGCCAGACCAGAAATCGTCTCCTGTGCGCACCGATTCAGCCGCAGCCAGCATGACTTCTGTGTCCAGGCGGAAACCGACACTTGCCGGCTGCAAGTGTATGATCTGGTCATCGTAATGTAATTCAACTGGCGTACCGTACGTTTGCAGGATTCGTTCGACAGCCTCGGTTTGGGAAAAGCCGCCGACGGAAACACCACCTATGCTCAACCCCTGCGGTAGATGTGCCCGTTGCCGGCTGAAAGCAATTAATTCATAGAAGATAAAGATGACTGCCGTCAACAACAAGCCGATCGATATCCAACGTAAATAATCAGGACCGCCCCGTCGCATTACACCTCCAAGAACGAGAGTATATCACACCAAGTCACCACTGCTTGTTTGAATCGACTGTATGCGGTTCGATGTTTTCAATCAGGTTAAAGACAATTTCGGATGAGAATTACGATAGGGATTACACAACCAATCCACGCAAGATGTGTGGCAAAACATTGGCCAGCGCATGCGCGCCCCAAGGCGCCCAAATCGATCGATAGCGATCATAGAGCCAACCGGATAATATACCGAAGGAAAATATACTCAGGACATCGAAAAACCCTTGACTCCAATGCGCCGGATGGAGACTAAAGAGTACAGCTTGAATCAAAATTCCCGGCCAACGGCCGAATTTGCGCACCAGCGAAGCACCGATATAGCCACGGAAGAAGGTTTCTTCCACGAAGGGAATCCAAAACAACATCCCCATCAATCCAGTGACATGCCAACCCACTTGAGTTCCATCGCTCTGGACCCAATACAGAAAAGCCATGCTCAATCCGCGCCAAATCGCACCCGCCAGCATTCCCCAGCCGAAGATCGCGAGCCCGCGCTTACGCGTGTAGCCAAAGACTGTCGGTGTTTGACGGAACAAGAGCAGCATACCCCAGGGAAGGACAGCAATGATCAGTGACCATGTCGCCAAATAGGGTTGGAACACACCACCCAGATCCAAAACCGCGGCGATGTCGACGAGGAGAATAAACAGCAAACCCGGGATGACGGCAGCAAAAGGCAGACATGCCTTTTCTGGATGTCCGGGTGATAAGTAATCCGAAGATGTTGGAGATCTAGATTTATTCGATTTCAATCTTGTGCCAAACGTTCCAACTGGATCTTGATCTTCTCAGCCGCTTGAACGAATTCCTGAAGTCGATCCCGCTCTTTTTGAACCACATCACCAGGTGCACGTTCGGAAAACGGACCGGCCAATAGTTTCTCCAGACGCTCGATTTGGGATTCGACTTCCTGGAATTCTTGCTTCAGACGGCTGCGCTCCGCGGCAACATCAATCACGCCCTCCAACGAGATGTGGGCTTCTACACGACCGACCACAAGGGGAACAGCGTTGGAAGGTGGCGACTGCAGTTTCTTGTGAATTTCCATTCGTTCCGGATCGATTCCCGCCAAGGCCGCGACGGAATCCTGCTGCTCTTCCAAAAGATCTGCCATTGACCCTGCGTTGAAAGTGATCGCGATTTTCGTTTCGGGCGATATTCCCTGCTCCGAACGCGCATTCCGAATCGCGCGCACAACGTCCATCAAGAGGTCAAAACGATTCATTACTTTCTTATCCGCATCGGATATGGGCGCCATCCGCGGCCAGTTCGCCACGATAAGGGCATCTTCCCATTCCGGCTGAAAACCAAATCCGCCTCCGTGTTGGATGCAAGCCGCCTTCAATTTTCCCCAAAGCTCTTCGGTTACGAACGGGGTGAACGGATGCAGCAATCGCAAACAAGCGTCCAATACCTGGACCAGGATCTTAGCGGTATGCCAGGCACGCGCGCCGCCCTTTCGCACCTGCAGCTTGGCAATTTCAAGGTACCAATCGGCATATTCACTCCAGAAGAAACCATAGATCTGCCGACCCGCTTCGCCATATTGATAAGACGCGAAAAGACGATCCACATCTTCGATGAGTGAGGCGAGTCGTCCGCTGATCCAACGATCGGCGGAGGTTGGTTCGATTGAATCACCCTGCATGCCTGCGGTTTTCGACAACGTCATGACCACGAAACGGCCGGCATTCCAGATCTTGTTGGCGAAATTCCGATTGGCCTCCACCCGCTGCAGGCTGAGGTTCATGTCATTTCCGGGCGTCGAGCCTGTGAGCAGCGTATATCGAAGCGCGTCCGTACCAAATTCGTTCATGACCTCCAACGGATCGATCACATTGCCCAGAGTCTTGCTCATCTTGCGGCCATGCTCGTCGCGCACCAGACCATGCAGGTACACAGTGTCGAAGGGTGGTTCTCCGGTAAACTCCAAACCCATCATGATCATACGCGCCACCCAGAAGAAAAGGATGTCGTACCCTGTTTCCATCATCTTCGTTGGGTAGAAATAGCGATAGTCTTCGGTATCTTCTGGCCATCCCAGCGTCGAAAAAGGCCACAGGCCGGAGGAGAACCATGTGTCGAGCACATCCGGATCCTGTTCGATCGTCGCCGCATTGCAATGGGCGCATCGATCGGGGTCTTCCCGTGCCACGGTGATCTCCCCACATTCACGGCAGTGCCAGGCTGGAATGCGATGGCCCCACCATAGCTGCCGTGAGATGCACCAATCGCGAATATTCTCCAGCCAATTGAAATACACTTTCGTGAATCGCTCTGGTACGATTTTGATCTTGCCGTCTCGCACCACCTCTAGTCCCTTTTCGGCCAGTGGCTGCATACGCACAAACCACTGCGTGGAAACCATCGGTTCCACGATCTCGCCGCCGCGCTGCGAACGGGGCACCTGCATGAGATAGGGCTCGGTTTTGATTGTGATACCAGCGGCTTCCATGTCGGCCCATAATTTCTCCCGACATTCGAACCGGTCCAAGCCTTGATAGGGTCCGGCATGTTCATTCATTGTGGCATCCGCATTGAGAACGTTGATGATATCCAATTCGTGACGCAATCCAATTTCATAGTCGTTTGGATCGTGACCTGGAGTGATTTTCAACGCACCAGTCCCGAATTCAATATCTACATAGCTGTCCTCGATGATCGGAATGACGCGATTCAATATCGGCACCACACAATGCTTACCCAGCAAATGCTTGTAGCGCGTATCGTCCGGATGGACAGCGACTGCCGTATCCCCCAGAATAGTCTCCGGACGCGTCGTTGCCACGGGAATGAAGTCCTCCGAGTCTGCCACAGGGTATTTGAAGTAATACAACATCCCCTGCTCCTCGGAATATTCCACTTCAAGATCGCTGACCGCAGTCTGCAAACCGGGCGACCAATTGATGAGATAGGTCCCCCGGTATATCAACCCCTTTTCGTAAAGCCGCACAAAAGCCTCGCGTACTGCCTTCGAGAGACCATTATCAAGCGTAAATCGCTCCCTGCCCCAATCACAGGAAGCGCCCAAGCGGCGCAGCTGCTGTGTGATGATACCGCCGTATTCCTTTTTCCATTCCCAGGCGCGTTGAATGAACGCTTCTCGACCGACCTCTTTTCGGCTTGTGCCTTCTTTTCTAAGCTGCCGTTCGACTTGAAGCTGGGTGGCTATTCCAGCATGATCCGAGCCAGGGACCCAGAGAGTCGGCACGCCTTTCATGCGACTGTGGCGAATCATGAGATCTTCCATGGCCACGAACATCGCATGGCCCAGATGGAGTTCTCCGGTGACATTCGGCGGTGGGATCGAAATCACAAACGGTTTCTGATCCGGATCGATGCGGGGTTTAAAGAAGCCATTCGTCTCCCACCACGAATAGAGACGTTCCTCCACCTGATCGAAATCATACGTTTTTGGAAGGTCATCAATTCCCATATGCATTACTCCTCTTGAAGGATGCCGTCTCTGCTGCGTGCAACAAGCGATTTCTTTTTCAATGATTCTTATCTTCTACCAGAACAAAAAAATCCTTCGTCCTCGAGGACGAAGGACTGCGCCTCCGCGGTACCACCTCTCTTCACCAGGTTTGAATTCCCGGTGCACTCATTCCCCGACCAATATCAGGGGTCCGCTGTAACGGGCTTTCCCGCGCCGTTCTACTTACCTTTTCGTGAAAGGTTTTCTTCGGCGTTCACTCCGGGCGACGTTCAACAGCTGCCACTCTGGGGGCTTTCAGCCTGCGGCCGCTCCTTCTCTATCAGCGCCTGGCTGTTTACTCCTCCCGGTGATCCATTGATTTATTATTGGGGGACATTATAGCACAGAAACCACCGTCAGTTCGACGTCCCGGTATGAAGCATCGCATTTCACACGCCAGGTAAAATGGATTGTGGCAATAATCTACGGATTTGTATTGGGAGACTTTCGTGGAATGATGATGGTGAACGTGCTTCCCTGACCGAGCCTACTTTCCACCTGAATCCGGCCATGGTGTTGTTCAACGATCGACTTGACGATGGCCAAGCCTAAACCCAAGCCTTGCTCGTGGAGTACATCAGCACTTCCAGCCCGATAGAATTTTTCGAACAAGCGCGCCTGATCGGTTGGCGCAATGCCCACACCGCTGTCAGCCACTGTGATGAGCTGGTCGCCGTTCCGCTGTTCCGCACGAACCGTCACACGACCGTTGGCTGGCGTAAATTTCAACGCATTATCCAACAGGTTCGATATCGCTTGGCGCAGCAACGCAGAATCAGCATCGACAGCTTGCATACCGTCCATTAATTCGATTCCTATGGCAACGCGTTTGGTCACAGCTTGTGGTCGATAGGATTCGACTACGTCTTTGATCAACGACTCGACATGGATACTCGAGACGCTCAAACCCATTCCGGCTTCAATACGGCCTAAATCCAACAGATTGTCGACCAATTTACTCATGTGATCGATACTCTTGAGTATCTTTTGTAAGAATTCATCTTGTTGCTCATTGACATCCCCCACCATACTGAGCATGGTAGTGTAGCCGCGCATGAGCGTTAGCGGTGCACGCAGATCCTGACTGACCGTGGAAACAAATTCCGACTTCAACGCGTCGAGTCTCTTATAATGCGTCACGTCCCACAAAACACAGATGCGTCCCGAGGCGTCGGCATGCTCGGACTTGATTTCCGATATTGAGGCAAACATAATCTGACCGGAATCCAATTCGATTTCCGTTGCGCGATCTGTGATGCCCCGGTCCAACAGAATCGTGCGCAGATCCGGGTTTTCGACAACTTCCGCAACGCCTTTCCCGACACTTTCCTGCTCACTGACCCCGAATAATCTGTCCGCTGCTGGATTGAGGAGAGAAATCCGACCTGCGGCATCTACCATCATGACTGCCGCCGGTGTGCCTTCCAGAACGGTAACCAGTTGCATACGCTCGTGTTCTGCGCGCTGATACAAGCGCACCTTCGTTATCGCCACAGCCAATTGATCGGACAGGATCGACAAGAGATTAATCGCATCCGATGTCATCACATACGGCATCTGATGCCCAAGCCACAGGACCCCTACGAATTCATCTTCATGTCTCATGGGGATAGCCGACAATGTTTCGATCGATTCGGTCAGGTCTTTCAGCTCGAGAACTGCACTGGCTCGAGTCGGGTTTTCCAAGACGAAGCGACCTCGGTGTTTTGTTAACGCAATAATTTGACGATCCAGAACCGCCCAATTGCCCGGATCATTTCCCGCCGAGAAGCTCACGACCGGGGCATTCTCCTGAGTGGGAATTAAGACAATACGAACATGATCCGCAGTGGCGATCTGCCGGATACCTTCCAAGATCGGCTGCAGCATCTCCGAAAGATCAAAACTGGTCGAAAGCCGCTGACTCACATCCAGCAACAAACCCATCTCTTCCAGCCTGGCTTTTAAGCTACGGCGCATCATCTCGAATGAGGATGCAAAGCGGCCGATTTCATCCTCACCGCTTGCCGGTATGGGTTGATCGAGATTTCCACGAGCGATCGATTGCGCCATCCTTGCCATCAACCGCAGTGGGCGTGTCAATCGATGGCTGATGATAAAAACGGCACAAAGTAAAACGAATCCCACCCCAACCAACCAACCACCTAGACGCAGTGTAATTTGAAGCGCCTGACGATGGACTTCACTGAGCGGCACGATAACAACAACATGCCAGGTATACTCTTCGATCGCCTCGATATAAACCAAACGCCTGGTACCATCCTGGGTGTATTCGACATTGATGGTGTTGACCTTGTCCGAATGAAAGTCGAAATCCCGATGTTCCAACCCACTACCCGAGCGGATGAGAACATCCCCTTGCTCATCGGTAACGAATGCCGATCCATAGGTAAATTGCTCGAAGCTTTGGATCAACGGCGTCAATATGAGATTGGATTCCAGGGATGACCAGCCAACCACCACACCGACTGCACCATTATCATCGGCAGGGAGTACGGGGGTGATGAAAGCCATACGCGTGGTTGTACCAACATCGGAACCAATTTCGAGAGTCTCCGAAGGAATTCCGCGCAATGCGGCGCCTAGATTGGATTGGAAACCCTGGGAATACGGTGTCGTATTGGGAGATTCAGGATAGCTTACGACAAGGCCGAGTTCGCGATCGTATACTTCCAAACTTTCAAAGAACGTGTAGGCACGCAGGAGTGCGTTCGAGGGTTCATCCGCCCACGATCCTGACGCCATTTGATCAGCGAGATCGTCTGCCAGTTGACGGCTAAATTCTCTGCCTGTGTGGACAAAAAAGGGGATGCTTCCGCTCGCCTGGCTGGCTGTTTGTTGCATATGCTCCGTGAGGATTTCACGGGCAGACTGCTCAGCCGAAACCCAATCACCGATCAAGATCACACTGCTGGCGACAAACCCGACGAAAAGCAAAATCGCACTCAATCTCAAAGCCAGCGATTGGCCCAATCCACCAGCGACATCTCGAGATGGCGAATACCAGAGTTTGGGAGCCTGTCGTCGAATCAACTCACAAAATGCCCCGCCGATCGCTGCTTCAACCAACACGGCCAGTGCTGTAAGATCAAGAAGTGAAAGGGTAATATCGATGCTGCGATACAGGTCACCTTGCGTCGTCACGAAAATATCGAAACCACGGAGAAAGATATACACCACGCCGCTGGCAAGGCCACTAAAAAACGAACTGCGCAGCACACGTCCCTGCAATCCAGTGTCGTCCCGACGCATCAACCAGGCGGCAAAACCCGCCTGTAATCCCATGAAAACAGGAGTCAGCGCACTGAAGGTCTCAAAACCACCCCGCACGATTCCAGCAGCGAGACCGACCAGGATCGCCTGACGGACACCCAGAACGCCGCCGGCAATGAGCCAGGGGATTGCGCCGAACACCGCCACGGCCGGTCCGCGCAGTTCTACTGGCAGGAATACAAACGTTTCCGTTCCAGATATTGGAAACCGTAGTAAAAATGCCTGGATCAACAAAGGAGCAGCGATGAGTAGAAAAGGGAGACGCGCCCAGAATGGATCGGTTCTCTTCCTCGAAGCGAGTGAGTCATGTGGCACCTGGCGGTAATACAGGAGGATCAGCATCGCCAGGGCAACACCTCCGATCAGATATCCGATCGTCGATGATGGAAACCTGAAATCCAATCCTTGATTATAACCCCACCATTCAACGTACATCTCCGCCTCGAAGGAAAATATGAACTTCGAGCATTATAGCATCCCGGATTCACTACTCCAAACGCAATGCCAGATCACTTCTTGCCTCCAATATCGCTTTATGCTAGACTGCCATCAACCGGGGAAAAATCCCAAATGGAGCACCCGGAATGACTGAAAAGATTCTCATCATTGATGACGACGTTGATACGTTAAAGCTTGTAGGCTTGATGCTCGAGCGCCATGGCTACGAGATTATTGTGGCGAGCAATGGAACCCTAGGCATCGAAAGAGCCAAAGAAGAAACGCCTCAACTGATCCTGCTTGACATCATGATGCCAGACATGGATGGATATGAAGTAACGCACCGACTGAGAGCCGATCCAACATTGGCGCACATTCCAATCATCATGTTCACTGCAAAAACTATGGTCGACGACAAGGTCGCCGGATTCGAGGCCGGTGTCGATGACTACTTAACCAAACCGACTCATCCAGCTGAGTTAACTGCACACATAAAAGCCGTTTTGAGTCGGGCAGCACAAACAACAACTACCCCATCGGAGAAAGCAAGGACGATTGCATTTCTAGGTGCACGTGGCGGCATCGGCACCACAACACTCGCCTTGAATGTCAGTATCGCCTTACAACAAGATAGCGACGATGTGCTTTTCGCTGAGCTCAACCCCGGGCATGGAACCGTTGCTCTTGAGCTGGGAATTGCAAATTCCGCCGGTATATCCAATTTGTTGAACCGATCATTAAAGGACATCCATTTGCGATCTGTCGAGAGCGAAATCATCAGCCACGCTTCCGGAATTCGGCTGCTGATTTCATCCCACGCGCCAAACGATGTTGAGTTGGAGCAATCTGTCGCACAAATGGAAGCGATCGTCACGAATATCTCTTCTATGTGTAAAACCGTCGTGCTCGATCTGGGATGTTCGATGCACCCCTACATCAAACCGATATTGAAACTTTGCGACCGCCTGATCCTCGTAGTCGAACCTGTCTTTCCGTCCAATGTCCTGGGAAGATCGCTCCTGCAAGAATTATCTTCAGATGGCATCTCGCGGGAAAAGATATATCTCGCGCTGATCAACCGGGTTCGTTCAAAACTGCAAATTCCATGGCGACAGGTTGAAAATGAAATTGACCTCGAATTGGCTGGAATCGTTTCCCCTGCACCGGATTTGGCCTATCAAGCCGCCACTGATTCGAAGCCTTTAATCCTCGCCCATCCGGACAGCCTCGCATCCGATCAAATTCGCAAGTTGTCGAAATTCCTTTCCCAGCACCTCGAACGTATCGCAAATTGAGACCCGTCGTGAAGCTTGATGGTCTTGAGCCGCTCCTTCGTACGGCGATTTCGCTTCTAAAAAAATCAAAACGTACGGTTGCGATTACCGGCGCTGGCATATCGACACCTTCGGGCATTCCGGATTTCCGTTCCCCCCATTCCGGTTTGTGGGAAAGATACGATCCAATGGAAGTTGCTTCGCTGACTGCCTTTCGTCATAATCCGAGCAAATTCTATGATTGGATTCACCCGCTGGCTAAATTGATCCGGGATGCAAAACCAAATTCTGCCCACATTGCGCTTGCGCGCCTCGAGAAAGCCGGTTATCTCGCCGGCATTCTCACACAGAACATCGACGCACTTCATCATCGAGCTGGATCAATAAACATACTCGAATTGCACGGCCATCTGCGTCAGGCTACCTGTGTCGCCTGCTACGAGATGTTTGATACAGAAGGAATCCTGGAAGCGTTTATACGAAACGGCGATGTCCCGCTTTGCACGAAATGTGGCGGCGTACTCAAACCCAACGCAATTCTCTTTGGAGAACAGCTACCCTATGATGTCGTACTTTCCGCTGAGAATCTGCTTTCCAAGAGTGAATTGATCATCATCGCTGGGTCGTCACTTCAAGTGACCCCCGCAGCCATGCTACCCATCGAACCACTAAACACTGGAGCGAGGCTGATCATCGTAAATCACACACCCACGTACCTTGATGAACGCGCAGATGCCGTTTTTCACGACGATGTGGAAACCATTCTTCCCAATCTTGCAGATGGAGTGCTTGGTGAATAAATCAAATAGAACCCGTTCAGCAACAGATGAATCGGCAATCCGGAATTATCCAAGACTCTTGAAACGCTATGCGCGTCTCCTTGAAGTCAGTTCGGAATTGGTCTCCACCCTGGATCAAGAGACATTGCTGCAGCATATTGCCGAGGTTGCGCGTGAGCTAACGACCAGCGAAGCTTCGTCGATTCTGTTGTACGATTCACAAACCAACCACCTATACTTCGAAGCGGCAACCGGACCACTTAAAGAAGGGTTCAGCCGGTCCATAGTACCGACGGACAACAGCATCGCAGGATGGATCTACTCCAACCAGGAACCACTACTCGTTGAGGACACCAAATCAGATTCCCGATTCTTCGCCGACATCGACTTGCAGACGGACTTTCTCACCCGATCGATCCTCGGTGTACCCTTACAAACCAAAGACAAAACCATCGGCGTGATCGAAGTGCTCAACAAGGAACAAGGAACATTCACTGAAGACGATCAATTGATACTTCGATCGCTTGCCGCTCAGGCCGCAATCGCCATCGAAAACACACGATTATTCCAACAGAGCGATCTGATCGCCGAAATGGTGCACGAGCTCAGAACGCCTTTGGCCGCGCTTCTGGCAGCTGCGCATCTTTTGCAGCGACCGGATCTCGCCCGGGAACAAAGCGGCAAACTCAGCAAGACGATATTCGGCGAGGTCCAGCGACTTAACGAAATGACGACCGACTTTTTGGAATTGGCGCGTCTGGAATCCGGTCGAGCGAAATTCGAAAGGGAACCCGTTCACCTCGAGGGCTTGGTTGTGGAATGTTTGGAACTTGTTCGCCCTCAAGCCGACGAGCGAAAAGTAACTTTGAAAACCGACTTCGAACGCAACCTCAATCCAGTCCATGGTGACCGCAATCGATTGAAACAGGTTGTGTTGAATCTGCTCACCAATGCGATTAAATACAATCACGAAAACGGCCAAGTTATGCTATCCCTGCAGCGTGACAAGGACTCTCTTGTGTTCTCTGTGGAAGACACCGGATATGGTATTCCAGCAAAAAGCTTGCCCCACATTTTCGAACGTTTTTACCGTGTTCCGGACCAGGAAAACGATGTCAAAGGCACGGGATTGGGCTTGGTGATCGCCAAACGGATCGCCCGCAACCACAATGGAGACATTGAAGTTGAAAGCCAGTTGGGAAAAGGCAGCATTTTTCGACTGCAATTACCCATCCCGCGGGGAACAGCCGCAAGCTAGAATGATACCCAACTCGAACTCAACCTCTTCGTCCGAACTGGCGTTCAAGCGCGTCAACGGAAAGATGAATCATCGTCGGTCTGCCGTGTGGGCAAGTCCGCGGGACACGACAACCTTCGAGATCTCGGAGTAACTTTTGCTGCTCTTGCATCGAAAGAACCTGGCCTGCTTTTATCGCCGCACGTTTGCACGCACGCGCAGCCAGCTTTGCCTCTGTTTCCTTGGCCAGGGGCGTTTCATCCTCTTCTAGATCTTCCACTACGGATCGAAGAATTTGCTCTGGGTCAGCCGATACAAACATCGCCGGAATGGCGAGCAATCGATATGTCCTCTGTCCAAAAGGTTCCACATCCAAACCAATGCGCTGGAGCACATCGAATTGTTGGTCGATCAGTTCACATTGTTCAAGCGGTAAGCTCACAACCAGTGGTTCGAGCAGGGCTTGGACCTCGACCTGTCCTTGCTCGAATGCCTGCATCAATGCCTCAAAGAGGATCCGCTCGTGCGCCGCATGTTGATCAACCAAGTAAAGCCCATCCGGGCCTTCTGCGACGAGATACGTGGCACCAATTTGCCCAACGGCTCTCAACAACGGCAGGTTGCCGACCGGCAAGGCAGATTGAAGCCGGATTCCACCACCAACTTCTTGCGCCTCCACCAATCGCTGCGCGAGTTGCCAATCGGTATGAACTGATGAATCAGATTCCTCCCAAGATCCCGTAACGGAGCTTGTACCCAATCCTATCGACGGCGCCGGTGCTTGGCCTAACAACGTCGAACGAACCACTCGTTGAACCACCGAAAAGACCACATCCTGTTCGCGAAAGCGTACTTCGGCTTTGGCAGGATGTACATTCACATCGACGGAGCCAGGTGGGAGATCGAGGAACAGCACGGCCATTGGGTATCGTCCGACCATAAGCAAGGCATGATAGGCTTGAACCACAGCAGCCGAGAGACTTGAATCTTGCACCCATCGTCCGTTGACAAAAAACGTCAATTCTCGTCGATTGCCGCGATGGATCGACGGCGGGCTGATGAACCCTTGAATACGGAAAGGCGTGCCGCTGGTTTCTAGAATAGCGATCAATTCCCTGGCTTTCTCCACATCGTAGATCGCCGCTAAAATTTCTCTGCGATCCCCCTTCCCTGAACTCTGGAATGCATCACGCCCTTCCTGTGTTAATCTGAAGCGTACCTCGGGATACGCCAACGCATAACGAGTCACAAGGGCGGAAATCCGTCTACGCTCCGTTGTTTCGGTTTTCAGAAATTTCTTTCTCGCAGGAACGTTGAAGAAGAGATCACGCACACGCACGATTGTGCCCTGTGGTGAACCAACAGATTGCAGATCGCCCGCCTGTCCACCCTCGACGATTAAGCGGCTTCCCGTTTCCTCCCCTGCCGCTCTCGATATGAGTTCGAAGCGCGAGACTGCACCGATGGCGGAAAGCGCCTCACCTCGAAATCCGAGGGTTTGAATGGCAAATAAATCTTCAGCCGTTCTCAACTTCGATGTGGCGAAACGGGCAACCGCCAGCGGAACTTCCTGGCGAGGTATGCCGATGCCATCGTCCGCGACCTCGATCAAACCACTGCCCCCTCGTTGCACCGTGATTTCGATCGAGCGCGCGGAAGCATCAAGCGCGTTTTCGACCAATTCCTTGACAACCGAAACCGGCCGCTCAACGACTTCTCCAGCGGCAATCGCAGAGGCGACTTCTTCGGGTAAAATCGCGATAGGCATTGATTTCTTCATTGTGGGTTTAGATTATAACCTCGAGGCAATCCGTTGACACCCTCCAGCTCAACACCTATACTGCCGGAGTTGTGTAAAAATCGCTGTTGAAGGACAACCTTGGCATGACCACAATCCACACAATTTTCTTTGATCTCGACGATACACTCTACCCAAACACGAACGGATTATGGGAAGCGATCGGGGAGCGAATCAACGCATTTATGATCCAGCGGCTGAACATCCCTGAGCAGCATGTCTCCGAAATACGTGATGGGTATTTGCATTCTTATGGCACGACCTTAAATGGCTTGATCGCCAATCATCAAATCAACCCGCAGGATTATTTGGAATACGTTCACGAAGTCCCATTGGAGGACTTTCTCCATCCGGATCCAGATCTGCAAAAAATGTTGGCGCAGATTCAACAGCGAAAAATCGTGTTCACAAATTCCAACACCGGCCATGCCAAACGCGTTCTCAATATCCTGGGGATTGAATCCAATATCGAAACCATCATCGATATCGTTGCGCTCGATTTTATCAACAAGCCAAAACCGCAATCCTACACCCGGGCAATGGAGATCACCAAAACCAGCAACCCGGGAAACTGCTTAATTCTCGACGACCGCGTTGACAACCTCCTTCCTGCAGTAACACTCGGTATGAAAACCGTATTGGTCGGAAATAAAGCAAAGCCTGCCAATGTGGATTATCATCTACAGTGTGTTACAGACCTTCTCGATACGGTAATCGAGTTGATGGATTGAAATGGATTCATTCGATGATGGCACAGGAATAGTATGCGCAGTGATTCTGCTGGTGCTACTTGTCAACTTCGTAATTATGGTGCCCTTTTTACGTCGTAGTCTGAAGTCGTCAAGCAATCCACTTAAGCAAATAAAATCTCCCTGGCACGATGAGCAGGAGGCGATCGACGAACTGCGAAGGGAATTGCATGATCTCGACGCCGTCATCGAAAAGGAGAACACGACCCAGGATGGCCAATAAACTGCAAACACTGCACCAGGTGGTTGACCTCGTCCCGAAGAAAGGCTGCACGATCGCTTTCGGCGGGATAACGCTTTATCGCCGACCTATAATGTTCGCTCTCGCTTTATTAGCGCGGTATCAACGAGAACAAACCCCGGATGAAATGAGTCTGCTATGTTTTACAGCTGGCATCGAAAGTGATTTGCTCGTAGGCGCCGGGATGGTATCAAAAGTACGTTCCTGTTACTTCGGGTTGGAGGCATTCGGACTTGCCCCGAATTTCACTTCGGCAGCCGGGAATGGCACCATCGAGATCATCGAAGAAACCGAAGCCAGTCTCGCCTGCGGTATACGTGCCGCGATGTCGAATGTCGGCTTCCTACCGTCCACAGCTTGGCAAGGTACCGATTTACCTATGCTGCGTCCGGATGTAAAGGAAGTCGTGGATCCCTATAGTGGTGAAACACTCACCGCATTTCCCGCCATCACCTGTGATGTCGCCGTAATTCATGCACTCGAAGCCGATCCGGATGGGAACGCCACGATTGGCGGGAATAAAGGCGTTGATGAAGAACTCGCTCTCATCGCAGACAAGGTTATCATCACAGCAGAGAGAATTTCACCTAAACTGGAAAAAGCACAAATAGTTGGACCAGTTGTCGATGCCGTTGTTGAGCTACCTGAGGGCGCCTGGCCGAGTTCGTGTCACCCACTCTACCCACTCGATGGAATGGCGATTCTGGAATACACCGAAAAGGCGGGAACCGAAGAATACGATAACCTCATCGCCACCTGGCTGAAGAAGTGCGGTTTGGATAAATCGTGAATCGGTATTGCTATTAGCGGAACAAAATTGAGTGTGGCTGAGCGTGCAATGAAGTCCAAAGAGCTGCCATTCTTGGCGAAAATTCCAAATTGTTATGGTCTTCACGTATTCATATTTTTCTTATACTGACGTGTTATGGTTTAACATACCTGCGAGTGTTGTGCAGGAGGAGTGAAACAATGTCTTCGAAAGTGAGTATGTTCTTACTTGGTGCACTCGTCAGCGCGATTTTAGCCGCGGCGTTGTTCTCGGTTGGCCTGGCGATGGGCATCCATATTGAAACAGAGGGAGATCCACAAGAATCGCTCTACGAGAATATCTCCCCCGAGGAAATGCAGGTTCTATTCGAACCCTATTGGGAGGCATGGGACATCCTCCACGAGCATTACGTTGAGCAGCCCCTGGACGACACGGAGTTGATGCAGGGCTCAATCAGAGGATTGGTCGATTCTCTCGGCGATCCTCACTCTTCATACATGGACCCACTCGAGTTCGAACAAGCCAACGCCACGCTGGAAGGTTATGAAGGAATCGGTGCATGGGTCGACACGGATGCGGAGTACCTGACAATCCTCGCACCCATAAAAGGCTCTCCTGCTGAAGAGGTAGGTTTGCAGCCGGGCGATGAAGTCATCTACATCGATGGGGAAGACATGACCGGCATCGACGGCAACCTGGTCCTTCAGCGCATCCTGGGACCGGCAGGCACGATGGTTCATCTTACGATCTATCGCGAAGGCGAAACGGAGTTGCTCGAATTTGATATCGAACGTGCCCGTATTGTCATCCCAACCGTTGAGGGAGAGAGACTCGAAGATGGGATCGTACATATCCAATTATTCTCGTTTGCCGAGACGACTGCCGAAGATTTACGCACCATATTGACCGAACTCATTGATGAAGACACACGCGGCTTGATCCTGGATCTACGCAACAATGCAGGCGGCTATCTGTTCAGCGCGATTGAAGTAACTTCGGAATTCATCGATGAAGGCGTGGTCCTTACCGAGCGATTCGGCGATGGCACCGAAGAAATCCATAAAACCAGGAAAGGTGGCCTTGCCACCGATATTCCGCTGATTGTTCTCGTCAATGAGGGTTCGGCATCTGCGTCCGAGATCGTCGCTGGGGCCATTCAGGACTACGAACGCGCGATCCTCGTGGGTGAAACGACTTTCGGTAAAGGCTCTGTACAACAATGGCTCCCCCTCTCCTCAGAACAGGGCGCTGTTCGAGTGACGATCGCGCGGTGGTATACGCCCAACGATCGCTTGATCCACGGGCAAGGTCTCACACCCGATGTGGAAGTTATATTTACCCTGGAAGATTGGGAGGCGGGTAACGATACCCAACTTGAAGCTGCGATCGAACTACTGCTTGAAGAGGATTAATTCGAACGATGGTATTTTCACACGAAGGGAGAAGATAGAATGTTATTCTGGGATTCAACATATTTCGTATACATGATCCCTGCCTTTTTACTCGTGATGCTGGCACAATTTTGGGTCAACTCAACCTATCGCAAATGGAGTAAGGTACGCAATCTCAACCAGATATCCGGTGCAGAGGCAGCGAAAAGATTGCTCAACTACGGGAGTCTACACCATGTCCGTCTCGAAGGTACTCCCACTCCACTTGGTGATCACTACAATCCCCGCTCAAATACCCTCAAACTTTCACCAGGTGTTGCCCAGGGACAATCCGTGGCGTCCTTAGCCATCGCTGCCCACGAGATCGGACATGTATTGCAGGATCAACAAGGCTATCTACCACTGCGTTTCCGGGCAGCACTTGTTCCCGCTGTGAATATCGGTTCACGATTGGGATTGATCCTTATCGTAGCCGGTCTTCTGATTCGAGGAGTTTTTGGTACGCAAATGGCATGGCTTGGTGTAGGCGCTTTTACACTCGGCGCTGTCTTTTCCCTCGCCACGCTGCCCGTGGAATTGGACGCATCCTCCAGAGCACGGGCATTGCTTTCGAATAGTGGATTAATCCGCTCCGAAGAAGAGAAACGGGGTGTCAATGCTGTCTTGAATGCAGCCGCCTTTACTTACGTTGCTGCTTTAGCGGCCGCCATCTTACAGTTGCTGTACTGGATTAGTCTTGTCATTGGGGGCAGCAGACGACGCCGCTGAACGCTGCATCGAACGAAGCAGGAAGTTATGAAAATGTGAGCCATCCGCATATTCGAGTATATCCACAGCCAGGCCGTCTGAGTGATATCCAGACGGCCTGTTTGCATGAATGGTGAAAAGAAAGGATTGCCACCTCCGTCAAGGTCTTTTGACTCGCCATTCCTCAAATGCTAGAATCAAATTCCTGATGGCCTTCTTCTGGCCAATTTACAGTGTGATATTTCGCGGAAGGAGGCAAACATGGGTGCCTGTGTTCTTCGCCTGGTTTATCCGCCGTCTTTGATCAGCGAACCCATACTCTATCAACTTATCAAACGCTTCCAAATTGAAGCCAATATCCGCGAAGCACATATCACGCTCGAAGAAGGTTGGCTGGAAGTGGAATTGACCGGTGAAACGAACGAATTGAACCGTGCGATTATATTCTTGGAAGAAAAAGGAATCGAAATCGTTCGACCAGACTGAGGCAATCTTATGGAACAATCACAGATCGATCTCACCATTGATGAAATCCGTGGCGCATTAGAGTCGGGGAAGGTACTTGATGCGATTGCCGCCCTGATTCGCTTGCATCCTGCAGACCGAGCCGAAGCGTTTTCGGATCTGAAGGATGCCGAGCAGGCATCTATTCTTCCCGGCCTGGATGTTCCCACAACCGCTGATTTGCTTGAGGAACTCGAGGACCCTGAAGCTGCCGACGTCGCCGAAGGGCTTGCGAGAGAACGTTTGGCGGACGTGCTCGACAAGATGGAGCCGGATGAGGCAGCAGATGTCCTTGGCGACATCTCACCCCAACTGGCTGCGGAAGTCCTTGCTGAGATGGAGGACGCTGAAGAAGTCCTTCCCCTCCTGGAGCATGCGGACGAGACAGCCGGTGGCTTGATGACCACGTCGTTCATCGCCCTGCAGCCAAACACCACTACGATTGAAGCCATTGAATATCTTCGAGGACTCAGTCCGGATGAAGAGACACCGTATTATTGCAACGTCGTCGATACCGATGGACGCCTGGTCGGGATCGTCGGCTTGCGCGAATTGGTTATCGCCGATCCGCATATGCGCATCGAGACGATTATGAATCATGACGTTGTTCATGTGACCACAGACACCGATCAGGAGGACGCCGCTCGGCTGATGGTTCGTTACGATCTTGCGGCCTTACCCGTCGTTACAGAAAAAGGGTTCCTCGCTGGCGTGATCACCTACGACGACTTAATGGATGTGCTCGAAGCGGAAGCAACGGAAGATATATATCGCCTGGCGAATGTGCCAGATCCAGGGCTTTCCGTCGAAAGTCCAATATGGCTGTCTGTCAAACGCAGATTACCCTGGTTGCTGTTAAGTGCAGCGACGGCGTTCTTCGCTTCGTGGGTCATCTCTCGCTTTGAATCGATCATCGCACAGGTCGCCTTACTCGCCGTTTTCCAATCCGTCGTCAGCGGCCTGGGTGGAAATTCGGCCACACAAAGTCTGGCGATCATGGTGCGCGCAATCGCCCTAGGAGAAATCCAATTGCGCGATTCATGGCGCACGATCATCAAGGAAGCTCTTACTGGCCTGCTGCAAGGAACGGCCATAGGGCTCGTCGCCGGGTTTGGTGTGTATCTCTGGAAAGGTAATCCAACCCTGGGTTTCGTCCTCGGCCTGGCGCTGCTCGGTAACATATTCATCGCCGGCATCGTCGGTACAACGATTCCATTGGTCTTCAAAGCTTTGAACATGGATCCGGCTCTCGCTTCCTCCGTGTTGGTTACGACAGTCACCGACAGTGCGGGTTTCGCCCTTTTCCTGGGCTTGGCCACGTACTTTTTACCGTATTTGAAATGACCTCATAAGCATGCTGAAAAAATTGATCGTCAATGCCGATGATTATGGTCGGACGAAAAACGTCTCGAACGGTATCCGTCAAGCTCACAGTGAAGGTATTGTCTCAACGACAACCGTCATGATAAACCTTCCAGGTGCTTTGGAAGCCGTGCGGCTCGCCAAAGTAGAGACTCCAGCGCTTGGCCTGGGTGTCCATCTAAACCTGACCTTCGGCGAACCGCTTTCCCCCGAAGCGAAAGTGACGTCCATCACAGATTCGCAAGGTGCTTTCCGATCAAAGGATTTCTACTTTCACCACACAGATGAAATCACAGGCAATCATGTTGAATATGAATGGCGAATGCAAATCGAGGCCTTCTTGAATTGCGATGTCGTGCTGGATCACCTGGATTCCCATCATCACATTGCCCTGGCATCCCCGGATCTCTGGTCCCTTTCCCTTAGTCTGGCAAAGGAATATGGCTGCGGCGTGCGTCTTCCCAATCCAACGGATGTTCCGGATGAGGTACTGCTGGACGTATTGCCCATAGATTCAACGAACTTCGTTCGCCATCATGCGCTTGACGCGCTCGAGGAGGCCGGTATCCCCCATCCCAATCACTTTATCTCCAGCTTCTTTGGTTCCGGTGTCAGTCTGGATCACCTGTCGAGCATCTTGCACTCGCTTCCTGAGGGGATAAGCGAATTGATGTGTCATCCCGGATTCGTGGATGCAAAATTGTGCGCCACTAGTGGCTATGCGAAGCCGCGTCAAAAGGAATACGAGATCCTGACCGACCCGAAGATTGGCCAGTTAATCCAAAAATCCGGGATCGTGCTGACAACATTTCAACAGGCGCTGGCATGATCCTGAAGCCCTGGTTGGCACATTTCCTTCGCTTATTCTTCAAACACCTGTATACGACTTTCGCCTGGGCGTATGATTTGGTTGCCTGGACGACATCGATGGGCCAGTGGAGAACATGGCAATCCGCAGCGGATCACGATCGTCTGGAATGCCCCATTCTCGAACTCGGTCATGGACCCGGCCACCTGCTGCTTGATTTTCACCGCAGGGGATATCAGGCCGTTGCGATCGATGCATCCAAAGAGATGACGCGTATCGCCGCGAGAAGACTCCGACGGCAAGGGTTCCAACCCGCTATTATACGTGCTCGAGCCCAGCGCATCCCCCTGTCGTCGGACACCTTCGCCAATGTCGTTGCAACCTTCCCCAGCGAATATATCCTCGAAAAGGAAACACTGGATGAGATCCGGAGGATTCTGCAACCCGGAGGAGAACTGATTGTCATCGCCGTCGAACGCATTACCGGACAAGGCATACAAGATCGCCTGGCAGATTGGCTGTATCGGATCACCGGCCAGGCTGGTGACCCTGGAGATCAATGGAAGGAACCACTCGAAGCAATGGGCTTCATTCCCAAACTCGAGCGTGTTCGTCTGCCGCGTGCAAATGTACTTCGCTTTAGGGCAAAAAAGCCAATGAGTTGATTTAGGCATTACCCGTTCAACGTATACTCGCTATAATGAATGACACATACACCGATCGTAAATCCGCATCCGAAAGGTTTCCCTGGAAATGTAAGGCCATCAGCATGGGAATCGAGAGTAATATCCGAGCGGATCACGATAATGGAGTCCGACTTGCGCAGGATAAATGAAAATGATCTGGCAATGATCGTATCGAGCAACCACAAGCACCTATTTGTCCATTTAAAAAAAGGTGATCAAGTGCAAACCCATCGCGGGATCCTGGCGCACGATGACATCATTGGTATCCCCTGGGGCTCTGAGATCCGCAGCCACCTCGATATGCGTTTCTTCGTCCTCGAGCCGACTCTGCGGGATTTACTGCTGCATATTAAACGGAAATCCCAGATTATCTATCCCAAAGACATCGGTTATATCTTGCTGCGGCTGTCTGTAACACCCGGAAAGACCGTCGTCGAAGCAGGGACCGGATCAGGCTCACTGACGCTGGCGCTCGCCTGGTTTGTGGGCCCGGACGGCAAAGTGATTTCATACGACCGACGCAAGGACATGCAAAGTCTCGCGCGAAAGAACCTCGAGCGCGTTGGCCTGGAGGAACGCGTCGAATTGAAATTGAAAGACATCGAAGAAGGCTTCGAAGAGATCGATATCGAAGCCTTGTTCCTCGATCTCCCTGCCCCTGAGATATACCTGGAACAAGCTCGTGCAGCCCTGGCAGATGGAGGGATGCTTGGCATGATCGTACCAACAACAAATCAGGTCGCCGCTATCCTCCGCAGCCTGTCGATGCACGCCTTTGAACTCATCGATGTGTGTGAAATCTTGCTGCGCTTCTACAAACCCGTTCCCGAGCGTCTGCGCCCGGTCGACCGCATGGTCGCCCATACTGGATACCTCATATTCGCAAGAGCCATCGTTCCGTTGGAGACATAGCCCGAAAATACAACTTGCATGATTTTTACATCCCTGAAACAATGGCATAAAATTACTATGGCATTCTTGTTAACAACAAGACTTAAGGGAGGAAAACGATGCCACGGTTCCGTCGCCCTATACTGCCACCAAGACGAAGATTCCCCCCACCGCACCGCCGTCCGATTCGGCGGCGAGCAGCAAAAATCGTTGTAGAGAAACTGCAAGCCGCGCATACACTTCTCGCGCAGGGCGAATCCAAGGAAGCAGCTGCGATATTTTCCGAACTCGCAGATGCTGCTGCGAAACGCGGGATTCCGCGTGCCGCCCAATTGAATCTACAGGCAGGTCGGGCGCTGATTGAAGCGGAAGAAGCTATCTCCGGATTGGATCGTATCCGCCAGGGATTGACGCTGATGGCGGAGACAAATCAACTTGCTCGTCTGCCCAACGTCGGTCGGCGGATTCTAACCGAGCTTCGAGATAAGGGATTGGATGCAGAAGCAGCTGCGATCGAAAGCGAAATCCAAACGCTGCTTTCCAAACATGGATTAACGCTCGCAGCAACCGAAGGCTCCGTCGACAAACGAAGCCTACCGTCAAAATGCCCGTATTGCGGTGGGAATGTTCACCCCGACGAAGTGGAATGGATCGAGCAGCAGCAAGCCATGTGTGCTTACTGCGGCAGCCGACTAACGGGTAATTAGCACTTACACGCCTTATGGAAGATATACGTCAAAAGCTTCAAAGCCGTCTAATAAAACGGCAGCCGAAAATCAACGCCGAATGGGACGCAAAACCAGCTGCGGTTTTATTGCCGCTGTACCAAGATCAACATACGTGGCATTTGCTCTTCACTCGCCGCACGGAATACGTCGAGTCACACAGAGGGCAGGTATCCTTTCCTGGTGGAGTGATCGATTCTGAAGACGAAAGCCCCACCCATGCAGCACTTCGAGAGGTGCACGAAGAAATCGGTATTTGCCCCAAAGATATCGAAGTCCTCGGCATGCTCGACCCGCTCCTGACGACCACACAATTTGTCATCACACCCATCGTAGGGGTATTCCCCTGGCCGTATGATCTGCATCTTAACCGCAATGAAGTAGCAAATGTCTTTGGTGTTTCCCTCGACTGGTTGGCGGATAAAAACAACCTCGAAGTTCGCCAACGGGACTATCCCATCTCTGGCGGCAGCATCTCGGTATACTACTTTAGACCCTACCAAGGGGAGATCATTTGGGGAGCAACGGCGCGTATCACCCTAAACCTTCTGAGCCTTCTGGAATCTCCGCAATAAAAAACGCGGAGTGGTATTGCCAACCACTCCGCGCCTGGATGAATCGGTTTTCCGAAGCCTACGTTTATTCCTCGGCTTCTTCGAATGCATCGTCCTCCTCGCGTTTTCCACGCTCGACGAGTTCCGGTTCCATCTCGACCTCGACCAGTTCTTCCACTTCCTCTTCGATCTCTTCTTCCTCTTGATAGACAACACTGGCCAGGACTTCATCCTCACTCGTGAGGACTTGAATGCCCTCACCGATTTCAAGATCGGCAACGGTGATCACATCATCCATGCTTTCGATTGAGGAGATATCCACTTCAATCTTATCCGGCAAATTTCCAGGTAATGCTTCGACTTCAATCTCACTTAAGCCACTAACGAGAAGGCCGCCCAGTTCTTTAACCGCAAGAGATTCGCCGATCAATTCAAGTGGGACCTCTGTCCGAATAACAACGTCCATCGAGACCTTGAGGAAATCGATATGCAGAATATCCCCTCGAATGTAATCGCGTTGAACCTCTCGCAAGAGAACCTGGTGATTGGTATTGCCGACCTTCAGTGAAATCAATGTTGATGCACCGACATGCGCAAGCACCTTGGATGTTTCTCGCAATTCGAGTTCTATAGGTGTTGACTCGACGCCTGCGCCATACATAACAGCCGGTAAAATTCCCTCATTGCGGAGCGTCTTTACTTTGCTTCTGGTTACCGTTCTTTTCTTTGCATGTAGAATTACTTCACTCACTTTTGATCCTCCGGAGCGCCTCTCACCCCGAATGGGTTACCCTCGCTCCATGGTATCGTTATAGCTGTTCATTTACGTTTTATTAGCGACGTCGGCTGAACAATCTTCCGACAATTAACAACAACCCAATGGTAATCCCGGATACAACACCAGCCAGCAGCGCACCTCGTGTATCCAGCATCGTCTCCACTGTGCCGTTTACTTCTTGCGCCAGCAGGATGACCGATGAACTGCTTTCTGTATCGATTTTTCTGCCGACTACAGCACCGACCTGCGTGTTGTATAGTTTGACATCCTCACCGATGGCCACACCGATGCCGCCGTCGGTCGCTGAGACGAGATTTCCACGAACTGTTCCTGCAGCCGCATGATCGAGGGTTACCTGCTCTCCCTGGACTTGTAAAGCACCACCCTGGCGAAGTTCGACGTCAGAAGCCGTGATTTGATTCGCGCCACCCTGTGTTACGCTGACGACCTCAGCCTCGAGTGTCTCGATCGTACCGCCTGTCAAATCGATAGTATCGACTCGCATTTCATCTTGCCCGGTTCCTTCGTTCTCTTTTCCCATACGCACCTCGCGTGCAGATGAAAAGGGTGCCCCGATAAATCGGTTTGCACCCCGATTCATGCGTCTCGAATTCTACCGATTGTTGACTGCGTCGTCAACCATTTCATAAAAAGTAGTGAAACCATCTTTGATTACAGCAATCTGCCGCAGCCGCGTTGACCGTACTCGTCCGGCATGTTAAACTCACTAATTGTCGATTTTCAGGAAAGAAGTCAGGCCAGAATGAAAAAGGCATGGACATTGTTGATTTTCTCGGCGATCGTTCTCATTTCCTCGATCGCTGGGACGGAGTATAAACAAGCCCCCGGGTTTGCGGATATAACGCGCCCCCAGAACAGCGAAGTCCTTCATGGCGTGGTAACGATCGAGGGTTCCGCTGCGCATCCGGCATTTGTCGCCTACGAGTTATCATTCGCATACGATCCCAACCCGACTGACACCTGGTTCCCAATCGTCGATGATGTCCAAACTCCGGTCACCGACGGCAGACTCGGCCTGTGGGATACGACGAGCATCACGGACGGTGATTATCAGCTTCGTCTCTACGTTGTACTTGAAAATGATAGCCGTCTTGAGGCGTATGCGCGTAATTTACAAGTCAGGAACACGACACCTGCAGAAACACAACCCGCACGTGAAGAACCAATCACATCATCGGCAACTCCGCCTGCGGCGACAGAAACACCTGCGCCGACCGTCGTACCCGTTATCCACTCCCAACGCAGCGGCACCCAAAAGGTGCTGCAGTCCTTGAAAATCGGCGCTTTTCTGGGCAGTTTGTCGCTTCTTCTCTTTGCATCCTATATATTCTTTCGCAAGATCGTTCGTTCCAAACATATCTCACCACGTTTCCGCAGATCGAAGGAAAACACAAAGTCCAAGCAAGCAGGCGAGAGAAGGGACGAATGACGGAATCAACGGCATCCTACTTGATCGTCGGTTTGGGAAATCCAGGAAAGAAATATCGACGAAATCGACACAATGTCGGCTTCATGCTTCTTGACAAGCTTGCCGAGGACCTGCAGATCGAATTTTCGCGAAAAAAATCCAAAGCGGCTTTCGCCGAATGTCTCCTCGATGGCAAACAGGTGTACCTTGCCAAACCACAGACGTTCATGAACGATTCCGGACACAGCGTAGCGCCGCTGGCGCGATTCTTCCGCATTCCGGAATATCAACTGCTGGTTGTCTACGATGAATTGGATTTACCCACCGGAAACATTCGCATCCGTCCCGCTGGTGGGTCTGGTGGACATCGAGGAATGCGATCGATCATTCACGAATTTGGTACCCAGGAGTTTCCCCGCATGCGCATTGGTATCGGCCGACCTCCGGGAAGAATGGAGCCTGCCGATTATGTTCTCCAAGATTTTAGCTCGGATGAATGGATCGACTTTCCTCTGGTGCTGAATCGCGGTGTTGCCTGTGTACGCATTTTCATCCATGAAGGAATTCAAGCCGCGATGACTTGCTGCAACGCAATCTAGATCATGATGAATCTTACTGCACTTCTACAGCGAATACGAACCCTTCCTGATTATCAAGCCCTCCTTCGTAAATTGGCCGCGGATGATCTAATATTTGGATCGCTGCATATCCCGCGTTCTGTCCGTGCAGCGTTGATCGCCGCGCTGGCTGACGATCTGAAAAGGACTTTTATCGTTCTGGTTTCACGAGCGGATCGGATGCTCACGCTTACCGAAGAAATCGCGGCCTGGTGCCCCGATCTCGAGATTTTAGCTTTTCCCGATCCGAATCCCGTCTTCTACGAACCCAGCCCTTGGTCTGATCGCACGAAACGCCGTCGTATGACCGTTCTCGCAAATCTAACCAAGGAACTTCGACCGGGTTACGAGCAAAAGGATCCATCCACGAAACCGTTGGTTGTCCTGGCTACTGCGCGTGCTGCGATGACGAGAACCATTTCACCCCAAAGCTTCAGCGAACATTCGAACTGGATCAAGGTTGACGCAAGTGTCAATCTCGATCGACTGGTTAGATTCCTACTCGATGTTGGCTACACGCATGACAGTCTGGTTACCCAACCAGGACAATTCAGCCGTCGGGGTGGTATCATCGATTTCTGGGCACCCGCAGAAATACTTCCCATGCGGATCGAATTCTTTGGCAGCCAGATCGAATCCATTCGCATGTTCAACCCCGCAACACAACGCTCCACCGAGATCGTATCCGATGTCCATATCACACCTGCAAGGGAAGGACTGCCGCTTGCCTATTGTTCCGATTGGAACGATGTGGTTGCCCGCATGACAACGATCGATGAAACGGATATGAACCCCTGGCTTGAATATTTCCTGCCCTGGATGAATCCTTCCCCAACCGGCCTGCTCGATTATGTCGCTGACGAGACCGTTGTACTCAATTATGATCACAGCGACTTTGAGGATGTAATTAACGAACTTGAAGAACAGGCCATCAGTCTGCGTCAGGATCAAATCTCGGAAGAGCTGCTGCCGAAGGATGCTCCCCTGCCTTACCTCACGCTTGATGAGCTCAGTGAGAAGCTGGATGATCTCAAAGCGATCAATCTCGGCCAGATTGCAGTAGACCAAAACCAAGAAATCGAACTGGGGAATGCATTTTCAGCTGAACGCCGTTTCGGTGGGCAGTTGAAACCCTTGATGGACCACATGGCAGACATTGTTGTCCGTCACGAAAATGCCGTAATGATAAGCCGACAAGCACCTCGATTGGCTGAGATGTGGTCACAGGAAAATACACCGGAACCGGTTCACGAAGGTCTTGTAACCGAGCTGACTCCCGGTAATATCCACTTCATCCATGGTGCGCTGACCGAAGGTTGGGTTCTGGATACTGCAGACTATCCGCCGCTGCATCTATTTACGGATGCGGAGATATTCGGTTGGGCAAAACCGAAGCCGCGCGTGCGTCCGAGGCGAGTCTCCAAGGCTCCTGAAAATGCTTACGCCGATTTACAACCGGGCGATTGGGTTGTACATGTGGATTTCGGCATCGGACGTTTTAGCGGTCTTGTCGATCGCACCCTGGATGAGATTCAGCGTGAGTTCATCTTGATCGAATACGATGAGGGCGATCAATTATATGTGCCCATCCATCAAGCAGATCGGATCACACGCTACATTTCCGCGGATGGTACAGCGCCAACCCCAACCCGACTGGGCAACCAATCCTGGGAACAGGCAAAGGGCAAGGTGAAGGCCGCTGTCGAAGAAGTCGCACGAGATCTATTAGAGCTCTACGCCAAACGCAATACGATCGAAGGTTATGCCTTCTCTGAAGACGCACCCTGGCAGCAGGAACTTGAAGCCTCTTTTCCCTATATCGAAACCGAAGATCAAAAACGAGCACTTAAAGCCGTAAAACAAGACATGGAATCAAAGAGGCCCATGGATCGATTGATTTGTGGTGATGTGGGTTATGGAAAAACCGAAGTCGCTTTACGAGCAACATTTAAAGCCGTCATGGATGGGAAACAAGTCGCCATACTGGTCCCCACAACTATTCTCGCCCAACAGCACTTCAATACTTTCCGTAGAAGACTTTCTGCTTTTCCAATCGAGGTCGAAATGCTCTCGCGTTTCCGCTCCCGACAAGAGGCCGCCAAGATCGTCGAACGATTGCGCAATGCCGAGGTCGATATCATTATCGGAACCCATCGCTTACTTCAGCGAGACGTGGAATTCAAGGACCTTGGTCTATTAATCATCGATGAGGAACAACGTTTCGGAGTCACACACAAAGAACACCTGAAATTGATGCGTACGGAAGTGGATACGCTAACGCTGACCGCAACTCCTATTCCCCGTACACTATATCTCGCCATAACCGGTGCGCGGGATATATCCACAATCGATACGCCGCCGGAAGAGCGACTTCCAGTGATCACACACGTGGGTCCTTATGATCCTCGATTGGTGCGCCAGGCGATATTACGCGAAATCGATCGCGGCGGACAGGCATATTTCGTACACAACCGGGTACAAACCATCGAAGTTATTCACAAACGCTTCCAAGACCTGGTCCCAGAGGCAACCTCCACAGTAGCACACGGACAAATGCCCGAAGCCCAGCTTGCCTCCGTGATGGATGAATTCGCTCGGGGTGACATCGACGTCCTGCTTTGTACCTCGATTATCGAATCGGGTCTCGATATTCCCAACGCCAACACCTTGATCGTCGATCGCTCGGAGTGGTTTGGTCTCTCTCAGATGTACCAGCTGCGAGGTCGTGTTGGGCGTGGGGCTTCACAGGGATATGCCTTTTTCTTTCGCCACCCGCGTCAACGCACGACTCAGGAAGCACGCCAGAGAATGGATACGATTGCCGATTATTCCCATTTGGGAGCGGGTTATTCGATTGCCATGCGTGATCTCGAAATCCGAGGCGCAGGTGATATCATCGGCACTCGCCAGCACGGACATATCTCCAGTGTTGGGTTTCATCTCTACACGCGCCTTCTTTCCAGCGCAGTTCGCCGCCTTAAAGCGGAGTACGATCTACAAGACGAAACATCCCTTCAGGCGCCACTCGCTGCTGAAATTCTCCCGGTTTTCATCGACCTCCCGCTTCCCACATCTATACCTGCGACATACATCGACGATCGCAATCTGCGCTTAAAACTGTACCGCAGAATGGCGGAAGTCCGCACTTTGAACAATATCGAGTCACTGGCTTCGGAATTAAACGATCGTTTCGGCCCACCGCCTTTGGAAGTTGAGAACCTGCTCTATCAATTACGCATTCGCAGCCTCGCCATGCGAGCGGGTGTGGAAACCATCACCATCCAAAACAGACAAATCTTGCTGCAGATGCCTTCCACCGAAGAACCGAGAAAGTTGCCGATCATGGCAGATGATGTTCGTCAGAGCAAACGCGGCTTATGGTTGACTCGACAGGATGATTCGGATTGGATGAACCGTCTCGAAGAAGTGCTTTGGGCGTTACAACCCGAGGGTGCCAATTAACCTTATCTGCTTATTAACGGTCATATCTCCCCGCGGTAATGAATCAGTAAAGTCAAATAAGGCTGTCCGTCGATATACTCAAAACCCAATACCCATGTACCCCAATCGAAATCGCTTCCCCCATCAGGCACTGGTCGATAAACGGAATAGAAGTTAATATTCAAGTATTCGTCCGGCCAGACAATCTCGCGAGTGGTATTGCCGGTTTGTATGGAATTACAATTCAACTCCGGTGAATTGCCAAGCACATCTTCCAGCTGTGGTGCGATAATATCTTGAAACGAACCCTGAATCGGAAATTCACTTCCGCTTTGAACGCCCCAATCGATTTCTGTAAGATCTTGATATATGTTCATCAAGGAATCGACGGGAAAAATAATTTCAGGATTCCACCAATTATGCCGAAGGATTAAACCACGTTCTGGATTGCTGACTTCGACGAGTCCCTGCCCGCTTCTCTCTCCCACCGCCTGACTGAACGTATCGATTAACTGGAGAATGCGCGGATCGTTACAAAAATCTTGAGATGAGACATCTTCTGTAATATTCCATGAATTTACCCACCCGGCCCCTCCGGATGGAAGCATAATTTCCACCCAATTTGAGCTGCCCAATCGTGTACTCGCACCGGTCAATTCAAGCTCTCTTTGACCGTAGGCAAGTTCACCCACAGCCGCGCCAGACAAACCAGCAGGATTACGAGCGATAAGAGGTTGATCCGGTGTAACCCATACAACAGCATAGAACCCCGAAAAAGGGGCAATTGAAGATACGTCCGTCGCTTCAAACGTGCTTTGAGGTGTGAAGGACGCCACTTCTGTTTCGATGCGATCCACTGATACAGACGATCGGGTACACGCCGCGCATGCAATCGCGCTGCCAGCCAGGAAAACGATTAGAAGTCTGTTAAAGTGAGAAAAGATCATATCCTGAAGAACCGACCGAATTCCCTGTGTGATTTTTTCCATCTGATCTTGGCTGCCCATCAACAGCTCGCTGCCGAGGACGGTTTGTCCTTAGCGCTCTTTCCCTTGTGTACAACGTTTCGTTTTCGCTTGTTTTCTAATGGACGTAATGCGATCGTCAGTACTTCATCCATATTGTCCACGAGACGAATATCCAGTGTAGACCGGACGCTGCGGGGAATTTCGATCAAGTCTTTCTCGTTTTTCGTTGGAATGATCACCGTTTTGAGTTTGAGGCGGTACGCAGCAAGCACTTTCTCGCGCACACCACCAATTGGGAGCACTCGACCACGCAACGTAATTTCACCACTCATACCCACATCGTGGCGCACCGGTCGGTGCGTTAACATGGAAGCCACCGCCGTCGCCATGGTAATTCCCGCGCTCGGACCATCCTTGGGAATGGCTCCTTCAGGAACGTGGATATGAATGTCCTTCTTTTCGAAATTATCCGCAGAAATTCCCAGTACATCTACACGACTCTTAATAAATGAAATCGCGGCTTGAGCTGATTCCTGCATGATATCACCGATGTGACCCGTAACCTGAAGATTTCCCTTTCCCTCACACAGCAAGGCTTCTATCGTTAGGCTGTCCCCTCCGTTCTCAGTCCATGCCAACCCCATGACTGCACCGATTTGGTCTTCCGATTCAGCTTCGTGAGGGATAATCTGTGAGGGGCCCAGCAAACGCATCGCCAATGCCTTTGTGATTCGTTTGGGTATTTTCTTCCCTTCGACTTTACGACGAGCGATTTTTCTACAAATTTTTCCGATCTCTCGCTCCAGATTTCGGACACCCGCTTCCCATGTATATTCGCGGATGATCGTACGGACCGCACTGTCTGCGAAGTGTATTCCTTCATGAATCAAACCGGATTGCTCGAGTTTGCGCGTAACGAGGAATTTACGAGCAATGATCACTTTCTCCTCTTCAATGTAGCCTGGAAATTCGATCACTTCCAATCGATCAAGCAGCGCCGGTGGTATCGGTTCGATGGTATTCGCAGTCGTGATGAAAAGCACATTTGAAAGATTATACGGAACTTCAAGGTAGTTGTCAGAAAAAGCATGATTTTGTTCCGGATCCAAAACCTCGAGCAGAGCTGCCGCAGGATCTCCTCGAAAGTCCTGCCCCAATTTATCGATCTCATCGAGCATAAAAACCGGATTGATTTTGGCTGCCTTGCGCATGGCTTGCAGGATTCTTCCAGGAAGCGCACCGATGTATGTTCGGCGATGTCCACGAATCTCGGCTTCATCTCGAATACCGCCGAGTGAAATTCGGATAAAGGTTCGACTCAATGCATCGGCAATCGAGCGGCCTAGAGAAGTCTTGCCTGTTCCAGGAGGCCCAACGAAACAGAGAATAGGTTGCCGATGTTTGGGTGGCGCCAGGCTTTTGACGGCGATGTACTCAAGAAACCTCTCTTTCGCTTTTTCCAATCCGTAGTGTTGACTATCCATCACTTCAGCAACGTGTTGAATATCCAGGTTATCTGTCGTTGATTCCGTCCACGGCAGCGCCATCAACCAGTCGACATAGGTCCGCAAAATCGATACCTCGGGTGACATTGGAGGCATTTGACTCAACCTTTGAATCTCCCGCAGGCATGTTTTTTCTACTTCATCCGGAAGTGATAAATGCTGGAGACGTTTGCGGATATCCGCGATCTCCTGAGTCCAAATATCGCCCTCGCCCAGCTCTGTCTGAATGGCTTTCATCTGCTCGCGCAAATAGATTTCGCGTTGAGATCGATCCATTTCACTCTGAACACGAGAATAGATCTGATCTTCCAGCTCCAGCACCTCCAACTCCCTGCCGAGCAACACGCTTGTACGCTGCAGTCGTTCCATTGGATCGAAGGTTTCCAGGATTTCCTGACGCTCGGGGACGTTGAGATTCAACACTGAGATCACCATGTCCGCCAACCAGCCTGGATCTTCGATATTGACAGCGTAGACAAAGGTTTCATCGGGAATGGTACTATTCAGTTGCGTGCATTTTTCAAACAACGTGAGCACTGCACGCATAAGCGCTACGACCTCTTTCGTCCGATTACTCGTTTCATCGATTGGCCGGGCGCGCACTCGAATGAACGGCTCCTCCTGTATACATTCGACGATTTCCACCCGCCGACGGCTCTGTGTCAATATTGAACTCGTGCCGTCCGGTAAATGCATCAGCTTGCCGACCGCGACTTCAACTCCAACGGCGTACAAGTCATCATAGCGAGGATTCTCGATGTCCGGATCGATCTGTGTTACCGCGATCATCGTTTCGTTGTTACGGGATACTTCATCGATGGCCAACAACGAATCATCCTGGCTGACAAACAGCGGGGTGACCATATTGGGAAATAAAACGATGTCACGCAGCGGCAGCACAGAACATTCGATTAACCCGCTCTCGTCGACCGATGCCTCATGGATATCATACAGGGCATCTGCTCGACGCCCAATCGCGCTGCTCCACTCCCCTGGCAGATGTGGCCAATCAAGTGCTCGAATTGTCATTGGGTACCTTCTTCCAAATTTTCAGGCTTATGGTTTTCAACCGCGGCGATCGCCTCACCGGCAACGAAAATACTTCCCGTAACCAGGATTACACCTTCAGTACTTCCGGTCCAGTTCATGGCATGGGAAATTGCGTCAGCAACAGGCACGATAATATCCACACCAACACCCGCGGCATGTGCCAAATCCGCAAGAGCTTCCGGATCCGCCGCACGTGGATGAACCGCTTGTGTCAGGATCAATCGCCAAACACGCGGCAGCAGCTCAGTAAACATGCCGCTGATATCCTTGTCGGACGAAGCACCAAACACCATAATTACGCGTTGTCCTGGGAAGTAATCATCCAGGGCGATACGAAGTTTCAAGGCCGAATCACGGTTGTGTGCCGAGTCCACCAATACCAACGGCGATCGCGAAATGATCTCCAGCCGCCCTCGCCAACGAACGGAGGCAAATCCTTCGCGCATCGCTTGCTCAGGTATTTCCATCCCCTGATCCCGCATACATTGCAGTGTAGCATAAGCCACAGCCGCGTTTACAACTTGGTGATGACCCAGGAGAGGAATAAAGAAACGCGGCGGAACCCATTCCTCGACCCCTGCTGATTCGACGTAGGCATCCATCAAGGGTTGTTCTTGTGAAGACCACACCGAAAAGGTCTGTCCTTCAAGAGAGTACTTGCCCGGTGAAAAGAGCCAATCCCGTCCGACTTTCACCAATGGCGCCGAGAGCTTCTCTGCCACCATTTCGACCACGCGTTCGGCCTCGGATAATTGCGGCGCCATGACAATAGGCACTTCTGGCTTTATGATCCCGGCCTTTTCTCTGGCGATATCGGAAAGGCTATTTCCCAACAAGTGCATATGATCGTAGGACAAAGAGGTAATCGACGCCACCAGGGGATGCAATACATTCGTGGCATCCAGACGCCCCCCTAAGCCTACTTCGATCACGGCACATTCAACCCCACTTTTTTGGAAATGTAAAAAACCGAGGGTTGTAATGATTTCATAGGCGGTTAATGCACTAATCTTCGCAACGTGCGGTTTAATTTCCTCGACGAGATCGGCGACCTCACACTCCGATACTTCAACGCCATCAACACAAATGCGTTCGGTAAACCGGTTCAAATGGGGAGAAGAATACAAACCCGTACGATAACCAGCAGCTTGTGTCACAGAAGCGATCATCGCTGCTGTCGAACCCTTTCCTTTTGTTCCAGCGATGTGAATCGAGGCATATGTTTTTTGCGGATTGCCGATGGCTTCTAAAAGAGTCCGTACGCGATCCAGGTCAAATACTTCTGCCGCATATCGATAACTTCGTTCGATGCTGTAATCGACGTGGCTGTAAATAAAATCCAATGCTTCCTGATAGCGCTGATTTTCCATGGGAAGAAGATTTTATCTTTCACTGCGGAAAGACACAAGTTACCAATTTCTTGCAATCGGCCTTATTTCGCGCTAAGATGAAATAGGATAACAAGTTCATACGAGGAGGAGGTGGTGTCGAGGTATTGAACTTTGTATTTTCTCCATTTTTTCCAGAACTACGCAAGACGAAATCGAATAACACGATATTGAGGAGGATAGAATCCAATGGGTAAAAGTCGCTCGACATTGATCCTAACACTATTTGCGCTATCCGTAATTTTACTTGCTGGCTGTGGACCCGGGAAACTTGGTACAGAAAAGAATCCCCTCAAGTGGGGTCTTGTGCCATCTGGTGAGTCCGAGCGTGTTCTCACCGGATTTGAAGAAGTCGCCGATATGATTTATGACGAGACAGGCCTGGTCATCGAAACATTTGTGGCAACCGAATACGCTGGCGTTATCGAAGCCATGTGCGCAGATCCACCCAAAGCCCATATGGCATCTCTGGCGACCTTCTCTTATATTATCGCCAGCGACAAAGGTTGTGCGGATGTCGATCTGGTATCAACCCGCTATGACTCAGCCACCTACAGCGGTCAAATATACGTGCGTGCAGACAGCGGCATTACATCGGTTGCAGATGCTGCCGGCAAGACATGGTGCCGACCAGACCCGACCAGCACGAGTGGTTGGGTGATCCCCACGATTTATATGAAAGCTGCCGGTATCGATCCAGATACGGATCTCGCCCAAGTGGTGGATGCTGGCTCCCACGAGGCGGCAGTCGCAGGCGTCTACAACGGCGATTGTGACATCGGCGCTTCGTATATTGACGCTCGAACCCGTGTCGAAGGAACCGTCGAAGGAACCTATGATGACATCATGGATGTCGTTGTCGTCATTGAAACCTTTGAAGGCATTCCCAACGACGGTGTGCAGTACGTGACCAACCTCGATCCTGATATTCGCGAGCAAATCACGAATGCATTGTTAGCGATCGCCGAAACCGAAGCGGGACAAGAAGCCTTGAACGTCGCCTACCAGTGGAACGCACTGGAAAGGCACGATGACAGCTTCTATGATCAATTCCGTCAATTCCTCGATGCTGCGGGTGTCAATGTTACAGATTACTCAGAATAATATTCACACTTCTTGCCGTTGAAATTCGCGGTTATATCAGCGGGGGTGGGATGATGATATTCCCACTCCCGCGTGTACTCTTAACCTGGTTTCCTGGTATCGCGGCAGAATATAATGAATAGAGAATCTAGGAGAGGCCTATGCTCGAAGTACGCAACCTAACCAAAATATACAACGACGGAACTGTAGCCTTACGGGATATTAGCTTTACTGTTCCAGATGATGAATTCCTGGTAGTTATCGGTTTAAGCGGCTCTGGAAAGTCAACGCTTTTAAGGTGTATTAATCGCTTGATCGATCCCACAGAAGGCGAGATCATCTGGCATGATATTAATCTTGCAGAATTACAAGGCGAAGAACTACGAATGGCAAGACGAAGGATCGGAATGGTCTTTCAACACTTCAATTTAGTAAAACGTTCGACAGTCTTGACCAACGTACTCGCTGGTCGTCTAGGGTATACGTCTTCAAGGCAAAGCTTATTTGGCAGATTCTCTAAGGAAGACTACGAAAAAGCACATCAAGCCCTCATTCGATTGGGCATCGAAGATCAAGCGAGCAAAAGAGCTGATGAATTAAGTGGCGGGCAACAACAGCGCGTGGGCGTAGCGCGAGCGCTCATGCAAGAGCCAGAAATGATATTGGCCGACGAGCCCGTCGCCAGCCTCGATCCGGTTTTAGCGCACTCGATACTCCAGCGTCTAGAACTTCTTAACAAGGAAGATAGAATCACCATTATATGTAGTTTGCATTATCTCGACCTCGTACAGCGTTATGCAACCAGCGTCATCGGTCTTCGCGAAGGAGAGATCGTCTACCGGGGTACACAAAAGCAGATCCGCGCCATGAGCGACGAAGAATTCAAGGAAATATACGGTCAAGAAGCCGTGAGAGTTGGTGGCGGATTAGAGGGCGAGCTGGTCATTGCAGAAGGAGGCAACGCATGACACTCAGGCACACACCAACCCCTACAGAAGAACTTAAGCCCAGCCTTGTGCCACCGTTCTTCGCCGCAATCCTGTCAATGATCATCCCGGGATTGGGCCAAATACTTGCTCGAACCTTCCGCCGAGGTCTGCTTTTATTCTTTAGCTTTGCCACGATCATCGTTTTACTTGTATGGCGTTTCACGGACACTGCAAGGCGGGACACTGGTTTCATAAACATTATCAAGAAAGGTTTGAGCCTGGACCCGGCACTTATTCTCCTGAGTGTCCTCATCATCATTTTCTATATATGGAATGTGATCGATGCCTATGCAATTGCCAGACGGTCGAGCAGCAATCCCGCAGGATTGTTATTTCTGGTACTGATCGTTTTCTTCATGCTCGGTTGGCAAATCTGCGAGATCGACTTTGTTGATCTAATCACTCAGGCAGATGATGCTGGACCCGTACTTGGAAGTATACTTTGGCCGTGGGAAAGGAGTATCGAATTTCCCAAAGACATCATCACAACAATTGCCGAAATTCAGATTCCATGTACTGAGAATCCACCCGCTGCAAACGAACCTCTCGAAGATGAACCTTACCTGATTGCAGACCCAACATGCGGCACACTTGCTGAGTTCCAGGGAGAAACCGGCACAACGCTTGTCATATACGGCTACAACCTCATCCCGAATACAGTAGCCGAATTATGGTGGAAGGATCCGATTGGAAATGAGTTTCGACAACGTCAAGGCGGTGAGTATATTCGGGTTACACCAGATGAGAATGGTTCATTCGAGCAGCTTATCGTTATGCCCTATCGGCTTAATCCGGAAAGCATACGCGACAGTGTCTCGATCTGGGAATTTCAGGCTCGACAGGTCGCCAGCGTCGGGAAATGGCAATTCAGCACGGAACTCAAATTATCCATCGAGAAGATCGCAGAAACCATTTTCATCGGTATGATGGCAACCTTCTTAGGCGTGATCCTTGCCCTGCCAGTAAGTTTCCTCGCCGCTCGCAATCTGATGTCCGCCTCAGCATTCACATTGGTTATTTACTTCGTCACACGTACCGTTTTAAATATCATCCGATCGATCGAACCGCTCATATGGGCGATCATTTTCGTCATCATTGTCGGTTTAGGTCCGTTCGCCGGCGTTCTGGCATTAACCGTCCACTCGATTGCCGCGCTTGGTAAACTCTATTCGGAGTCGATCGAATCGATCGACCCCGGTCCCATCGAGGCAATCCAGGCAACCGGTGCCAATTGGCTTCAGGTTGTAGTATTCGCTGTTATCCCTCAAATCGTCCCCCCGTTCGTGTCCTTCACGATCTACCGCTGGGACATCAACATCCGCATGTCCACAATCATCGGATTTGTGGGTGGTGGTGGGATTGGCTTCCTTCTACTCCAGTGGATCCGACTACTGGATTATAAAGCTGCAGGTCTTGCGGTTTGGTTCATCGCAATCACTGTAGCGATTTTAGACTTCATTAGCTCGGAGATCCGCCAACGGTTCGTGTGATCCGTTAGCTTGATTCAGAAAAACGCTGATCTCAAATTTCATGAGATCAGCGTTTTTCAATTTCTCATAGAGCCTGGGTTGTAGCCTATCGCATGGATGGTATAATTTGCCCCTAATGAGGCCTGAATTAATGAACGAACCGGTGCTTCTGCTCAACGCGAATTACGCGCCATTGAATGTATGTACGACACGCAGAGCCGTTGGATTGCTCATGGCAAGAAAAGCGGAGATGCTGTTAAACGGGCGCGGCTTCATCCGAACTGTGCGGCAGGAAATCCCTCGCCCCTCGGTAATCCGCCTGGATTACATGGTGAAACGACCTCGTCCACATGTACGTCTGACCAAACGTGAAGTCTTTCGGCGCGATGATCACAGGTGTCAGTATTGCGGTGTGCGCGCGCATCGTTTGACCCTGGACCATGTAATTCCGCGTCATCAGGGCGGCGAATACAGCTGGAGCAACCTGGTTACAGCTTGTGAGGCATGCAATCTAAAAAAAGGTGGACGGAATCTAAAAACTGCGCACATGAAACTACTGCGTGAGCCAAGAGAACCTCTCGCAAGTGCCCTCTATCTCTACGGCACTCACCTGCCTGAAAATCAAGATTGGCATTCATTTCTGGAAGGCTGGTAACCGACCGTTTCGAGAGATTCCAAAAGCGCATATATACCCCCTGCTACTACACCATGCCCTCCCATGAGAATGGGAATATCACACTGGTGAACAGAATGAGCCAGTTTTTTCAGCGGCTCATCTCTAATTTGATCCACCCAGCCCAGATCAGCGGCAAATCGATCGGCTGTCGAAGGCCATTTACCACGATGGGCCATCCACACTCGTGTATCCCAAAGTACGCCATTGGATAAACTTGCAATATATTCAATGAAGCGTTGAGGTCCCCAATCCTCCACCATCTCGCCAATAAGCGACCGGACTTCTCCTCGATCGAAGCGCCCGCTCGCAATCATGCCGCGCTCTTCAGCGAAAGAGCGAATCCAAATCTGTGTCTGCTGGTTAAGCATTTTCCACAGTTGAGGTGAGGTTCTTCCGATCAGTGTCAGGCTGCTGGCGGGCGTGCACATGATCTCGAGTATGTGATCAACCACATCCAGACAGGTTGCTGGTGCACTTTCCAGGAACTTCTTGAGTTCACTACCCAATGAAGGATGTCGATGCAACATCAGTAGATCGCCAGGTGTGTCGATATCCACTTGGCTTGCTGCGCTGGGCGGAACAACCTGGACATCGAAACCAGCATCATGGTCGAGGACCCAACCCAGAGAATTATCGTTGGTCAACCGGTGTTGCAACTGGTGTAGAACTTCCGCCTGATTGAGCACCATCCAATCCGTCGAATGATAATTATTCACGACTGCCGTTGGGCGGTCAGAATTTTCAATGCGATCGAATACATCCTGCAGCATACTTTCGGTCATCAAAGGTGCGCTGGCACCACCAAAATAGGCCGTTTGTCGAAAACCCTTTTCATCGACAATACCTGCGAGTGTTTGTCCGAAATGAAACTGTCCGGAAGACGTCGGTAAAGGAACCGCGCCAGCTTCGACCAGCGCATCTCGATCGATCGAATCGGCTGCAAGCACAAAAATATCTCCCGCACTTGGCACACCAGATAATCGATGCATCAAGTCACACGCAGAAGCCCGGCGACCCTCCGCGACCCAGCTTTCGGCCTCAGAAGGACCGGCTGGGGAAAGCATAATAATGACTGGAACCATATTCATTGGGTTGTGTGCCGATGCAGATACCGCAGGTTATCTAATATCCGAAGGGAAAATAAATAGACCGGCTAATCAAATTCAGGTTCAATCAAACCAAGCGTTCCATCACGACGGCGATAAAGGACATTCACCGTCTGACTTTCAGCATTAAGGAATAGAAAGAAATCCTCATGACCGACAAGGCTCATTTGCTCAATCGCTTCCAACTCGTCCATCGGTGTAAGCAGGAAACGTTTACGTCGCACAATTGTATTTTCCAGATCGGATGCTGGTTCCGTAGTCTCGGCTTGGTCCAAAGCGAGATCGGAGGCTGAACGTCCGTCTCCCCGACCACGCCAACGGCGCCCCTTATAGCGTTCGATCTGTCGGTACATCTTATCCATAACGGCATCCACCGACGCGAAGATGTCATCGGTGCGTTCCTCCGCGCGCAGCAAGACACCTTTCCCGCGGACTGTGAGTTGGACAACCTGCCGATCGTTCGCATTACGAGCTGATTTTACATACCGCAAATCCACCTTGGCTTCTTGGAGAATGTCAAGATAACGATCCAATTTTTCAACCTTCTTGGTAATATACCCCCTTAAGCGATCTCCAAGATCCATGTCCTTCACATTTATCATCACTTTAATGGTCATTTAATATCCTCAGAGTAAATTATGTGCTGAATACAAAATCAGAATGATCCGCACGCGCGATGGTTACGGCAAATATCTCTCCCACGTCTGCAAGCATCAAAGCTTGCGTGCATGCCGAAAGTGTTGCACCTGTTGTAAATAGATCGTCAACCAATAGAATACACGCTCCCTGTAACTTTCTATATTCTGCCACAAAAGCCCCTTGCACATTATGTTTGCGAGCTTCTGGAGAAAGCCCTACCTGAGATTGTGTATCTTTTATCCTACGAAGTATATTGGGCTGAAATGGTAAACCAAGCTTACGTGCCAGAGATGAAGCGACTAAATCTACTTGATTATACCCCCTTCGATGGTATTTATTTTTACTTAAAGGCACGGATAACACGGTCATCCGCGGCCATGACTCCCGTTCGACGATCTCTGCCAATCGATCCGCGAACCAATCGGACAATCGTTTATTGGGTCGATATTTTAAGTGCAACAAAGCCCGACGCAGTGGTTCTCGATACCAGGCATATGATCGAATTTGAAAGGGATATGTCTCCGACTGGCAGGAAAGACACACATTTCCTTCCTTAAGGGGCAAGCCGCAAGAAATGCAAAGCCGACCAGAAATGTTCGCAATGTTTTTAATACAATTCTGACATAAAAACGTCCCCGGTCGATTGCATCCCACACAACGAGGAGGAAAGAGTAGGTCAAGACAGGCGCCAAGTATACTTTTCGGACTATTCAGATACCGACCGAGAATCAAATGTGGCAATTACCCCCCTCTGGATTGGTCTCTCAAGTATGTTGTTTAAAATAATCCGCCCAGTGTTGAAGTCATGATGGTCAGCGCAGCGGGTCCAAGCAACAATATCAAAATTGAGGGAAAGATCAGACAACCAATTGGAAACACCATTTTGATCGGCGCACGACCTGCTTCCTCTTCGGCAAGTTGACGCCGGCGGACACGCATTTGATCCGATTGAATGCGAAGGACTTTCGCCATGCTCACACCCAACTGCTCGGATTGGATGACGGCAGCGATGAAAGAAGTCAGTTCGGGCACATCAACACGGTCTGCCAGGTCTCGCAACGCTTCACGTCGCAGCTTGCCCAGGCGAATTTCCTGGAGCACCCGACCGAACTCCAAGGCGAGATCGTCCTCCCACTTCTCATGAACCTTCCCCATTGCGGCATCAAAACCAAGACCCGCTTCGACACAAACGTTGAGTAAATCAAGGGCATCCGGTAATGCCCGAAATACCGACCTTTGCCGAGATTTGATCTTGCTCGTCAGCCATAAATCCGGAAAGTAAAAACCAAGGACGGTAAAGAGCACGGATAAACCCAGGCCTTGGAGCCAATTTTCACTGGATGTCGAAAAAACAAAAAAGATCGCGCCACCAAAAAAGACTCCGACAATAACCCGCATGACCAGAAAGAAGGCGGGATCCAACTGCATCGGATTGCCTGCCATCTCAATGCGGTTCCGTGCATTTTCGATCGTTGCTTGCGGCGTGAAGCGCGAGGCAATCTCACCGACTTTATTAAACATCGGTAGGACTATTCGCTCAAAGAAACCCTGGGATAATTCGAGATCTTCAAGCGACAGGGGCATTTCGCTGGCAGAATATTCTGCCAGGCGATCTGAAATCGGATCACCAGCCTGCGGCGCCTTGATTCCTGCGACCACCAGAGCGATCGCCAGTATCAAAACAACCACGACAACGATCAAAATGAGCATCGAATCCATATCAGTTCACCTCGATACTTCGCGCCTTCACGATCCTAAAAGCATCCTTGTAGTGTCCAACATCACGCTTTTCAATTTGTCCTCAAGAATACACAGCGTGATTTTCGATTACTAAATGTCGATACTTACAATCTTCTGAACGGCGATCATACCCGTGATAACCATGACTAAGGCCAATATGACCAACGGAATACCACAACCTCTGGTTGCGGGCTCAAATAGCACCATAATGTATTCACGATTCACGGCGAATAAAATCCCTGTCAATGCAAAGGGTAACGCGGCGATAACCCATCCTGTCGCCCGGCCTTGTGCCGTTAAGGCTGCGATCTGTCCTTTAATCCGCACACGTTCGCGAATCGTATGCGAGATCGTATCGAGAATTTCTGCTAAATTGCCACCGACTTCGCGTTGAACATTGATCGCCGTTATCACCAGATCAAGATCGTCACTATTTATACGGCGAATCAGGTGATCAAGTGCATCCTCAATGCTTAGACCCAGTTGCACTTCCTGCACGACGCGTCGGAACTCATCTGAAATTGGAGATGGCAATTCACGGCTTACGGATTCCATCGCCTGTAATATGGAGAAACCAGCTCGCAACCCATTAACCATCAAATTGATCATATCAGACAACTGGTTGTCAAATGATTTCAACCGCCGCTTTTTTGCAAATCCAACGTAAAAGGGAGGGATAAATAAACCGATGAAGAATAAGACGATGCCAAATAAAATGCTTTGACCGGTCGCGAAATAGCCAAGCGCTCCACCAATGATACCACTTATGAAACGGCCGGCGATGTATTCGGCCGGCCGCAGTTTGATATCTGCGCGGGCGAGGTCCCTTGAGATCCCATCAAAGAGATCCGTTCCCTCCCCCATACGATTGAAGAAATCCGAGAGTGGCGTAGACCTCTCACGCTCACGATCAGCGGTCTCTTCCATCCCATAGCTTAATTGGCCCGTCTCGGAATATTGGCCAAGCCGCTCTTCCACGATAGAGCCTCGCCCGACGACAGACGAGACAATACCGACAAGTAGTAGAAGTAAGCCGAGGACCAATCCTACTACAAGGAGAAAATTCGAATCCATATGCTAGTACCCACGCTTTCCACCAACACCAAAAATGGTGGCGGGGAGATGAATCCCGGATGTCTCTATCTTATCAATAAATTTCGGACGAAGTCCAGTAGGCCGCAATCTGCCAATGATCTTACCGTTTTCGAAGCCGGTTTGTTCATAGACAAAGAGGTCCGTCATGGTAATGACATCACCCTCCATGCCTTGAATCTCTGAAATGTGGGTTACCTTTCGGGTACCATCGCGTAATCGGCCCAGGTGAACGACGAGTTCCATAGCGGATGAAATCTGCTCACGAATCGCCCGCACGGGCAGGTCCATACCTGCCATCAAAGTCATCGTTTCGATACGAGCAAGCGTATCGCGCGGGCTGTTGGAGTGTGCAGTAGTCATTGAGCCCTCATGGCCGGTGTTCATCGCCTGCAACATGTCCAGCGATTCTTCCGCACGGATCTCACCTACAATGATGCGGTCCGGGCGCATACGCAGGCTGTTTACAACGAGGTTTTGAATAGTTACCTCACCACGCCCCTCGATGTTGGGTGGCCTCGATTCGAGCGTAACAACATGTTCCTGACGCAATTGAAGCTCAGCCGCGTTCTCGATGGTGACAATGCGCTCGTCTGTGGGGATAAACTGGGAGAGAACGTTCAACAACGTGGTTTTTCCCGAACCAGTACCGCCAGAGATAACAACATTGATCGCTGAAATAACACAGGCTTTGAGGAATTCCACAGATTCATGAGTCAGTGTGCCATAATCAATCAATTGTTCGACGGTAATGGGATCGCGAGAAAATTTACGAATGGTCAGTATAGGACCAACCAGGGAAATTGGAGGAATGACTGCATTCACACGCGAACCATCCGGAAGACGAGCATCAACATAGGGACTAGATTCATCGATGCGTCGACCAAGAGGAGCCACAATGCGGTCGATGATGCGCATGAGATGGTCACCGCTTTCGAAGGACGCCGGTTCGCGATGGAGTTTACCATGCCGTTCGATGTAGATTTGTTTCGGGCCATTGACCATGATTTCAGTAATCGTGTCATCCGCGAGAAGCGGCTCAAGCGGTCCGAGACCGAGAATCTCAGCTACAATCTGCTCAAAGAGACGTCTGCGCTCTGGCCGAGAGAGAGCGATTTTTTCTTCCGCCAAGATATTTTCAAACAGCTCTTCGATCGTTCTTCGCACTTCTGCGGTTTGGCTGACATCCATGGATGGATCCAGTTCCGCCAAAAGTTTATTTTGAACCCGCGCTTTTAGATCGTAATACGTATCCCGCTGTGCTGAGCGTGGTGGTGCGACACGACGAGCATTCAACCCCGATAGGCGTCCGGTCCCCCCAACGGGGGGGGTACCAGCAGCGCTAGAGGGAGTCTCTGCCTGTCCTTGTTCAATTCTTTTTAATAGCGACACAGTATCACTCTCCTAAAAATCACACTCAGCATTATACTCAACCCATGGTACGTTACACTTACTCTTCTACAACCTTCTCCATCTCGAGCAACTTTTCTTTTAATGCTCCCAGGATGTCGATGATACTCCTTGCAATCGATGAACCACGATCCGAAAGCATTAATGGGGCACCACGATTAACCGAAGTCGAAACCGTTCGTTCGTCAAATGGGATTACCCCGTTAACCGAGTAATTTAAATTTTCCTCAACTGCGTCTGGCGTTATTCCGGATTTGCGATCCATTTTATTAAGCACAAAGAAGACGTTCTCTTTGGGAAATTCCAGAACAGTCAATAGGTCAAACAACAGCCTAGCGTCCTTAATGGAAGGAATCTCAGGTACAGTAACGACGACCAAGATATCAGCTGCATCCATAACGGCAAGAGCAATATCATCCATATTGGAGCTCATGTCGACGATAACATAAGCAAATTGCTTGCGGAGGTGCTGTAACACTTTTCGAATCTGTTCCGCGTTAACCTCATCCGCCATTTCAGGGCGCGGCGGTGCTGCAAGTACATTTAAACCGCTATCATGATGGAGAAGGATTTCCCCGAGAAGTTCCGGATCTACCTCATCGGCCCGCGGAGATATATCCGCAATACTGAATTTAACCTGCAAATTGAGGGAGACAGCAGCGTCCCCAAACTGCAATGAAGTGTCCACCAGGACGGTTGGAGTCTCTTCAGTTTGGAGACCCAAAGCGATATTTGTTGCCAAGACTGTACAGCCCACCCCACCTTTTGCGCTGTATATGGCAATTATTTTCCCCTCCGGCAGTGCATACCCCATTCCTGGCATGGGCTGTAGGATCTGAGTAGTCGGCCGCTCTAACGATTTGCGTTGTTCTTGAGCTCGTTCTGCAAGAGATCGAATCGTTGCAATAAGCTCATCGCCAGATGGAGGCTTGGCGATGAAATCTCTCGCGCCAGCAAGCATTGCGCGACGCATGTAATCGGCTTCACTTTGAACAGATAAAATAACTATTTGCGCATAGGGAACGTCTTTTAATAATTCCTGTGTTGCCGTGATACCATCCATGTCAGGCATGTTGATATCCATAACAACAACATCAGGATCTATTTCACGTGCTAATTCAAGTGCATCCTGACCACTTACTGCAGCACCAACGACATTAATATCCGATTCAAATTGCAGCAATTTTCGGATATTCTCACGTGTTTCCGCAATGTCATCAACGATGAGTACGCGGATTGTTCCTTCCGCGTTTTCAGACATACGATCCTCCGATGATCAACCAACCCTTAGATGTTGCAGAAATACCTATTCACCACCTCGTTCTTCAACATTGACTTTATAATCGATGAATGGAACGATCGGTTGATTGATGGCGGGCGTCAAAGCAAAGGGGAGCTTGGCCGGGACAGTAATGTTGTAATTATCCAACAAGTATTGCAGGGTGATACTACTGGTATCTGTAATCGTAGTATCGTCCGGTGATCGCAGTGTTAATACGAGATCTGCTCCTGCTTTAACCGCCCAATTCAAAGCCAAAGCGTCTTGTGGCGTGACAATCAGTGTAATGATGTCCGGAAGACTTTCCTCTACATTCTCAGTTGTCGGCTCCTCGCCTTCGGGGGTGTCCAGAATGACCACATCATGTCCCATGACATCTCGCAATGGAAAAGTTCCGACTTCAAGAACCGTAGCATTCTCGATCAAGCGCTGCGAAACCAATCGAGGTCGTTGCGATTCTGACGGAACTACATGGACAGGCAAATCCAACAACGGATCAATATCGACACGTCCGTATGGCCAGTATTCGCCATCTATTCGTCTCGTTGGATCTTCTATTCCAGGATAAACTGGTGCGGTAACATGCGGTCCAAACAGCTGTGGGGTACCACCGAGCGCGCTGAGAGCTGTCGTTTCATTGGGAAGCACGGTTTGGAAATCCGCATCGACGCTGACAATCAGGAAACTGACGAGAACATCAACTTGATCTCCTTTTCGCAGTGCATAGGCTACACCCGAAATACGAGTCCATGGAATGGTGATCGCCGTATACCCTGGCTCGATCGCCATTGCCGCATCAGATCCAACCCCAAGCAGATCACCGGCTTCCTCTGTAAGCATGCCTTCCGTGATAAAGATGCCACGAGCGATGTCCATCCGGGCTCTACGTCCAACAACCCGTTCTTTAAGTTCTTCTTCATCTTCACCACTGATCATCGTTTCGATAACCAGATCTCTCGGCATCTGGGAGACGACGACACCATCTTGTTCGGGAATGATTGAACCGCGGGAAATATCTTGCCCAGCGACGACAACAAAAACCATATCTGCAGACAATCCTGGTTGCATTGGCCCACCTTCTTCAGGTTGTGCAGGTTCTTCATTTCCCCCAAGCATAAGATATGCGGCAAGCACAACTAAGAGAATAATTATGGCAAGCAGCATCAGGACTCGGCCACCACGCATAGCGCCTCCTTTCGTGGTGAGAACTGAAAAAAAGTTCCCGTGCGCGTATATTATCTATTCCGCGCTAAAAGTCAAGTGACCTTAATTACAAAAACCTTACATCTAAAATAAAAATAAGAAGATAAGACCTTTCAGTGCACTTAGGAGCCCTATCGGATGATAGGGCTCCTCCAGTTGGTAACGATGTCAAAACGTTCCCTATAGTACGCCTTTGACGGTTGTTAAATATTATTGACGATATTGCTGAACACGTTTCCAATGGCAGGTCCAAGCAACGCCAAAATAACGATCACTACAACTGCGATCAATACAAGAATCAAAGCATATTCGACGAGGCCTTGACCTTTTTCCTTCGGGCTGTACAGCATCTGATTCACCTCCTTTTCATGTGGTTTCAAGAAATAAATTGAGTATGAATAATTATAGGTACTACAGCACCCTGATTCAATAGGACATCTTTCCGATGCTTACTTTACCAATAAAAACGATATCTGGGATGTATATTTCGATCGAGAATCGTAAGTGTTATCATTCTCTTCATTTACTCTCACATTTCGTTGTATATAGGCGACCAGTCTCTCCCGTCAACAATGTCATATTTATCCAGATTGTGCTATTGAACACTCCATTGACAGGATTCGAACCAATAAGGATTCATCTGTATTAATGCGCTTGGATTTGGATCATGCCCCCAGAGGAATCGTATAGGCTACACGAGTACCTTCCCCGGCCGTGCTGTCGATTTCAATTGTGCCTCCCACTTGATGTATACGATCCTCAAGTGCTTCATAACCATACTTCTTCAGCTCGTCTTCCGACAGCGACTCGAGATCCGCCCCACGACCATTATCTTCAACACTAGCCCTCAGTTCTTGTTCCCCGATATCGACCATAACTTTGGTTTGAGTAGCCTGGGCATAGTCCCGCACGTTGCGTAGTAAGGTCTGCAAGGCACGAAATGTCAGCACTTCGATATGGGGTTCCAGGCGACGCTCTGTGCCGGTGATAACCGTCGAGACTTCAACACCCGTCTTCTCGCTGAACGCCTCAATATATCGCTTGGCCGTTGGCACCAGACCCAGATCGTCCAACATCATCGGCCGCAAATCGAAAATAAAATCGCGTATCCTTGCAAAAGTGGAACCGGCTGCTGCCTTCAAGTTATTCAACTCTTCTTTGGCTTTCTCGTGATCTGTGCTGAAGAGGCGTACTGCAATTTCCGTTTGGAGAATGAAGTTCGATAACGCCTGAGCCGGACCATCATGCAATTGGCGTGAAATCGTCCGCCTTTCATCCTCTTGCGCCTCGATTATTTGTTGGATTGTGGATGGCCCACCATCCATTAAACCCGCAATGGAGTCCTTCGGCCCACCTTCTAGAATATTCATAGTCTTTGCCAGATGATCGCCATACCGTTTTAAATGGGCTTCATCACTCTGCAATTTTTCTAATTGACCGCGCATCGTGAATAGACGTTGTTGTGCATCGCTAAACGCTTCATAGGTAGATTGAATATCCTCACGGGGCACAGTATCGAAATGCGACTGCATCTGATGCAAATGGGCAGTGATCGAAGCATTTCGTTTTGCGAGCTTCTCTACCTCTCCCTGGCTCTGTTCCACAAGCAAGGTGATTTCTTTCAACTCTCTACGTACTTGCTCCACTTCTTCACGGGATGCATGGAGGAATTCATCAAAAGGTGAGAGTTCATTAATTTCCGATTCGGTCATCTCAATGCCTGTTTACTTCCGAGTATCTTGGAGACGTACCCAGCCGTGTCGTAAAGCATACACGGCAGCTTGTGTCCGGTCTTCCACATCCAGTTTGTGCAAAATCGAAGTCATGTGATTTTTTACCGTTTGGTGACTAATCCCCAATCGGGCTGCAATCTCTTTATTACTCATCCCGCGGGTCACATATTGAAGGATTTCCATTTCGCGAGGTGAAAGCGGTGTAAAGGCTTCTACATCGCCGTCGAGGTGGGGACGACGAACCGTCTCTACGCCACGTGAAAGCCATTGGTCCAGCCCGGAGGAATCATATACCTGATCACCAACAACGAAGAAACCCCTGGCCACATGCCGTATGACGTCAACCAGTTTACCCGCTTCGACATCCTTGGAACAATAGGCTGCCGCGCCAGCTCGAAAGGCATGCAAGACTTGCTCGACATCATCATACGCTGTAACGAGTACCACCGATGTGTCCAGCCGTTCCGCGGAAATCTGACGCGTAACCTGCATTCCATTCATATTCGGTAGATTGACATCAATAAGTGCAACACGTGGTTTTAGCTCTCGCACTAACTGGAGTGCTTGGTCACCACTTGTGCCTTCAGCAATCACCTCGATGTCATCTTCCAAATCAAGAACGTTTCGCACGCCTTCGCGAAAAAGGGGATGGTCGTCGACGATGATAACGGGGATATTCTCCATAACTGAGCCACCTATTTTTTAACATTGGCGAGTATAGCACAGACATTACTCATGAGGCAAACCTCGCAATGTCCACTTATAAACGGCCATATTCTCACCACCCGAACGTGGGCTAAACTCCGATGCTGTAAGATACACTCTCTTGGCCTGTTGGACAAGGGATGGATACCACTGCGGAAAAGTCATCAGATAGGCCGCATTGTTCTTTGTCAGGTATTGCGCCAGGGCATCCTCGTCTCGAATAAATGGTATCACCTCCGGTGAAATCAATCCTGCCAAATCCAATAATGGCCTCCTCGAATAATATCCCAAGGCTCCGATATCATGTGAAGCGACAATGGCATTTGATTCCGTGTTGACCGCGATCCATTGTGCACATTGCACCATCTCCGTTTCGATAATCGCCACATCACGACCGTAGGCTTGGGCGCCAAGAACGAGGAACGCCAGGGCTGCTGCCCAGGTGGATATCGGCCAGGATTTCGCCAGCAACCGACGAAACGTTTGTTTTGGTTCATAATCCATAACGACGATCAAACCACTCGATCCGACGACAAGCAAGATAGGGATCACGGGCATGGCGTATCGCCCATGTTGATAGGTCACCGGCAGCCGCCAGGCATAAGCAGCCAGAAATCCAACGGCCCAGAGCAACGATGCGAACTGCGTCCATTTCTTCGTACGACAAGATTGGATAACGGAGATCACAATTCCGGGAAGGAGAATGACAGCAGCTCCCACAAAAGGCACAGAAAGCTGAGTGATCAAGCGTTGAATGAGAGAAGACTCTCGAAGAACGGCGTATTCAGCAGATTTGGCATAGAAGGTACTCGGCCACCATGTTCCTGAAAGCCAGAAATTGAACATCCCATAAGGAATGATCGTGATGACCAATCCCAAACAAACACATCCAATATCGACGATCAGACGCTTAAACGTTGCCCGATCACGAAATAAAATCGTCCAGCCCACCGGTAGAAGCAAGGATAACGCATCCGGTCGTATCCAGACACCTAAACCGATTACAGCGCCTAGAAACACGGCCCGGAACTGCGTACATTCCAGGCGATAGAGGACATACGCAGCGATAAAGGCCAGGGCGAGGATTTCCATTCCTGAAACAGCGGCCCAGGCCAAATGCCATTCAAGAATCACGAGTGAAGCCGCCCACAAGATCCATCGCCGGGGTTTTTCCATTCGTTGTACGAACCATAGTCCACACACCCATGCAGTGGCCATCAGCAGCAATCCACCGAGTAAATAGCTCCACGCCTTCGGATCTATCCCCAAACGGTATCCCAGGCTTAGAACCAACGTCCACAATGGGGCTGTCGATCCAGCGCTTGGTTGACCAGGCAGAAACGCCCATTCCCCCTCCGCAACAAGATTTCGAGCGTACGTTTGGTGAATCCAAGCATCATCCAGCGGGAAACCGAAACCATAAACGGCTTTGCTGGTCGCCAGATAGCCTCCCAGGACCAAGCCTGTAAGCAGAAGCAAGATAAGATATCGACGCGCCTCACGTCGTGTGCCCGTGACGCTCATGGCGCTGCCTCCGTGGATCGCACTTTCCAAATTTGAACATCTTCTCCATTTGAGTCCTGGATGGTCTCGATTAATTCCAGCCAGGTAGGTGAACGATCACTAGTATACAGCGAAGCCAAACCGGCGGGATGATTAACATCAAGTATCAGCCAGTGGACCTGATATCGGTCGACTACGGATTTCAAAGTCTCTGGCGTGCCGTTGGGAATGACGACGGCTTGCATGCCCGTTGCGAGGAAAAACCCCGGCGGGTTGTTCACCGCCACGATGTCTGCCGCGCCAGCAAGGTCAAAAAGCTGTTCGCCAATTTGCGTGTACGTGTGATTCGGCGCCTGCCAGCGAGGGGAGGAAATCGAGGAACCAACCACTCTGCTCCAAGTGAGGCCAATGGAGAACAAGATCACAAGGGCGATCGCACCTGTGCCCAGAACTCTCTTGGCTTGGCGTACATCCCACTTACGGACTCGTGCACCCCATTCGATCGTACGATCGATTCCCATGGGTGCAAGCGCCCAAAGGAATGGCAGTAAAACCACGCCTGAATGAAAAATGCCGCCGTACGCGCCAGCGAAAGGATAGGCAACCATCATCAAACCGAGAAGGAAAATGAGATAGACCAATAGCAAACGGATCTCTCTTCTTTTTCGCTGCAGATAGAGGCCCACCATCATGAATGGCCACAAAAAAACCAAACCGATTTCGGCGATAAATCGCTGCAGGATGATTCCCAAAGACGATAATCTCGTCGACAATATCTCCCCAATTCCAGCTTGCCACCAGCGTTCAGGGGTCAGTACATCTGCGGGATAGCTGAACAGCTCGTTGTACGAAAGCAGCCATAGCGAGCGCCCCACCCCTGTTGAAAACACGTGTCCCGTCTCGATCAGGTTCCGAATAAACCAGGGACCCGCGCAGAGAAAATAACCGAGCGCAAGCATCACGATCGCTTTGCGTCTTGCCGCATTGCTCCACAAAACCGCCAAAGCGGCCGGTATGAGCAGCAACAAACCGTCCGCGCGAGTGAGATACCCAAGTCCTGCAAGGACTCCTACCCAAAACCATGTGGAGACTTTGGGTTGATGGCTCGTGTCTGCCGCCAGAATGAGAACAGCGCTTCCTATCCAGGCAAAGATAGCAAAAGAATCCGTTGTCACAAAGTACGGCACATAAAATCCTGAGAAAATGGATATCACTCCAGCACTCAACATCAACCTTCGATCTGCGCCGAATCGTCTTGCCAACCATGCGGTTATCAGCGGCAGGAGAACGGCCGCAATGAACATGGGAAATTGCGCTGCTCGGAAATGATCGCCGAAAAGATAGATCGCACCTGCGGAGATAATACTCGTCAGCGGCATCCAGTAAGTATGAGAAGGATGCGGCAAACCGGCCGGATTATCGAGATAATTCCAGATAAACGGTTCAGAGAATCCTTTGCCAGCAGCCAACTGCTTGGCTGTGGCGTAGTAGTAGTCCGCGTCCATGTAGCCTGGCACAGACACAGCCACAGTAACGACAAGATATACAAACACCGCCAGGGCGAGAAGGAGAATTGTGTCGCCTCTGTTCATCCTAATCCCGATTCCCCTCTCCTCGTTTCAAATTCAACTGGATCGGGTGAACTAACCAGGCTAATGCTCCGATCAATCCCCCCATAACATAAAAAGTGACGAATACGAGGAAGGAGAAGCTAAGCGCTGTTTCGGGGGATACACCGACTGTGCTCAAATAGGCGATGATCGTTGCTTCACGTGTTCCCAATCCGGATATTGAAAAAGGTAAGAGCGTGATCAAGCTGCCCAAAGCCACAGCGAACATGACACTGGAGTAGCTGACCTCGATAGCCAATGCCTTCGACAAAATAAAACACTGCGTAAAATAGACCAGATACGCTGTCACCGTCAAGACTGCGCTGATAGCGAGGAGCCTCATTCCCATTTTAAGCAATCCTTGACGCATGCCGACCAGCCATCCATTTCGATCGAATAGTCCCACTCCAACCCGCCCCAGGCGAGTTGCGATGGTTTTTAACCAGTTGAAAGAAACCTCAGATATAAATAGAAACACGGGCAACAAAGAGACCACGAAGAACAAAAGGGTCCACATCCAATATAGCCTGCTTCCCAGCGAGAAGATAGCGGCACTTCCCGCGAGAAGGAGCGCATACAGGTCGAAAAGCCGATCGGCAAGAACACTGGAAAATCCCACACCAGATTGCGCGTTCGGGTCATTACGAATATACAGTGCTCTTCCGAATTCCCCCAAACGCCCCGGTGTCAGGAACCCGATGAAAATACTTGCAAAATAGGCCAGGAATGCATTGCGCCAGGATATGGATATCTTTAACGTCCGCAGAATCAGTTGCCAGCGAAGGGTCTTGATACCGATTAACACGATCAGCAAGATCATCGCCAACATGACCATGCCGATATCTGCTTTCTTCAGCGTATCCAGAAGATGACCTGTGTCTATCCGCTGGAGTAAGACAATCAGCAGGATTAGTCCGATTGTCCGCGGTAATAAAAACCGCATACCGTCTCGAATTCCACGAGTTCGGACTACCGATCTTTCGTCGCCGCCTGCCACGTTTGTCATGTCAACGCATCCCAATCGTGAATTCCATCACGGCGTTGGTCGTCATCGGGGATCCAATCTCATGGACGCTTTCGGCCGACGATCACACGGCGTAAACCCAAAATCGGCATAAGCCAATTCACCGTCCGTCTTTCGAGCCACTCCCCGAGTTTGATCAACCACCCCGGCCCTGCCGGGATAAGAACGGTTGTTTCGTCGCATTCTATGCTAAAACCAGCCTCCTCGATCATCGACTTCAATTTCCCCAGACGAATGAAGCGATGCGGACCTTCAGAGTGATGGAGCTTCGTTACCGCCGCAAGCGCATGAACCGGCTCCCACAACACATTGGGTGTCGTTAGAATGAGTGACCCTCCCGGACGGGTAACGCGGCCAAGTTCATTGATCAAACGGGCAGGATCGGGAAAATGCTCTACGGATTCAAAACACAGAACGGCATCGAAGGCATTGTCTTCATAAGGAAAGGCGTAATCGAGGACTTTCTCCCAAACGAAGTCTTGCAATCCACACTCACGGAGCCGCTGGACACATATCTCACCCATGCGGTCGGAAACATCCGCGCAAACTGCCGACCCCACTTTTCCATTCTCATAGAAATAGGCGGTTCCGTTACCCGTGCGCGCGCAGAAATCCAATACATGCGATTTCGCATCGAGGTTACTCAAACGCAGGCCATCAATGAAGCGACGGAAATAAGAATACGTTCCCTCATTGATCTCATCATAATCTTCCGTCGCGTCCCAATGATTACCAACATCCTCGAAAGTCCAATGCGTCCGCCGCCAGTGCCCGATCTCTTCTCGTACACGTCCGATGAATGATTGCTCCGCAGAATTTTGATGCATCAAATTCTTGTAACTCCCCGGATGACCGCAGGGCCATCCCATTTTTTTTATAGTTTCGTTTGTGAGGGTGGCTCGATCCGAAACGACATCGTCCGTAAACCACTTCTTTTTGTCGGTTTGGAAATTCGTTTCCAGGTCTTCCGTATAACGTTAAACAGCGGTCCGATCAACTTGAGGGGGATGCGTTCAACTAACCACCTCGCCAACCGGGAGTGTCCGACGAGCAGGATTCCTGAAATGATGAATTCAACCAGGAAGCGGGAGAAGGATACTCGTTCGGGTGCGTATCCGTATGTGGGGACAGCAAGACCAAGCCGGCGATGCCAGGCCATGCGAATAAAGGATCCCCTCTTTTTAAAATCAAGCATGTGACCATGCATCGCCAATGCGGATTCCAGCGAGATTTCTTCGAGCGCTAGCAATCCATTGTCCTTCATATCGGTTAACAATCGCAATCCCCGATCTGTGCGAGCCAAGATGACAGAGAAACCTTCCCCCTTATCTTCGAGCTGCGGTTGCCAGGCATCGCCCACGGATATGTCGGTTAATTCATTAGTAAAATCTACACTCAGCAGCGTACTCGCAGTGAGATAAAAGGGAATCAAGTAGTTGTAATAAAATTTATTCTCCCGCAAGGTTTCGCCGTTCTTTAATCTGATCTCCAGGAATCCAGGCCACTCCCCTTCCCGATAACGGAGTTTAGCGACATCGTCCAGGGTTTTGCCCCCATTGGATCGCAAGTAACTCTTAATCGCCTCCAAGTACAAGATCGTACCGACATACGGGCCGATGATATATTCGATTTTCTTCGCGCCAGCGTGACCTAAGCGCTGCAACCGCCGGATCGCAGCCACTTGATCCGGCAGCCCAACGTATGCCAAGCGTCCGTCGAAAGATTCGATTTCAGCCAGGATCGTGTTCACCGGAGTCGGCACGTAGACACTTTGCGCAGCTGCTTCGATCTGCGCTGCGGACTGGGCGATGATCGGTGTAGACAACCAAGTCTCCGGCTCCCCATGACGCAGCACGACGGCACCGTCGATAAGATCATTTTTAAGCAAATATAGCAATGTCTGGGTGATCACGCCTCCTGAAGAACCATTACGGCGAATCATGGGGATTGAGGAATGCCCGAGAAATAGCTTGCGATAAACGCCGATCAACCAATTTTCGGGAAGACTGTCGAACAACCAACGGAACATATCCGGATAATCAACCCCCAATCCCGGACAAACCTGGTAGGCTAGTTCTGTTAGCAATGCGGCATCATCCCGTCGGGATACCGGCAGCGGACCCCGGCTCTCACGCGCCATGATGACACTCCCGTTGGATAAACCCGCGCATGTTCCACAATGGGTACACAATCCACGATCGACGACCTCCTCACGGAGACGCTGATACACGTTTCCCGATATGCTCTTCCTGGGATCGGTCACTGCACGCTCTACCTCGACGAAAAATGCCCGAACGACTTGCAATGAAATTCTTTGATCGAGATCGCCTTCCCGGAAATCACCTAAATCACGGATATGCTTCAATCTTCAGGTCTGTGAAAGGAAGGTAAGCGGCGATCGAGCAATTCGGCAAGCAGCCCGAGAACGCCAACTTGAACACCGGTCATGAAGATAACAACCGCCGATGTATCCGCAAGGCGACCGAGGACTATTGTGGAAAATACCGCCCAGGCGATTGCAATCACAATCAAAACCATGCTGATCGGTACGAAAATCTTCAACGGTGCAAAATATAACGTGATTCTTAATACAAGTTGAACGAAATTAAGCGTATCTCGTATCGGTCGTAATTTCGATTTCCCTACTCGTTGAAAATACGATATGGGAACATATTCAACGGTATAACCATTGGTCACCATTGCCAATGTGATCGTTGTTGTAAACGAAAAACCCTCCGGCAGCATATTAAAGAATGGAAGTGTTGCGCCCTTGCGAAAAACTCGCAGGCCTGAGTTCAAATCCGGAATCGGAATCCCGGCAACGATTTCCGCCAACTTGCGAATGAACCACTTCGCCGGTCTCCGTAGAATGGGGATGGATACATGCTTTCCCACTCTCGCTCCCACGACCATATCACATTTACTGCCGATGAGCCGTTCCACGAGTTCGGGAATCTGATGGACAGGATATGTTCCATCCGCATCGGTAATCAAGAGATTCTCAAATTGAGCATGCCGGATACCGGTTTTCAGCGCCGCGCCATAGCCCCTGTTCCGTGGATGACGAAGTACCTTCGTATTCGTGATGCTTCCAGCAATGTCATACGTATCGTCATCTGAGCCATCATCCACTACGATCAACTCGTATGCCCAACCTCGATCCTGGAGAACCTCATGAATATGCTTCAAAACGGTTCCGATCCCATCCTGTTCGTTGTAAGCAGGAATGATGATGGAGATGCCGGAAGAGATCCGTTCGTTCGCTTCCTGTTGGGAGGAATTCATTGGTTTTCCCTTTTCAGGCATGAGTCACCTTTTCTCGATCGATGCGCGTAACGAATGGTTATTATTAGATGTCTGCAGGTATTTCATACAGCGTATATGCATCATGATATTCTTGAAGAACACGCAGCTCTTCTTCTCGAAATCGTTCCAGTTCTTCCCAGTCTTCAGGTTCGAGCATATTATCTTTATCGCGAACCAATTGTACGCCGAAGTCGTATATAAGCACGTGAGTAAATCCTTGCGTCCTTAGCAACGAAACGACTTCACCTGCCTCACCGACTGTACGCATTAAATACCACCAGCGATCCAGAATCACATCCTGAGAACAAGAGACTATACAATAATAGGAGCGTGGTTCCCAGAACATCGCCACGTTCGATCCCTCGGGAAGTGAATTAACATCGTTCATTACAGGTCCAAACCAGCCGAGTTGTTCCGCGAGATATTCATCCTCTGTTTGAAAGCCGGAGAGCACACGAATAGGACTGGCCTTTGCAAAAAATAAAGCTTCCGTAATCGCCGTCAAGATGAATACAACCATAATCAGGCGTTGCACAAGCCATCCGATATCAACCGATCCAATTTTAAGCCGCCGGACATAGTCATAGCCAAAAGAGGTTAATAGCACGAGTGCAGGAAATATGACGTAAAAGTGACGCGTCCTCGTGAGTGCTGAGGCGATTTGTGAGCCCAGCGCCCAAACGAACCAGGCAGAGAACACCATGGCCGCCAATCCTATAACGCTCTTCCTGTTCTTCTCCTGGATATATCGCCAACCAAAATACACACCCGGAATAAGTGCCAGGAATAAGGGGGAAATACTCGTGTTGAATTTTGGGCCTCCCTCAATACCCAGGATCGTACCTTCGATCGGAAGCAGTAGCGGATCGAATATCGTCCGCTCATACATCTCGCCCTGATAGAACGACAAACGCAGGTCGTTCATATCCTTGCCGTCGAAAAAGAATGGATACACCGGATTCCCTGTCATCCCGGTATTTTTCGCGAACCATGGGATGACGATCATGATAGAGATGGAAACGAACAGCAATACGGATACAACCAGGGGTTTCCATGATCTTTGTGGGGATGACGTTGCTCGATGAGATTGAATCCACACCACGATTAAATAAACTACTCCGATAGGAAGGATCATTCCTGCTGTGTACTTCGTGCTGGAGGCAAAGCCGGCGAAGACGGCAGATAATCCCACCCAAACCGTTTTCTTTGTCCAACCATACTGATCTAAAAAGATGATCGTGGCCAACCCGAATAAAAACACCCACAAATCGACGTACGCCCAGCTCAATCCCCGTGAAATACTCGCGCCGGTTAACAAGAACGCAGGCGCGATCCACTGAAATTCCTTTCCGACCTTTCGCGCAGCAAAACCTCCTAACCCAAGGATTGCCATCACACCAACAATCCACCCCAGCGTCGCTGCGGTTGAACCACTTCGTAAAGCAACCGCCCATGTAAACATCATCTCAGACAATTGGGGGAATCCAGAGAAGAGATTATCGCTGAGATGGAAGAGCTTTCCCATCTCGAAATAACGTTGTGGCAATTCCAGGTGATATACGAGACTGTCCCACTTCAAAGGTGGTGCAAGGGCTTGAAAACCTGCAATCACAACAAGAAACACGACAAGCCAGCGGGCTACTCTCTCCACGGCGCCAGGATTTTGAGAATCATCGAATACCACGCGCCATTCTCCAAGCCAGGCGAGAATGGTTTTATAAAAAATGAGCACTGAGATTCCCAGCCCAAGCCAGGCTTGCCAGGGCCCGAGAAAACCGATCAATCCTGCAGCAAACACCACGAACCCAAGAATCCCCATACCGAGGGCTACTTGCAAAGCGATGTTTTCGATATGCGAGAATGGAAGTTTTGAACGAAAGATGGATCGCCCAATCCCTCCCGCCAAGGCCACAAGCATAAGTGCAAGCAGCAAATCCACAACGGCTGCAAGCGGCGCACTATTTTGGCCAATTGGCCAGGGTTTATGAACCCAGAAATGCGCCGCAATTATTCCTTCGATCCAGAGCAATATTATCAATGAAGAAATCAGGGACGAGGACTTATTGTTTTCGTTTTTATCGTGGCGACTGGACTCCTGAGACACTTTTTACTCGCTTCCCCAGAGATGGCTGCAAATGATTATGCCGGTCGAATAGATCATATTCTCTGCTCGGTGAAGGATCCCTCAAGAGGCAGTTTCTCCGACCGGATTGCCCACCAACGAACCCAGAATAATCCAATAAAGGTTATTATCGGCAATGGAGGATACATTATTGAACTCTCTTGATTGCCCGTTACGCTTGCGAGGAATAAAACCCACATTCCCAGAAAGAGAAAGATTATCGCGAACACAACGGTTAAATTTCCCTTCTTGTTCCAGCGTCGAACCCATGTGCTGAAAATGATGCAAAGCGCTGGGATCATGACCACATAGCTCGTGGTTGCAGTTCGATAGGCTACGATATTGGTAACTACAATCGTAATTGCGGCGGTCCATTGAAACCAGCTATCACCCTTTCTCCATGCTAAGACCCACTCGAGACCCAGATAAAAAAGAATAATACCTGTCAGAATTCTCGTGATATTGTCCGAATGAGCAGGAAATATACTGGCGATTATGGCAATTGGTTGTCCTTCCACTGTGTACTTTGCATATTCCATAACTTGCCAGATCCAACGAATGGGCCAATCGGGCACCAGTGCGAGAGAGCCAGCGAAAAACAGACCTTCTGTACCCGCTGCCCATAGTATCAAACGCCAACGTTTCTGGGATATTGCCCATAACAACACGAATGGAATAAGTAGAAACGACATTTGTGGTTTCATCGTTGATAACGCCAATAACACGCCCCCAAATGCATCACTCTTGTGACGAATCGCCAATAATGCGCCAATCATGAATGCAGCGTTGATTGCCGAGAATTGCGCAAGGAAAATGGTTCGAACGCCTGGATACCAGAATATGGAGAAACCCATGAGAAGTGCCATCATCGTGACACCCGGTTTCCAATTGGCGATACGTAGACCCATCCATAGCAGCACTGGAAGGACGATCACCAGAATCGTCGTCATAATTGCACGCGCATATGTATACGGGAGCAAGCCAAATGGACCGAAGAACAACATTGAATAAAGCGGGTAATAGTAATGCGCAAGATCCTCCAATTTCGTGGGATCAGCTGGTCGCCCCAAGATATCAATTTGAGCGGCGAGACTTACTTCTTCGTCATAAGGGTTTTTATTCTCTAAAAGCCATAAGCGGGCTCCTTTCCAGCGGGGAAGAAAATCATTCCCTCCCGGAGTTTCTATGGCCAATTGATAGCTAACAATTACCAAACCAATCAGAACAACTGGTATCATCGCGTAAGTTATTTTTCGTTTCCAACCACTTAAAAAACGCAAACAACACCTCCAAAAAAGCTTTTGAATCACTCAATAAGGAACTACTTGTTTCCCTGTTGCCTATCCACTAAACCGGAACTCTATAATGACAATTTACCCAGGAAATGTCGGACGTGAGATTATTTTCTTTTATGAATTAGTGCTGCCCAATTGGAGCTTCTACGATCTATTGGGAATTTGTGAGCACCACGGCCTGTTTGTCTTTATACACAGTGTTCCAACCAGAGATGCTTAAAACCTTCGCTAAAGGAGACTCAGTCTCAAGTAATGCAACTTCGATATTCCAGAAATCTAGAATTTCTTCCCATCCCGGTTCGGCAAGCCACGTAAGAAGATAGTCATCCAAAATTTCATCATCAAATAAATCCGTTCGTCCATCAACAAAACTCAATATATCCGGATAGGAAGCCCAGATTAAATACCCACCCCAATTATAAGAATTAAACAGATTTCCATACAACTCGTTATCTCGTATGACACCCACGGCTTGAACGGGAAGCTGCCCGGATAACTCTTCCTGAATATACTCATTGTCCAAATGTACAATTGAATTTACACCCGCAGCAAGTACGATCAAAACTAAAATTACCAGATTGAGGATTCGGGCGACCCCTTCCGGGATTTTTTTATCCTGTTTTCTCCGATTGATAAAAGGGCTTATAGCGATATACCCATGCTTACACAGCAAGGGCGCCGTGACCAGAGCGAAAAGTCCAATATTGCGAGCAGCAACAAGACTCAAATAAGTAAATCCTGTCACCAGGATGAGCGAGGTCCATGAAACTTCCTCTTTCGAGAAAGCGAGACTTCCGAGAAGAAGTAAAAGCATCCATAGAAATGGTTGCATTCGAAGCTCGTGGAAATTCGGTGACTGCCACTCCTGGAGATAATCTTGCAGTGCACCTAAAGAGATGGTTTTAAACGGATAAAGCAACATTTGAGTCCCATGGGGGTTAATAATAACCGCCACAGTACAAGCGAAACCAATCCCGATCCACATCACGAATTTTCCACGATACTGAAGCCACACCGATTTATATGGAGCCCCATCGCGTACGATCCCACTTATGGCATCCATGATTTCCCCGACCAGAAAACCGACGATTAGAATAAACCCAATGGCAAAACCACCATGCAGATTGGTCCACAACGCCATGATAAACGGCAGTGTCAAGGCCAAGCGATGATTGCCGTCACGCACTTTCACCAGCAGGAGTAAAAAAGCTCCCGAGAGTGTAAAACTCATAATTTGCGGACGGGCAGACCAATAGACGGCTGAAACCGAGGCCGCCAGAAGGATAGTGCCTGCACGCATGAGCGGCGGTCCATCCAGTAGAGGCCAGACACAGGCGAATGCCAGAACAACAAACAACGCCGTCAACAAGATCAACCCTTGATATCCCCATTGGTCATAGGATCGAAATAAAATGACCTGGGATAGCCAACCCGGATAGATCCAAGACTGGCCTTGCCGTGTAAGTGAGAAGGGATCTTCACGAATAATCTCGCCGGTTTCGACGATGCGCTTTCCCGCGGCCAAATGCCACCATGTATCGGTATCAATGGATACACGCACCGCCATCGTGAATATTGCCAGGAAAGTAAAGCACAAAACCAATCTACGAAAACTCAATTCAGCACCTCACTCAAGCGTCCATATCGCTCACTCGATCGACCACGCTGGATCTAGATTTTCGATATGGATCGAAGGTTCCAGATCATAAAAAACCTGATAATCCCCAATCTGAATTTCTCGCCAGTGCAAGCCATGCGCTTCAAATCCATCACGAAGAAATTGATCGAGTGCTGCATGGTTGATTGTGATGTAGGCAACATGGTCGGTAGATGTAACCAGCGGATTATATGGTCCGTATCGATTATCTCTGGATGTATGCCGGAAATCTTGATGATACGGCAACATCGGTATGTATATCAAACGCTCATCTGAAAGAAATGCCAGGGGATATGCCACCCAATAATTGGAATATCCTCGCAACTCACCTTGCTGAACAAGAAAATCTATTAACGCTTCGTCATAACGATGATCGATCCGGGTGACAGCATCGAATTGCGAGGTAATTCCCGGTGGATTGCGAAAGGCAGATTGCAGGTTTCCCCAAAGATTAAAGGACAGGATTCCGAGTAATAATGCGATAGCCCACTTCGTCTGTAATTTCGGCTTTGCATCGATTAGAAAATCAGCCGCGAAAAGGGACATCGGTACAACAAGCGGAAGAAAATACCTGCCCGAAGGATCCGCACCAAATGGAGAAAATAAATATCCAATCGTAAGGAAGCCACAAACACCATACAACAACAACCGACCACTTTGCTGTGAACCACTGCCTTTCATGTGAGTAAATACATTGAAAATAATAACCAACCAAAAAGCAAACGCGAAGGGTAGCAGCGGGAGTGCAAGCCAACGCACCTCCCAGGGAGGCCGTAATCCAAAGATCACACTTGTACCAAGCAGGATGAAATTGCGAAGCCGCATCAAGATCGTTTCCCAGACGCTGCCGGATGAAGCGCCTGCAATCGCCGATCCCATCATCTCCTGAATCAATTTTCCAGGGCCATGCGATACAGCCCATACAATCCAGGGCAAAGCCCCAATAGCTGCTGCAACCAACAAGAGCCCAACGCGAAGACCGATCGCTTTCTTTTGTTGTTGTTCGGGAAGTTTCCAGAGAATCAAAATCCCACAGGGTAGACTATAGATCAAGGTAAGCCCAAAAGTCCAAAAACCCAATCCTGCCAGCCCACCCCATACCAGGTAAAGTCCTTTCGAGTCTGGCGTTTCAATGATCTTCAGTGTGAGAATAAGTAGAAGATTTCCAATCAACAACGCCTCTCCATATCCTCCCAAAGAGACGGTTGTGTACAAAGTGACGTTTAATGCTGGGATGGCCATCAGCAAACCCGCCACCCAGCCTGTCCATCGAGATTGAAAAATCTTCTCTCCGAGATGGATCGTCGTGAGAATGGTACCCACATAAAGCAGAATCTGCACCAGCCGAATGACGAGAACCTTTTTCCCGAAAAATGCCATTCCAAGAGCCACGAAGGTTGCATCCAAGCTTCCCAGGTACACCTGTCCATAGAAGAATGTCGGCCACTCCCCTTCTAATATATGTCGTGCCATCAATCCCACAACGGCTTCATCGGCATTAAGGGGGAACACATCCATCGCCAGAAGAATACATTTGAAACCAACCCCAATGGCGAGAACAATCAAAGGCGCTGCAATGTTCAAATTTTTTAGATTCAGACGCTTTCCCACCATATTCCGCCTATGTATAATCCACACATGCGCATTCGCCGTTTATTAAATCCACAAATAATTGTGTTCGTCGTTTCATTCGTTGCCCGAACCCTTCCCGGACCGCGTACGATTGACGACGCCTTTATTACCTTTCGCTATGCCCAGAACCTGATTTCCGGTCATGGGTTGGTCTACAATCCAGGCGAAGCTGTATTGGGTACAACGACGCCTGTCTATGCGCTCCTCATGACGGGTTTGGGCTTGTTGGATGGTGGCGCACAAGCCTCTTTTCCTGTCATTGCGACCATCGTCAATGCGATGGCGGACAGTTTAACCTGCTGCTTACTGATCAAACTCGGAGAGACGCTTGGATATCGGCGTGCCGGATTGTCGGCAGCGATCATCTGGGCCATCGCGCCATATTCCGTCACTTTTGCCATTGGCGGCATGGAGACGAGTTTGTTTGTGCTCATGATGGTCTCAACATTTTACTTACATTCGACGAACAGGCCAATTTGGGCTTCCTTGTCGGCAAGCCTGAGCCTGCTCACCCGTCCGGATGCGTTGTTGTTCATCGGCCCTCTTGCGATTGAACGACTTCGTCGCCTTGCAATGCAATGGCACAAAGAGCGACAGATCCCTCAATCGGGCGTGAAAGAAATTGCGACGTTCAGTTTACCCGTTGCCTGCTGGGCTGTCATCGGATACCTGGCGTACGGCAATCCGATCCCACACTCCATTCTCGCCAAAGTTGCCGCATACCATTTGCCTTCAGACGCGGCCCTCACGCGATTGTTGCAGCATTATGGCACCCCTTTCCTCGGCCAGGAAATACTCGGGAACTGGTGGATCGGTGCAGGGTTTGTGATCTACCTGACGTTGTATCTTATCGGGGCATCGGGTACGGCACGAAAGAAAAAGTCCACCTGGCCGCTCTTCGTTTTTCCATGGGCTTATTTGATTGTCTTCGCCATCGCCAATCCACTCATCTTTCGCTGGTACCTGACTCCACCACTCCCATTCTACATCCTGGGAATTTTCATCGGCGTGGAACGACTTGGCCAGCACTGGAAACCACCTGCTTTACTCGCCATTGTTGCATCACTGGCGTTTTTCTCCACACTCTTTGGCTGGACTCTTCACCCCGATCATGGTCCTAACCGCCCCGCGCCCAAAATGGCCTACATTGAATTGGAACTCCTCTACCGCAGGGCAGCGGAAGAACTGCAAGGACGAATCCAACCGGATCAAGTGCTCGCCGCAGGCGATATCGGCGCGTTAGGTTACTACACCAATGCCCGCATTCTGGACACCATTGGTTTGATCTCTCCACAATCCTTGTCGTACTACCCCATCCCAGATTCCGCCTACGTGATCAACTATGCCATTCCTAAAGAACTTATTCTGGAGTCGAACCCGGATTACTTTGTCACCTTAGAGGTGTATATCCGCAAAACGCTGCGAGATGATGAGACGTTCAACGCGCAATACATCGTAGACACGCGTTTTCAAACCGATATCTACACCAGTGAAGGCATGTTGATCTATCAGCGAGCATCAACTCGATGAAACGTTATATTCGTCTCCTCTTTATCCCCATCCTGTTTGCCGTCTATATCGTTTGGATAGCGCAGGGTGTCGAGAGTGTCCCCTTTCATCCGGATGAGAGTTCGCTGCTGTACCAGAGTCGCGAATTCGAAAGCTTACTCACGGAGCCGCTCTCGCTCGCCTGGGATTCCTCGAATCCGGATGATTACGATCAGACATACAGAGCACTTAATGCCCCGCTGACCAAGTACGTGCTTGGGATGGGAAGACGTCTTGCAGGCTACGGCGCGGACGCTGTATCCACCGATTGGGATTGGTCGAAGACCTGGCAAGAAAATCAAGCAACGGGTGCCCTGCCAGCAGATGCACTACTCACTGCAAGTCGACTGACCATCACACTGCTGTTTCCGTTCAGTCTGCTCCTGCTGTATCGCATCGGCGTGACATTGCGGAGCAGAACGATGGGATACGCTGCAGTTTTCCTCTTCGCTACGAACGCGCTCATCTTGCTTCATAATCGAAGGGCAATGGCAGAAGGAGTACTGACTTTCGGCGTGTGCATGGCCATCCTGGGCATGTTCGAAGCCGATCGCAAACCCTGGCTAGCGGGTTTGGGGGCAGCACTGGCAGCTTCAGCGAAATATTCCTGCGCCCCATTGCTGCTGATTAATTTCCTGGCTTGCGTTTGGATACCTTCTCATGAGTCATCGAATCGCTCACGAATCCTTCGGAATATCCTGATTTATGCTACCGTCGCAGCGCTAACGATTTTCATTCTCAGTCCGATCGCATGGACAGATCCTATCCAGGCATTCACACAAATCTGGAATGCCCGCCAGGAATTCGTAGAAAGGCAAGTAAACACGCTGCGAGAGCTGCAGCCGGCTCAGGTTCTGGACACATTCCCAATGAGAACCGCGGTTATGCTGGGACATTTATATCTTTCGCCGCTGCAATTCGAAGAGGTAGGGAATTATCAAACACAAATCGCGCCTATGGTTAATGCCTACCTGGCCGACTCACTGCACAATTTATTCCGCAATCCCCTGGGAGCCGGTTTATTGCTCCTCCTGACCATTCTTGGCATAGTCCTGGGCTTGCGTTATTTGACACTCGCACGTGACCGTCAGGGTAAGCGCAAGCGAGCACTTCTCCTATTGGCGACCACCGTACAAATAGTTTCCCTACTCATCGCAATCCCGCTGCCATACCAACGCTATTGGATTCCCATGGTGCCCTTCATTTGCCTTTGGGCGGCATACAGTATTGAAGAGCTGCTGCAGTTAACACAAAAACAGGCCGCACGACGAACCGGCGGCCTGTCAGATCAAACGCAAGAGCCCAATCAATCTCGCAAGTAATCGACCAATTTACGACGATGACCCGGATGACGCAGTCGGTTCAGCGCCTGCGCTTCAATTTGACGCACGCGCTCACGCGTCACGCCCATCTTACGCCCCACTTCTTCCAACGTATAGCTCTGACCATCCATCAGTCCATAACGAAGCTGCAGGATGTGAACTTCTCTGGGAGGAAGATTTGTGAGCACATCACGCAGATGCTCCCTAAGTAAATTGTGCATGACGGCATCAGGGGGTGCGGGAGAATCAGAATCTTCGATGAAATCACCCAGTTCAGAATCTTCTTCCTCATCCGTGGGCGTCTCCAGCGAAAGCGGTCTTCGTGCTACCTGGATCATGTTTTCAACTTTTTTCGTCGGTACATCTAAAGACTTGGCAAGCTCTTCCGTCGTCGGATCTCTTCCCAATTCCTGCGTTAATTGATGCGAAATCCGCAGCAGCTTGTTGATCTGATCTCCCATATGAACCGGCACACGGATTGTACGCCCTTGGTCGGCGATCGCCCGGGTTACAGCTTGTCGGATCCACCATGTTGCATACGTGGAGAATTTATGCCCTCGGCGGTAATCGAATTTCTTCGCTGCCCGGATCAATCCGATATTCCCTTCCTGAATCAAGTCCAGGAAAGGCACCCCTCTGCGCATGTACTTCTTGGCGACACTGATCACCAGGCGAGAATTGGCAGTGATCAGATGCTCTCGCGCAGCCCAACCATCTTCTATGAGCATTTGGTATTCGCGTCTCTTTGTTAGCGATACCGAATTTTCTGCCAGCTTTTCTCTCGCCGTTCGCCCTCTTTCGATTCGTTTCGCCAGCGATACTTCTTCTTCAGCCGTCAACAACGGCACACGTCCGACTTCCTTTAGATAGAGCCCCACTGTGTCATCCGTATCCACGGCAGAAAGATAGTTTTCTTCTTCCAATTCGGCAGCTGAACCATTCTGATCCGTGGATTCTTCTTGCTGGGTCTCGTCCTTTGCGCCTTTGCGTTCATCATCGTGAATTTTCACACCTGCACTGATTAACGCCGCGTATGCATCTTCGAGTTGATCAATGTCGCGTTCCACTTCAGGAAAGATCATGAGGATATCATCGATGGTTACATATCCCCGTTCTTTCCCCAGTTCGACGAGTCGACCAATCCCGGGATGTTCTTCTTCGGAATATGGATTCACGTCATCATGGAGATCGAAGCGCGCCTCGAAATCAGTCTGCTTGTCAGCCTGTTTCGTTGTTTTATTCTTCTGCTTTCTACCTTTTTTCTCTTCTGTCATCTCTACGCTCATATTCAGTTTATACCAAAACGACCCTTTCTCAGCCGATACAGCACATTGATTTTTATATGACTTCTCTCTTCATCCACCTGAACGGTTCAAAATCAAATGGTAACGTTGATCTATTCTTTTACAAACAACTCAAAACCCCCTCGAATCGACGATGATCCTATCGCTTGAATTATTGGTCAATCGATCAATAGGTTGAGTGTGTTTGCCGATGCTGAAATACGTTTGAAATCGCTGCCTGGTTCTTCGCAGGATGGTCAAGGCAATGACATCATCTTGCTTCGCCAATCGATCGGAACGCAGATAACGAACGAAAATCTGTTATCGGCTCACACCGTACATGATGATAATGGTTTGAAAATGGATCCGCTTGCCCCCTCTACGAATGCATTTATCTGCGCCCGAGTGACCGTAATTGGCATCGGATTCCGCATTGCATATCTGTATAGTTACAATACCATACAATGGACATTTTCGATAAGCGTTACGATAAAACTCCCGAAAAAACCTGTCTCTTGCCAATACCTCCCGATTATACTTCCTGAATGTACAGCTTAGTTCTCCTGATCGCGCGAGCACTTACTGCACACACCGATCTCATGAAATATTTCAATCGCAGAGCACACTATACAAAAAATTACGCCTGTGAGTCAATAGCCATTTTCCCAACGCTTCTATCCACACACATTTTTCTACGAAGTTACGCAAGTGTTTACCTTTTCCAATAATAGAAATTGCTTGACAGTAAATGAAACGGCTTTTAGAATGAAAACTCCCGTTTCACATCAACTTAATCTAGGAGGAGTCTAATTCAATGTTCACAATGGAAGGTATAAAACAATTCGAACAGGTCGCTGTGTGGGGGGTAATGGGGGTAGCGATCATTGGTTTGCTTTATGCGGTATTTCTGCGTTCTCAGGTGCTGCGTGAAGATAAAGGGACGAAAAAGATGCAGGAGGTATGGGGAGCAATCCGAACGGGAGCCGACGCATACCTCGGCCGGCAGTTGAAATCGATCCTGCCTCTGATTGTTGTACTCACGGTTGCATTATTTCTTTCCGTCTATATCGTCGAACCCACACCGGAAGCAATGGAACGCTTTGCAGGCAGAAGCGAAGATGAAATTACCCTGATCGTTGGCCTCGGCCGGGCGCTCGCATTTGTCATGGGCGCGGGCTTCAGTCTGGCTGTCGGGCAAATCGGTATGCGCATGGCGGTGCAAGGAAACGTGCGCGTGGCATCCGCCGCGCGAGTATCGTTCGGAGACGCACTGCGCATCGCCTACCGCTCCGGCACGATCACCGGCATGCTGACGGATGGCCTGGGCTTGCTCGGCGGGACGGCCATATTCATCGTCTTCGGTATCGCAGCCCCCGACGCTCTGCTGGGCTTTGGTTTTGGCGGCACCCTGCTGGCATTATTCATGCGAGTAGGCGGCGGTATTTATACCAAGGCGGCTGACGTTGGCGCCGACCTGGTAGGTAAAATCGAAGCGGGCATCCCCGAAGATGATCCCCGCAACCCGGCCGTTGTCGCCGACCTGGTGGGCGACAACGTTGGAGACTGTGCCGGAATGGCGGCGGACATTTTCGAATCCTACGAAGTCACGATCGTGTCCGCGTTGATCCTGGCCATCGCACTCTGGCACATCACAAAGGATCTGCACTGGATTATCTATCCGCTCCTCGTACGAGGCATCGGCGTGCTGTCCTCGATCTTCGGCACCTACGCCGTAAAAAGTTCCCCCGGGAAGAGCGGCGATGCAATGAAGTCCATCTTCCGAGGTTTCCTGACTTCCGCAGCTATTTCGATCGTTAGTTTTCTCGTGCTGGCCATCTTTTATCTGCAGGATATCCCTGGCGGCTGGTGGCGGCCTTTTGCAGCAACCACAGTTGGTGTTCTCTTGGCCATCGCCATCGACCGCATCACGGAATACTTCACCAGCAGCCACAACGCACCAGTCCAAGAGATCAAGAAAGCTGCAGACACGGGACCAGCGACGACCATCCTTTCCGGTATCGCCATCGGATACGAATCCAGCGTTTGGTCTGTTCTCGTCATCGCAGTGACGATCTTTTCATCGATCTTGATTTTCGGCACGATTCCCGGAATCGAAGGAAGCCAACAGGTCACCTACATTCTTTACGGTGTAGCCATGACCGGTATTGGCATGCTTACCCTTACAGGCAACAACGTGGCGATGGATTCCTTCGGCCCGATTTCCGATAACGCCAACGGCATCGGCGAAATGTCCTGGCAAGATATGAACGACAAGGAGACCGTCCAGGCCAAGCGAATCATGGCCGATCTCGACGCCGTGGGAAATACAACCAAAGCAATTACCAAAGGTGTTGCCATTGGCTCGGCCGTGATCGCGGCGGTGGCGCTGTTCGGATCCTACATCGTTGACGTCAGCCGCGCGCAACTCACAGCTGGTATTGCCTTGGCCGATCAAATCAGTTCCACCGGCATTCGCATCGACGTTCCACAGGTCTTTGTCGGCATGCTGATTGGTGGCGCGCTGCCCTGGTTGTTCTCGTCCTTCGCCATCAACGCCGTTAGTCGAGCTTCCTCACTCATCGTAGAAGAGGCCCGGCGTCAGTTCAAACTCGGCGTACTCGAGGGTAAGGTTGAACCGGATTACAACCGACCCGTTGCCATCGCTACGGCTGCCGCGCAGAAAGAACTTGTTTCACTGGCGTTGCTTGGCGTAGTAACACCGATCGTCGTCGGTTTGGTTTTACAGGTTGAAGCCCTTGGCGGTTTCCTGGGAGGCATTATCCTCTCCGGTCAGCTGCTCGCCGTATTCATGAACAACGCCGGCGGCGCCTGGGACAATGCCAAGAAAGTGATCGAAGACGAACCTTCCGATCCAGCCAACAATACCGGAAAAGGTTCGGAGCGGCATATGGCGAGTGTGATCGGTGATACGGTTGGTGACCCGATGAAAGATACCGCCGGTCCCGCCTTGAACCCCATGATCAAGGTTGTCAACCTGGTCTCGGTGATCATCGCACCCATTGCGGTTCAATACCGAAACCTGGATTTTGGCGTGATCTCCGTTGCAGCCGTGCTTGTCCTCGTCCTGGTTTGGGCGATCTATCAAAGCAAGCGCACTGCGCCGAGCTTGGCAGATATCTCAGAACCAAGTTCGTAAATCGGATAAATGTAATAAAAAAGGCTCGGAGAGTTCCGAGCCTTTTTGTTTTTCCAGCGTGGTACATTATTATCAAGGCATTGAGCAGATCGTCGTCTATGGCGTGTTTTCTACAACCCAATCTTGCACCTGCTGTGCAAGATCATCTTGCCCAAGTTCCTCAAGCTCATCCGCCAGCGTATTGAAAGACTGCAGCATATCATCCGTTAATATCCCCAATTCGGTTTGGGGAACAAGATCGAAAGGAAGCGCCAGGCGGCGATAGACGCTGGCATAGTACTGTTTCGAGAACGATGTATGGGATGCGCTCCAGTACGTCAGGAGATACATTCTGGTTGCTTCTTCCGTTCGACCTTGACGTTCGGCGATCTGGCCGGCAGCAAGATATACCCGTGGCGTGTCCACGTCCGCGATCACCGCGGTACCCGCATCTATTCGAGCCTGCTCCGGTTCGCCTCGTGCTTCGGCGAGTAAAGCCAGGCCTGCGTATGCCAAACCATAATCGGGGCTTATCCACAAAGATTGCTGAAATGATTCCTCTGCCTGGTTGTATCGACCGGCGTGCAGATGAATCCAACCTTCCCAGGCCATTTGCTTTCGGCGAGCTACCGTTGCATCTTCCGGCGACACTGGCATCAATTCAGATCGGAGATTGTCCGAGCTCATAAAAAGCGAATCAATCAGCCATGGATCGTTTCGTAATGCATGTTGGTACGCTTCGGCGGCCTCCTCATTCTGCCCCAGTGATGCATACATCGACCCCAAGTTGAGCGTAAAGACGGCGTTATTCGGCGCATCGATTGTAGCTTGAAGCATGGTCTCGATGGCTTGCGAAGTCTGGCCATCCTCCCACTGAAGTATGGCCAGATTTGCTCGATGAACTGGCCAATAGGGGTCGATCTGCAAACCTTCTTCGAGAATCTCAATTGCGGATTGGAGCATCTCCGCTTCGCCAGAGTCCTGGTAGACGCGCGCCTTTGCCAGCGCACATTGAAAATAGAAGTAAGAATTATGAGGATTTTGATCCACGGCCTCACACAGGTTTTCGCTTACGCCCTGCCAATCATTATTTTCAGCAGCATCCGCCACACCGCGCTGATGAGCAATCGAGCCACGCAGCGTAAAGAGGATGCCAATGAGATATACGCAGAGAAATATTCCCGCACCGGACAGAATCCATCGCCTGTGCAACTTGACGTGCTCCGCAGCCGGAGCATGTCGATACACAAATGCGAGAAAGACCCCCGTAGCCAAGATGTAGATTGGGGCTTCAAAAGCAACATCGACGAGGTTATGAACCCCCATACCCACCCAGACACCGGCATAGGCGGCCAGATCGATGCGGGCTTGTCCTTCTACGCTTCGCCAAGAGTGGAAGAATGCCTTCAATCCCCATCCCACAGCAGCCATAAGCAATCCAACACCGATCACACCATTTTCAGCCGCGACTTGAAGCAGTACGTTATGTGCATGAACGAGGTAGAAACCAGGTGGTAGTTGATCTTCCACCACAGGCAATATGTGCATCGATCCCGCACCATTTCCGAAAATCGGTGATTCCTTGAAAATCTGCCAAGAAGTATTCCAGATCTCGCTTCTTGCAGAAGCGATCGGCGCATGACTCGTGGAACGCAATTGCCCCAGAAAAACACTCCCCCCAACAATGAGGATTGTGAGCAATATTACGGTTGAAATCAGACGTCCTTTCGAACTGAACCAATCCTTAAACAGGGATAAACCCGTATCTTTCGCACGTTTCAAAACCGGCGCGAGAAGCAAGATGCTCGTCACACCCAAACCGGATATCGCTGCTAACCAACCCCCTCGAGAAGAAGCAAAGTATTCCACGATCACGATAATCACCATGAACAACAGCCAAAGGAAGCGTTGGAATAACTTACGCTGACAAAGTAGACGCACAAAAATCAATGGCACAACCAAATTCAAAAACGCCGCTTCAACGTTGGCGTGATGCAGGAAGACACCCTTAAGACGATACCCGAAGGGTGGTAATGAAAGCATTGATCCGCTGATATCCCACCATGACCTGAACCAATTCAAAATATCCAAGAGATTAAACAGACAGAAGACAGCCGCCATGGAGAAGAACGTGATCTCCAGCTTTCGTGGTTCAATATCATGCCGTAGGAGATCCAGCAAGTATAGGAATCCAATTCCTAAAATCAAATATCCAAGCACGACTTCGAGACCGTGAAAAGGCAGCGGTGAATTCGGGATTGAAATGATTTGCTGAAATAAGATCAAAGCTAATGGAATAGCAGCTTTGGGAATGGGAAAATCATCTCGACTTTTGAATTTAGCAACCAGCCATTGGAATAGAATTAATAAATATGAGATTCGAATCAGATAATGGATTTGAGGTAATCCTGTCCCGAACCATTCGAACACCACCAACCACATGAAGATGATGGCAAAAACCTCAGGCCTTATTATCCATTTCTTATTCTGCATCAAATACTCCAATGCGATATTATTTTCGACGATCCAAATTGATCGCACATTTCACGGGCAGATTGGGATAAAGACAGAACACGAGATCAAGACTCGTGCAATTCCTTAACCTTACATTGATCTCACTGCACACACTTAATTTCATAAATCGAAATCCATTCACTGCTAAAAACCTCTTCCATGCATCCGTCATCACGCCACATACTCAGCCACACGACCGTCTGCTCCATCACGCCTTGAGGGTCGTGTTGCAGGAGAAAATCTAGATCTTCCCGACTGATTGCCAGGTAATGCACATGCTTCTTCGTGAACCAAGCCCCCAAGTCTTCATACGAGTCCAGGGCTGTGATTTCCCCCGCCCATCGAAAATGATCCGGGTCGGGAATGCACTGCGGCAGGCAGTAATAACCTCGACCATCTCCCAACATCAACACCTGTTCTTCTGCAGGCAAGTTGTCTCTGACATAGGCGATACCCGTGTGCGTATTCACCATGCGCAGGAGATAGGTTTCCTTGCTTTCATCGCCCAGCAGTACACCCAATGGCTGCGTCACTGTGGTGTAGATGACCTGATAATACAGCGTAATCCCCATCAGAGTCGCGCAAAGTACCCCGGGAATATAGTTGAATCGCTCCCGCCTGGAAAACAGGTCCTGCAAGACATGAACAGAAAGAATGGACAGCAATGGAAAAATCGGCAGAAGGAAGCGCGTCTGCTGCGAACCAATTGCCCAAAGGATAAACCTGCCTGCAGAAATGACTCCCAACGTGGTCAGGAACCGATTCTTTCGAAGAAATGGATAGATAAACACCATGAGAAACAGTGGATTGGGGATTTCAATCCGATTCATTACCGCACCGAATTCTGTGTTGTGGATGAAGAGATTTATGGGTAAGAGGATCGTATCGAGAAACGACCTGCCGTGCCCGAAGGCTTGAAGGTACGCATCATAAAGATCCAATCTCGCCTCCGGCCAACCTGGACCCCCGAAGTAGAGTGGGAAAACCGGGTTACCGAACCAGATCACATTTTTCAAGTACCATGGCGAGGCTACAAGAACTGCTGGTATTCCAAACCACAACGCTTTCGAGAAAAGTGTTCGCAGGTTGGTTCGCAGCCCAATGGCTGCCAGGATCAATCCCAATAATCCAAACCCCATCAAACCCAGATATTTACTCCCCATGGCCAATCCACACATCAAACCACTCATTAGCAACCAGCGATCTTCATCATGCTGCTGCCATGCCAGGAACGCCAGCACAGCGAGTGCCTCGAATGCAGCCCAACCGAGGTCAATGTAAGCAAAACCGGCCAAAATCGGCAACGTGGGTATACCCAGGAGTAAAGCGAGTGAAAGCCAGGCGCCCTGGCGGTTCAAGACGCGCCGTGCAAGCGCGTAGCCCGCGAGGATGTAGATCACCCCCAAGAAAAAATGGATCAACTTTGGGAATACATCATCGCCGAATCCCAAACCGAGAGAGAAAACCATCTCAATCGTGAACGGTCCGTTGACATACCAATTATCCGGAAACGTGATGATCTTCCCGGCTTCTAAAAAGAGTTTCGGTCCCACGAGATGATACATCAAGCCATCGTAATCCCAGGCCGGAGTAAGCGCGTTGAAGAAGCTTAGACCTGCAATCAGCAGACAAATGCTGACGACAACCTTGCCGATCTTGGATGTTTCTCGCCAGGATTGCCGAATCGTTCCCGGCAAGGCACCAAGCCGCTTGATGCAATCCGTCGCTTCCGGCGCGACCAGGACGGCTGCAGCGATCAATGAAACGGCAAGGGTGAGCACGCTGAGAAGCTGGATCAAGCCGAGTAAGAGGATCCAATATGCTATCGCACCAAATCCCAGGGCGAAGGCAAAAACCCCCATCTCCAAATCCCCCATACCTTCGAGACGAACGATCTGCAGCAGCAGCTTCCCCAGTGAAAAGCATAGGACGAGGATAAGAATCCACAGAATCAACGTAAATGCCAGGTCCTGCAGGGCCGCATGCCCTATTGCCTGTAGATCTCGAACAGGAATCTGGGTACGCAGCCAGAGAAAACCAAGGGCGCAGACGCCCCACAGAACTCGCTCGACCCACGAAGATTTCAACCAATGACCAATTCTGCTCATGGCAGCGTATTGTATATTAGCTGTATCTCGCGTGAAAGCGAACGATGAGCTTTCCGATCTCCCGCCCCTCATGTAAAATACGATCTCATGTTCCTCAGTAAATATCTTTGAATCCCAATCGTCATCTTGTGGTTATTGTTAGCGGTGAAGGATCGAAACCTCTCAAGCAAAGGAATTATTAAAAGAGTTAATTCAGAAATAATCCAAAGTGAAGGATAGCATCTCCGCATGCAAGCTTCCTCGCAAAATAAGACACAAGACATCGAAGAGCCCCCTGTTCAATCTGGTTTGTGGACAGATATAGCCCTCGACCGTTTTATATCCGGCACAGGTATTGCGTTATTCGGTCGGGTGGTCGGGCGTTTTCTGTTCGTTTTAACGCAGATAATTTTCGCCCGCTACCTGGGACCTGAAGAATTCGGCCTTTATGCGCTCGGTTGGACAATGCTGCAGATGGCGAGCATAATTGCGCCATTGGGCTTGGATAAGGCCGTTATCCGCTACGCTACAAAATATTGGAAAACGAACACCGCAGATCTCAAAGGTGTGATCTTCCAATCGATCGGCATTTCGTTGCTCAGTGGGACGAGTCTGGGTGTTTTACTCTATCTGACTGCACCGATCATCGCTCGGGATATCTTCCATAACGATCAAATTGCCCAGGTAATCCGAGGACTTTCACCGGCTTTTACTCTATTCACAGCGGTCAAAGTAATCGCCGCGTCAACAAGGGTAACACAGAGGATGCGTTATGCAGTTGTGATAGAGGATTTGCTGCCATCGAGCACGAGTTTGTTTTTGTTCATCCCGCTCTTGCTGCTCGGTTATGGTCTCTCTGCGGCGATCAAATCCGTCGTAATCGGCTACCTGCTGAGTTTTATAATCGGAATTTTGGCTCTGCGAAGGTTATTTCCAGAAATCTTTGCCCAACAACTGAAGACACGACTCCTGCTGCGCAAGTTGATCTCTTTTTCCTTGCCTTCCTGGCTCGCAGGAGCTTTCACTCTTTTCATCATCTGGATTAACCGGCTTTTGATCGGCGTCTTTCGGCCCGAATCGGAAGTCGGTATCTATCAGGCGGTTTCCCAGATAACGCAATTATTCCCACTATTAACCAGTTCAATTGCTTACATTTTTTCACCGATGATCGCCGATCTCTTTCACAGGAATAAACACGAAGAGGTTCGAGAGCTGTATCTGATTAGCACCAAGTGGGGACTTTATATGAGTCTCCCCCTCATACTCATCGCCGTACTCGTCCCGGGAGAACTCTTACAAGTCATTTTTAGAAATGGTTACAGTACAGGCACTACACCTCTGATCATCATCTCTCTCGGCCAACTCGTGAGTATCACCTCAGGCTTCGTAGGCTGGATGATGATGATGACAGGCCGCCATGTAAAGTGGTTTTGGGTGACCACAATTACGATCTGTGTCAGTCTCGGAGTCAATATCATTCTGACTCCACAAATGGGAATGAACGGAGCTGCGATTGCCACATCGGTTGGCCTGAGTCTGCTCTCGATCATCGGACTGTTTCAAGTACGATCCGATTTGGGATTTTGGCCGTACGACAAGCGATATTATAAAATATTAATAGCCATTTGTATTTCCAGTGGAATTGCCTTCGTCACACGTAGTTGGCTGCCCGATGATACGATCCTCCGTCTGTTAGGTATAGCCTTGATTTCCACGGGCACTTTTAGTCTCGGTTTATTCTTGACCGGTTTTGACGCAGAGGATCTTCTAGCTTTTCAACTTATGAAATCATGGCTTTCGAAGTCTTTACTGAAGGGCAAGCATGGCGGACAATAAGATAAGAATTCTCTATATCGCAGGCTGGGGTCGTAGTGGAAGTACCATTGTTGGGAATATCCTCGGCCAATGTGAGGCATTTTCCCACGTCGGGGAATTCTGGTATTTTTGGGAAAGCGGTGTCCTCGAAAACCAATTGTGTGGTTGTGGAGAGCCCTTCTCTGATTACGTTTTTTGGCAAGAAGTCCGCAGAGAATTCGAAAAGGAACATCCACCAATCGATCCCCAGCATATGATCAAGCTTCACAAGCGATTCGTGCGCACGCGCAACCTCCCTCGGATGCTCCTCACTTCCAGCACCCCTGTGTCCGACCCCGATTTCCAGCAGTATACGAACGAACTTCTTCTTCTCTACAAAAGCATACGTAAAACCGCAGGAGTAAATTACATCATCGATTCCTCCAATCTGCCGGCTTACGCATTCATCCTCTCCCAGACGCCCGGAATCCATGTATCGATCCTCCATCTCATACGTGATCCACGCGGCACCGCATATTCATGGAAAAAACGGAAGTTCGATCCAGCTCAGGATCGGTATATGATGCAGAACAGTATTCTTAGGAACGCAATCATGTGGACAACTTGGAATTTCGTTATCGAGAAATTATGGAAAGAAAATAATCATGCTGCGTACCTACGACTCGGTTATGAGGACTTTGTTTCGGATCCCAAAAAAGCCATCGAAAAAATCCTGCAATTTGTCGGAGCCCAAGATCCCCTGGCCTTTTTCGAGGAGCCATCCAGCGTTAAGTTGGGAAAACATCACACCGTTTCCGGTAATCCCATCCGTATTAATACCGGCACTACCCGTATTCGATCCAATCAGGAGTGGGTTAGAAAGCTGAGCGTTCGAGATAAGTATCTCACCACGATGTTAACCGCTCCGCTTCTTTGGCGTTATGGATACCCAACCATTACAAAATCCGAGTCGAGAAATCAGATCATCGTCCAATAATCGCTTAAGGCCCATAGGAGTATTTTTCTCGTGAAACCCATTTCAATTCTCCTCGCCCATAATGCCTATCGGCAAGCCGGTGGAGAGGATCAAGTATTTGAATCGGAAGCTCAACTTCTACGCCAGAGGGGACATCGAGTAATCGAATACCGGCGCTCGAATACAGAGTTGGATCGCATTCCAAAATCCATCGCTGCCATTGAGACCATCTGGTCATGTCGATCTGTACGCGAACTGACGAACCTCATTCAAACCACATCGCCTGACGTGGTCCACTTCCACAACACATTTCTGCGTATCTCTCCCGCTGCCTATATTGCTTGCGCAAAACATGGCATTCCCGTCGTACAAACACTGCATAACTACCGCTTGACCTGCCCGGCTGCCAACCATTTCCGTAACGGTGAACCCTGTGATGACTGCCTCGGATCGCGATTCCCCTGGCCGGCGGTCATCCACCGCTGTTATCACAAATCCTTAGCCCAGAGCGGAGTGGTGGCAACGATGATCGCTTTCCATCGCGGCATGGTTACCTGGCACAGAAAAGTCCAACGCTATATCGCGCTGAGCTCGTTCATGCGAGATTGGATGATCCGAGGAGGCTACCCTGCGGAACGTCTGGTGGTCAAACCCAACTTCTTGCCTGTTGATCCGGGCTCGGGGATCAGATCCGAAGGATACGCCCTATACATCGGACGTCTCAGCCCAGAAAAAGGGATCAAGACGTTGTTGCGCGCATGGGAGGATCGAGAGCTACCACCATTGAAGATCATCGGCGATGGACCGATGGAAGATATCGTACGCAGCAAGGTTGAAGTACAATCGAAGCCAGATGTGGAGGTTCTGGGTAGACTGGCCCATGATGAAGTCCTTGCAACCATGAAAAAAGCCAGATTTCTGGTATTTCCCTCCGAATGGTTCGAAGGGTTCCCCATGGTCTTACTCGAAGCCGCTGCCTGCGCACTTCCTGTGCTGGCCACAAGAATCGGTTCCATACCCGAGATCGTTGAACACGAAAGAACCGGGCTCCTCTTCACACCGGGAAATGCACTCGAATTGAGGAAATTGGCAAAATGGTCCACGCAAAACACAGCACGACTTACCGAAATGGGCGCTTTTGCTCGTAAAAAATACTTGCAGAATTACAGCGCAGAAATCGTATATCCTCAACTGCTTGATATCTATCAGCAAGCGATGAATACATTTGAAAGATCACGAAAAAACAATGAGCGTTGACAGCCAAGATAACGATAAAAAAACGAAAGATTACCATCCTTACCTCACGAAACGAAGGCACACAAACATCCTCGGTGTCGCCGTCAGCGCGATCGATCCCGAAATGGCGATCGAGACTATCGAGAAGTGGATTGATTCTGGCGAGCAGCATTATGTCTGCGTTACGGGCGTCCACGGTGTCATGGAGAGTCAGAAAGATGCAGATCTCCGAACAATTCACAACCAGGCAGGCTTGGTGACGCCGGATGGAATGCCATTGGTTTGGTTGAGCCGCATGAGGGGATTCCCTTTCGTCAGAAGGGTTTACGGTCCCGATCTGATGCTTGCGCTCTGCGAACGTTCCGCGGTTACAGGCCACCAACATTACCTTTACGGTGGCGCACCCGGAGTCCCCGAGCAACTTGCGGCCACACTCAACGAACGATTCCCGGGAATACACATCGCTGGCACCTACTCTCCCCCCTTCAGGCCGCTTTCCAGTGAAGAAAAGGCAAGTGTCATTCAACGCATCGACGAATCCAACGCCGATGTCGTATGGGTAGGTTTGGGGACGCCGAAACAAGAAAAGTGGATGGCCGAGTTTATACATCACCTGCGAGCACCCGTTTTAATCGGCGTCGGTGCTGCTTTCGACTTTCTCACCGGAAGAAAACCGCATGCCCCACACTGGATACAGCGCGCAGGCCTTGAGTGGTTATTTCGTTTGCTCTCCGAACCAGGACGTCTCTGGCGCCGATATCTATATAACAATCCCGTGTTTATCCTGCGCATTACGGCGCAATTGTTAGGATTGAAGCACTATTCGATCGAGTAACTGGCAGCGATACTATGGATATGCTTGTGACAGGGTAATCGTATGAATCGACGCATAAGCCGCCTCTCCGTTCTACTCTCCATCGGGGATATATTCCTCACTCCCCTCAGCCTGTTGACCGCCACATGGCTGCGAGTGCTGCTTCCCTTCGGAAAGACACTGGATACCGGAGATGAAATCTTGCCGCTGCCGGTGTATATCCTGGCCATCGTTTGCTGGTCAGGTTCATTGGTCATGTCGGGAGCGTATAATTTCGATCGGCCACGTCGACTGACTTCGCGTTTCACGCAATTGGTTACCGCTTCCGCTGCAGCCACCATTCTTTTTTCCGGTTCACTTTATATGACCTACCGCCAAGTCTCCCGCCTTCAATTCGCCTATATCTTTATCCTCACCCTCGTTCTTATGACAACATTTCGAGTTGCAACCTTGCTATATACACGTCTTAGGCGTAACCATTCTATTCTGGGACCGACCCGAGTTCTCTTCATCGGAGCCGGCACACTAGGGCGAGAGGTATTGAAAACAATCCGAAGCTACCATGCTTCAAGCTACCAGGTGATCGGGTACCTGGATGATGATCCTGATCTTAAAGGACAGAATATCGATGGGGTTCCCGTCCTTGGTAAGCTTGACGACTTGCTTCGAATCGTTGAAAGCCAGGTCGTATCGGAAGTTTGGAGCACTTTGCCTCCACGCGCATACGACAAACTACACGCCCTCGTCGCAAACCTGGAACGATTTCCGATACGGATCAAAGTAATTCCGGATTATTTCTCTTTGGCATTGGTCCAGGCGAATGTCGAAATGCTTGGCGGTTTCCCGCTTATCGGTCTTCGAGAGCCCGTTATTCGCGGTGTACCTCGGATGATCAAACGCGTCTTCGACTTCGTTATCAGTCTGATAATGGTTATCCTATCATCGCCAATTTTGGCCGCAGCTGCAGCCGCCATCCGGCTAGACAGCGCCGGGCCAATCCTGTTCCGGCAAACGCGTGTTGGCGAGAATGGCAAACCCTTCGAGATGCTTAAATTTCGAACGATGATCGCAGATGCTGAGATCAAGATGATGGAGAAATTGCGAGAGGCCGGAGAAAACGAGGTCATTCACAAACGTGCCGGTGATCCACGCGTTACCAAAGTCGGCCGTTTCCTTAGACGCTACAGCCTGGACGAAGTACCTCAACTCATTAATGTTCTGAAAGGTGAAATGTCTCTCGTCGGTCCCCGTCCGGAGATGCCCTGGTTGGTAGATCGATATCGACCCTGGCAACGGAAACGCTTCGCGGTTCCACAAGGCATCACAGGTTGGTGGCAAATTAATGGGCGCAGCGAAAAGCCAATGCACCTCAACACCGATGAAGACCTGTATTACATCTACAACTACTCTCTCTGGCTGGATATTAGAATTCTGCTGATGACACCCATCGCGGTCATCATGGGGAGAGGTGCATTCTAGATAAAATTCTTGGAATTCGGTGACAACGTTTGACCCACAAAGAGGATACAACTAATGACCCGATCGGATGCTTCCATATATACGCTTGTGCCTTCTCCAGATCATGTACTGGAAGGACACCCGGAAAATCCACGTCGTTTTCAATACTTCGATCAGGTATTCCCCCCCCCTGTGAGTGATGCCGTAACATTTGTTGAAGCTGCTGCTGCAGCGGCAGATACAATAACAACCATACATCCGCAAGAATATTTATCCGCACTCGAGCAGGCGGCCAAACAGGGACCTGGCTTCGTGGATTATGGGGACACCTACGTCACACCGGCATCATTCCAGGCAGCACTAATGGCTGCCGGAGGTGCGATTGAAATCGTCTCGAGAGTTGCCGGCGGAGAAGCGTCCCGAGGATTCGCGTTGGTTCGTCCTCCCGGACACCACGCTACATTTACAAAGGCCATGGGTTTTTGCCTTCTCAACAACATTGCCATTGCTGCCCGTCACGCACAATCCCTGGGCTTGAAACGCATTTTGATCGTGGATTTCGATGTCCATCACGGTAACGGCACACAAGACATTTTCGAACGGGATGCGGACGTTTTGTATCTTTCCACCCATCAAACGGGAATCTACCCCGGCACAGGATTTGTTGAAGAGACAGGACTCGATCAGGGAGAAGGAACGGTGGTCAACATCCCCCTGCCGCCTCGTGCCGGTGACCAGGCCTTCGAAAGGGTTTTCACCGAACTGGTTGCGCCGATCTGCGAGCGTTTTTCCCCCGACATCATCCTGGTCTCCGCCGGCTTTGACGCACATTGGAACGATCCGCTGGCCAACCTTCAATTAACCACTACTGGATATCATCAAATCGGAGAATTTCTCAAATCCTATGCAGATATACACTGCATGGGACGAATCATCTACATCCTGGAGGGTGGATACGATCCACAGGCACTGAGAGATAACCTGCAAGCTGTTCTTCTCGCCACGCAAGATCTGCCACTTGATGGGGATCGACTGGGTCCCGCCCCCTATCCGGAGCCGACGATTAACTCGTTGATCGATCGCATTCGATCCCAACACGGATTATAAGAAAAGGGCCAGGGATAGTCACGAAATCGCTACTCAGCATGTTTTCCAGGTTTTTCGTGACATTTTCTTAAGACAGTCTCTGTTAAATCGAACGATTAGGAAATATTTAAGAATCTCATTAACCTCAAACCTCGCTCGCTTGCACAAACCTTGCAACTATAGCATACTAATAACGAGGTACCTGCATGGCAGAGATAACGTTACGCGCCTATATCAAAGCAATCGACGATCTCATCGAACAGCAAAAACTCGATGAGGCGATTTCCCATTGCCGCAGAATCCTTGAATCTTACCCAAAACACCTGGAAACCTATCGTCTGCTGGGCAAATCCTACCTGGAAGCCAAGCGCTACGGTGATGCAGCTGATATATTTCAACGCGTTCTCTCTGCCGCACCAGATGATTTCGTCTCTCACATTGGAATGGCCATCATTCGTGAAGATGAAGGCAATTTAGACTCTGCGATATGGCATATGGAACGCGCTTTTGAGACCAACCCCGCCAATCCAGCGATCCAACAGGAACTGCGTCGACTGATCGGCAATCGAGATGGAATCGAACCCGCGAAAGTACGGATGACGCGCGGTGCACTCGCACGCATGTACGCACATGGAGAATTGTATTCTCAGGCGATCGCAGAGTTACGCGCAGCCCTTCATGAAGACCCTGAACGTCCTGATTTGCAAGTGATGCTCTCATCCATGTATTGGCGGACAAATCAATATCTTGAAGCTGCGGAAGTTGGCAATCAAATCCTGGAAAAATTACCTTATTGCCTGGATGCGAACCGTATTATGGTTTCGGTGCTTCGAGTAAATAATAAAGCGGAAGAAGCCAGCACATACCATCGACGATTGGCTGCAATTGACCCGTACATGGCGTTCGTTGAGGATGCCAGCATCGATCCGGAAACCGTCGATGCAAGCAGTGTGAAATTGGAACGTCTCGAATGGAGCCCTGGCCAACCCATGCCATCAACGGAGCCTGGCAAACCGTCCTGGGCCGCATCTCTAGGAGTAAAACTTGGGGACACCGATTCGGGCACACTTAAAAAACCGTCAAAACCAACATGGCTCGAAGAACTCGGTAAATCTACCCAAAAAGCGACGAGCGATATGAATCAAGATTCTGATGCCCCTCCCCCCTTTACGCCGGATGAACCCTCAGAGTCAGCATCTCCTGAAGCAGAAAGAACACCTTCAGAGGAAGAAGCAAAATCTGCTGCATCGAAGATCCCGGAATGGATGAGTGAAGCCGGATGGACAAAGTCGACGGGTGAGATTCAGGAAGGACCGGTTTCATTCAGCGACGATGAACTTGATTCCCTCGATGCGGGAATCTTGCCCAGCGACTCATCATCTTCAGAGAATGAAGCGACGGGTGATGAAGATGCCGAACTCACGCCGGCTAAAATTCCGAGTTGGATGCATGATATTGCTCCTGATGAAGCGGCCGCGCAAGGTGGAAGCGGCGGAAGCAGTTTACCTGATTGGCTGGGAGACATCGCGGCAGATATGAGTGAAGTTGCGCCCAGCCCAAGCGACTCCGCCCCACCCATCTCGGATGAACCAGTACTTGGCGTCGAACCGGAAATTGAAGAAGCGGTATCCCAACAAAGTGACCTGGACGATGAAGGCGAGTCCGGATCGCTTCCAGGTTGGTTAGGTGCGCAAGAACCCGGAGCAACTCCCACAATCATCACCTGGCTCGGGGATCGCGAATCCCAGGAAATAAAGAAGAAAGGAATTCCGTTCGACGATGACGAAGAAGAGCCGGTGAGTGAAGAAACTGCAGTCAAGTCGGAGGTCAAACTTCCCGAATGGTTCGATGAAAGCAGGGAACACGGCATTGAAGAACCTACCCCAGCGGAAGCCTATGCAGGTGGGATTGAGCCAGGCTCACAAGCAGATGCAGCAGCGGTTGTTGGGGAACAACCTGAAGGACTATTCACACCCGAGAAAGACAGTGCAGACCAAGCACAAGCAGCTGCCCCACCTGACGATTTTGAACTCACGCCAAGCGTAACGCCTCCCGATGCGGTACCCGCAGCTGAAGCTCCAAATTGGCTTCAAAATATAGCCGCTCCTGATTCGGTCGAACTCTCGAAGAAGGATTTTTCCTCCGCACTAGAAGAGGAAGAAGAATTCTACGCCGAAGCAGTACAAGAAAAAAGCGTAGAAGCACCAAGTTGGCTAGAGAGTTTAACCAAGCTAGGTGAAGAAGCAGAACAAATGCCGCAGGTTGTTGAAACACAACCAGAAGTTCAAACCAGCCCAGAAATTGCCCAACCCACACCAGGGATAGCAAAAGCGCCTGACGACGACACATTGGATTGGCTATCGGATCTGGATTCAAAGGAAACGGATAGACCGGCCGCCGAACCCGAACAGGTAACACCTGCTGCTGAACAAGTGGAACCTATGGCTTCGATTGAATCGATCCAAAGCGGAGAAGCTGAGGATTGGCTCACGGGTATCGGCAAACCCGAAATGGAGCAGGCCGCCCCATCCTTCGAGACGCCTTCCATGCAAGAGACCCCGAATTGGTTGCAAGGCATTGATGAACCGTCAACAGAAGACGTAAAGGAAGAAACCCCATCCGAGGATGAAGCACCGGCCTGGCTCGATGGTATTGCCGAGCCAGATTCTCAGGAATTTAAAATCTCGGCTGCCGAAGAAGATACGATCGATTGGCTTAAGGAAATCGCTACCGACGAAATCGATCAGGAGCCAGCACCCGTAGAAGAACGACCGATTGCGGAACAAAAGCTCGTCGACACCGGATCACTGAATGCATTCGCCAACGAGGTCGCTGCTGCTGATACAACGGATTTGAAAGACGATGAGGTTTTCGACTGGCTTGAAGATCTCGCAGCCAAACAAACGGTTGTAGAACAAGAAGATGCCTCCGCACAGCAAGATTGGCAAGCCACAGACTCCGCAGGTATGGGTACTCCTGCCGCGCCCATCATGGAAGAGCAGCATATTCCTGAAGAACCACAGCAGGGCCTCGACTGGCTTGAAGACCTGGCAGCGCAGCGTGGTCTCGATGTTGATGTAGGAATCGAGCCCAGCCTCGAGGCACCAATACGGGAGGAAACACCCGCACCTCAGAAAGCTGTCCCGGTTGAACCTGTACAACAAGCTGAACCTAGCGTGGCGCCAGCTCCGAGAGAACCAGTTCCAGCTGAACCGATCGAAGAAATTCCGGTGGCGGATACTTCCATCGACGATAAACGAGAAGTCGAAGAGACAACCGATTGGCTCGATCGCATGGCAACCCAGCCACTCAAATTGCCCGAAGCCGAATCGGAAGACGAAGCGCCTGATTGGTTATTGGAGGTCGCTGCCTCTCAACCCGAACCGGATGCGCCGACGATGGTTTCCCATGCCAGAGTGGATTCTGGTGTAGTTGAGGAAGAAGTTCCTTCCATCGAATCGGACGAGGCCATTGAATCCATAGAACCCCGACGTCCAGTCTACCGAGATCCCGATACCGACATTGAGATCGAGATTCCCGATTGGCTGCGACCTGCTGCAGATGAAGTCCCACCCCCTGCTCCAGCGGTTCATGAGGAAGTTGCACAAGCGCCATCTGCGGAACCCGAAATGGAACCAGCAGCTGAAATCGAACCCGTGGTAGAGGAATTTGCAGCGAGTGAAGAACCGCAACCCGAATTCGAACAACCTGAACCCATCCAAGAGCAATCCTCCGTGGAAGAAGTTGCACCGATGGCTTCCATGGAACAAGAAGCGGCGATTACGTATTCCATCGCCGAAATGGAAGAAATTGACTTCCTTGAACCCGAAGGAGCAATCGAAGAAATACCAACTGCGGCTGCGATTGAACCGGAACCTGAGCCAGAGCCGGAGCCCGAGCCGGAACCCGAACCGGAACCCGAGCCAGAGCCAGAGCCAGAGCCGGAACCCGAGCCGGAACCCGAGCCAGAGCCGGAGCCGGAGCCCGAACCGGAACCCGAACCGGAACCCGAGTCGGAACCGGAACCAGCTCGTGCTATAAAAGCAAAACCGAAAAAATTAGAGCCTTCCGAGATTCTCGATCTCGCCCGGCAAGCCTTCGCAACGGACAATATCGAACAAGCAAAACTGCATTACACCGAGCTAATCAAACGTAAAAAAGAGTTGCAGGCGGTGATCGAGGACATAAACTTAGCACTGGATCGGGAACCCGAAGCACCAGACCTATGGCAATTGCTTGGGGATGCCTATATGAAGAACGATCAACTACAAGAAGCCATTAAAGCCTACCAACGAGGCACAGAGGTCGCGTAGATATTTATACGTCTTCGTTAATGTGGTCACCCTGAGACCAAGTTATAAAATAAAGGAAGCCCATTTTTCCATGGGCTTCCTTTATCGAATCCCCGTTGTCGATCCCTCAATATATTACACGATGGTATTCGATCACTCTGCAATTCGCTATCTGCTAATTACTGAATTCGCAAAAGGACTTTCCCATCCTCCCATAATTCCTCAAGCTTATAATAATTACGCAAATCCGCCGAAAAGAGATGCAGGATTACATCACCATAATCGATGAGGATCCAACCACTGCTTGCATCGCCTTCAAGGCTGTATTCATTTTTGGAATACTTCTTCTTGATCTGAAGGTGGACTTCCTCTGCAAGCGCCTTGAGTGTGCGTTCACTGACCGCTGTACACAATATAAAATAATCTGTAAACGAGCAAACACCGATCAAATCAAGGAGGAGGATATCGGCCCCTTTTTTCTCATCGAGGGTTTCCACAATGGTGTGCGCGAGTTCAAGAGCGGTTTCTGACATCCGTTAACTGCCTGGTCTTGTAGTTGACAAGAACGAATTCACAACAGATACAGCCTCTACAGGAGTATTGACTGCATGAATACTGGCGAGCTCTCCCCGATGGTTTTCAGCTTGCCATGTGCGAAGGCCAATTACCTTCTTCCCCATCTTCAACGCCATCGCAATCTCTGAGAGTGTGCCGAATCCTCCACCGATGGCGATAACAACTTGTCCTGCGAGAATCACAAGCACATTGCGCGCATGGCCGAGTCCGGTTGGAAGAGCGACGCTTAGATAAGGATTGCCGCTATCCCGATCGGTTCCGGGAAGAATACCGATGGTTAAACCTCCTGCGTTTCGCGCGCCACGACTTGCCGCTTGCATTACACCACTCCGCCCACCACAGGCAAGAATAATACTTTGCTCCGCGAGCAATCTTCCAATTTCCTCAGCGTCGGCATCCTGCGCCGCAGTACTTTCTGCAGCACCGATTACAGACACAACGGGCATATACTCGTAACTCAAACCATCTCCTTGAGGTTAACAACAGCGATACGAGTGTAAACAGCGCCTGTCGGACGAAGGTCGCTACGCATCAACGCTATTTCACTCACCTGAACTGTGCCGATATTTCCAACATTGACCTGCGTAAGATGCTGAGCCAAATCTGATATCTCATTTCGATGAACATGTCTTTTTACGCGACCGATCGTCAGATGGGAATGGAATTTTCGCCGCTCACGTGAAAAACCAAGCCCTTCTAAACCATCCTCGAAATCAGATTGTAAACGCAAGAGTGCACCATTGGGTTCACGAATGCCGATCCATAATGTACGAGGTGATTGGATATCCGGGAAACATCCAAACGAAGCAACATCAAATTGAAAAGCAGCATGCCTGACTGCGATGTGCTGCATTGAGTTTGTTATTTTATCGAGATCGACAGTTGTAACATTACCTAAAAATTTCAATGTGATGTGGATGTTTGCTTCTCGCACCCAGCGAATCAAACCCTGCGGCACAAGGTCGCTGATAATTACAATTTGGTTTCCCAATCGCTGAATGATATCTTCAGGCAGATTAATAGCGATAAAAGCGCGTACGTCCTGCAAGCTGCTTTCCTGATGCTCTCGGTATGATTCTGATCAATATAGAAATCGTAACCGATTTTCACGGATTCCCTGGATGCGGGGCATTATACCATGATGGGTTTGTCCAATTTGGGGAGGAATAAATTTCACAGCCCACCCTACCGCAAATTCATATCCAAAGCATCAATAACCGAGGATAATCTTGCCAAAATCTGTGTATACGTTGTTATTTTTAGACATAATCAGTACAATTTGAAAACAATGGATACAATGAATCGACGTAGCTTCGTAAAGCTTGCTGCATTGGCCGCTGGGGGGATGATCTGCACACCCCCTCCTCCAATCAACTTTAACGATCCTATCGGATTGGGACGTGTTACAGTCACCTCCATCGGACTCTATCTCGAACCATCTTTTCAGGCAACTCGTCTTGCATACATCGAACGTGACACTTTGCTAACCCTTCTGGAACGCATCCGTTCAGACGATGGTCCTGTAAATAACCCGGTTTGGTATCAAATATCTGATGGTTTCATCCATTCCGGTCATATCCAATGTGTGAGCTGGAAGCCAGTCCAGCCACGCAGTGAAGTGCCGGAAAATGGTGCCCTCTTCGAAGTGTGCGTACCATTCACACGATCCTACCGAAAGCCTGACCCGCAATCCGATCCACTCTACCGCCTTTACTATCAATCAATTGCTTGGGTCACTTCGATAGAAAAGGGAAGTGATGGTAGAACCTGGTACTGTCTTCTCGATGATCTGCTAAAGGTAAAATACTATACCCGTGCCGAGCACCTGCGCTTTATCGAAAAGGAAGAACTCGAACCCATTTCCACACATCTCGAACCACACGAAAAACGGATCGAAGTCTCCTTGGCCTATCAAGAGTTGCGAGTTTACGAGAAGGAAGAAGTCATATTTCGCACGCGCATATCCAGCGGTATCCCCAATCAAGAACCAGGTCCAAACGGTATACCTACGGCGACACCACGGGGCAGATTCTACATCACCAAGAAAACGCCGCTGCGTCATATGGGTGATGGACATCTCACGCCCAATTTGGAAGCTTACGAACTTCCGGGAGTCCCGTGGGTTTCGTTCTTCCACAAAACGGGTGTGGCATTTCACGGCACCTACTGGCATACGGACTTCGGTCGTCCTAAAAGCCATGGCTGCGTTAATATGCGCTCTGAAGAAGCGAAATGGCTGTTTCGCTGGTGTACGCCGGTGATTGAAGCCGACGAAATCCTAAAAGCAGGCCACGGAACGACCGTGGATGTTTTTTAGCCCACTTGGATGCGAATACAATTGAGTATCGATCAAGGATTGTGTTCCCTGGACGGGAACAGAAGTTTATACGCGCTGTGGAAGTCTATTCCTCGTCGTCCCCACCAACAAGGTCTAGGATGTCGGAAAGCCTCCCCGTGTCTCCATATCCCGATGCGCCACGGCTCATCGCAGCTTGACCCTCCTCATCGCTGAGCACGTCTGCCAGAACGAAAATCGCGCTTTCCTGCGATAACTGACGTAAACCTCGCAGCAGCCAGTAATCACGATCCTGGGCCAATTGAACGTTCACGAGAATGATGTCCGGTTCGACCCTTTCAGCGAGTGCCAAGGCTTCTTCGGGGCCTGTAGCTACGGTTACCCGATGGCCATGTGCCTGGATCATCATGACCATATTCTCGCGGGCTGCCTCGTTTGCTTCGACGATGAGAACACGTGAAGCCGGTTTAAAACCAGAATGAAGCACCGCACGCACGGTAGCTAACAATGCACCCGTTCCAACCGGACGAACGAGAAAATTTGCGGCACCTAAGCGAATACTCCCATCCGGATTGCTCGTTGTAGTCAGAAAGATCACCGGGATTCGTTGAGCAGTATGGTCGTGCTTTAATATCATGGCGATATCCATCGCCGTTGGATCGCGAGCAAGCAAATCGAGTAAGATCAAATCCGGCAGGTGCTCCCTGGCCAACGGCAAGACATCTCCCGCTCTCATTGCTTCGATGAGTTCATACCCTGCCGTTCTGAGTTCCTTAACAAGCAGATCCCGGATTGATCTTTCTTCCACCATCACAAGAATCGTATTTCCGGTTTTATCAGCATCAGGAAGGCGATCTTCCACGATCCGACGCAGCGGAGATACATCGGCGCCATCCACTTGAGTCGCCCGCAGCGGCAATGCCATGTGCAAGCGTTTCCCCAGTTTCTCGTTTCCGAGCAGCCATAAATGCCCACCGAATGTAGAAATGATTCTTTCACATTCTGAAAGTGGGTAAATATATGCTACGCTGTCCTGTTTCAGCCTGCTTTCTTCCGTAGGGATGTCGACGCTCGGTAAATTCGCTTCCTGACCGACGTTGCTGACAGTGACAATGATGCAGGGCGCACGATTCTGAAGATCGCGCATTTTCTCATCCGAGAGTTGGAAGCTATATACTTGATCGCCGGCCGAGACGAATTCAGCGCGGACGCGCACCTCATCATGGGATGTCGTTTGGACAATGTGTGCAACAAGGCTGGCGATAACCTGAACCAGGCGATCCTCGTCACCTTCAATCGCTGGTAAATGGGCAGGGTATTCCGACACAACGGAATAATGCGTATCGCCAACCATGTCCGCGACGAGACTTATCGCTTGCACCATGGTCGACGGCAAATGAATAGAATGATTTTCCATAATACCTAAAATGAACCTCCCACAAAGACCGTGCACAGCACGTCTTCCCCCTGCAGGTATCATGCTAACAATATCCTACTTCGGCATCAAGTCACCTTGCTATACCCTTACAAGTTGGACAATGCCAAGCGTGAGAAGTACAATCTAACCCATGCAAGCACAATTTGCTGCCGCGAAGATTGGGAAATATGCAACTTCCGAAAGTGGGGACACACTTGAGATGGTGGAGCGCCCAAGTGGCGGGTTGTCCTTTGTATTGGTCGACGGTCAAAGATCCGGAAAATCTGCAAAGGCGATCTCCAACATCGTAGCCAGGAAAGCGATCAGTTTACTCGCCGATGGTGTGCGCGATGGCGCCGTAGCCCGAGCTGCCTCGGATTACCTTTTTACCTATCGAGCCGGCAAAGTGATGGCAACACTAAATATACTTTCGGTCGATCTACTCAGTCAGAGTCTGGTCATCGTTCGTAACAACCACACGCCTGTAATCTTGGTTCAAGACAGGGAGATCGAAACGATCGACGATCCCGTCGAACCCGTCGGTATCCGTAAAGCGATTCGCCCATCGATCCACGAATACCCTCTTCGAGCAGGCTTGGCTGCGATTGTTTTTACCGATGGATTGATGTACGCTGGCGAGCGAAGTGGACAATGCCTGAACATCATGCAGAGTGTAGAAGAACTCCTCAATGCAGGCCCACCGAATCCGCAAGAATGGGCTTCCCACTTGTTAAATTGTGCCATGGAACTCGATGAAGGCCGCCCTGGTGACGATATCAGCGTTCTCGTGATGTGTATCCTCCCCCACGACAGCAACGATACTCGCAACCTGTATGTTCGTATGCCATTGAAATAAGTCGAATGAATATGCGAGATGAGTCAAAACGATAATCAAGCAAGAATTGCCATTGTGGGTCCCTGTGCCTCGGGAAAGACCACGCTAGCCCATGCCCTTCAAGCTAAAAAGATATCTGCGCGGCAAATCGCACAAGAACATTCCTATGTGGCAAATATGTGGGCAGTCCTCGCAAAGCCTACAATTCTCATCTACCTCGACGCATCCTACCCGGTATGTACGCAGCGAAAATCTCTCTCATGGACATCACAAGAGTACGAAGCACAAAAAAAGAGATTAGCGCACGCACGTGCGAATTGTCATATCTACATCGAAACGGACGAATTAACCCCGGATGAAGTGCTGCAACGTTCATTGCAGGCCTTACAGGACTTTGGCATTGAGATCGAGTAAGGCCATCATTATCGACAACCTGTTTTTCCAGCCCAGGACACAGTATAATCAGAACGTCTTGCCAGCTCTCCCAGCCAGGAGCGGCTGGTTTTTCATGGGCGCAGGAGGAATTCATTACGATGTTTAAAAGCCATTACAGACGCTTCGTCTTCATCCTACTCATCATGGCCAGCGCAATCTGGATCGTGCTTCCAGATAATCCGGGAATCCATCTATCATTTCTAGATAAAGACTTTGAAGTCGTTCAGGGCTTGGATCTACAAGGTGGATTACGTGTGCTCCTCGAGGCGGATCTACCAGAGACGACGGAAATCGAGCCCGAGCAGTTAAACACTGCAGCATCGATCATTGAGAAACGAGTCAATGCACTTGGTCTCACCGAACCTGTTGTTCAGGTCGCAGGATCGCGCCGGATATTAGCCGAACTGCCGGGAATTGGCAACCCCGAAGAAGCCATAGCCACCATCAAGGAAACCGGCTTGCTCGAGTTTATTGAAATCAGGTACGAAGATGTCTATTCACTGGCTCCCGGCCAACGAATCAAAACAGATTTCGGATTGGAAGAAAGTGATGACTCCGCCGAAGAGACGGCAACACCAACGCCAGCTTCGGATGAGGCGCAGCCCACACCAAGCGAGGAAGAAGCAGTTGATACATCGGAAGATAAAATCTTCCATACGGTTCTTACCGGCGCACATCTTAAAGGCTCGGGGGTCGGTCAAGACGAAATTGGCAACTTTTCCGTTGCATTGGAGTTCACCGAAGAAGGTGGTGAAATATTTACCGATTACACTGCTACACATATTGGTGACATCCTGGGCATCGTTTTAGACAAGCAATTGATTTCCTTCCCGGAGATTCAACAAGCCATTCCCAGCGGCCAGGCTCGCATTACCGGTCACTTCTCCCGGGAGGAGGCCAACAACCTGGCGATCCAATTGAATTATGGTGCCTTGCCAATACCCCTCAAAGTCGTGGAGAATAAAACAGTCGGTCCAACGCTGGGCCAGGATTCACTCCAGAAAAGCACAACAGCTGGTCTGGCAGGACTTTGTGTCGTGATGGCATTTATGGCTTTGTACTATCGGCTTCCCGGACTACTGGCCGATTTGGCGTTGCTTTGCTATGCGGCGATCACATTCGCGCTGTTCAAAACCATTCCGGTCACACTAACACTGCCAGGTATCGCGGGCTTCGTGCTTTCCATCGGTGTGGCTGTCGACGCCAACGTGCTTATTTTCGAACGTTTGAAAGAAGAACTGCGAAGTGGCCGCAACCTGCGCACGGCCATTGATCTCGGTTTCTCACGCGCCTGGCCTTCCATTCGGGATTCCAATATTTCAACGCTGATCACTTGTCTGATCCTGTATTGGTTCGGCAACACCTTCGGCGCCAGCATTGTGAAAGGCTTTTCCATTACGCTGGCGTTGGGTGTCCTGGTGAGCCTTTTTACCGCGATTACCGTCACGCGGACTCTCTTGCACATCGTTCTGGATAATATCCACTTCGCGGAACACCCGCGTTGGTTCGGGATTTAGGAGCCACACAATGTTGAACATCGTCGGAAAACGCTATTGGTTTTTTGCGCTCTCCACCATCGTAATCATCCCCGGGATCATTGCGATCATCCTCTGGGGCCTACCTCTGGCAATCGACTTTACAGGTGGAAGTATTCTGGAAGTACGCTTCGAATCCGGCACTCCTCCAGCACCTGCACAGGTCGTTGAATTGTATGACGATTTGGGCGTTCTCGATCCAATCGCCCAAAGCGCTGACGTGACGGACATCATCGTACGCAGCAAATTAATCGACGAAGCAACCAAAGCGCTCATCCTGGAAGAGATGGAAACTCGTTTCGAAGGGCCGTTAACGCTGCTTCGCTTTGACTCGGTCGGGCCATCGATTGGCATCGAGGTCGCACAACAAGCAGCGGGCGCAATCGGCTTAGCAGCGCTTTTCATTCTCCTATACATCACCTACGCATTCCGTGGAGTTCCAAACGCAAGACGGTTTGGTATTGCTGCCATCATCGCCATGCTTCATGATGTCGCTGTAGTCATTGGTGTCGAGGCAATTCTCGGCCATTATCTTGGTTGGGAAGTCGATGCGCTCTTCCTCACCGCACTATTGACCGTCATTGGATTTTCAGTGCACGACTCGATTGTTGTCTTCGACCGCATTCGCGAGAATCAGCGCAGGCACCGTCTGCTCAAATTTGAGCAATTGGTCAACCATTCCATCGTTCAAACACTCGACCGATCGATCAACACGCAGCTTACCGTTATGCTAACCCTGTTGGCTTTGTTACTCTTTGGCGGCGTGACCACACGGCACTTCGTCACCATCCTTCTGATCGGTGTATTCAGCGGAACGTATTCATCGATTTTCAACGCTGCACCAATCCTCGTGGTTTGGGAGAATCGAGAATGGCGTAGCTGGTTCCGCCGAAAAGAACGAGCGGCAGCCTAGGTTAAAGCAGACTTCCCGGATGCGATTAGCACCCGGGAAGTTTTTTTTATCGATCGATTCATTTTTCCTTAGATGGCGGTAATGGTGGCCAGGGGGTATCATCCCTTCTCGCACGGAATGGACCACTTTCGCTTTCTTTATTCCCCACATCCAGCAAAATACCACCCTTCGGTTCCAATCGGCTACTCACACCGGACGCACCGCCTTCAAGCATGGCGATCAGTTTCTCGAACGCCTTCTCTCGCTCAACCGGATCGATCTCTGGCTTGCCTTCAAAGGCCGAATCAATTTCTTCCTCACTGAAAAGCTTCGTGGCGATCGACTCGGGTTCTGGATCGGCTTCGATGTGCGACGATCTGGTTGAAATAGAAATTTGAGTCTGATCTAATGCAGCGATGGCAGGTTCCAGATCAGGTTCCGCCTTCGGAATGGCGATCAATTTCCCACTATTCGTCCGGCCATTTCCATTATTAGGTGGTTGCCGGGCATCGGATGCCGCGTTCTTCGTGGCATTTTTCGAATCGCGCTGTACGCCTTTGTTTTCCCCCTCCGTTGAATTGCTAACTTGCTTTTCCGGTTTTGACTCCTTGGAACTGTCGGAGTGCTTTGCAAGCTCTTCGATCTCAGCAACCTGAAGCCTTAAGAATTCAATCGAACTTGAAATATCACTTCGCTGCTGATTTTTCTCCAACCAATCGATGCTTCGATGAATTTTAGACAGGGGGTTTAATAACCTTGAATCGAACTCGAGTTCCTGTGAACCGATCTCTCGAATGATGACCACGCGTCGTTTGTGGTCGTCAATGGCCGGTAATTCCTCCGAGCGCAGGTTTAATACATGGCCACCGAGACGCACTTGAGTCTCCCACGAACCGCCTGCCGTATACGCTTTCACAATGAAGTCTCGAATAGGCTGATTCTCAGATTTTAACTCCAGCGTCAACCACTTTTCTGCCACCGGGCTGCGAAGAATGATACGACCATCCTCCCCAACGACGAGTACTCCGTCAGGTAACGCACCAAGAAGATCCATTGTCTCCTTATGGCGTTGGCGTAATTTCTGCACCCTCTCCGTTACTTCTGCTTCAAGGAGGTCACCACGCCTGCGCTGCGCCGCCGCCAGGCGTTGGTTCGCCAGTATTAGCTTCCGGAACTCCAGCGCCCTGGCAATCATACTGTTGAAAACACTGATGTGATCGAAGGGTTTGGTCATGTATCCGAAAGCACCCTTGTTCAAAGCTTCGACCGCGTTGTCCAAAGTCGCGGCTGCAGTCACTACGATAACCTGGCAGTGTGGGTCTTTTTCTTTCGCCCGACGCAGCAACTCCAGCCCCGTGGCCCCAGGCATATAGATATCGGTAACAACCAGATCGTAGTTCGTCTTCTCGATTAGCTCCAACGCCTGGTGACCGTCACTGGCACGATCGGGATCGAGGCCGGCTTTTTGTAAACGACGCGCCATGATGTCCAGTAATTGTGGATCATCATCGGCGACCAAAGCTTTGATTTCAATCATCTTTCCATCCCTACTCGATAATGTATGTATCTACCATTACCTCTGGTTCATTGTGATAGTAATTCGATAAAGGATTTCTCGTTCCCACCATTAATCTGCGTCCGAAATTCACATCACGATTTGTAATCATGGGCAATAACTTGTCGATGATTCTGCAGCTCCATAAGAGCTGATGAGAGTATCTGTCATCGATTCGTACTGCGCTTCGATCCAGCCGGCAGATCGTAGACTGGTGGAGAGACGTAGTTCATCAATGAACCCACTCAGCTGGAAAATCCCGGCATGTCCGGACCCGATGTATTGGCCCGCACTCGCAACCACACTCGGTTCCGTATAGGAAACACTGCCATCCGGGTTGCCATCGAAATAGAAATCCACCGTGCTGATGCCATCATAAACGGCTGTAAGGTACGCCCAGGTGTCTGTAGCGGCTTGCGTATTTGCGATAATGTCGTGCCAGGCACCGTCGTTGGTCGAGATGTCCATGTGTGAATCATCGGCGAACCCCCATTGTCCTACCATTACCCTGAAGGAACCTTCGTCCACTCCCGGATGGCGGCTGAACACACCATAGTGATCGTTCAAACCAGGTAATGTGTCGATATTAACCCAGGCAGAAAAGGTAAAGGCATCTGTTCCATCGACGATGTTTGTTGTCCCCAAATCGATATAATCATCCACGCCATCAAATTCCTGTCCACCAGCAATCTGGCCGTCCTGTCCAATGGCGGAGATCTGATCATCGCCATCGAAGTTGTTGGATGTGGAATCCTCATAAAGGTTCACGTTTCCAATTCCAAGCTGATCCTCGTCCAGATGCCAGACGCCGCGGTAGTTCACCCAGGTGTTATCGGAATCCTGACCGTCTCCAACACTGGCGTTCCCGTAGTACATCCAGATGTAGTCGCTAATCGAGCTGTCGTCGATGCGCGGGACGTTGACCCAAACGTAGGAGTCCCCGCTTTCATTCCATTCTTCGATTTCGTGCGCCAACACCGTAACACCATCACGGTCGACGAAACGGATATCCTGACCCAAATCCTGAGTCAAACCGTAGTCAATTCGTCCACTATCAAGCATCACCAGGACGGGGAATTCATCCAGGTCCTCAGATCGTGTCTGATTATCGAAGGTGAGTGGAATACGATAATCCCAATCGCAGTCCCACCAGGTCGGAGCCGGTAATGCACAGGAGTCCAGTACCCAATTCACAGCGGCGTCGAATAACGCCCTACCATCTTCTGTCAGCGTGTCAGACATGGCGTCGTTCAAGAAATATCCCACACGCCTCGCCGGTGCCGTTATGTCGACCATCGAAGCGCCACTTTCGTAGGCGAAAATGGTGAACCAATCGGTTTCCCCAGCTTGTGTTGCAACACGAGCGGCGTTGGTATTGGGAACACCCAGTGTCACGATGTCTGCGACACTCGAAACAGTAACTGTACCTGACAGCCCCGCTGCTAACGGATGACCTGGATCGATTATGTCAATTTGCGTTTGATCGTCAACCCAACTGTAATCCACCCATTCAGTCGGACCAGTCATGCCCATGTCGTCGAATATCCAGGGTTCATTAACGATAACCGGTACTGCGACGTCACGGAACTTGCTGTTAACCTCTTCGGAATCCGATGTCGAAGATATGATAACCAGATCTCTTCCAGTAGCGTCAGCGGCGGATGAATCACTGTCGAGCACCACGATGACCGTGTAGCCAAAACCCTCCAAACGGTTCCGGACGGCGGCATCGCCGGAGTTCAAAACCAGATCCCCCACAACCATGAGAATTTCTCCACTACAACCTATGGGTGTATTTGTCGCTGTCGGCGTCGGCGTCTCGGTTGACGTAGGCGTCGGTGTTTCGGTCGACGTGGGCGTTGGCGTCTCCGTCGATGTCGGCGTTGGCGTCTCGGTCGAAGTCGCTGTCGGCGTCTCGGTTGAAGTAGGCGTCGGTGTTTCGGTCGACGTGGGCGTTGGCGTCTCGGTCGAAGTCGCTGTCGGCGTTTCGGTCGACGTCGGCGTCGGAGTCTCGGTTGACGTCGGCGTCGGAGTCTCGGTCGATGTCGGCGTTGGCGTCTCGGTTGACGTGGGCGTCGGAGTCTCGGTCGATGTCGGAGTCGACGTCTCGGTCGATGTCGCTGTCGGCGTTTCGGTCGACGTGGACGTCGGAGTCTCGGTTGACGTGGGCGTTGGCGTCTCGGTCGATGTCGGTGTTGGCGTCTCGGTCGATGTCGACGTCGGCGTCTCGGTCGAAGTCGCTGTCGGCGTCTCGGTTGACATGGGCGTCGGCGTTTCAGTTGACGTGGGCGTCTCCGTCGACGTCGCTGTCGGTGTATCCGTAGCGTCAGGTGTATCCGTAGCCGTCGCCGGTGGTGGAGCGGTTGTATTCGTCGGCGCAGGCGTGTTGGTTATCGTGGGTGTACTCGTTATCGTGGGTGTATCGGTAATTGTCGCCGTACTCGTAACCGTCGATGTTCGAGTTGACGTTGGAGTCGGCACGCTGACGATAGCAGGAATCTGCACGCCGGAATAGTTATAGGCGCCATCCCAGAAGAGCACCGCAGGAGATCCAACACTCAAACGCAGAATCAGGCGTTGGCCACTGACGAAATCGTGTTCAACGTTCGTGATCGAAGCGGAGAAGAAATAGGCTGATGTGACATTCGCCGGCAAGGCGAAGGATGCCGAACCGATCAACGTTGATCCGGCCCGTAACTGAACCGACAGACTGACTGTGGAAGAGGAAGGATTGTACGCATAGAAACGCACAATGGTCGTCCCTGCTTGGAGCCGTTGCCCGCTCGAGAATTGTGGCGAGTAGTAAGTCGCAGTTGATCCACTTCGATAACTCCCACTGGGAATGCTGGAATACATCATGTAACTAAAAGGTGTCGTGTCATCGTAAAACCAGTACGTGTTTGGAGGAGGCCCAGGTGGCGGCACAGGTAGTGGCGGCCATGGTATTGACGTCTCGGTTGGTGTGTTCGTGGGTGATGACGTCATACTGGGCGTACTCGAGGCCTCCGGTGTGCCGGTGTCCGTGGATGTAATGGTTTCCGTGGCAGTCATCGTCGCAGTCGAAGACCCGGTGGGCGTCATCGTTGCTGACGGCGTCGAACTAACCAACTCTGTCGCCGTTGGGGTTCCCTCCAGAGTTTCGGTAGGCGTCGCAGTAACCCAAAAATCGCCTGGCTCAACGATGGGGTCGAGAGAATCGCCTCCCGGACCGGGATAATACTCGGCGTCTCGACGGATCTCCTCGACGATATCCGGGTTGACCGGTTGCAATACCATGAAAGGCCACGGACGATAATCCGCGGATATCTGGGAACGTGTATCAGCATGGGCGGTTTGGCCAGGCATCATCCCGCACGTTCCACATCCAAAAAGAAGCAAAAGGATAAGCGGCACGAGCAGCAACCACTTCGCTAACTCGTTGCGCTTCTCCTTGCGTTCTTCTTCATGCTGCTCTACAACGCTTTCCACAATCTTCCCTTACTCTTCTCTAATTCCGCTTTATTCATTCGCTTTTTGGGTTCGCGGCAGCAACAATGTAAACGTCGTGCCCTTTCCCATCTTGCTATCTACTTCAATTCGTCCTCCATGCCGGGACACAATGCCGTAACTCAAAGACAATCCCAATCCGGTTCCCTGTCCTTCCGGTTTTGTGGTAAAGAAGGGATCGAAAATCCGTGAAAGATTCTCCCGCGGAATCCCAATACCTGAATCCTGCACAGCGATGGCTACCGCTTCTTCCGCCTCACCAAGACTGACGCGCAGCTTTCCGCCATCCGGCATAGCCTGCACTGCGTTGGTGATCAAGTTGATTAAAACCTGTTCAATTTGCGTCGCATCGAAGGTCATCATCACGGATTTTTTGGGGAGATCGAGCTGAGAATCCACTCCTGCCTTTCGCACCAGATATTCCGTCAACCGCATCGAGGCTTCAACCGTCTCACGGATATCCCGTATTCCCATTTCCGGCTTCGACTGTCGTGCGAACTTCAATAAATCTCCCACGATTGTGCTCGCCCGCGTGGCACTTTGTCGGATGGTCTTCAACTGATCCCGAGTAGAGGGATCAAGACCAACATCTTCCTGCAATTCCTCCGCCAATCCTTTGATCACAGCCAATGGATTCTTGACATCATGAACAATACCCGCGGTCAACTGTCCAACGGAGGCCAACTTCTCGGATTGGACCAACTGAGCTTGCGCACTTTGCAACCGGGCGTTGGCGTCGGCCAGTTCTTCATTTCGCTTTACCGTTTCGGTATATAACCTGGCTGCTTCGGCTGTTCGTTCGCGCAGGTGATGCGTCATCGTATCGAAGGCGCTGGCGAGTTCGCCAATTTCATCCGATCCCTTCAAACCGGTGGATTGATTTAAATCGCCAGACGCAACAGCCTGTGAAATGTTACGCAATCGTAAGATGGGTTTGGCGATGCTTTGTGCAAGTGTGTAACCTACGACGATGGTTGCCACAGTACCCAACGCGAAAATAATGCTGAAAATATTCCGGCTTGTCGCCATGGTTGACACAATGTAATTACTGGGCAATACAACCGAGAGAATGCCCATATCCTGTTGGCGGATGATCAAAGGTGCAACCACGATTTGATAATCACGTCCGTACAATTCAATGTCCTGCGTGATCGCGGTTTGGTCATCAGCCAGGATGTCCGGGTCAACTTCGAGTGCTTGCGGTCCTTCATCAGGGATGACAAGTGTCGTCGAAATCAATTCTCCATCTTTATTTAAAACCACCACATCTGCCAGGGCTTGATTCTTTATCTCCCCAATGAGTGATTCAAGACGAGAGCCGATAAGTAACGCGCCGTTCAAATCGCCATCTTCTGTACGGATCGGTGTGCTTGTGAAGAGATAAGCGCCATAAGTTGTTACAAGAATGTCAACGTATTTATCTCCGAGGGAATCAACTTGCTCGACAAGCACACGCGCAACCAGGTTATAAGCAGAAAAATCCGCCCCACTGGATTCTCGATAGATACCTGTGGAAGGATCAATAGCAAGTGTCAGAATCTCGGTGCCAGCGATATCAATAACGGTCAGTGCTTCGACACCATTGTTTAGCACCAGAGGCAAGAGAAGCGATTTTAGGTCTTCCGCATCGTGGTCGAACACGGCTTCTGACACGCCTTCGGTATAGGCCATCAAACGAAGGTTTTCAAGATGCTCGCGTTCTTTTCGTACGATACCATCCCCTGCAACACGACTGGCTTCGAAGGCCTGGTTGACAAACCGCTCACGAATCGATGATGTTACCAATCGTGTCACGACGTAAACACCCACCATGGCAATCACCAGGGTGAGAATGACATAAGGAACGATCAATTTTGCCCGCAATCCTGAAATGAATTGAAGTAACCACTTCGCTAGGGATTGCAAGCTGGTGTCATCTTCACTTGCTGCTTCGATTTTATTTAACAGGTTATTACCTACCGCATCCATCGGTCCTCCCAAACTCCGGGATTGCGATACAACAATCTCCTCAGCCGCATGTCGCGCGACCGACCCGCGAAATTCCTGCCGCCTTCGCGAGTTGTTCATCCTCTGGACAAAATGCCCGTATACTTTGTTCGATTGATCGATTCTCGCTTAAGGCTCCCCCCGTGGAGTCAATCCAAAGCGGAAATCTCGAATTATATTGCGATCGTTGTCTTGAGCGTAACATGAGTGCCATTTCCTTTTTGCAGGTACTTCGTCCTAATAGGACCAATATCCTGTTGTTAAGGTGAAAGCACAAATAACCGCTTTCCACCCGCTCGCTTCGCTTGATACATGGCCTGATCGGTGACATCAAGAAATTGCTTGGCTTTGGGAAAATCCGGCGACCATTGTGCGACCCCCGCACTGACTGATAAACACTCACCTTTAAAATTTGTACTGGTGATCTTGGCGCAAATCCGTTTGGCTACATTGCGTGCTGCTTCTAAATCCGCCTCAGGTAGGAGAATAACAAACTCGTCCCCGCCGTACCGGGTCGCCACATCGACGGTTCGAATTTGCTTGCGGATCGTCTCGGCTACGATCTTCAATGCTTCATCGCCTGCCGGATGACCGTACTTATCGTTTAACATTTTCATTCCATCCAGATCGATCATAATCAATGAAAGTGGACGATTGTATCGATACGCCCTCTCGACTTCAATGGCCAACATATCATCCAGTTTTCGACGATTGAACAACCCGGTAAGAGGATCTGTGATTGCCAACCGTTGTACTTCGGCGAACAGGCGAGCGTTCTCTTTCACCAAGCGGCGGTGCGTAAGAGCCCGAGTGATAGCGTGATCGAGCTCGGCGAGGGATTCAAGCGGCTTCGTAAGATAATCGTAGACACCGCAACGCAGCGCTTCAACAGCAGTTTCCAATGTGGCACTACCCGTCAACACAACTGCCTGAAGCTCCGGATCGACTTCTTGCGCAACACGGAATACTTCCAAACCAGAATAGTTAGGCATCCATAAATCTAGTAGAATCAAATCGAACGAATAATTTCTAAGCGCTTCGATCGCTTGTTTCCCATCTTCGGCTTCGATTATTTCCAATCCCAATCGTTGTGCCCGTCGGACAAGGATGCTGCGGAAGTCTGCATCATCATCTGCGATCAAGACTCGTTCGCATTGCTTTGCTGCTGCAACTGCATTGGCTGCGGTCTCTACATTCTCGAGCTGCATTACGTCATCACCTACCCAAAATACAAACCAACTAAAGTTGTACTTCCCACTCCTATATCCTGTTTTTATGATAATGGAGGCTCTTCGAGATACACCTTTCAATATACCTACACCAACGCATATGACCTCCGTCCCATTAAAACGAGGCGTCGAATCAGCCAAACGGATCTGATTCCTTATTCAAAGAAAGTTGGTTTTGAATCAATACGTAGAGGATCGAAATAATACTGCTGTACTAAACGAAAAATGATTATGAATCGAGGCGATAGCCATATCCACGTACAGTTACAAGACGGACCGGTTGTGTTGCATCGCTTTCGATTTTCTCCCTGAGCATGGCGATATATCGGCGTAACGCATTCCCTCCCCCGCGCCGATCTGTCCCCCAAACATCCTCAATGAGTTCCGCCTTGGAAACCGCCTCCCCTGTGCGTTTTGCCAACGCAGCCAGCAAACGGAATTCTGTTGGCGTCAGATCGATCGGCCGCTCTTTGATCTGTGCCTGTCGTTTACGCAAATCAACCGCCAGGTCTCCCGCACGATATACCCTCAGCTCGCCGAGACGGATTGAATCCGTCCGCGCCAGGACAGCGGAGACTCTCGCCGCCATCTCAGGCAAACTGAATGGTTTGGTGATGTAATCATCGACACCCAAACGAAAACCGCGCAGCTTATCCGTTTCCGCAGTTTTTGCCGTCAGGAAAATTATCGGAGTATCCGCCATCTCGCGAATGCGGGCACACACCTCCCATCCATCCATTCCCGGCATCATTACATCGAGGATGACGAGATCGGGTTTTTCCTGGAAGAAAAGACGCAAGGCTTTCGATCCTCGATCGGCTGTAATCACATCGTAACGTTCGCGCTCGAGATACTCTCCGAGGAAACGCAGCAACGTACGATCGTCATCCACGACCAAGAGTTTGAAAGTCACTTTCAACCTCCACAAATCCATGACAACTATAGTCAATCGCCCTTTTCATCGCTACCCCTGGAATGACCTTCGGCTCCCATTTGAATAGGTAACCAGAATACGAAGCGAGCGCCGCCACGTTGACTTTCTTCGACTCGGATACCGCCCTGCATCGCCTCGAGCAGGCGCTTGACCATCGAAAGACCTAGTCCATAGCCGTAAATATCACGGTTGTCGCGAGTGTCGAGGCGATGGAACATATCAAATATGCGTTCCCGTTCATGCTCCGGGATTCCCTCACCGCCATCATCCACAGCGATCCACAGTTGGTCTTCTTCCCTCCCGCCTTCCAGGATAATTTCTCCCTCCGACGTGTATTTCAAAGCGTTATCCAGGAGATGTTGGAAAATGCTCTCCACCGCCTGTTCATCTGCCAACGCCAGGGGCAGGTTATCCGGGATCTCCAAATCGAGCCGTCCTGCTTGATCCTCTTCGACATACCGCTGACACACTCGACTAGCGATCGTCCTTAAGGTTACCGCGCGAATCTCCAATGGGAAACGACCCGCTTCCAGCGCAGAAAGATCGAGGATCGTGTCCACCAACTTGGATAATCGTTTTATCTCCGCTTGAACCAGTTCCAGCGAATCTACGCTGTCGGATTCCAACTTGGGTTGACCGCTAAGAAGCAACTCGATACCCGTGCTGATGTTCGTCAACGGCGCACGCAACTCGTGTGAAACCAGGGCAACGAATTCGGTCTTCAGTTTGTCAAGCTCCTGAAGCTCTTCGTTCAACCGGGCGAGGTCATTTACCGTTTGTTCTAATTCTCGCGTGCGGTGCTCCACTTTTACTTCGAGGGCAAGATTGAGCTCTTCGAGTTCCGCACGTGCTGCAGCGACCTGACGCAAGGCATCATGCAGTGCATTCTCACGCTGCTTAACCTGGGTAAGATCGTGCGCGGTTCCTGCCAGCACCACTTTCGACTTGCGTTCATCTTCAATCGGGCGTAAAGCCAGCGCTGCCGGGAATGTGGAGTTATCTTGCTTTCGGAACGTGACCTCTCCGGACCATCCTGCTGCTTGCGCCTCATCCACCAGCTGCTCCCAGCGGGATGCATTGCGAACAACGTCTTGCACCTTCCGTGTTTCCCATTCTTCGGCGTCCAAACCGAGGTCACGCAAGAACGCAGGATTGACGAGTAGCAATCTCCCTTCGAGATCGCACACGAAGGCCATATCCACAGCATTGGTGACCAAGGATGCATACTGTCGGAATTCCATTTGCCCTGCAATCACACCCTGACGCGCCACGAGTAAGACAGCCAATAAGGCCACTATAGCCACGCCAACCAGCTCGATCTGCCCTCCCATCCACCAATCCAAGAGCAAATATCCGATCACCATCCCCGTAATACAGACCGGCATCATTCTACCTAACCGACGAGCGAGTGGGTGTCTGCTCGCTTCGCGATCAGTACCGGATCGAGTAGTAGAATTCCGGATCGTATAATATGCGGCGAGGTAGTAGAAGCTGCTGCCAATCATCCAGCCAACTTCAACCACACCTCCGGGGGAATAGTTCTCCTGCAGCGAAAGTACCCCAAAAATCAAATCGGAAATGCCGAAAAACAATGTCGCCAAAGTCAAGTAGTTGAGCATCTTGCGATCACGGTCAGTTTCGGCCAGCAGCAGTAAGCGAGTGAAATAGACAAGCAGTAAAAGATCGAGGATCGGGAACAACGACCGCCAAAATACGATTACCGGATCAAGGAAACGGACGGACAAGATGGGCAGCAGGAAGATCAACCAGGCCAATCCCAGGACAGCGATGCCGGTTAAAACGATGTCAAGCTGGTTGCGTGTGCGTCCCAGCCCCTCGGCAGGAGTCGTTGGATAGCTGAAGGTTACAATCATCGTTGCGAGATAAGCGCAGAGCCGAATGGCATCGATCCAGTGCGGGGCTGCAGGAAGGATGGAGTCGGTCAACCAGTAGGTAAAATTTATACCATCAATAATCGTCCAGCATACAAACGCCACTGAGATAAAACGCCATGTTCGGTGTCGTGAAGATTCCTCTGTCCGCATGGAAGCGAGAATCAAAACGCCCGTAGTCCAGCTGCGCAAACCGAAGGTGATCAGCAAGGACCAGGTTGGGCGCGTCTCGGAAAGTGGCTTAACAATCACCCAAGCTATGTAAAACAATACAATAGCTATCCACAGTCCAATAAACCACTTGCTGCGATCTTGCCGGGTGCGTTCGATATCTGTCATTAATGAAATCCTAGCCGCAGATCGAATATTGGGCAAGCCTCAATCCGTTTGAAAGACAGGACCTTCCGGGTCATCCCTGTAGATTTGACACCAAAGTAATTCATCCACAGGGAATTTACCAAAAGGAGATCCATTGATAAGAAACTTAGCTAACAAAGCACTTCCGATATCTACCCTGAAAGATCCGTAGATGAGACGACTTCTCGATATAAAAGTCGCTGGGCACAAAGTAACGTGCCCAGCGACTTGATGCTTCTGCCATGTGGCGGTATGTTTCGATAGTGATCGCCACTTTTATACGGATCGAAGAGTTCGCGATCGATCCTTCGCTCCGATTAGAGAGTCAGCCGCACGAAAATGGCATCTGCAATCCACTCGAAGATCTCCTCGAGTTCCTCCGATGTTGGTGCGAAGTAGGATTGGCCGTTTGTCAGATGTGCAATCCGTTCCATAAGTTTCATTCCTGTGTAATGCGAATCGCCGTATGCAGTGAACTCATTAGTAACAACATCAAAACCAAGACCGATGGTGAAGATGGTCACATTCTGAACCTGTGCATCCGCGATCATCTCGTCGACGCATGTCACACAATTACTTGGATAGCAGGACAGACCTTGACTACTCGACGGACCCGACGCATCACAGGGATTGTCGTACCTGTTGAGGACACCATCCGTCAATAAAATCATAAAGTGGGTGGTATTGGGCCGACCGTCCCCTAGGATACTCAAACCGACAGCCATGCCACCGCTCAGGTTCGTCATATTTTCTGATTTGAAGGTTGTGTACATCGTTTCAATGATACTTTCATAGTCGATCGTGAGATCAAGCACCTTGCTTGCCCTAGTAGTAAATTTCGCTAGTCCGATTTGATCTTCGCGCGGCAAGCCGGACTCATCGGCTCGATCTCTGATGATGTTGATGAAAGTCTCCGCACCCCGGATCACGTCGGTCATGGGCTGCTGTAACATGTAGGCTCTGGGCGTACTATAGGAACCCACAGATTGACCTGGGAAGAGCGTATCCGGCGCTTGACTGGCGCAAGTAACCGGTTTACTGTAATTACATCCGCCGCTGTACTGCACGAAAGGCCCTTGTTTGTATGGGCATGTTCTCAAGGCGATATCATCGAGCATATAACCTTCTTCGTCTTCCACTTGGTGAAGATCCCAGCGGATTTCCAGGTAATCATCGATATCATCCGTATCCAGAATTACGGCGTATTGTTCCCAATCCGTATCGAAATTACTCCCCCCCCTGATCGATGTGACGATATTCCAGCCCTCCGTAGGGTCTGCACGCCAGGATACCCTGGCATAGTCCGCATCATCCCAAGGACTACTATCATCCAGTTCATTTGAATGATCGTTCTTCACCCAGAAGTAGATGGCAATATGTTCCTCTTCCGGGATAGCGACGGTCCAATCCCAACTCAGTGATCCCTCTGTACCTGTAGCCGGATCCTGGTAGATATGGACACCGGCACCATCATGACCATTTAATGGCTGGAATTCCACAGCGTCGGTGCTGTTGATATCCCAGCCATCCGCGATCATGGCATCGATGTCGGCATAGCCATCGAAATTCACCTCGCTGAAAGGTGCATGACATTCCCCATGGACATTCTCACACGCGTATGGTTCGGTATATTCAGGTTCATCCGTAAGCCAGTTGCAGCTGTCGAACATCATCGAACCGGATATGTCCAGCACGAGGGCTACATCGTACTGGGCGGTTCGTTTCGCCGTAGCCGGCGCACCAACATGAATGTTCTCGAAACCTATAATCCGCATGAAAACGAACGGCAAGTATAACTCACCTGAGATGCGCACATGGTAGTGCGTCATATCATGTTCCGAGGGTACGAACACCGTCGTACAGTCCTCTGGCTGCAGGATACCGTCGATATCAGAATCGATAACAAATTCACTTACAGGGCCACCGGGCGCGTAATCATCTTCCGTAAAGATGATCTCGTAACTGAATTCATCACTCTCGTTATACCCATTCGCATTCAGATACTCCACAGCTCGACTGCAGGCACCTTCGATATCCGGAAGCTCGTAACCAGCCGCAAGTGCTGCTGCGTCAATTGCCTGGCCCAGCCAAATTCGATGCAGATACATGATCCCTGTGTCGACGGCAAAACCGAGAAAAGCGACAATGCCCATGAAAGCTACCGCAATGATAATGAGGCTCTGCCCTGATCGCGCTTTCCTGTTTTGAATCCTCGATCCCTTGCCAACAGGTCTTTCCAACCTGAGGAATCTGTGAGAGCGGGATGCATTTGAAGAGTTCCGGAATAATCTTTTTGTCCAGTCTCTCATGGGAGGTTCCTTTCTTGTTTGCAAAAATTGATACTATAAGTACTTAACATCGTTCGTAACGCATCTGGATCAAGGCTAAGATGGGGGTGGGCTCCATGGACTCCGCCGGGTCAAGACACGCATAATACTGTGTTGTTCGATGATGATTGGTGAGGGCATAACATACTTAATAAAATTCTCCATCATGAGGCCCATCTTTAGTTCGTGAGTAAAAAAAACCTCAACGATCACCAGATCGTTTCGACATCCGTGATCGATCTCATTACAGCGTTCATCGTCATCATTGAATTCGACGTTTTCAACCGCAATCGCATTAACATTGATGGTGCCTTCTCCACAAGGAAAATCAAAGCATACCTTGGAAGCCACAGCCAGATCACCCAGCATTTCGCTATGCTGATAGTGATACGTTCCATCCGGCTCGATGTCTACGTGTGTGACGATTATGCGCGTATTGGCATCCGGGAGATCCATCTTGACATCCAGGCTCAATTCCATCGCAATTTGGGTGACGCTGGCAATTTCTTCCGGATCGATATACATCCCACGCGCGCCAAAACGGGCCCCCTCACGCGCAGCAGTCGCGACGGTGGATACGCTGTGTACCAGAAAGCCGATCTCCATCATCCCTGAGAGCAAGGCGATAAGGATTGGCAGGGTCAGCGCGATCTCCACGAAATTTTGCCCCCGTTCGTTATCTCGGAGAAGCTTATATTTCCTCATCATATTCACTACCGACTCCTTTGGGATGTGTCGCTAATGACAATCACTATCATCCGGCCAACAGGGATCTAACGCCCGTTCAGAAGTATCATCAACTCCATCACCTTCATCATAGCCATCGCCATCCGTATCGGGATTGGACAGGAAGGTTCCGTAGATATCCCGTTCTTCAACATCACTCCAACCGTCACCATCGGTGTCGAGTGGGGGAAACGGTGTCGCTGTAGGAACAACGGGTGGCGGATCTGCGCCGCCCCCTTCCCAAGGTTCGTTCACCATCTGGACGCGTCCAACAACCCGAATCGTTGGCAGCATCGCAGTAAAGAAGGGGTTGGTTACCTGATGGTTGTAGATGATGGTAACCTCTATCTTGGTACGTGCCGCTCCCGGATGGTTATCTACGGGTACAGCACCAAATGTCGGGCTTCCCCGAACGAGTACACCAAGATAGAGCGGCTTTTGAACATCGGTTTGAGCTGGATTAGCTGGGAGAGCCGCGCCGGCTGCTTTTAGGCCGATATGTTTGATCCAATCCATACGACATTCGATGTATTCATCTGGTAAGTCATATAGATCTGTTGGATTATCAGGATGTCCGATTACCTCGCAGGAGTTCTCGCCGTTCTCTTCCAACATCGGAGGTTGTCCACTTACAGCATAGCGAGCTGTTTCCCTGGCTGCGTACTGAACGGCCAGATAAGCCTGGAACCATCTCGCTACTTCGAGAAAACCCAGGATGACGAAAAGAAGAATGGGTAAAGCCAGGGCAAACTCGACCATACCCTGGCCACGCTTGATCCTCGACAACCACCGGCTGCGTAACGGGGACTTCCCTGGCCTTACCTTTCGAAATCGCTGGATATTTTTCATTAGGTAATCCTTGCCTTTGATTAACAAACCGAATTTGGGAAAATAGAAATTACTCACATTACACATATTATTCACACGCAATTGTACATGGCGTTTACAAGCATTCCTGGTAGTACGCAGGGGTTAATCCAGGCGGAATCGTTATTATTGTTACGTAATGGGAGCGTTTTTTTAACAAAATCACGACAATTGTCGCGGGGGTCATCCGTTATCCAAGCGGCCCGAATCGAATGATTGATTCCCTAAAGAAGTAAACCACTGATGCACCGAAGATGAGAAAAGGCCCATAGGGAATCGGCTGGAATGCACTGTATCGGTCACGCAGCGTCATGAACAGCATGTAGAACAAGCTGAAGATGCCACCGGCGAAGATGGCAAAGATGAGTGCCAAGACAATCCCCGGCCATCCCACAGTCAGCCCCAACATCGTGCCCAGCATCACATCGCCAAATCCAAAGGCCACTTCATCATTCGCATCCTCCCGCACGCGGGCGATATAACGGCCAAATAATCCGCCGAAGAGAAACATGCAAAAGACAAAAAGTAAACCAGCCCCACCACCCACAAGCGATTTTAGAAACCCCCGGCTGGGGTCGAGTGAATTGATGAACAGAATGATCAATCCGGATGGTATGCTGACCACGTGCAGGATCAAGCGATGCTCGATGTCGATAACAACGATCAGAGCAAAAATGACAGCGATAATCAAGGCTGACCAAAATACGCTGGCACTGGGATCACGAACATAGAGCCAAATTGCAATGGAGACGAGGGCAACTTCAACCAGGAAATCCCGACAGGAGCGAGGCGTTCCACAGTAGGGGCAACGCCTCCGCATGCGTAGAAAAGCGAGACTTCCAAGCCACGCGCCTGCTGCGCGAGGCGCGCCGCAGGCCAGACAATGTGGCGGCCGAATACCCTGGCGTCGTGGAAGATTATCCGCCAATAGGTTTACAAGCGCAGCAGAGAACAAACCCAGGATTGCAATGGCAACGATCATCGGCAGGCATTATACACGCATCCAACAGGTTGTGCAGATCGTTGAATTCGGAAAAGGAATGATCCATAACTGCTGCATGGACAGCGGCGGAATCGGATGCTAGAATGCGTCCATGGATGGCAGATTGCCGCGACCGGATCGCGACCGCATGAGCACGCTGACGGCACTGATCCTGCTTACCAATACCTTGATCCGCATCGTGGCGCTGCCCGTTTTCGAAGCCGAGTTTTCCATCCTCGGTTTACTCATTCGTTTTGAACTCAATGCTAGCCTCGTCATGATCTCATTGGCAGCCGCACTTGCAGCTGCCGGTGCAGATTGGCTGATTCACTCTCACCCTAAATCAGTTAGCGCAAAGGTACAGCCCATCCACTGGGTCATTCCCGGCCTGGCGGCAGCAGCAACTGGCGCGGTATTAACCTACATTCCCGATGGTCCGGGGCTTTGGATTGGATTGATCCTCACGGCTGTTCTGCTGATGGCCGTAGTCATGGCGGAATTCGTTGTCGTCGATTCAAAAGACACACGCTTCGATGTCGCCTCGGTTGGACTGTCTGCCCTCGCCCATCTTCTCTTGATCAGCGCCCTCTTTGCCATTCTGGCTGCGGATTTGAGGGCCGTATTTTCCGTGCCGCTGATCTTCTTCTCCAACGCCGCCGTTGTCTGGCGTCTGCTGCACCTAAACCAGCTGAGTGATCAATCAGCAAAATATGCGCTTCTGATCAGTCTGCTGAATACACAATTGGCCTGGGCACTTCACTATTGGCCGATCCCTCCTTTGCAAAGCGCCTTACTTCTCGGAATGTTGATGTACTTGACGAATGGACTTATTCTTCTTCACCGTCAAAAACGAATCGTACGTGGGCGCTTGATAGAATTCGGAGTCCTATTCGCAATCACATTGGCGGCAATTCTCACCCTCACCTGAGACTTGAACCTTTCGTTGCCAAAGAACGAATTCAAATTTGACACGAGCGAATTTAAAAGCATTAAGGAGTACTTACCCCCAACACGGAAGTGGGTATAAATAGACACCAGGATCGAATATCCCCTGGAAATGTAGAATACAAGGCCTGCTCTGCCTAACCTTTACGGGCACTTTCGGGGTCTTCGGTATCCACGGGCTGAAGCTTATTTTGAGATACTTTCCGAGCACGGTAGCCGATCAACCGCTCTTCTCCCCGACGCAGTCGTTGTATGTTGGGACGTAACCCCAGGAGTAAAATCACTTCGATGAAAATGCCAAAGAACACATACGACCACGGAGCCTGACCAGCAAGCGTCCGCCAAAGGAACAGAATTGCCACCTCGATACCGATGCACATGGTAGCAACCGAGGCATATCCCACAAAATACAGAATCATTGCGCCAATCGGGATCAAAATGAGTAACGATGGCGGCCAAAAAGCAAATACCACGCCAGCTGTAGTTGCACCGCCGGCACCGCCTCGCAAACGCAGTATCCCTTCTTTTCGTTCCATGAGAAAAATCGAATAGTTATGACCCAACACGGCCAATAAGCCAGCCCCCATCTCCACCCACGTGTTCCCGTCGGTCAAATGACGTGCGAGATATACGGCCAGCGCTCCTTTTGCGATATCCAGGATTGCAGTAACCAAGCCTGCCCAAAATCCCGCCATTCGCATCACATTCGTGCCGCCCGTCCTGCCACTGAACCATAGGCGGATATCTTTACCGCGTACCAGTCTCACCACCAACAGGCCGACGGGAACGGACCCGAGAATATAAGCGGATAATAACGCTGCCAAGGCAATATGGAATTGCATCTCACTCCTTTAATCTTAATGATGGTTTAGATGTACATTCAAAATAAAAAAACACCACTACATTGAATGAGTTCCTTACCCGGTGACAACAATTGGAATCTCCCGCACAGTATCATGCTCGATCACAAAAGCTCTACACGACCACTTCTCAATAGAAGGTGACCAAACCAGATATACCGATTCGGGATACGCCGCTTCCTGGATATCACTTTCAGAGAGATTGTCCGGGCCATGTGGATGTGAGTGATAGATACCGAGTAAACTCACCCCCTCGTTTTCGATTCGCAAGATCGCATCCAGCTGCTCTTGCGGTTCCATACGGAATCGATTCACGCTGTCCTCTACGTTCGTAACCGACTCCACCCAATGCACACGGCCATGTTCACCGGCCAAGACACCACAAGCCTCTCGTGGAAATCTGGCGCGAACGTGCGATTCCATCGATTGCCATTGCAAATAGGTCATATTAATTAAAGTGAGGCCCATCTTCGCAGTATTATAGTCCCTCTCCATTATTCCCGTTACCGATGTGCAAACCAGAGTGTATCCAGGTCAAGTGATGATTTCCTTTGCGATATTCTGTTCACGCTTGACAACCCGTCGAGAAGCCTATATAATTCTCTAAAGTTAGGCAAGCCTAACTTTATTCCACAAGGGTATCCATCAATGATTCAATGGGCTTCATTAATGGAATACCGGGGAAGGCAAAGTAATGATCTCGATAAATCTAAACATCATCACGATTGCGGGGATAATCCTTGTTGCCTTACTCTTATGGCCACAATGGGGTTTGCTTTCTCGTCTCCGCAGGTCAAAACAATACGCACAGAGAATCCAGATCGAAGATGCACTGAAACACATCCATGGATGTGAAATGGAATCACAACATGCCACTGTGGAAAGCATCGCCGGCGTGTTACAGACTTCGACAAATCAGGTGAGTGAGTTGCTTGCCAAAATGGAGACAGCTCAATTGTTGCGTTACGAAGAAGGTCAACTCAAGCTGTCTCCAAAAGGGAAACGATCCGCATTGCACATCCTGCGGGCGCATCGTTTGTGGGAACGCTACCTTGCAGACGAGACAGGATTTGAAGAAGCCGAATGGCATGACCTGGCTGAGAAACGCGAGCACTTCCTCTCTGCTGAAGAAATCGATCTTCTAGCCGAGCAACTGGGTCACCCCACACACGATCCCCACGGTGATCCGATTCCGGATGCGATGGGAGACTTCGTATCACACGGCGGCAAACCCCTCCCCACCTTTGAAACCGGACAACGCTTACGCATCGTTCACATTGAAGATGAGCCCAGCACGATTTATGCACAATTGGTCGCGGAAGGGATATACCCCGGAATGCAGGTGCAAATCACCGAACAATCACACGAACGTATTCGTTTCTGGGCCGAAGCAGATGAGCACGTTTTGGCACCCATCGTGGCCCACAACATCTCTGTGGTTCCCGAACCTGAAGCAGTGACAGATGGAGTAGCCTTACCTTGCAAGACTCTCGCCTGTCTGGATTTAGGTGAACATGGGAAAGTGCTGGGAATTTCACCGGCATGCCGGGGAGCCGAACGTCGTCGTTTGCTCGACCTGGGCGTGCTGCGAGGCGCTACCGTGCAAGCGGAATATCGCAGCCCCTCCGGAGATCCCACCGCGTACCGCATCCGGGACGCCTTGATTGCCTTACGCAATGAGCAAGCAAAATTCATTTTCATCGAACCAGTCACAGAGGTCAGTCATGAACGAATCTAAATCTAACAAAGTTATACATCACGGATGTGAAGGTTGTCCCGCCCACAACGCAGCCAATTTGCTCAAATTGGGCGTCGACATGGAAGAATGGGACTTTGTCGTCGCACTGGCCGGTAATCCAAACACCGGTAAAAGCACGGTTTTCAACGCACTCACCGGTCTGCGCCAACATACCGGCAACTGGCCCGGAAAAACGGTCGCCCGTGCCGAAGGCGGTTTTGAATACACCGATCACCGCTTCAAACTCGTCGACCTTCCGGGGACCTACTCCCTCCTTTCAACGTCCGTCGACGAAGAAATTGCACGCGATTTCATCCTTTTTGGACAACCGGACGTAACCACCGTCGTGGTGGACGCCACGCGTCTCGAAAGGAACTTGAATTTGGTCCTTCAAGTCACGGAAATCACGGATCGCGTGGTCATTTGCTTGAATCTAATGGATGAAGCGAAACGTCATGGATTAATCATCGATGAACGACGATTGGCCAGAGATTTAGGCGTGCCAGTTGTTCCAACCGTTGCACGATACAATAAAGGGCTCGACGATTTAATTCAAGCGATCCACGACGTAGCCACAGGAAAAACCCATACGAAACCGTATAAAATCCAGCGTTTTTCCAAAGAATTGGAAGAAGTCATCTCGGGATTAACCCAGAAAGTACGAGGGGTATTCCCAACACTTCCCAATCCACGCTGGGTTGCCATTCGTCTGCTCGACGGGGATGAACGGATTATCGAAGCCTTCGAGAAAGGGGATTTGGGCGAATTATCCCAGTCTACAACAGAGGGTGTTGAACTCCAAACACAACTCTCGGAGGAACAGATAACATGATTGAACAAATGAACCCCAAAGCAGAACGAGTCCTCGCAGATGCACGTGATCTGCGCTGGAAAATTGGCGGCAATCTTCACGAAAGATTGCTGGAAGGGATATATTCGGACGCTTCACGATTGGCAGAGCGTGCTACTAGACGACCGGATGAACCCCCGCGTTTCGATTTAGATCGCACCATCGATCGATTGGTAACGAGCCGCATCTTGGGCTTTCCGCTTATGCTGCTTCTCTTTACACTCGTTTTCTGGATCACGATCTCGGGCGCAAATGTACCTTCCGGCTGGCTGGCAAATCTTTTAATCGACAAGTTCCATCCAGTCCTCAAATCTCTTGCAGCAAACACCATCCTACCGGTCTGGCTCCAGGGCTTACTCATTGACGGCATGTATTTGGCCACCGCCTGGGTGATCAGTGTAATGCTGCCGCCAATGGCCATCTTCTTTCCACTCTTCACGCTTTTGGAAGATTTCGGCTACCTGCCGCGCGTGGCCTTCAACCTGGATAAGGTTTTCAAACGCACCGGCGCGCACGGCAAGCAAGCGTTAAGCATGATGATGGGGTTTGGCTGCAACGCCGCAGGCGTCATCGCCACCCGCATCATCGACAGCCCGCGTGAACGTTTGATCGCCATCCTGACCAACAATTTCGCACTTTGCAACGGACGCTGGCCGACACAAATTCTCCTGGCGACGCTGTTTGTCGGTGCACTGGTGCCCGCGCATCTGGCCGGATTGATCTCAGCGCTCTCGGTCGTGGCTATCGCCCTGCTCGGTGTCCTATTAACCTTCCTCGTGAATTGGGCGCTCTCCCGTACCTGGTTAAAAGGAGAAGTATCCACATTCAGTCTCGAGCTGCCGCCCTACCGACCCCCGCGCATCTTGCAAACGATCTACACCTCCATGATCGATCGAACCATTTTCGTGCTTTGGCGGGCTGTGGTTTTCGCCTTACCCGCTGGTGCCGCGATCTGGCTATTGGCGAACATCCACATCGGAGACTTGAGTGTTGCCGAACATCTGATCAGCATCCTCGATCCCATCGGATTGTTCCTGGGCCTTAACGGGGTGGTCTTGCTCGCCTACGTCGTTGCCATTCCCGCAAATGAGATCGTCATTCCCACGATCCTCATGCTGACGGTGATGCTTACCGGAATGGACTCCGTGGGCAGTGGCGCTGGGGTGATGTTCGAACTGGAGTCAAATCGAGCAACGCTCGGGGTTTTAGAAGCCGGCGGTTGGACGTTACTCACGGCGATCAACGTGATGCTCTTCAGCCTGATCCACAATCCCTGCAGTACTGCCTTGTTCACGATTTATAAAGAGACAGGTAGTAAAAAGTGGACGATCCTATCCGCGCTGCTTCCCCTTGTGATGGGGTTCGTTACCACCTTCCTGGTTGCACAGGTGTGGCGTCTGATCGAAACGATTACCTGAGGGACATGTCAACCAGTGCGGATTAAGGTAGATTTCCTCCTTCTGTGAGGCTGCGCAGATTTCCCAGCGCAGCCTCAATTTCTTCCACACGGACAGGGCGATCCTCCTCACGATGCATCAGTTTCCCGGCTTTCGCCTGCGCTACCGCGATCGTTCGTACAGTTTCCTGGCGAGATAACGCCAGTTTCACCAACGCGGCACCGGCTTGATAACCAATCAGGGGATTTAACGCCGTTACAACAATGCTGTTCTGTTGAAGCCATTGTTCAGCCTTCTCGGGATTGGCCTGCATGCCAAGAACGCATTTTTGGGTGAATGCGTGAATCGCACCGATGGCCACCTGCATCATTTCGAAGAGATTATGAGCGATGATAGGCATCATCACATTCAACTCGAGTTGGCCGGCTTGTGCGGCCAAAGCAACCGTAGTATCGCCACCCATGACGTGAAACATGGCCATATTCAGCATTTCCGCCACAACCGGATTGACCTTTCCGGGCATGATGCTCGAACCCGGTTGTACGGCGGGCAAACGAATCTCATACAGACCCGTTGTGGGACCGGAGGACAACAAACGCACATCGTTGGCAATGCGCGTTAACGTGATCGCCAGCGTTCGCAATGAGGCGGAGAAATCGGCCATATCGGCCATGGACTGCATGGATTCGAACAGGTTATCCGACGCATGCAGCTCCAATTCCGTCAGCCTGGATAATTCTTCCACCATGCGGCGGCGGAATTCCGGATGTGCATTGAGACCGGTTCCCGTCGCCGTCCCTCCGATACCCAAATACCCTAGCCGATCCGCTGCACACTCGATCCGCTCGGCATCTCGCGCCACAGCACTCGCATAACCGCCAAATTCCTGGCCCAGACGCACGGGAACTGCGTCCTGCAAATGCGTCCGCCCGGATTTGACCACATCGTCAAATTCTTCCGCCTTGGTGCACAATGCAGATGCCAGATCTCGCACGACATTCAGCAATTCATCCATCCGCCAGAGACACCCCAAACGTATAGCCGTCGGGATGGTATCGTTCGTTGATTGCGCCATATTGACGTGATCGTTGGGATGAACGAGATATTCCCCCAATGCGCCGCCCATCAACTGCGTGGCACGATTGGCGATGACCTCGTTGATATTCATGTTGTGACTCGTGCCGGCACCGGCTTGAAAGGGATCCACCACGAATTGATCGTCCCACTTTCCCTCGATCACTTCATCAGCAGCATTCATGATCGCTTGGGCGACATCCGGATCAAGTAATCCCAACTGCAGGTTAACCGACGCAGCTGCACGTTTGATCACCGCCATCGACCAGATGAAGGCGCGCCAGGGTCGCATTCCGGAAATGGGGAAATTCTCAACGGCGCGTTGGGTTTGTGCGCCATACAGCGCATCACGTGGGACGGCGACCTCACCCAGGGAATCGGATTCTTTGCGCGTTATAGCGGCCATCGTCGATCATCCTAAATATTCATAAAGGATCAAAACACATAACTTCCTTGTTAGATCGTATATATCTGAATTTCTCCAATGAAAGAGGAAGCCTTACGGCTCCCTCTTACGGATCTAGATTCTGTCAATCTGCTGCGTCGTAGCCTGGACCGTCGCTGAAGTAATTGTAATTCGACTGGATATCCGCAGTAAGATCGACGACTTCTCCCGCCTCAAGGACGCGTGTGTGCTCCAGATGGACCGCTTCACCGCCGTGGTTCTCACCATCGTAAACGGTATCGAATCCCGCTGTCCCGGTCGGCTTATTTTGGTGCTCACCACCGCTGGCGCTGTAATCCGAAGGCACTTCCTCTTCTACGAAAATCGCATCGTACGGACATTCCGGAATACATGCGCCGCAGTCGATACAAGTGTCGGGGTCGATATAGTACAACGGCCACTTGTCGACTGGTTTCCCTGGCACGATGCACTCCACCGGACACACGTCAACGCATCCGGAATCGCGGAGGCACAAACTGGTGATGATATGGGTCATGTCTTGATCCTCCAATATAAGTTATAGGTTTTACGGTTTTCAATTTCTATGCAGCTGAAATATCAAGCCTAAAACAATCGGGCAACTTCATCCCAATGTACCACATTCCACCAGGCGGAAATGTAGTCCGGTCTACGGTTTTGATAGTTCAAGTAGTATGCATGCTCCCAAACATCAAGACCGAGGATGGGGGTTAATCCCGATGAGATCGGTGAATCTTGATTCGCCGTCGATAACACTTCAAGGCCGCCATCAGATTTCTTCACCAGCCATGCCCAACCGCTTCCGAAGCGTGTGGCTGCTGCTTTGGAAAAGAGATCTTTAAAGGCATCGAAGCTGCCGAAACCGGCGGCAATCGCATCATTCAACGCGCCACTCGGCTCGCCGCCACCATCCGGTGACATGACTCGCCAAAAGAGTGAGTGATTGCTGTGGCCACCACCATTGTTGCGCACGGCTGTACGAATGGATTCAGGGACCGCATTCAAATCCGCGAGCAGTTCTTCGATCAACTTGCCCTGCAAATCGTTTTGCCCTTCCAGGGCTGCGTTCAAATTATTGACGTATCCGTTATGATGCTTCGTGTAATGGATCTCCATTGTACGCGCATCGATATGGGGCTCCAGGGCGTCATACGGATATGCAAGATCTGGCAACTGAAACGACATGTTTTACCTCCCTCTCTCATAGAAACCGGTCCCGATTGACCGGGCGGTTCAAATCCAGTACCATCAACAAATCCAACCCGGTATATATAAAATTGTGACCCCTGAACGGTCATTTGTCAAGAAGCACATGTTAAAAATCACACCCGAACCTCCATATGAAACACATAAGCGCGAATCAGTATCCATCTCTCCGATCGCGGGATTGTTGTTTGGGGTACTTGCAGCATCCACGGCTTCGATTTTCGTGCGCTACGCGCAAGTCGAAGCAGCCTCCATGGCCATCGCCGCCTTGCGATTGAGTTTTGCCACACTGATGCTCACACCCCTGGTGATCGCCCGCTACCGCTTCTCATTTCGCAGCATGAGACTTCGCCCCGTATTACTGTCATTTGCTGCTGGTTCGTTCCTCGCGCTGCATTTCGCCACGTGGATCACTTCCCTGGAACTCACCTCGGTTGCCAGTTCTGTTGCCCTGGTGCAGATCTCCCCACTTTTCGTCGCAATTTTCTCCCCACTCCTTTTGAAGGAATCTGTGGGGCGGAACATCGCTGTTGGTTTACTTCTTTCGATTCTGGGCAGCATGATCATCGCCGCGAGCGATGCCTGCACATGGGATGCCGGTCTGCAGTGTCCGTCCCTATCCTCATTCGTAGGCGGTAAGGCCATCCAGGGTGACATCCTTGCGGTCATCGGTGCCCTGGGCGCCGCTGGTTACATTCTCATCGGACGCAAGACCCGAGCGGATCTGGAGTTGATCCCGTACATCTTTCTGGTTTACGCTTCAGCCGCTCTCTGGTTGCTTCTCATCACCCTGCTGACGGGAACGAGTTTGACGGCCTTCTCGTCAACAACGCTGCTGTGGATATTGCTGCTCGCTTTGATTCCCCAACTCTTCTCCCACTCCGCAATCAATTGGGCCTTGCGCTACCTTCCAGCCGCACTCGTATCCGTGATTTTGCTGGGAGAACCGGTCGCTTCAACCCTATGGGCTCATTTCCTCCTGGAGGAAACTCCTCCACCGCTGCGTATCATTGGCACGGTGCTGGTCTTACTGGGCATTGCTATTGCAGCAAAATCCCAAGAAGCGTAAGCACGTGATCGATTTTGCGGGTAAAATCGGATCGATCAAGGAGGACGAAAATGCAAATTCGTTGCTTTCGATGTAATCATAGTTTCGCCGTAAAACAAGAAGAACTGCAGTTTGCGCTTGAGGCCCTCGAAGAATCGGGCGGTACACATTACGATGCCAGATGCCCTCGCTGCCGCCGGAATACACCGATTTCTCTGGAGCAGCTCAAGCGCGCCGTACCCCGAGACAGCGACACGCCAAAAGAGAAGAAAAACAAAACAGAATAAAGCAGTCGATCCACTCACCAAAGGCTTGGAGCCGCAAATGAAATATTCGACTTTCATTCTGCCGGAAGATCTCCTCGCACATATCGACAATCCCAACTGGGCCATCGTTGATTGTCGCTTTGATCTGCAAGATACCTCAGCCGGAGAACGCGCCTACAAAGAGACACATATCCCCGGCGCGATCTACGCTCACCTCGACCGAGATCTATCCGCGCCACGCACCAGCACGAATGGGCGCCATCCGCTGCCGTCTATTGAAGACATGGCTGCACGTTTCAGCCAATGGGGCATCGACTCCCAAACCCAGGTCGTGGCCTACGATTCGAGAGGCGGTGGGTTTGCCGCTCGTATCTGGTGGGCGCTGCGTTACCTGGGGCATGATGCCGTTGCCATTTTGGAAGGTGGCTTCCCTGCCTGGGAACGCTTCGACTTTCCAACCAAGAGTGGGGTAGAAGAAAGCAGCCCCGCGCGATTTACAGCCAGTGTTCGCCCTGAAATGCGCATCGACATCGATGAACTTCGGGCCAACCTCGATGATTATTCAGGACGCTTGATCGATTCGCGAACGCCGGAACGATACCGCGGTGAAGAAGAACCGCTCGATCCCGTCGCCGGCCATATTCCCGGTGCACTGAATCGATTCTGGGCTGCAAACCTTGACGAGCGCGATGGACTTCTTCCAGAGAAAACATTACGCGAAGGTTTTTCGACCTTGATAGGGGTTCAAGCACCCGGCGATCTTGTTGTTTACTGCGGATCGGGCGTCACAGGTTGCTTCAACCTGCTCGTGATGGAACATCTGGGACTGACCGGCGCTCGCCTTCTCCCCGGCTCCTGGTCGGCATGGTGTGCTGATGCAGATCGGCCGGTTGCGGTGGGTCCTGAGCCCTAATCCACTCTACGGTTGACTTCACCATTTCATTCGATAGGATTTATAAACGTCCTATGGAATTACAAATCGTTATTCCGTTCCACGTGGATACAAGTCCTGCTCGCTGATATATGTCAACACTCGATCCGTAACCAGATAGCGGATCGTCTGACCATCACACACTCGCTGGCGGAGATCATACGCCGAAATGCCGACGAACGGCGCCTCGAAGAAATGAACCTTTTCTTGAATGCCCGTGATATCTTTCTCCAATTGCGCTGTATCAAATTCCGCGCCAGGACGCATCATCACCCCCAATGCCTCACACATCTCGACGAAGCGTTGAGGTTGATCCCATTTGGGAAGATCGTTTAACGAATCGGATCCCATCAGATAAATCAAATCCGCTTGCGGGTATGTTTTTCGGAGAGCTTCCATCGTTCCGTGTGCATAGTACGGCGGCGGTCGATCGATGTCCGCCCGCGAAAGGGAAAATGAAGGATGATCCGCCACCACCGCTTCAACCATCGCCAATCGATGTTCGAGGGGTGAAATCTTCCGATCCGTTTTCAAGGGAGAGACAGGGGTGAGTACCCAGAGGACTTCATCCAGTGAAAACGCAGCCCTGCCGAATTCGGCCAGGATCAGATGCCCCAGATGCGGCGGATCGAACGTGCCGCCGAGTACGCCAATCATTCTCGCCATTCGAGTTCATGCTCCCCGATGTGAATCGTATCCCCATCCTCTGCTCCGGCTTCGCGCAAGGCCGCCTCAATTCCCAGCCGCTCGAGTAAGTGCTGGAACCGGCGTACCGCTTCGTCGTACTCCCAATACGTCATCGCGGCGGCGCGCTCGATGGCGCTGCCCTTCACGCGCCATTCCCCATCTTTCGATTGAGTAATTTCGAATTCCGCAGAATCGGGTTCGGCTCGATAAACGGGCAGTTCTTCATCTACTTCTGGTTGCACCTCGACTTCATCCAACGCACGCCTGGCGCTCCCCAGCAATTCCCGCAGTCCCCGCTTATCGATCGAAGAGATGGCACGCACTTCTCGACAGCCCAGCTTTCTAAACTCCTTTTCAAGCTCCGGCCAACGTGCTTCTACATCCGGGAGATCCATTTTGGTCACTGCGACCACCTGCGGTTTCCTGGACAGGTTTTCATCGAATAAAGCCAACTCGGCGTTAATCTGTGAGTAATCCGCGATCGGATCCGCAGACAACCCATCGATAAGATGAATGAGCACCTTGGTACGCTGGATGTGGCGCAAGAAATCGAAACCCAATCCCGCACCGCTGTGCGCGCCTTCGATCAAACCGGGGATATCTGCCAGTACGAGATCGACGTCATCCAAGCGGGCAACGCCTAAATTCGGTGCTAGAGTTGTAAATGGATAATCGGCGATTTTCGGTTTCGCGTTTGTCACCACCGAGAGCAAGGTCGATTTTCCCGCGTTGGGAACACCGATAATGCCGATATCCGCGATCAAACGTAATTCCAGCAGCAGCCAGCGTTCTTCTCCTGGCGCCCCCTTCTCCGCCATGCGCGGCGTTTGGTTTCGCGAGGTTGCATAGCGGGCATTTCCACGTCCGCCCCTTCCTCCATGAGCGACGGTCAATCGTTCACCATCCTGTACCAAATCACCGAGCAGATCACCCGATGCTTCCTCCCGCACCAGGGTTCCCAGTGGCACAGAGACCACCACATCTTTTCCGTTCCGACCGGTTTGATTCGACCTTCCTCCTCGACGACCAGCTTCCGCTTTAAAATGGCTGGCACGTCGAAAGGCTGACAGCGTGTTCAACTTGCCATCCACTTCTAGGACTACATCGCCCCCTGCGCCACCATCGCCGCCATCCGGCCCGCCGCGGGGGACATACTTCTCCCGTCGGAAATGCACGATTCCATCCCCGCCCCGTCCGGATAAAACAAAGATTTTCGCTTCGTCGAAAAACATATGCGTTCCCACTTCCCAGTGCTGCGAATACTCGGCTTGATTATACCTTGTGCGAGCAAACGCCGAAAAAACCCACTCAACGCCAAAAAAAGCTGCATCCATTCCGGATTCGAACACTATTTTGTGTGGAATTTGCACCGCAACTTGGATTGTGATAGAGTTGGCGCTTGAAAACCCATTCTCGGAGGGAAGTATGTCCGCGTCCGAAGTACCGGACATTGTAGTTGGACGATTACCACTCTACCTGCGTGCGTTAACGGAAATGGCTGCAGAGGGGGAAAATATCACATCCTCGCAAGAATTGGGTAATCGTTTAGGAATTTCCTCCGCACAAATTCGAAAAGACCTCTCCCAATTTGGTGAATTCGGCAAGCAGGGTACCGGCTACGACATTCATTTCCTCACCGATCAACTTCAGCGCATTCTAAAGGTTGAAAACGTATGGAAAGTCGCGCTGGTCGGTGTCGGCGACCTGGGGCGTGCCGTTGCCCATTACGCAGGTTTCCTGGATCGAGGCTTCCGCATCGAACTTGCTTTCGACAACAATCCGCTGAAGATCGGACAACGCATCGGACCCTTCACGATTCGCGATACTCAGGAGATGATCCCGATGATACGGGAGATGGGTATTCGTGTTGCCATGCTGGCTGTCCCCACAGCAGATGCACAGGGGGTCGCCGATCAATTGGTAGAAGCGGGCGTGCAGGCCATCCTGTGTTACGCTCCGACCTCGGTTTCCGTACCCGAAAACGTAAGAGTACTTTACATCGATCCCGTCCTCCACCTGCAGCATATGACCTATTATCTCTAGCTCATCTTTTCAACCATCCTTCAACTACAGACCTCGTTTCACTCGGTCTTCCGCTCAGGACGAAATATCAAGTTGGCGCCAGATATTCATCTGGTGCCGATAATCAACGGATATGTATCCGCTCATCTCTATGATCGGATGAATACCAGGAGGTAAAGATATCCTGATTTATTATTACAATGAATTATTTCGAAGATCGGCAGATATAAATCTGCCAAGCATCGGTTGCGGATGAATATCCGCAACCAACATCCTAACCAGCTGGCGGCGGATGTCTATCCGTCGCCAGTATGATTAATCTTCCTGGTATCTTCGAAATGCTTAAGCTTGTGGCAGTGTGCGGTACAAACGATCCAACATGCCCATCGACCTTGCTGCCCCCTTGGCGATACAAGCCACCGGCTCTTCGGCCAGATACACCGGCACACCTGTCTCGCGGGTGAGCCACTTGTCCATACCGCGTAATAGTGCCCCGCCCCCACAAATCACCATACCTCGGTCGATGACGTCGGAGGCGAGCTCCGGTGGAGTCCGCTCGAGGACATTACGGATGGCACTGATCTGCATTAGCAACACCTCATGAATCGCCTCGATCACTTCACGAGTGGAGATCGTGACTGGGCGTGGCAATCCTGTCACCTGATCCTGCCCTTGGAGTTCCAAAGTCTGATCCTGATCTTGCGGGATTGCAGCCCCGATGCGGATTTTGGCCTGCTCGGCAGTTCTGGGTCCAATAATCAAACCATACTTCTTGCGAACATACGAAGCAATCGCCTCGTCTTGTTTGATCCCGCCCATGCGAACCGCATCCTGTGCCACAATACTGCTCATAGCGATCACCGCTGCCTGTGTGACGCCCCCTCCCAGAACGACAACCAAATTCCCCGAAGGTGTTGCGATCGGCATTCCCACACCGATCGCCGCCGCCAAGGGCTCCTGGATCAAAAAGACTTCACGATTCCCGGCTTGCAGCGCTGCTTCATGAACTGCTCGGCTCTCTACGCTCGTTGCACCAAGCGGCACCGTGATCATCGAACGCGGCTTGAACAATCGCGCCGGTCCACACACCTTCTCCACAAAATGGCCCAGCATACGGTGGGTGACTTCAAAATCCGCAATAACACCGTCTCGCATCGGACGGCTGACCTCGATGACTTCAGGCACCTTGCCATCCATCTCACGAGCAGACTGACCGACATCAACAATTTTTAATTCCTCGATGTCGATGGCGACGATAGTGGGCTCGTGAAGCACGATTTCACCACCTTCGCATATGAGTGTGTTTACTGTACCAAGATCGATTCCGAGGTCTTTACCAAATAGTGGCATGAGATTTATTCTTCTTTTTCTTTATCTTTATCTTTAATCGGTTTGTCAGGGCGATGTCTCCGGGTCGGTCGGAATCGCCGTACGGCATCCAAACGGATTTTCGAGCGTCGTAATGCAGCTTGAATGGAAAGGTATTCATCCGTATCCGGTGGAGGCGCTCGCTTGAGCAATTCCTCCGCCCTTGCCTTTGCAGCTTCGGCGCGCTGTATATCGATTTCTTCAACATCTTCGCCAACTTCTGCCAGCACGGTCACGATGTCCGGCCTGACTTCAACAACGCCGCCCGCAATCGTGAACGCTTGTTCCTCACCTTTGACACGAATACGAAGGATACCATATCCCAACGTCGCCATAAGTGGTGCATGTCCAGGCAGAATGCCCATTTCCCCGTCCGAACCGGGAACGATAACGATGTCGACATCACCCTCGAACAATGATTTGTCCCGGCTTACGATTTCACAGCGGATCGACATCGCTTATTTTACCCTTCCAATCCGAACTTGACTCAACTATTTCTCAGCTAAACGTCTAGCCTTCTCGACGGCGTCATCAATCGTTCCGACCATCGAGAATGCCTGCTCGGGCAAATCGTCATATTTCCCATCGAGGATATCACGAAAGCCTCGTACGGTATCCGTAAGTGAAACGTAGCGACCTTCCTGACCGGTGAACTTTTCGGCAACAAACAGCGGCTGGGAGAAAAACCGCTCGATTTTTCTCGCCCGAGATACGATGATCTTGTCTTCTTCACTCAATTCCTCGATGCCCAGAATGGCGATAATGTCTTGCAGATCTTTATAGCGCTGTAAGATCTGCTGCACCGAGCGTGCGACGTTGTAGTGTTCCTCTCCGACGATCTGCGGATCGAGGATACGTGAAGTCGATGCCAATGGGTCTACTGCAGGATAAATACCTTTTTCTACGATCGAACGCTCGAGAGCAATCGTCGCATCTAAATGCGTGAACGTCGTCACCGGTGCGGGATCGGAATAATCGTCGGCCGGCACGTAAACCGCCTGCATGGAGGTAATCGAACCATCCTTTGTGGATGTAATTCTTTCTTGAAGCTGACCCATTTCTGTGGCGAGAGTCGGTTGATAGCCGACGGCCGAGGGCATGCGTCCAAGCAAGGCGGACACCTCCGCACCGGACATGCTGAAACGGAAGATATTATCGATAAAGACCAAAACATCACGACCCTGGTCACGAAAATATTCTGCAATGGTCAACGCCGTGAGACCGACTCGCAAACGCACACCCGGGGGCTCGTTCATCTGCCCAAAGACCATTACCGTATCCTTCATCACACCCGATTCGAGCATTTCACGATACAGTTGAGTGCCCTCGCGCGTCCGTTCTCCAACGCCTGCAAAAACGGAATTGCCCTCGTGAACGGTGGCTATCGTGCGAATCAACTCCATGATAATGATTGTTTTACCGACCCCAGCGCCTCCGAAAATGCCGGTTTTGCCGCCTTTGGTGAAAGGTGCGATCAGATCGATCACTTTGAGGCCGGTCTCAAAAACATCGACGCTTGTCAACTGTTCGTCGAATGCAGGCGCATTGCGATGAATGGGATAGACCACTTTTGCATCGATCGCAGGTCCGTCGTCCACCGGGTGCCCAAGGACGTTAAACATCCTGCCCAATGTGATATCTCCCACTGGCACTTTGATCGGTGCACCTGTCGCAATGACTTCCAACCCGCGTTTGAGGCCATCCGTCGAGCCCATGGCTACGGTCCGCACCTGACGCTCGCCCAGATGCATTTGGACTTCCAAAATCATGGGCTCGTCTGTTGTACGCGGAACCTCGATGGCATCATAGATATCCGGCAATTCACCCAGGGGGAACGCGCAATCCACAACAGCCCCTTGGACCTGCATGATTTGCCCCTTCGTCGTCATTCATACCTCCAGATAAAACACGCTTCGTCACTATGAACTGGATAACGCTTCTGCCCCACCAACGATATCCAACATGTCACTGGTAATCGCCTTCTGACGCGCTTTGTTGTATTCCAGATTCAACGCTTCAGCAAGCTCGTTCGCATTTTCAGAGGCATTACGCATGGCAATCATGCGAGCGGCATGCTCGCTCGCAAGGGATTCAGTAATCGCCTGGAACACTTGAAGTTTCACGAGACGGGGGATGATTCGTTCGATAATTGTAGATTCAGCGGGTTCGTACATATAGGTGGGCTTGCGCTCATCGGCGTGATTGTTTTCGACCATCTGAACTCGTGAGGCAGCTTGCCCGATGGAAGTCTCATCGAATTCAAAGGGCAGCAGCAACTGACTGGCAGGTTCCTGACGCAGCATGGAAACGAAAGTGGTATAGATCAACCAGACTTGATCCGCACGATGCGCGAGGAATTCATCGATCGCCAGCCGCCCGATGGCCGACACATCCACGAAACCTGGCTCCTCCGGTAAATTACTGAAATCCGCCAGCAGCTTCTTACGCCGCCGCAGGAGTATGTCTCTCCCTTTTCTGCCAACTGTGATGTACCCCACGGAAATCTCGGATTGCTGAAATGCTTCCAATGCATAGCGGATAACATTGGTGTTATACGCACCAGCCAATCCACGGTCGCCGCTGACGAGAATAACAATCGCGTTGCGAATTTCGACATGTTTGGTGAGTAAGGGATGCACGAAATTACGTCCCGGTTGTCGAGACAAATGCCGAAGCACCTGCCAGGATTTTCTCGCGTAGGGACGAGTCTGTTTAGCCCGCGCTTCCGCCTTACGCACTCGGCTTGCGCTCACCGCTTCCAAAGCCCTAGTCACCTGGGCAATGTTGCGTACACTTCGAATTCGCTGAAGCATTTCCCGTGGGGACGTCATATCCACCTACAGTTGATTCGTCAGGATAATTCTTGCCAGCTACGATTAAAAGTTACGATCGCCTGTCTGAGTCTGTCTTCGATATCTGCAGTTAGCTCCTGGCGTTCATCGATCTCTTCTATGATATCGGCGTGCGAAGCTTCCAGCATTTGCAGCAATGCAGCCTGCCATTCACCGATATGATCAAGATGAACCTCATCCACCAAACCGTTGGCGCCTGCATAGAGCACGACCACTTGTTGTCCCAATGACAGGGGTTGGTATTGGGGCTGTTTTAAAATTTCCTGCAGCCGTTGACCGCGGTTCAACTGGGCCAGCGTGGTCTTATCCAAATCGGATCCAAATTGAGCAAAGGCAGCTACTTCACGATAGGCCGCCATATCCATACGCAGCATTCCCGCAACCTTCTTCATCGCTTTGGTTTGTGCATCCCCACCCACACGGGAAACTGACAATCCTGCATTTATGGCTGGTCGGATTCCGGCGTTGAAAAGATCGGGCTCGAGGTAAATTTGCCCATCGGTGATGGAGATCACATTGGTGGGGATATAGGCGGACATATCCCCCAACTGCGTCTCGATAATCGGCAATGCCGTCAACGATCCGCCCGAGCCACTGACTTGAACAACCTTACATTTTGGAGAATCCGACATCGCTTCGAGCGCTTCTTGGGCATCATGGAACGCCAAAGGTCCGCCGTAAAGCACACCATCCACGGCGTCGCCCTCATTCGCTTCACCTTCAAATTCCTTGTTCACGATGACGTATTGGTCCGCAAGCCGAACGGCTCGTTCCAGGAGCCTGCTGTGCAGATAGAACACGTCTCCGGGATAGGCCTCCCGTCCCGGAGGACGACGCAGCAAGAGCGAAACCTGGCGATATGCCCAGGCGTGTTTGGTCAGGTCATCGTAAATTACCAGCGCATCATTGCCCTTTTCCGCGAAGTACTCGCCCATCGCACAACCTGCGTACGGGGTGATGTATTGCAAAGCGGCCGGTTCATCCGCAGCAGCCACGACGACGATGGTGTGCTCCATAGCACCGTTACTCTCGAGAGTCGCCACAGTGCGGGCGATTCCGGCTCGCCTCTGGCCAATGGCGACGTAGATGCAAACCAGATCCTTGTCGCGTTGGTTGATAATCGTGTCGATGGCGATGGCCGTCTTTCCCGTTTGCCGATCCCCAGTAATCAATTCTCGTTGCCCTCGTCCAATCGGTACCATTGAATCGATGGCCTTGATGCCTGTCATCATCGGTGAGTCAACATCCTTGCGTTTGACGACACCCGGCGCGATTCGCTCGACGGGCAAGAAATCCTCATACGACACGGATCCCTTACCGTCAATCGGATGGCCGAGTGCATTGACCACCCGTCCGATAAGGCCCTCCCCAACGGGAACCGAAGCGATATGATTCGTACTGAAGACCGTAGTGCCCTCTTCAATACCGGTGTAATCCCCCATGATGATCACACCGATTGCATCGGCTTCCAGGTTAAAAGCGATACCCAACACGCCGTTTTCGAAGCGTACCAATTCCTGAGAACGGACATCCGCAAGACCCGAAACACGCGCGATACCATCGCCGGCTTCGAGAACTCTCCCGATATCCTTTAAAGTGACTTCCGTGTCGAATGCTTCGATTTTCTGCCGTAGTTCTGAGGAAAGATCGCCTACCATATTCGACATACTTCCTCCAGGCGGGGTTTGATGTATACGAGTTGACCGAGACCATGGCACACATAAAACGGCTGGCGACTTCTGGATGTTGCCCGAAGGCCAAGCCGTTTGAGGCCCCCAACTTCTGATCCCATGAATAGCTTGGGCTTTCGATACTCAAGTACAGATACTCGTACGCGCGAATCATACCTGATGCACCAGCTTTTGTCTAGCCGGCCCATTTTTAACCGGTAAAAAAGCCCTTTTCGGGCCTCCAGGTCATCGATCGGAAGCATGCCAGAGCAAACGGTTCTCGAACTCAGTCATTATCAGGCTGACTGCCCTTCTTCCCCTTCCCCAATTCCACAGAACGCTCGTAAGCCGCCCAGACCGCTCGAGAGAGCGCCGTTCTGACGCCAGCTTTCTCCAGGTAATAAAGCGCTGCGGCACTCGTACCACCTGGCGAGGTCACTTGATTCCGGAGTCGCGCCAAATGGCGCGGAGAGTGCTCATAATAGGCGACCGAACCCTTGAAAGTCTGAATAACCAACTGCTCAGAAACTCGGCGAGGGAATCCAAGATGTACGCCCGCATCCACCATCGCTTCCATCAGTAAAAAGACATACGCCGGACCGGTACCGGACAGCGCTGTTGCCATATCGAGATAATCCTCATGGTCCACGTATACTTCTTCGCCGAAGGAATTGAGGATCAAGCGCGTTCGTTCTCGCTGCTCGTCGGTTACTTCATCCGTCGCAGTCCAGACTGTGATCCCTTCACCCACTTGAGCGGGCGTATTGGGCATCGAGCGAACGATGGCCCCATGACCCAAGCCCTTCATCAAACCATCCAGACGCGCGCCCGCGACGATTGATAGCACCAGAGCGTTCTTGGGTATAGCACCGTGTATTTCATCCATAACTTCCTGGATTGTCTGTGGTTTTACCGATAGCACGACGACACCGGCGTTCTTAACAGCCTCAAGGTTATTGCTCGTCGTTGATACACCCAGACGTTCCTCCAGTTCTTCCAATTGCTCTACGATTGGTCCGCTCATGAGTACTTTATCCGCTGATTGAATATCCCCCTTGATTAGACGAGAGGCCATCGCAGAAGCCATCGCTCCAGGCCCAATGAATGTGATCAACTGATCCTTTAGGGTCACTTTATCTCCTCCTGATGTAGCCAGACTTGTTTGGCAATATCACCCCGAAGGGTGCGGTATGCTCGAGATGTTCGCGTTATTTCACCGATCACGGACTGGCGAAATAACTTAATGCCAATCTCACTCGCTCCTCGATGTCCTCTGAAGCATCATCCGGGATCGATTGAATGGCCGTTTGCGCTTCAACCAGACTATATCCCAGGGTGGTTAATACACCCAGCACTTCCGTGTCGACTCCACTTGGCATGCCCATTTCCTCCAGCGGGGCTTTCAAGCGATCCTTTAGAAAGAAAATGATCTTATCCGCTGTTTTCTCACCAACACCCGGGACTCTCGTGAGTACTTCGGATTGATCGTTGACCACAGCGCTTTTTATTACATCTACGGATAAGTTCGATAGAATGGCCAGGGCCAGCCGTGGACCTACGCCACTTACCTGCATGAGCAAATTAAAAAGATCACGTTGATCGGCATTGCCGAAGCCATACAAACCGAGAGAAGATTCTCGTACAACGAGCTGTGTCAACAGGAAGAGAGGTTTCCCCAAGACAACATCGCTCAGCAAGCTGTGCGGCACAGCAACCCGTAAACCGACTCCGCCCACTTCGACCACGATATCGTCTTCGCCAATATGTTGGACGATCCCTCGGAGAGAAGCAATCAATGGACCTCCTCCATGCGGCGCCTGGTTGCACTCGAGTGCAGATGGCAAATGGCCACGGCAAGTGCATCGGCGGCATCATCGGGATGGGGACGCTCCGCCATCCCCAACAAGGCTTTGACCATATCTTGAACCTGTCGTTTTCCGGCACCGCCGTAACCGATGATGGCCTGTTTGATTTCCATCGGTGCATATTCGTCCACAGGAATACCTGCTTCGGCCATCGAAAGCAAGACGACACCGCGCGCCTGGCCGACGGATATCGCCGTCTTTACATTGCGTTGAAAGAAAAGCTTTTCGACCGCGCCGCTTTCAGGTTGATGCTTCGCCAGTAATTCCTGCAATTCAATAAAAAGCTTCTTTAAACGCTGGGGCATCGGCTCATCTGGCGTCGTAGAGATTACTCCGAAATCAACCGCATCTAATGCCCCCTCTTGCGTTTGCCGCACCACACCGTAACCAGTGCTTGCCGTACCGGGATCAATACCAATGACTAGCATACGGGGTGTGATCTTCCGTATCAAGCCGCCGCGAGCATCGCGACAGCTTCCTCGGAGATTTCGAGGTTTGAATAGACGTTGCGGACATCATCGAGATCCTCAAGATCTTCGATGATCCCCATGATCTTGAGCGTGTCGTCCGCGGACAGTTCAATCGTGGCGTTGGGAACCATGCGCACACTGGATTCCTCGGGCTCGAAACCGGCAGCCTTCAAACCGTCGCTGATTTCTTTGAAGGTCTCCACGGGAGCAAAGATTTCGATATCTTCCTCAACGACCACATCATCGGCCCCCGCCTCGACGGCAACATCGAAAACTTTATCCGCATCCAAACCTTCCGCAGCGAAAGCGAAATAAGCCACACGTTTAAATTGCCAGGAAACCGAGCCGGCGTCAGCCAGGTTGCCATTAGATCGCGTGAGCGTGTGGCGAACATCCGAAACCGTTCGATTGCGATTGTCGGTGACAACATCGATGAGCAGGGCAATGCCGTTGGGCGCATAACCTTCATAGAGAGTCTGTTCGAACGCAGCCCCTTCTTTATCCTCGCCGGTACCGTGCTTAATCGCACGTTCGATGTTGTCTTTGGGCATGTTTTCGGCCTTCGCCCGATCAACCGCCAAACGCAGCCCAAAGTTCGTTTCCGGATCACCACCACCCTCTCGCGCTGTGATAGTAATTTCCCGCGCCAGACGCGTAAAAATCGCACCGCGTTTGGCATCGTTTGCTGCTTTCTTCCGTTTGATGGTTGACCACTTTGAGTGTCCAGACATCGTTCACCCTTCCATTGTTCTGGATGTGCATCGATCCGCTAGCGAGATGGATCACCTTCCGAGGATAATTGCTTCATTATACCATTCGGCTGTTTACGATCACAACAATCGGCACACAGCGACTGCCATAAGCTTCACTTAAGCCTCACCGACCAAAAGTGATTCCAGCTTTCGCAAGGTATCCACACTCTGTCCCCGGTAATGATTGTTTGCATAAACCAGCGTAAGCGGAGCTGCTGAGTCTAGCGTACGCAGTTTGGGAATCCACTCCGCGAGCTCAGGCTCTTCATAAGTATAATCATAGCGCTCCCAGGCATGCTCATGCTGCCACCAGCGTTCAGCATTGCGTCCGTGAAAGCGAACATATGCCACCGGGCCCGTCGCACGCACGACGGAGGGCATCAAACCTTTTAAGTTTGGTTCGTCAACGCAGCAAAATCCAAGGTTGTGTGATTCCAACAAAGCGAAGGTCTCCTCGGAGACCCAGGCGCTGTTTCTGAATTCGACCACGACAGGAAAATCCAGGAGGCCTTCCCGAACAGTAAGCAAGTAATCCCGATTTACCGGATTGGGCCGAAATGAGTGTGGAAATTGCGCCAGGACACAGGCCAATTTTCCGGCTTCTACCAAGGGCGCAAGGCTGGCAGAATAGCTGGCGAAATCAGGTTCCTTGCGTTCGTGGGTCAAACCGCGGTGTGCTTTCACAGTGAATACAAATTCTTGCGGTGTGCGATCGACCCAACCTTTGACAACCTTCCAGGAGGGGATACGGTAGTAGGTCACATTCAATTCGACGGTGTCGAACAGCGTAGTGTAAAAGGGCAGCCATTGGTTGCGCGGCATGTCCTGGGGATAAACCGTGCCGATCCAATCGTCGTAGGAAAAACCAGACGTTCCCATACGAATCATGGGATCAACACCCCTGCACCATCAATGCGGCTTTCTTTAAGGTCGATTAATGCCTGGTTGGCATCCTGCAACGCATACTGAACTGTCGAGACCTCGAAGGATATCTCATCGGCAAGCTGCATGAATTCGATCCCGTCTTGAAGCGTGGCATTTGCGACGCTGCGTAAAGTCCGTTCGCCATAAATCAGATCGTAATCCATCGCAGGGATCGGGCTCATGGTTATCGCGTTGATCGCCAGGGTGCCGCCTGGGCGCAATTTCTCCAGGATCAAGGGAACGAGATCACCAACAGGTGCGAACAATACGGCGCGATCCAACAATGCAGGAGCTTGATCCTGGATCCCGCCCACCCAGGCCGCCCCTAACTCACGCGCCAGACGGCGATGTCCTTCGCTGCGGGTGAATACGTACACTTCACATCCCCAATGCATGGCGACCTGAATGGCCAAATGCGCGCTGGCCCCAAAGCCCACCAACCCCAATCGCTCGCCCGGCTTCAAGTCGGAACGATGCAAGGAACGGTAACCGATAATCCCGGCACAGAGCAGCGGCGCGAGCACGACAACATCCGGCGACTTAGGGAGCGGCAGTGAATAACGAGCATCCGCCAAGGCCCATTCCGCGTAGCCACCGTCGACATGGAAGCCCGTGAACTCGGCGCGTTCACATAGATTCTCGAATCCCGATTTGCAATGCACGCAGGCACCACAAGCTCGATGCAGCCAGGGTATGCCCACACGATCCCCGGGTTCCCAATTATCGACATCATCACCGACGGTTTCGACGATTCCAACGATTTGATGGCCGATCGTGCGTGGATATTCCGGAGGGACGATTTCCCCCTCCACGGTATGCAGGTCTGTGCGACAAACACCGCACGCCCGTACCCGGACGAGAATCTGACCGCTTTCGGGTTGGGGTCTTTCTTGTGTCACCAGCTCGAGTGGATGTTTCTCGATCGGAGCTGGTTGATTTAATCGCATGGCTTTCACAAGGCACCTTAACACGTTCGAAGCCAGTCGCCGCTTCGAGCACGGGATTGACTGGAGTGAGTTGAAGTACGCGAAAGAACCTTTAAAATTGGTGCGTCAATCCGCAGATTTCTTACTCGAACCGGTGGATTTGGATTCCCCAAGTATGAAATCTTCCGTCATCTGGCGGGCAACATCATCGGTGTACTGCTTCGGCGGCGTCTTCATAAAGTAGGATGCCGGAGCCAGGATCGGGCCCGACAAGCCTCGATCGAGAGCCAGTTTCGCACAGCGCACGGCATCAATCACCACACCAGCGGAATTGGGTGAATCCCACACTTCGAGTTTCAACTCGAGATTCAAAGGCACATCCCCAAACGTCGTCCCTTCCATGCGGATATGACACCACTTGCGGTCCGTCAACCAGGGCACGTAATCACTTGGTCCGACGTGGATATTTTCTTCGGGCATATCGTAGGGAAGAAGACTGGTCACTGCACCTGTCTTGGAGATCTTCTTGGACTCCAGGCGCTCGCGTTCCAGCATGTTGTAAAAGTCCATATTGCCCCCGAAGTTCAACTGGTAAGTTCGATCGATATGTACACCGCGATCGTTGAAGAGGGAGGTCAAAACCCGGTGGGTAATCGTCGCCCCGACCTGGCTCTTGATATCATCGCCGATGAGCGGAAGCCCCTTTTCTTCGAACCGGCCTACCCAGTAATCCGAACTTGCAATGAAAACAGGCACGCAATTAACAAAAGCACACCCCGCTTCAAGGACCTGCTCCACGTACCACTTGGTCGCCATTTCAGATCCCACTGGCAGGAAACTTACCACGACATCAGTCTTGGTTTTATTCAGTATGCCGACAATGTCGTCCGTAGGGCCAGGCGCTTTCTCGACGACTTTGGTCAGATATTTTCCGATCCCATCGTGCGTCATTCCACGAGAGACAGGTACCCCCTTGTTCGGAACGTCGCAAAAGCGAACCGTGTTGTTGGGATGCGCATGTATCGCTTCGCTCAAATCCAACCCAACCTTGCTCTTGACGACGTCGAACGCGGCCGTGAATTCGATGTCCCGGATGTGATATCCCCCAAGATCTACGTGCATGATACCGGGAACCCGGTCGGTTTTTTTTGCGTTGCGATAATAATGCACTCCTTGCACCAGAGCCGAGGCGCAATTACCGATACCGATGATCGCAACACGAACCTTCTTACTGCCTGGCATACCTACCTCCTTGGTCAGGCATTTATTCATGCCTGTTTCTGCGTAATTATTAAAAGTTCATTCCCAACGTAAGCCAACTGTAATTTCTTTCATTTGGTCGGCTGTGCTAAAATCGGCGCAGATCGAAAGGAACAAACGGATGTTACCCGAAAAAGCAGATCTTAAGCATAGTGAACAGTTTACAAAACGTATGCTCGAGTTGAGCCGTAATATCGCATCGATGGTCGATCTTTCTTCGATTCTAAGCAAGATCACTGTCATCGCCTGTGATTTGACCAACAGCCAGGAAGCTTCGATTTTACTTTACGACCGCACCTCGAGCGATCTTCGCTTCCAGGCCGTTGCTAACCACAAGCGACAAAAATTACTCAAAACAAGTGTCCCGCTTGAAGCAAGTGTTGCTGGCCGTGTCTTCTCCACTGCAGTTCCCCTCGTTATCAACGATGCGGAAGACGATCCGCGCATCTTTCGAGAGATCGATCAGAGACTCGACTTCCACACTCACTCGATCATGGCCGTTCCATTGACCGTAGATCAAGCTGCAATTGGCGTCCTGGAAACGATCAACAAGAACGACGGAAGCAATTATACCGAAGATGACCTGACGATACTAGAGACCATCGGCGCTCAGACTTCACTTGCCGTCAGCATCGCCAATTTACAGCGCAAATTGCAGGAATCAGATACCAATATACGCAACCTGGATCGCATGAAATCGGATTTCATCGCCATCGCTTCGCACGAACTGCGAACCCCTCTCGGATTGATCCTCGGCCACGCGACCTTCTTGAAGGAAACCGTCGGTGAAGGTCTCAGCGATCAAATGGAAGTCATCATCCGCAGTGCGATGCGGCTAAAATCGATTATCGAAGATCTCTCTGCCATCGCGCAAAAGGAAGAAGGACTTTCCAGGATACGCAATACCGAGTTCTCAATGAGCGCCCTCGTGGAAGAAGTGGCAAACCGTTTCAAAGAAGTGTCGGCGGCGAAGAAAATTCATCTCAGTTACGACGTCCCTGACGGCGACTCGTTAACCATCGGCGGCGAACGCGAGAAAATCGACGTCGCCCTGACCAACATCGTGCAGAATGCGGTTATTTTTACCGACGCCAATGGCCAGGTCGGGATCAAGGCGGAGCGCGCCGGCGATCAGGTAAAAGTATTCGTGGTCGACACAGGGATCGGCATTCCCGCT
>Ga0307430_1000008_pt1 | contig 187259 bp, 160 predicted proteins | sample SalMarWE160130MG_FD_202159 | JGI IMG/M metagenome (GOLD analysis project Ga0307430, IMG submission 202159) | Salt marsh sediment microbial communities from the Plum Island Ecosystem LTER, Massachusetts, United States - WE1603-130 | ecosystem: Environmental > Aquatic > Marine > Intertidal zone... | reverse complement strand
CAAGCAGTTTTCCGTTTCTATCTTCAAACTCACCTCTGTTTTGAGGTAGATTAACTATTTTGATAATATTCTTCTCTGCTAAATTACTGTAGTACTTTCTGTTCATTACTTGAAGATTGAAAATGCGAAGGAAGATTATAAGCAATAAAAAGAGAATGAAGTTTATGAGAAAAATAATTCTTGGCCTATGATTATGGGAAGGCAATTTTATCAATTTCAAGCTGCCAAAACTGCTGTTTTCCTGAAGAGATAGAAAACGAAAACTGCAAAAACAGAAGTGTAAATAATTCTTGGAATGCTGTATCTAAAGATGTTAAGAATATAAATCCCAGGAGAGAATTGCCACAGCAATAGCATGTAGAATATCTCATACAGAAATAGTGTAATTGCAAAAATCGATAGTTCTACGATCAAATTATCTCTATAGAATTTTTCTTTCGTTGAGCCAACAACAAAACCGATAATTAGGAAAAGACTCATATTCAGTCCAAAATGCGCCGAATCAAATATGTCACACAGGAAACCTGAAAGAAAACCAAACCATAAACCATATTTTTGTCCATACGAAAAAGCAACGGAAAAAACGAAAACAAGAATCAAGTTGGGCATAATATCGTTGATTGATATAATAGGACTTAAACTTATCTGTATTGCAACGAAAATGAAAAGAAGAATAGTAATAACAAATAATCTCATAAGAAACCTACTCTCTTAAAGTATCTTCATTTCTCAAATGAACATACTTCCCCAATTTTAGGTTTAGAGGCGGGTAATGTGGAAATGGTCTCCTTGACCTGGGAAAGGAGCTAAACATATCCATCTTTACCCAAACCCTTTCCTTACTCTCTTTCTCCGAAAACGTACCTACACTTGAATGTTCACATTCCTTAATAATGAAAACATTCTCAAGCAGTGAGAAGTCCACAAATGGTTCTGCTTGAATATCCATCACGATTTTCTCCGGATTTTCTTCAACTGAAATAATCCGGGCAATAAATATTCCTTTTGGAAAAACACTACCCATACCGCTGGTTACAAGTGTATCACCCTCCTTTACATCGGAATGCAGAGCTACATTATCAAGTATCAGATGTGTGCCTTTTCTCCATCCAATAATTCCCTGAACTCTACTTCTCAGATCAATTGCACTTACGAAAGAGTCCCTGTTATATAGAGTCAAAACTTCGCTTGTTATATTTGTACTTTCCAATACTCTACCTACAAGTCCATTTGCCGCCACTGCAGTCATATTTCTTCTTATACCTTTGTGTAATCCTCTGTCAACAATGAATGTCTTATTATACAATCCCGGGCTTTTACCGATAATTTCACAAGCGAAAAGTTCGAAATTCGCTAATTGCTTAAAACCATAATATTCTCGAAGTAATTCATTTTCTCTTTTTATGTTAACACATCTCTGTATTTCTATTCTTAGGTTAACAATTTCCTTTTTTAATTTCAAATTCTTACTTTGTGCAGAAAATATATTGCGCGAAACTGAAATTACCTTCCCAAAAGGGTAGAGAATCAATGCACTAACGTTTTTTACTAAATACACTTTCATGCTTCCTTTTAAACTAAATGAAACAAAGGAGAAGATTAAAAGAATTAGGAATATCCATAGGTTCACATTTCTAAAAGCAGATTTATGCGGATCATTTCTCACTATTACCCACCCGCTATCAGAACATCTTCATAATCTTGTAGATTTTCAACAATCTTACCCGAACCAAGAACCACACATTCAATTGGATCATCGGCAACTTTAATAAACAAATTCGTCTCTTCCTTTAGGGCTGAATCGAGACCCCTTAGAAGAGAACCGCCTCCTGTCATAACAATTCCTTTGTCAACAATGTCCGAAGCAAGTTCAGGAGGTGTATTTTCAAGTGCATGCCTTACTGCAGAAAAAATCATACTTATGGGTTCCTGTAGTGCACTTCTAATTTCACTAGAATTGACTTTTATTGTTTTTGGAATCCCTTTTACCAAATCATTACCTCTAACTTCCATTTCTTTCTCTTCATCAAGTGGAAATGCAGATCCGATTTGAATTTTTATGTTCTCTGCAGAACGTTCTCCAATAAGAACATTGTATTTCTTTTTTATATACTGTAATATAGCATCATCCATCTCATCGCCCCCAATTCTAATTGAACTACTGGCTACAATTCCAGATAGCGCAATAAGAGCAATTTCAGTTGTTCCACCACCTATATCAATGACCATATTACCTGATGGATCGTTTACCGGAAGACCTACTCCAACTGCTGCTGAAACAGGTTCTGCAACAAGATAAACTTCTCTTGCACCTGCATGTTCAACTGAATCTCTCACCGCTCTCATTTCCACCGCTGTGATACCCGATGGAACACAAACAATTGCCCTTGGTCTCATTAACAGTCTTTTTTTCATTGTCATTCTTATAAAAGACCTTAACATTTCCTCAACCATTTCGAAATCTGCAATAACTCCATCCTTCATAGGTCGAGACGCCTTTATACTTGGAGGCGTTCTTCCAAGCATCTTTTGCGCAGTCCTTCCAACTGCAATACTTTTCCCGGTTTTTGAATCCATTGCAACAACGCTAGGCTCTCTTAGCACAATACCCTGGTTCTCAACAAAGATCAGAGTGCTAGACGTGCCCAAATCAATCGCCATATTATTACTTACCAAACCACCAAACAATCTTCTGAAAAATCTAAAATTCATGAAACCTCCCTATATATTATCTACTTTCTGCTCTTTAATTTCCACATTTTATGTTCTGTGTTTTTTTAAACGCACAAATATCTTTTCTCCTTCCCTGTTAGATGTTTACTATCTAACGGGGTGAATCTCCTCTACGGTTTCTCTCATATCCTTGCATACTATTTTTCCCACTATATGTTATATTTCCTCGAAATACTTTTCAATATATATTAATTATTCTATACACAATAAACTCACTTTTGTCAATAGAATTTTGAAAACCTTAAAATCGTTACAAATAAAAGTTTCCTTTTTTCTTGACACATAAAATAAAATCTGCTATTAGAAGTAAGGTTATGAAAGGAGGATTTCTCTATGCTGAATCGAAGTCAGCTAGAAGCTTTTATGGAAATGATGTTTGAGGAAAAGCGCATAGAACTCCCTGAGGATATTGAGATTGAAGATCTTGCAGAAGCTTTCTATCAATACATCAATGATGATCTTGACGAATGGTTAAAGCTAAAGTTCTCCGCCTTTTTCTTGTTGACTTCCGGTGAAGGACACATAAACTGGAACTGGCTTAGACAGAACATCAGCTCTTTATAGTTTCATATAGAATACATTATCATTACAACAAACAGACCTGCGAAACTTGTAATGATAGTTCCCTGTGTTAATACCTCGACCTGTTTCAATCGAAATAGCTCACTGCTTATGGTTTTGAAATTCCCTTTTGCTAACTCGAATTTGTTTCCCTCTATGTCACTTGATACGACCCTGTAATATAGCTTGGTGTTGAATGGAATTTCACTAAGCGAAACTTCCTTGACAAACGACCATTCCTTCCCTGAAGTAACATTCCTTAAGCTTTCAAAATATAGTTTATGTGAAACCTTCCTGTTCCCACCCCCATTTATCAATTCTAAATTGACATCCTCGGGTGGTTGAGTTCCCAATAGTTTTGACTTAATGTGAATACTTCTTCTCTTAAAATGCTTGATATCCGGATACTTGAAAGTTACACCATATTTCAATTCTTTATCTTCCTTTTCTATTCTGTGGTTGAATTTTACCAACCCACCTTCCAGATCTTCGGATACTCTATCCAGTACGCGTGTCACAAGACTTGAAGTGAGAAATTCAATTCCTTCATTAGTTGAAAACAAATTGAAACTCCTATTCCCCCAGGTTCCATTTTCCTCATAATTGGCTAACGGTATTTGCTCCGGATCAAGAAGACTTACTACAAGACTACCATGATTCTCACATTTGGTCTGCAACAAACCACTTTTCCTTTTTTTCACAGCAAACTTATCGACCCTTAGAAAGAAATCCACTTGAGATTTGTCAAGCGGTTCGCATAAAAAACCTGAAACTAATTCGCTTTTTCCAACAATATCAACAAGAATTGAGGTTACGGTCGAATCCTTCGGATTAAGCGGATCCAAAATCCCCAATATAAAAGGATGCCTCACATCATATATTGGTGGAAGAATCTTATTGCTGGTGGATGCGCATCCAAAAATGTAAACGGACATTAAAATTGCCACAAATAATTTTTTCATACTTACCTCATTTAGCATTTTTTTCCTTTTTTGACATCCTAACCTGTATTGAATTCGTTAAAATAGTGTTTAAATCACTATTAGAAAAATGTTATTAAACCTAATGTGAAAATTTCTGATGCTTGAGACCTGCAGTAGTTAATACCGATATATGGAGCATTTTCCTTACATTTCGGAGTTCTAATAAGTAACGAAGTACGGTAAAATTCATTAATGTCTTTTGAAAATAGCATCGATACTTTTAGCCAGTCACCGTAACAAAATCTGCCACCGTACAATGGTTCAATTGTGTAATCTTCGTAATTCGCAGGTTCTAAATATTGCTTATCAACACTTAGATAAACTCTTTCCTTTATAAATCTTCTACTGTAAATCCCACCATAACCCAAAGTCGCTGCGATCAGACTTTTTCCCATCTTCAAAGGAACATACAACATTGCTTGAGGTTTAGCAAACAGCGTTATCTCCGTATTGCCCTTAACAAGATCCATACCGAAGAAATTTGTCTCAATACCCGCTTCCAGCGTTGCTATACTTATCCCTCCGCTAAATCCAAAGTTTGCTGCAAGAAGTGGTATTCCTTTTTCGCTCTGCTCTAATCCTATTATATCTTTATAGACATTCTTTGCAGTGTATCCAATTCCAAATCCAAGATAGGCTCCTGCATTCACCAAATTAGACACTAAGAGAAAAGAAAGTAAGAGCAGAATCTTCTTGCATATCATCGAACCCCCTGTTTTATATCTTATTCACTAAATATCCGGATAGTTCTTGCTTTTAACTACTCCAGTACTCGCATCATATACATATTCCTCAGGATAGTGCAGTTCGAGGTTCATAGCTTTCAACGATGGAGGATTAACTTCGTTAGTATTCCTGTAAACAACAATTCCATTGCGGATGTTACTAATATCCTCGATAGTTTTAAGTCTTTCTGGCAATTTAATCTTTTCTTCAACCGACTTTGCCATCTTCACTTCTGTTTTCTCACCCTTAGAACATCCAAATAAGACGAGAATAATTGTCATCAGCAAGAAAACCAGAACCTTTTTCATCGCAACTCCTCTTTTCTTATTTTCCTATATCTTCTCATATGTCTTCCACCTTCAAATTCAGTTGAAAGCCACGCGTCAACGATACTTTTCATTTTGGACTTACCCAAAAGTGATGCACCAAGAGCAAGAACATTCGCATTGTTATGTTTTCTTGATGCTATCGCCATATTTTTATTACAACACAAAGATGCATAAACACCTTTGACCTTGTTTGCAACAATAGACATTCCTATCCCTGTATTGCAGATGAGTATTCCCTTTTTCATTTTCTTCTTTGCAACAGACCATGCAACAGCAAATGCAATATCAGGGTAATCACAAGAAGATTCACTGTTAGTTCCGAAATCCAAAACCTTGTGACCGCTTTTTTCAAGGTACTTGCTCAAATATTCTTTTGTTTGATAGCCTCTATGGTCAGCGCCAATTCCGATTTTCACTTTTCACCCCCAATCTTTTTAGGATTGAACTAACTTCAAGCTTTCTTTTCGATAACAATAAGCGAGAAATCCGCAAAATAGTAAAAAAGGTTTCTTACCTCCACAAGCAATTTTATTCTGTTGTCTCTCTTTTCCTTATTTTCTGACATAACCATAGTGCTATCAAAAAAATCATCGATATATGAACGAAAAGATAAAAGTATCTTAAGTATCTCCTCATACCTGTGCTCTCTCATTGAATCATAATAGTTCTTTTTTGTATCCTTTACTTGGTTCCACAATTTTAGTTCTGCGTTGTTATCGAAAAGATTTTCGTCTACTTCTGTTTTCAGGTTATCAATACCTTTGAGTATATTTGCTACCCTCTTTTGACCTGTAACGAGTTTCTCGAAATCCATGCTTCCTCTTGCCTTACTTAGTGCCTCTATTCTTGAAGTTGCAACGTATAGATCTTTTCTATACACCGATAAAACAGCATTGGAGATATCATTTCTTGTTTTTCTCTTTGCAAGTATGGTGAGTAATCGTGCCATAAGGAAATTAATTAGCTTTTCTCTAATATTATCTATGTCCGTCTTTATTGAAATGCTGTCCTGTGATTTGAAAAGAAGAATGCTTTTTGAAATAGCATTTTCAAGGTCGAAACTCAATTTGAATTTCAAAATAATTCTTAATAGACCGTTTGCACATCTTCTTAAACCGAGCGGATCTTCACTCCCGGTTGGTTCCTCCCCGGCAAGAAAGCTTCCAACGAGCGTGTCAATTCTATCACTCACTCCTACAATAATTGCTTCAGTTGTGGAAGGCAATTTGTCGAGAGAATTTCGAGGAAGGTAGTGATCACTTATGACTTTTGCAACCTCTTTCTGCTCACCTGTCTCTATTGCATATTCCCTTCCAATTATACCTTCGAGTTTTGTAAATTCTTTCCCATCTTTAACCATATTCGTAACTAAGTCTGCTTTTGAAAGAAGAGCACCCCTTTTAATTATTTCTTTGTTTCCACGATCCAATATTCTTGAAATGTGTAGAGAAAGCAAAATAAGACGTTTTGTTTTGTCAAAAACGCTTCCAAGACCACTATGCCATTCTACACCTTTGAGTTCCTGCACCCTGTCACCCAGAGGTTTTTTCAGATCCTCTGTCCAGTAAAACCTGGCATCAGTTAAACGCGCTTTAAGAACCGAATCGTTGTTAACTGCAATCTCCTTTAAATTGTCGCTTCCACCGTTAGATACGCCGATATAGAACGTTCTTACGTTACCTTTTTTATCTTCGAGGGCAAAATACCTTTGATGTTCTTTCATTGCAGTGATGATGACATCTTTTGGTAGTTTAACGAATTCTTTATCCAGATGACCTCTAAAAACTACCGGGTATTCGACTAAATTCGTAACTTCATCAAGAAGGTCTTCGTTCTTTATTAGAATTTCACCTTTCTTAAGCAAGCTTGTAATTCCATCTTTTATCATTTCCTTTCTTTTTTTGAATGAAACGATAATACTCTTCTCACGCATTGTTTTTTCATAAGACACGGCATCCGTCAAATTGATCTTAGATGAACTGTAAAAACGAGGACCCAGGCTGTATCGCGATGAAGTGACACCAGCAATTTTTAGTTTTAACGTTTTTTTTCCTAAAATAACTACAATCCATCTTATTGGTCTTGCGAAATGAAATCTTGTTTCCTCCCATCTCATCTTTTTCGGAAAATAGATGCTTTCGATAATCGAAGGTAGATCTTCCCTTAAAATATCCTTTGTTGACCTCGGTTCATCTTCGAATTCAATAAAGTAAACCTTTTTACTTTTCCTTTCTGATATTCCTAAATCCTTTACATTCTTCCCGTATGATTCTGCAAAACCAATTGCAGCCTTCGAAGGTTTTCCCCTATCACTCACTTGTTCTTCAATCGGTGGACCAAAAACCCTTCTTTTTTTCTTCTTCTCATACATTTCAATTTTTCTGATAAGTACGGCAAGGCGACGAGGAGTATAAAACACTTCCACCTTACCAAAGTCTATTTCAACCTCTTTTAATCTGCTGCAAATTCTTCCCGAAAAATCCTGTGCTGCAGGTTTTATATAAGATGAAGGTAATTCCTCTACACCTATTTCGATGAGCAGTTCCGAATTCAACTTTCGATTTCCATTTTTTTTCTTTTAACAACTCTTCTAGCTACTGTCTTGGATAGTGCCCGTATCATGTTAATGAATTGTCTTCTTTCCATAATACTAATTGCACCTCTTGCATCAAGAATATTAAATATGTGAGAGCACTTAACTACATAGTTGTAAGCAGGATATACAAGGTCTTTTTCCATCAATTTGACCGCCTCATTCCTGAACTTCTCAATCAACTCCCTGTACATATCCACATTTGCTTCCTTGAAATTATAAACACAGAATTCATATTCGCTTTCTCTGTAAATGTCTTTCCATAAAACACCTGGAGACCATTTGAGATTCAAAACCGAATCCGTTCTCTGCAGAAACATTGCAATTCTATCAAGCCCGTATGTTATTTCAGCAGGTATTAGTCTAACATTGATACTACCAACTTGCTGAAAATATGTAAACTGAGTAATTTCAAGCCCGTCGAGCCACACTTCCCAACCCAACCCCCAGGCTCCAAGTGTTGGAGATTCCCAATCGTCTTCCACAAACCGAAGGTCATGCTTTTTTGTATCTATGCCAATGGATTTCAAGCTTTTCAGATAAATATCTATTACGGAAAACGGGGCAGGTTGCAGAATAACCTGGAATTGATAGAATTGCTGTAGTCTATTGGGATTTTCCGCATATCTTCCATCTTTTGGTCTTTTGCTGATTTCGACATAAGCGGTTTTGTAAGGTTCATCCTGCACTACCTTAATGAATGTAGCAGGATTGAATGTTCCGGCACCAACCTCGCTATTGTATGGTTGCATTAATATGCAGCCATTCTTTACCCAGAATTTTTCAAGTTTGAGAATCATATCCTGGTAATACATCACACTATACTCCTTAATCTTTCAATCTCTATTAACAGTGCTTCCCTACCATCTGGAGTAGATACATTACATGTAAAGTCAGGATTCAATATTCTCACTTCAGTTAATGCAGAAGCGAAATCTCCAAGGCTGCACAGTGATTTTGCTTTGATGAGTACTACATCCTGCCAGCTGATATCATTATCATGACCAAAGAAGTATTGGGAGTCCTTTGTCATAAGACTGTCGGCAGCATAAACGGCATTCTGGTCATCACCCAAATCAGAATATGCAAATGCCAAACCAGCATATGGGTCAACCAACAAAGCATCTTTTTCAATGCACAGATTAAAATCATCGATGGATGTTGCTAAAACATTTGTTTTCGCATAACACCATCCTAATCCATTGAAAGCTTCTGCATTTTCTGGTTCTGTTTTTATGACATCTTGAAATTCGTTTATTGCCTTATCCAACAAACCTTCTTCATAATAATTCCAACCAGTTTCCACACTCGCAGGACCTATCTTTGGAAATTCCGGACATCCTGCAATGAACGCAAATATAAAAACCGCAAAAAACAACCTTTTCATATTTTCCCCCAGAAATCTAATGGAATACTGCTATTTAGTGAATCACCATTATTTTCTTGCTATCTTCGACTCTTTTGTTATCGCTTGTCAGATCTATCTTCAGAAAGTATACACCTGTGGGAAATGCCTTATTGCCCACATTTGTTGAACCTGTGTATATTCCTTGTGATTTCAATGCACCTTTTTCAACTTGTTTTATTTTTCTTCCCGAAATATCATACAATGAAACATTAACCAGTGATTTGTATGGAACTACGTATTTGAAGAATAATCTATCAGAAGCTGGAACAGGATAGCATTTTATTGATAAGGTTTTAGAAGGAAATACTGTACTAGCTTGACTACCTGTGTTTATAACAAGAACATAAGAACCGAATTCCGAAACCTGAGCATATGCACAGCCATTTTCTATATCAATTTCGGTATTCAAGTAAAAGTAGTCATCATTAATCTTCTTATAAATACCTATCTCACGATAATCGGCTTCATCAAGTATGTCATCATCGAATCTGACCTTGACAATAGATGGAACACCTATTATTCTTCCCTGAGGACCGCAACAGTAGGTTTTTGATATAATTCTTTTTTCGTATACATTTATTTTTTCAGAATTTTCTGTAATCACAACCCAATTTTTACTGTTGTAATCATCTGGCGGAATACCGAGAGTAAATAGTTCATCCGGACTGCGCGCATATCCACCCTTTTGTCCGAATATTTCAGTTACGGTAAAGGTCCTGGAAATGCTTCCTTTTGTTCCCGAAGTGTCACGCCCCGTTACATAAATCGTTGCTGTTCCGGATGTATCAAAAAAGAAGTCTGTTCTATAGGTTTGATTATCGATTTTTTCAAAACCGAGATATGTATCAATCTCGGACAAAGTCACTATGCATGTATCTGGCATATCATTCATCAATCGCATTTTGGAAACTACCCATATGTCAATGTACTGCTGAGAGTATGGATTCTGTATCACGGGGATCGATGTGAAAAGCAGTTGTGCTCCAAGCGCAAGAGGAGGATTGATCAAACCATAACCAAAATAAGTGTCATATCCGGAAATTCCAAGGTCTATACAGGTCGAATAAATAGTCTGCTTTACTGCACTTTGTCCTGTGATTCCATGAGATATAATAAGAGCAGCTAATGCGGAAACATGGGGAGTTGACATGGAAGTACCTTGAAGAAACATATAAGTGAAACTGTCCACAGTCGCCTTGTGGTAAATGTCATTAATCTGGTAGTATGTTGATTGCACAATTGCAGCGGGTAGCGTATCGACACCAGGCAAAGGCTCATTGACATTTCCTCCGGGGGCAACAACATCGATTCCTTCACCCCATTGTGAATAAGGAGCAAGGTCATTGCTGTAGTCGCTTGCCCCAACCGCTATACATTCTGGAAAACCTGCAGGATAACTTAGTTCCCCCACACCGTCATTTCCCGCGGCAGCAACAACCAATGCGCCAGCATTTGTAGCATCCATTATAGCCTGATGAACCGTTTCAAATCCAGTGCTGTCTCCAGCAGGTCCTCCAAGACTCATCGAAAGAATATCTGCCCCATTCTGGTAGGCGAAATATATACCATCGGTAATTTTGTCGACTGTACCAGAGCCAGTTTCGTCGAGTATCCTTACAGGCATTATGGAAACATTAAATGCCATACCAGCAACACCTTTTGCATTGTTTGTGCTTTGCGCTATTGTGCCACATACATGTGTTCCATGACCATTTTCATCATTTGGAAGAGAATCATCATTTATGAAATCGTAACCCTGCACGAAATTTGTCATAGACAGGTCTGGCGAGCGGTGATAGTATCCATCAGAAGAAGAAACTTCTCCCTGTTCATAACTTGGTATCTGGTTTAACTGATATGCAATACCCGTATCAAGGATGCCAACAATAACACTTGAATTACCACCTCTTTCGATATTCCAGGCTAAGGGCATATTAATGTGACCATCATTAAAATTCCACTGAAATTGAAAATAAGGGTCATTTGGAGTCCAGAATATGTTGACTATTCTGTTGGGTTCGGCAAACACAATTTCAGGATAGGATTCACACTCTTTCAATATATTCCACACATCGTTTCTCTTATCAAACTGTATGGTTACAAAATTAGCAAAACGACTTCTATAAACAATCCTGGCACCTAATTTTTTCGTTATTTCTTCGATTCTCACATATTCTGTTCCTGGTTTATACTTAACAAGAACCTCACCATCCTTGAATTGTGACTTTTCTAATCCCGTCCAGGAAGCGAGTTTTGGTGTAAAACACATTAAGAACACAAACAATAGACTGAAAATTTGCATAATAGTCCTCCAACCAGGGAATTTGCTATTTTCCTTCATAGCATAAAAATATTAACAGAATAAATCCTCTATGTCAACTGAAAAGTGGTAGGTTCTTGTGAGAAAGTGACAAAAATTTCTTCTATCATACTTGACAAATAACAATAAAGATGATATATTATTCAAAATTACTGAGCTTGAATAGTCACCTTGGTTTTTAGTAGTCAATTACTCGTTATGTTTATTATGTTTATAGCGACAATATTTGTATTATCGACGATTAGTTACTCACTATCTCCAGTTTTTCTGGATGGTGAATATGGATTCTATACATCTTCATCGTCTCTCGATGAGAAAGGTAAACTCTATTTGAATCTATGGGAATCATATGGCTTGCTGGGCGATAAGAGTACTGAAGCAACCAATCATCAAAATCAGACCGAGCTTAACTTAACATATTTGCCATTTTCTCTTTTGCTTCTTGAAGCAGGTTCTCACTATACTAGCATAGACAGCGACGTCGTAAAGGGGCTCTATTTTAGGATAGGATTACCTTTCCTGAGGTGGAGTAGAATAAAAACGAGTATTTCAGCTTACGCTGCTTTTCATGACGGAGCGAAACCTTTTTTTGCTCCCAATCTTAATATTGATGTTATTCCATTTAAGCACTCGAATTTTCCACCTTTCATTTTCAATAACTCGATAACCTTTGGCAAAAAGGATAAAGGTAATGTTTTTCAATTTAGTTCGCTTCTCACACTAACTCAGAATCTCTTTTGTCCTTTTATAGAATTTTACACCGAAACCAACGACATAAATTCCCGGCAAAATTACTACAATTCACGATTCTGTTCAGGTTTTGGCATAAAACGAAATAATTTAGGAATCAGGACGGGGATTGAAATTTCCCTGGACGAATATATCAAAAAGGACTTCGATTACAGAATAACAGCTGCAATTTCATATGTCTTTGAAACAAAAAAACAACCAATGGGTCACTTGAATATTTCGGTTATCGATCGAGAAACTCAGATCGCTATACCATCAATAATTAAGGTTTTTGGAAAAGATATCGAAAAAACTTTCCAAAGTGAATCCGGCAAATACTTGATTCAAGACTTACCTCTGGGAATTTACACTTTGGTGATCGAGAGCTCGGGTTATACGAAAATCAAGGTACCCATTTTTATAAAAGCCAAAGTCCTGGAGAAAACTTACAAACTCAAAAAAAAACCATATGAAGAAAGGGGGTGAATCTCATTAGATGAGATTTGAAAAAACAAAGGAGGTTATATTGAATAGAAGTCGATCGATTTCGGTATTTTTGTTGTTTATCCTGTTGTGCTCCTGCTCGCTTTTTGCCTATCCTACATTTTATGGCACAGAGGGAATTTACAGAACCTATGCAGCAAAGTCCACTGATATGGGTTATCTAACGTTTGGTCTACATGGAGACTATGCATATGCCGACATAGACACATCGGATTATGCAAGACACTATGGACATATTAATACATTTATTGGTTATGCACCCATCAACTATTTTGAACTTGCACTTAACGCGAAAATTCAGATGAGATACTATTTTAGATCCTCAACTGAAGATCTTTACGACTTTGCTTTCAAGGGACTGCGTCCAATAATCAAACTTGGACTACCGGTATTCAGAGATACGGTTAATCAAGTTGGTTTTACACTGGGAGCAGCAGGTTTTGCAAATATACCATGGGAACCAATACAGAGTAGCGACTCAACAATGGTATCAACAGGATTTATGGGAACAGTTAGTAGAAAACCAAGTTTCGGTGCACTTTTCCTTGCAGATTTTGATTTCAATGTTATGAGTATACATTTCAATGCTGGTACGGATGGTTCTCCCGATTTCAAAAACTCCGACGATATTCCAACATACATTCAAAACTCCTTTATGCCACTTCCCCCCGAAAGAAGATTCATCTGGGGTGTAGGACTGGAAATACTTACCGGACCTTATGTAAAATTCGTATTCGAAGCAAATGGAAGGCATTGCGACAATGCAATGGATACGATGTGGATTACACCCGGCATAAGATTTGTAACACCAGTTGGCGTTACCATTGATATGGGAGGAGACTTTGCAGCCATGACAGAAATGGACTTCGTACCTGACTATGATTCGACAAATCACGCATACATAAATCAGAGGTCAAAATGGCGAGCATTTTTCGGAATAACATCCAGTTCAGCCATATTTGCAAAACCTCCGCCTCCACCCAAAGCAACTATTGCTGGGAAGGTTTCGGATGAAGATTCAGGAGAACCTCTTGCAGCTACCATATCCTTCCCGGGAAGTGACCTCGAAAGCATTACAAGCGATCCGGAAAACGGTTTATACAAAATAATTGTAACTCCTGGTTTATACAGATTTCACGTTTCAGCTGAGGACTATAGATGGGTTGAAAAACCTATTCGTGTCGTTAAGGGTCAAACCGAGGTACAGGATTTCCCGCTTAAAAAGAAACCAGAGGTGAAACCTCCGGAGGAAAAGAGGGGTATACTGACCGGAAAAGTAGTTTCTTCAAAAGAGAAAAAAGCCGTACTTGCAAATGTTACTATTGTCGAACTCAATAAAAAAATGGTAACGGATGCCTCAACAGGTGTTTATAAGATAACTTTGGAACCGGGAACCTACACGATAAAAGCAGAAGCGGACAAATATGTTACCGATGCAAAACCTGGCGTTGTTGTAAAAAATAAGGAAACCACGATACAGAACTTCGAACTTATCGAAAAGATGATAAAAGGTCAGGTTATAACGCTAAGAGGTATCTACTTTGATACAGGCAAGGCTACAATCAGACCAGAATCTTATCCTGTGCTTGACGATGCAGTGAGAGTATTAAACGCAAACGCAAAAGTCATTGTAGAGATTGCAGGACACACAGACAGTGTTGGTGGTGATTCTTATAATATGAGGCTTTCGGACGCAAGAGCAAATTCGGTGAGGACATACCTAATTTCAAGAGCAATTCCACCGGATAGATTAATTGCAAGAGGTTATGGTGAATCAATGCCAGTCGCCAGCAACGGAACAAGAGACGGAAGGCAAATGAATAGAAGAATCGAGTTCAGAGTTCTCAGCAATTAGGTAGCGATTCCCAGATGATAAAGGGGCAGGATTTAAACATCCCGCCCCTTTTCTATTATATGAAAGTCTATTCTACATAGGAACTCCCCCCATTTGAAATAATCTTTTTTTGAACTTTTAAAGCCTTTATTCATAATCCTTTTTTAGCATTTTTTTGACTAAATCAGGGATAAACTTCCAATCCAAAAGAACAAATTTAAACATTCATTTGTATCAAATATGGAAAGCTCTCCAATTTTATATCTTGACAAGATGGATTTTTTCTATTATCAATTTACTATCTAAGATGATGGAAAAAATTTGTTGCTTTGAGGAGAAAGACTATTTTTGTAGCTAATTTACTAAATTATTTTTCCGATATCAGTTTTACAACCTCCATATGTCAAGGGTCAAAAACATTCCCCAGTATTTGAGAATATTAATGCCCCTGAAGTAGGAAACTTTTATGGACTTTGACAGCATTTGTTTAGGGAAGAAGGTTTTCAACCTTATAACCAAAGAGGGAATAAGTGTATGAAGGTGTGAGTTTCTGAGAAGCAAAAATTGAAGAAAAAATTAATTTTTTCCTTGACAAAAATTAGATGGAGTTGTATAAAATAAATATCAAAACATATCAGCAAAGGAGGAAATGTTGATAAATTTTATTTCCTTTGACACAAGAAAAATATAGGAGTAGATTTTTACATTCTTTTCCAGCACTTTGCGTGTTCCCCTATGCTTTTTTGAACATGTTGGGAAATAACTATTGACAGGGAGGTATCCGTGGATTGCATTTGGAAGCAAATAGGTTTCTCCGCTCTTGCTATATTTCTGTTTTTTGGAACACCAGAAATAAGAGGAGATGTTATTACAATTTATAGTTCTCCTGAATTAGATGGTTAGATTGTTTATCATCCATGGTATGGCATAGGTGCTAGTACTGTTGATAACGAAATTATTTCAGGAGATTGGTGGAACTGGGGGGAAATGGTTGAGCAATATGGTAGGTCTTATTTCAGTTTTGACATTTCGGTTATTGATTCAGGTTCTATCATAAACAATGCGGTATTGCATATCTACCAATCCCAATCAGTAGGGGATGGTCAGGGGGGTGTTTTCCCTCAATGGACAGGTGTCCCTGGAGGTGAGACCCTTTTCTGTATCACAGACCATATAGATTATGGCACAGCACTTGATACAATGGATTGGACAGCAGGTGACCCTGGAGACCCACAAACAATAGAAACGAATGTAGGTTTGGTTTCTAATAATGCCGGGCTTGGATATAAGGTTCTTGCTGGACTTGGTTATTGCGTTCAGAAAGACTTGAATGCTGGCAGAGGGCATACTCAGTTCAGAGTGCGATTTCCCATTGATACTGATGATGATGGCTTAACTGACCGTTTAAGATTTTTCTCTGGTAATGCTGATTCTTTGAAGCCGTACCTGGAGGTAGATTTCACACCTGTTTGTGTAAAAGATTCAATCTCAAAAAGAAATATTTCCGAAAGAAATCCTGTGAGTATATATCCGAATTCTGCAAGGTCAAAAATCTCTATAAGATATTCCGTTCAGTTATCAACTTTCGTGAGTGTTTCAATTTACGATGCAAGTGGAAGATGTATAAAGACTTTATTAGATAGTTTTCAAAGAAGAGGCGTTCACACTCTAATCTGGGATGGAAGTGTAGATAATAAAAAAATCCCTTCTGGGGTTTACTTTGTAGGTATTGAAACATCTCATCAAAAATTGTCAAAGATGTTTATCCTTATAAATCCTTAATAAATGGAGGAATAATGAAAAGGTCATTTTTGTTTTTATTATTTTCCATCTTCATTTTGAATTCATCTGTTCTATTCTGTGATTTACAGCAATATGAAGAAAGAGAACCTGTACCAGGTGAGACTATTATCAGGTTTTCATACTCGATAGATTCACTTGAGATTCAGCATATAAATGGACATATAGAGATAGGAATCCCCTGGTTTGATTCCCTGAGTGCGCATTTCGGAATCTATGAACTTAAGAAACTTTTTCCTTATGACCATCCTGTTCTTTCAAGGATATGGAAGGTAAAATTTCCTAAGGTGATACTTATCAACGATGTTACATCTGCTTTTAGTCAAATAGAAGATGTTGATTATTCAGAGGGAAATGGCTGGTGTCATGGACTTGGAACACCAAATGACCCATATTTCCCAAATCAGTGGGCATACACATATCTTGACGCTGAGAACGCTTGGGACATACAGACAGGAGACCCAAATGTAATAATTGGGCATATAGATTCTGGGGTAGATACTTTGCATCCTGAACTTGTCCCAATGTTCTGGCACGACTCGCAGGGTTATATTGGTTTTGATTTTTATAGGCAAGACCGCTCTCCTGATGATGAGCACGGACATGGAACACATACTGCAGGGATAGCAGCAGCGGCAACTAACAATGGCATAGGTGTTTCTGGAACTGCAGGAGGATGGAACGGTGGAGGTATCAGGTTGATGATTCTAAAAGTTCTAGATGAAACAAATTATACTCCTAACGACCGATTTGCTCTTGCGATATATTGGGCTGCTGCACATGGAGCAAAAATTCTCACTATGAGTATAGGAGGATACTGTGGAGGGATACCCCCATTAGTAATAAAGGATGCAATTGATTTTGCATACTATGATGAGGGTTGTGTTGTTGTGGTGGCTGCAGGAAATGATAATACTAATCTGCCAATGTATCCTGCTTACTTTGATGAATGTATTGCAGTTGGTTCAACCAATTTTTCTGATAAACGTTCTTTTTTTTCTCAATTTGGAGATTGGGTTGATGTATCTGCACCTGGTGGGACAGATAATCCTATTGATGAAGATGATATTCTGTCCACAACTCCAACCTATGAAAATTTTTATGCACATACCCATCATCCTTACCTTGATACCTGGTATGATTATTGGGGAGGAACCTCTATGGCTTGTCCTTATGTTTCCGGTTTAGCGGGTTTAATACTTTCTCAATATCCTGGATTAACAAACAAAGAAGTGCGTGAAAGGCTTCTTGGAACCGTTGATATCATTCATTATTTTTACGACCAGGCATTTGATTCACTTGGAACAGGAAGAATAAATGCATACAAGGCTCTAACAATGCCAGAAGGACCTAATATTGTTTTTTATGGAGATACAATAATGAACTCCACAGGAGGTGGAAATAAGCGGCAGGCTTATGTTGGGTTAAATAATATGGTCGTCTGTCTTGGCAACTTATGGAAATCTGCAACTGGCGTTAATGCAACTTTATTAAGTGCTGATCCTTATGTTACCATATTAAGTGGACAACACTTTTATGGAATAATGAAAATTTATGAACATAAATTTAATGATATCCATCCTTTTGTATTCAGGGTTTTGCCTGATTGTCCACAGGGACATATAATTCATTTTCAGTTATATGTGACAGCCGACGGAGGGTATGCGAAAACAATAGATTTTGATGTAACTGTTGGGATTCCTTTTCAGTCCGGTTTTCCTGCAGACTTGGGACTCAGTTCAAACAGTTCTCCTGCTTTTGCTGATTTAGATAATAATGGTTTTGATGAGATTGTGGCGACCGCAGCTGTTTCCGAGGATAATTCAAAAATCTATGCAATAAAGTATGACGGAACTATTATCTGGGAATATTCTTTAGACGGTGGTGTTGTTTCTATTCCTGCAATTGGTGATATTGACAACGATGGGTCATTGGACTGCGTCGTTTTTACTGCCGATAAAACAAATCGTGGTTTTCATATCTATGGCTTTAATTTTGATGGCACTCCAAAATTTGACAAATTCATAGACACTTATCATTGGTATACATCTGATATTTCCTGTCCTACCCTAACCAATTTAGACCAGGATGAAGACCTTGAGATAATTGTAGGAACGAACTCAATTTTACCAGCGGATAAAAAAATTATTGCCTTTAATTATGACGGGACTAACTTAGTAAATCTGTGGGAAAGAACTGTGGACGGGGCAATAATCTGTTCACCGGCTGTTGGGGATTTAAATGGTGATCGTATAGACGACATAGTATTTGGCACAACAAGCCCTGGTGGATACAAGTTTTACGGATTAGATGGAACAAATGGTCAAATTTTATCTGATAACTGGGAAAAGGATATGGTGAGTAAAACGATAGGTTCTCCTGCGATTGGAGATATTGATAATGATGGTCAATATGAGATTATTGCTGTTACAAGTCAAGAAGACGGGGGAAGTGGTAAAGCTATTGTATGGAATTCGGATGGAACTGAACTATGGGATTTTTATAATGTGAATTCGCGTTTTTATTCTTCTCCTGCTCTAGCAGATTTTATTTTGGATTCTTATCTTGGAAGTGTAATAATTGATGGTTATTTTAGAAATAGAATTGTTTACAGACTTGATGAAACCGGGAATGTGCTTAGTGAATACCCCATGCCTGGTATGAGAACTTATCACAATGCACATTCAGACATTCGCTCTTCTCCCGTTATAGGTGATTTGAATGCAGATGCCACTTCAGATTTACTAATACCACATCCTACCATTTTCTATGAATACAGGCTGGGAGGACCCCAGGTAAAAAGTCAAGAATATCTTCCCCTTGGAAACATATTCGCAGTTTCTTCATCAGGGGATTTGCTTCCCGCATATCCTCTTGAAACAAAGAGAGCAATAATTGGATGTCCAGCACTTTTGGATTTTGATAATGATAAGGATATTGAGATAGTGGTTTGCTCAGAAGATGGGAAATTGTATGTCTGGGATTGCGACACGCCTTTTGACCCTTCAAATGTTGAATGGCAAATGTTCCAGCATGATATCTGGCACACTGGAAGATATGACCTTATTATCGGCAATCAAACTTCTTCCTCCTCCTATGCCACTGCTTTTAACGAAGGTAAGAAGTTGGGGGAAAGTTCTGATGGCAACGATAAATTCTGGATTGCTTACGAGAGCGGTGGAAAAATTTATTCCAACTTTAGTAAAGATAAAGGGAAAACCTGGACTAAAAAAAGAATTAGTTCTACTCAAGTAAAGGATTGTGGTTTTTCTGCAATGGCATTTGATAATTCAGACAATCCTTGTGTCGTATGAATAAAGAAACCATACGCTGGATATACAGGTGGGGATGAGCTTTACTTTTCCAGATGGACTGGGACAGAGTGGACGGAGCCAATTGTAATCTTTAAGGATATTACAATCCAGAGCACCCTTTATCCTCCAGCTTTTGTTATTGATGAGAATAATCAAGGACACATTGCTCTTGAATCCCTAAGAATCTTTGCCGCAGACCCACTAAGTAAATTGCTTTATCTCTATTTTGACACCCAAAATCCTGGTGCTGGAGTGACATCTGCAATTGTGGATCAAACTACAACGGGAAAATGCGAATTTCCTTCTATTGATATTGATAATTTCGGGATACCTCTTCTTGCTTATGCAAAAGAGGAGGAAATTTATTACACAAAAAGTACACCATTCGGCTGGACAACTCCTGAAAATCTCTCGCAGAGTACTGGTATTGAATCAAACCAACCATTTATAGAGTTTTATAGAGGAAGAATAGTTGTTTTGTGGGAGGAAGACGACCCTGAAGATATCTATATGAGATATTCGTGGTCGAGTTTACCTCAGGAATGGTCAGACAAAGAGAATATAAGTTCTTCTACTGGGAGGTCAACCTACCCAGTCATTGAGCAGAATGGTAATATTGTCTGGTCAGAGAATGACAATGGGAACTGGGAAATATTTTACAGGTGGGGATTTCCAGGCGGTGGTTGGTCGCAGATTCGTAACTTGAGCAACACAGTCAGCTCATCAAAATATCCTCATATGGGATATAGCAGATTTCCTGAAGTTTCTTATCTGTATGCTTGCTGGACAGAAGGAGATGAGCCTTACGAGGTTCGTTTTGATGAGTTTGAGGCGGAACCATCTCCTCTTTATGTCTCTGGTCACATAACCGAGAATTCGGTGTGGGAACAGAATGTTTTTGTTACAGGAGATATTGTTATTGATTCAGGAGTGACATTGACGATTGAACCCGGCAACCGAGTTTAGCTTGTCCCCTTGTATGATGACCAGAAGCACGGGATTGATGATAACAGGTGTGAGATTATTGTTGAGGATGGAGGAAAACTTATAGCAGAGGGGACTGAAAGGGATTCGGTTTATTTCACTTCTGCTGGATTAGAACCAAATAGGAATGATTGGTATGGGCTCAGATTTACCCCATTAGATAGCAAGCATCTAACGGGAGAGGAACATCTAACGGGGCGGACATCTTCTGATGAAAGTTCATTGAGTTATGTAAATCTTGCGTATGCAAAGACGGGCATTAGCTATGGGCAAGGCTCTGTGGCAATGCTTAAGAATAGCTCCATTTCAAATAACTATATGGGCTTAAGTGCAACGCAATCATCACCCACGATAAAGAAATGCAGTATTACTGATAATTCCAGTGGGATATATTGCAGCAACTGCACCAATGTCACAATAGACAGCTGTCAGATAACCAACGACAGGTCTATCGGATTAGATTTACAATCAATCCAGCCCACACCCCTGGGTGGACCGGACAGTATACCTGTTTCTGGAACAGGGATTACTTTCAGCAACTGCGATGGAGTAACAGTAACAAATAACACACTAATCAATGACTATATTGGTATTTATGCATCGGGTTATCTGAATGGAGTGTTCCAGAACAACTATGTCGAGGATAACGAATGGCATGGTTTTGACATAGCGGTAACACAGAGCTCAAATATGCAGTTCATCAACAATACATTCGTAAACAATGCCAAATATCCTGCAAATCACAATATGGCAAAAAGGTATTACAGAGAGTTTGCAGGATTATCACTTGCATTTGCAGGAATTCATACAGGAGAGACTGATATAATTGTTAAAGGAAACACCTTCGAAGGTAATACCTGCGGGACAAGGTTCAGCAAATACTATACAAATCCTTCAACAGGGACATACAGAGTAAGGTATGAAGGAAATACATCAAGGAACAACTTCTATGGCTTTGCCCTATCAGCACCATCTGGAGCATCGGGATACAAGGGCACATTTGTAAGCAATACAGCAGAATTAAATGACAGTGCAGGCGTATTTGTCTGGTTTGGCATAGATTCAGGAGCAGTAAATCTTGGAGACTTAACAAATGCAGATGAAACGGATGATGGAGGTAATCACATATTAAACAACGGAGTCCGGGAAGTAATGAACATCTGTCCATACAAGACATATGCACAGGGTAGCTTCTGGGGCACAACGGATGCTCTGCAGATAGACAGCAAAATCTACGATGATGAAAAAGAACCTGCAAATGGAGAAGTAGATTTCACGGGATACTATGTTGCAGGGAGAATTCAGGATGGAGATGTCTGGGAAGGAGTGGTCAGTGTCTGTGGGGATATACTCGTTCCGGAGAATGCAACACTGAACATTGTAGAAGGAACGACGGTCAGGTTTGCGGCGGGTTATGATATAAATAACATTGGAGTGGACAGCACGCTTTCAGAGTTAATTGTAGAGGGGAATGTTGAAATCAAACCCCGTTCAATTAGTTCAATTGGTTTAATTATTTCAAAGAGTTCAGGAGATATTGAGTTGAGGAGTTTTGGGGTTAGAGAGTTTGAGAGTTCAATAGGCAGAAAAGATGCACCATCTATGTATATACCAATAATCTTCACTTCGGATGCAGGAGAGCCATCACCTTCGGACTGGTATGGGATAGAGCTCGGAGGGTTAGATGTTGCGAGTTTAAGAGTTACAGAGTTTGAGAGTTCTGGAGTTAAAAGAGTCATAGAGTCAAAGGCTCATAATGTCAGTGAGTCAAGAGGTGCAGACCAAGCTCTGCTACTCCAGAAAACATCAGCAACAACAGGAGTTGTTGCACTCCAAAAAAACATCGGAGGGAATTTCCTGGAGAGCGAATATGAGATTGCTTCCAAAGTCAATAACAATAGCATACTCGCAATGACAGACCATCGCAGGCTGAAGCCTGCGGCTACCAGTGAAAATAAGGACATACTCGCAAGGACAAGAAAGGAAAGAGACATTCGCTATTTCGAGATTGAGTATGCGAAAAAAGGGTTGGTGTTATGCGAAGGAGAAAATCTTGCAATGAAGGAATGCACATTCAGAGATAATGAAACAGGACTAAAATTGAGGAGCAATTCTCTTGTTACTGTTAAGGATTGTATTTTCAGAGATAATATCGATTCTGGAATACTGATTGGAGAAGGTGTATCAGGCACAATAAAAGACGACAGTTTGTGTGATAATGGAATAGGGCTCAATCTTAAAGGAACGCAGGCTAAAGCCTGCGGCTACCCCACAGGAGATTATTTGGTAGCCGCACCTTTTAAGGTGCGAAATAGCTCTCTTGATTTAAAAGAACTGTATGTATCGAGGAATAATACGGGCATATTATGCGCTGGTGAATCCACTCCGCAGATAAAGGAGAACCAAATAATCAACAACATAGATTATGGTATCTATATTACAGATGATGCAGAACCGAATTTAGGTGGTAGTGGTCACAACTATATCTATGGAAGCGGAACCTATGATTTATGCAACAACACAAGCAACCGAATAATGGCTAAAAAGAACTACTGGGGAACAATGGACATAGACTCTGTAGAATCACACATCTATGATTATTACGATGACAACTCTCTTGGAGTAGTAGAGATAGAACCACTCTGGAATGGCAACAAAACAATTGGTGGCACGATGTCATCAGGAAAAGAGAACAGGTTTATGTATTCATTAAAACCTGTTTCGCCTAATCCGTTTGTCAATAGTACGACAATTGCTTACTCCATTGCAAATTCAGGAAAAGTTTCATTAAAAGTTTTTGACATAACCGGAAGATGTATCAAGACTCTTGTAGATGAGAAAAAGGAAGCTGGTTTCTACACTATTAAATGGAATGGATGTAACAGCAGTAATAAAAAGTTCGCAGTGGGTGTCTATTTCACGAGGTTAACATCGGGTAATTTCACATCTGTAAAGAAGGTTATACTTGTGAGATAAGAAGTTCACAAGAGCACAAGACACAAGATAATTTGAAGATGAGATTGCCCAGCCAAAAACATACGTAACTATAATATTAAAAATCAAAATCCCTATAAAGCCTTTATTCATAATTGTTTTAGCAGTTTTTTAGGACTAAATTAGAAGGGGAATTTCCACCACATTAAGCACTCTTCAGGAAATTAAGGTCAGGATATGTGAAGGACACAAGAATTATTTCATCACCATCCGAAAATGTTTCAAACTGTGTATTCTTTGGATTCAGCATAATATTACCTTTGTTTTTAACACCGATGAGTATAGACGGGTTTGCATCGTCTCTTCGCTTCAGCAAATCTTTAGCTAACTCTTCGAAATGTTTTCCAATATAGTTAGGCGGGACAGGTAACTGATAAATCTCATTTGTTTCCTCAGAAACTGTAATAAGATTGCTGTAGACTTTACTCAAACCCGGTGTTAGTGCAGATTGTGAAATTATCCTGAGTGCAAATTCACCTGCCGAAACAATCTCATCACATCCCGCTTTTTCGAGATGTTCGTGATTTCTGGGGTCAGCTCCTTCTGTTACAATATGTATCTTTTTACATTTTTTATCTTCACACAGTTGCTTGATAGTCATTGCGATCAATATGGACTGAGCATCTGCATATTCACCTGCAGCCGATTTAGACAGGATAATACAGGAAAATGCAACCAATATACGAGCCCTATTCAGGATTACTTCGTTTGTTGGGTCGCCTTTCACTAAGTATACTTTACTGAATTCTTCGATCTCATCCAGTTCAGGTAAGCTTTTCTCTGTAACCTCATCCGAAATAATAACGATCGCTCTTTTAACCTTTAATGCCTTTGCTCTGAGTTCCTTGATAATCGACATACCTTTTTCATTCCAGTTACAGATAATTATATGATTACTCAAGTTTTTGGGTGGCATATATTTTCGACCTCCTATCTTTCTTTCAACGAATATTGACGCAACCGTACCGGTGAAAATTCCAACTACACCTAAACTCATAATAAGAATTAGCGTTACAATTATCTTGCCATGAGTCGTATGCGGCTGCCCACTATCAAGTCCGCTAAAAAGATAAACGGCAATGTTCCAGAAACACTTACCAACATTTCCAAAATCTTCGGAATTCCCCGTATGCTCAAATACCCAAAGAGTGAAAGAACCAAAGAACCAGATAACAAGAATAATCAATAGAAGTCTTAGAAACTCATGTCGCCATACGAATTTCTTGATTCCTATTACTAATCTATCCGATGTCACTTGGCAATACCTCTCTTGCTCTTTTCAATAAAGTTTAACAGAGTTTTTATTTCTGCAGTTTGTGTCAGTGTTTCTTTGATTCTTTCTACAGCCTGAGTGGTATTGAAATTCTTGTCAAGTATAATATCGAAAGCCTGCTTCAGCAGATTGATCGTTTCCTTTTTGAATTTGTTTCTTCTCAGTCCAATGATGTTCAAACCAAATATTTTCAGAGGTTCACCGCCAGCAAGAGAATATGGAATAATATCCTTGTCAATTCTGTATCCTCCACCAACAATCGAATAACTTCCCACTTTACAAAACTGGTGAGCAGGGATTAGAGCGCTCAAAAAGGCAAAATCATTGACTTCCACAAAACCACCTAATTGTGTCGTATTTGCAATAATTACATTGTTTCCAATTACACAATCGTGCCCAACATGCACATATGCCATCAAAAAGCAGTTGTTTCCTACTGTTGTATTATTTCCTTGAATTGACGCTTTATGAATAGATACAAATTCCCGTATTGTATTATTGTTTCCAATTCTTACTCCTGATTCCCAACCATCGTATTTCAAATCTTGTGGTAAAGCACCTATTATCGCAGAATGACAGATTATATTATTATCCCCAATAACACTCCCACCTTTTATTAAAACATTATCTTCAATCTTTGTCCCTTTTCCAACCACAACATCCTCTTCAATAATGGAAAACGGACCCACTCTTACCTCTTCACCCAATATCGCCTTCTTGCTGACTATCGCAAATTTATTTATATTTACCATTACGAAAATTTCCTTTGTCTACAATCACTGCAGTAAATTCACCCTCCGCCACTAACGACTCATCCACAAATGTCTTTGCCTGCATGATACAAATTTTCTTCCGGAATTTTTTCATCTCTACTTCACAACGTAACTGGTCTCCAGGTCGCACTGGTTTTCTGAATTTTACCTTATCTATCATCATAAAATATAGTAATTTAGTGCTTGTATCTTCAAACCGATTCAAAAGTAAAAATCCTCCGACCTGAGCCATAGACTCTATAATTAGAACTCCAGGCATCACAGGTTCACCTGGAAAATGACCATTGAAAAACGGCTCATTAAACGTAACATTTTTTATTCCAATAACCCTGTTCTTTTCTAATTTTACTATTCTATCAACAAGTAAAAATGGATATCTATGTGGTAAAATTTTCAGTATATCTGTAATATCATAACTTTTTTTTGTCATAACACCTCCGGGATTTTATTTTCATTGTTTACTCTTTACTCACTAATTTATTTTCATGTTTTCGAAGTTTGCCTTGCTAATTTTCTTAGAAATTCTACATGGGTTGTATGACCCCCACGCATTATTACGAAGTGCCCCTTTAATCTTCTGCATAAAAGCGATAAATCCCCAAGAAAATCAAGTATTTTGTGTCTGACAAACTCATCATCGAAACGTAATTCAGTCTTGTTTAGCAAACCCGCTTTTGAATATACCAGCGCATTCTCGAAACTCCCTCCGCTTATCAAACCTCTTTTTCTCAATGGTTTCACCCATTCTAAGAATGCGAAAGTTCTTGCTGGTGCAATTTCATTTACGAAACTTTCGTCTGTTACATTTAGTGTTTTCATTTGAGTCAGCTCGGGATAATTATCGTAATTAATGAGATAACTAATCTTAAGAGATAAGGATGGAAATACAGATATAAAACAGTTGCCTTTTTTATAGGTTATAGGTGATTTAATCTGTAGGCTATCACTCCCATTTTTTGTCAGTTTTTCTACCATCAATTCCTTTTTTAACTTTTCCACAATGGGCTTTGCGCTTCCGTCCAATATAGGAATCTCTTCTCCATCTTCCAGTACTACTGTCAGCCCTCGTACTCTTAATGCGAAAAAAGTAGCTAAAATGTGTTCAACGGTTCTAAAGCGAAACAAACCATTCCCAAGGGTCGTTCCATGGGTAGTATCCGTAACATTATCAATACAGGCCTCAATCCTTGAATCCTCTATTCCTTTTTTCATAAATTCAATATTTCCCCCGGATGGAATCACCGTTATTCTAGTTTTCTTACCAGAATGAACTCCAATACCTTCGAAGGAAAAGGGATTTCGAATCGTTCTATATTTTTTTTGACTGCTGGTTATCTTGTTTTTCAATTTCATCAAAGATTCGTTCCAGCTTCTTAACTCTTTTAAGCAACTCAGGAAGCCTTAACGATGCAGCATAAATTCTTCTTGCAAGACCGTGGTCACGTGCTGGATAACCTGAAAATATCGAGTTAGGAGGTATATTTTTCGTCACACCACTCTGAGCCGCGACTACAGCACCATCACCAATCTTAAGATGATCAGCCACTCCAACCTGACCTGCGAGAATAACATTCTTACCTATCTTGCAGCTCCCAGCTATTCCAACCTGTGCAATAATCAAGCCATTTTCATCAATGGTAACATTATGACCAATTTGAACAAGGTTGTCTATTTTCGTTCCTCTCTTTATTAGAGTTTCACCAAACGATGCTCTATCTATTGTAACATTGGAACCTATTTCACAATCATCTTCAATTATAACCTTACCAATCTGCGGAATCTTGTGATGCTTTTTACCTTCTGTAACATAAGCATATCCATCGCTACCGATTACGGCACCCGGATGAATTATTACCCTCTTCCCTATTGTGGTATCCATAAGAATCGTAACTCTTGTTTTTACAATCGTTTTATCTCCAATGCTTGTATTATTGTCAATGTAAGAAAAAGCTCCAACTTGAACATTCTTCCCTATTCTTACCCCTGAACCAATAATGACATAAGGTCCAATATATGCTGTCCTATCTATCTTTGAATTCTCACCGACAAGTGCAGACTGAGAAACACCGGGCTCAAGCTTCACCGTTTCCTGGAAAAGCTTTGTTATTTTAATAAAACATAGAGCGGGATTTTCAGCGTATATAAGTGTTTTCCCTTTTATACAGAGGCTTTCCTTTGTAACGATACAGGAAGCCCTCGACTTTTTCGCCAGTTCAAGAAACTTGGCATCTGCAAGAAAAATAATATCACCGGGTTTCCCATTTTCAAGTCCGGAAATTCCCTTTATCTCTAAGTTCTTATCACCTGAAACTCTACCTTTTATGGCAAGAGCAATTTCACGAACCTTCATTTTTCTCTTATTTCTCTTCCCAGAAATGTCAATAGATCCTGTGCCAATTTTTCTAACTTGTCTTTTTCTTCAATGGAAAAGTCCTTTTTTTTAATATCCTGTCCCTTGTTAAAGTCCATCCATTTCATATTGAGCTTTATCTTACCTGACGAGACCTGAACCTCTCCAAATACGATTATCCTTGCTTGCAGTCTTAGAGCAATGCGTCTGATTTGGCTATCGTCAAGGTCTTCTTCATTCATAAAACCGAGAAGTGTCATAGTTTCACTAACAGTTCTTGCTTCAACGGGTTCAAATGCTTCGAATTTATCCAGTCCGGATTTCGCCAAATTCGACATTTGTCTTCCAATCGATCTTGATTCGGCTTCAGTTCCCACATCCTTAAATCTGAAAACATAGAATTTTGTCTCCTCTGTTTCCGCAGCAGTGACCGAAAATTCTTTGTTTATTTCGAACAAAACTCTATCGGTTAGGTCAAGTCCGGTTTTTGCAAATATTATATTTCCTTTACTAATATCAAATATCATCGTAAAACCTTCATCTTCACCTATCTTTTGCAGTACATTGCCTATTTCTTCAATCACGGGTCTAATCAGTTCTTCATATTTTTTCTCTGTCTTTCCCCCCATTCCCCATATATCCTTAATGAAATTCTCATACGTTTCCTGTTTTTCTTCTATTTCTTTTTCTTTCTTTTTCCTTGTTTCACTGGATAAAATAAGATACTGTTCTTCTAATTCGCTTTTCAACTTGGTTATTTCTTGTTTTTTATCCTGAGCTTCCTTCTCCCATTCGAGTTCCAACTTATTGTATTGTTGTCTTAAAAGACTGATACCTTTGTAGTTATCGATTATCTTGTCCGAATCTACAAAACCTATCTTTTCCGCAGAGAAAGCAATGGCTGTAAGAAAAAGCAGAATTAAAATCGCTTCAAGACTAACCTTTTTCATAGTTACCACCTCTCACGAAAATTAAAGCCAAAATTAACTTTATAGAAAAATTCCTGAAGTTGACTCGTTTCTCTCATACCACCACAAAATGATATATCAAGGGAACCCCCTCTCCTCAAGATTGGAATAGAGGTTCCCGCCGTTATACCGTTCTCCTGAACTCTTTCGCCGTTTGAATCTCTGAAGTACCATGGATTAGAAAAATATCCAAGTCTTATTGGAAGTAATCTTTGTTCATACTCCTCTTCCCTTTTATATTCCAATCCGAAACTGTACGAAAAAACGTTCAAATATTCATCGTTGATTATATTATTATACTTAAAGTTGTCCCAATTGCTATATCGAAGTGTAACAAGAAGATTCAAATTTTTGCTAAATGATAGATTTATCGCTCCTGTAACATTAGAAGGAAATACAAGTTCGTCGTTACTGACAGTTGTATCCTTTCTGTAGTACGACAAACTCCGTGTAACCTTATCACAAGTTATTGGAAAATCGTAACCCAATCCAAGGTTAAACCAGGACTTCGTGCAGACAATTCCTAAAGAGTAACTGTATCCGAAGTAGTTAGTTCTCAAAGAATCTTGAGTGTCCCTGAATAATGTGTCAGAAAAGTTTGTTATCCAAACTTCATTACTTCCGCCAAATAGAATATTTACACCCGCACCTATACCAAAGTTATTGCCAAACTTTTTTGAAATTTCGGCTGTCCCGGTCCTGAGCTCCCCGTTTTTTAAAAATTTTCCATCGAATACAGCCCCATTTATGGAATCAGTAGCGGTAACAAAATTTGCATTATAATCCATTCTTTTTCTAAGTTCTACACCAATTACCAGATTTGCAGGTAGGGTAGAACCGAACTTAAAAAATGGAAACCCATAGTAATATGCTATGTTCTTGCCTGATTCATCCTTCATATCGAGTCTTGTTCCGGTATATGTAACATCGATATTGGTATTCTTAAGGAACGCAATCGAACCACGAAGGTTTGAAGAAAATGTGCAAGGTATATCTGCATATCCAAGTGCCGACATATGTGAGTTGCCTGTAAGCAGTGGTCCTCCCTGCTCGCTGAAACTGAATATGGACTGACCATTCAATCTGCAATAAAACAGAAGTACCATTAGAACTAACGGAAAAATCCTCTGTTTCACCATATTTGAAAGATTTCTTTCTCCAAAAAAGGATTTTCTACACATTATTCGCTCGTCCCCGGCGGTGGTGTATAGTAAACAGTTAGAGTTGGTTTTTCTACAGCATCAAGGATGAGTCGTGAGCAGAACGAGGTTTCGTTCCTTGCCCTCATAAGAATTCCGTAATTATCTCCACCATTGACCCAGTACTGCATAAGTGATGTAATATTAATTTTCAAAGTTGTATCTTCTTTCGAAGCTACAAAATTGGCAACCGATGATGTGTAGTATTCTGTTTCACTTTTATCCCATTCCCCTGTAACTCTATGTAAATATACCGTCATTGTATCGAAAAACGAGTTGGATGGTATAACGTCGAAAGTCAGAAATGCTCTATTTATTGTTACATTGCTCGGGATGGTATCCAAATTAAAGGATAAAAGTGCCCTTAGTGAGTAACCTTCTCCCATTATAATTTCATCATGCGATTGATTGTAGGTTGAATTTGCTATGAAAGCGTCTTTTTCTGCAACATAGTCTTTCGATGAATCACCATAGAAAACCTTCAGTTTTGGTTGCCTATAAGTGCTTTCAATTGAATGTATCGACAGAAGTGTATCTCCGAGCGAATAAACGAATATTATACCCTTATTGATTTCACTCGAACTATCCAGCAGAGCAAAATCATTATAGTTCAGATCGAAAGTTTCACATGTATCGTTCAAAACGACACCGGCAATCACAGTGTCTGTGAAATCACCGCCCGCGTTGCCCCACTGGCTGTCAGTACTTGCTTTGTTCCATTCGACTGTTTCGTCATCCCAATTTCGGTTTAGCGGATATACATTGAATTTCACACTCTTCGGCGCAACTCCATTGTACACATAAACTGTAACCTTTGCTGAATCTAAATCTGCAAGAACCAATGAATCGGATACTGAAAATCTTAGAAGTGTTCGTGCTTCAAAAGAGTATGCATTTCCTATCCACAATCTATGTGATGCACCTGTGTGCGATTCAAAAACGAAATTGCATATTGAGTCCGGATGCAATCCATCTACATAAGACGGTTTCGGTATAATCTTGGGAATTTGATCGAGTCCGACCGGGTCGTTCATTTTATCCCTGCATCCAATAACAGAGAATAGAAACATTACAAAAAACAGAAGTTTCTTCATTTTACTAAAAACTTGTTCCTAACTGAAAGTGTGGATTCCAACCACCATAATTTAACTTATCAAATCCGTAGCCTATGTCAAATCCTAAAACACCCATCATGGGTACCTCAATCCTGATTCCAGTTCCAACACCTTTCTTGAGTTCAGAAAGATTTGTACTCCTAAAACTGTCCCAGGTATTACCGGCATCGAAAAATACAAGCCAGTTTATTCCTTTGGTAATAAGGTATTTGTATTCGGCGGTAAAAACAAAGGCTGATCTACCTCCTATGTTGGTTCCGCCCTGTCTGGTTCCAATTGACCGGTCCGGATATCCGCGAACTCCCCAGTCTCCAACACCCCCAAGATAGAATCGTTCATATATAGGAACGGTCGATGGATTTGTATATCCATCTATGATGCCGAACTTCGAACGTATCATTAGAACAAAATTGAAGAAACTTTTTTCATACCACCTTGTTTCATAAGTGTATTTTTGATAATCAACACTTCCACCCAGTAACCCACCTGAGAACTCCGCAGTAAAACTGTTCTTTGAACCTGTTGTAGCGTTAAAAATGTAATCTCTGCTGTCTCTCACGAGATTAAAAGAAACACTACTCCTCCATTCTGTGCCGCGCTGGTCAAGAACATAATTGCTAACCTTATTTGTATCTTCATCATCTACGGATACCGTAACTTGCTCAAGAGTATATGAAGTATAAAACTTGCTATACCTGAGTCGAGGAACAGGCCTTCCCAATCTAATAGTTGCACCTTTCTTTCTATCATCGAAGTAATCCCAGCTCCTTGTTACAAAGAAAATGTCAAAACCAACAGTTGTTGGCGTATCAAAAAACCAGGGCTCTGTATATCCAAAACTGTAGTTTGCCAATTTTCCACCTTTTTCAAGGCTAAAATATGCAGTCGTTCCTCTGCCGAAAAGATTGGGAATATTCAGAGAAACATTACCTGTTACCCCCCAAGCAGCACTATACCCCATTCCAGCCGTAAATTGCCCTGCCTGCTTTTCAACAATTTTCAGAATTAGGTCTATATCTCCTTCTTCGTTAACTCTCTTGCTGTCTAACTTAATATCTTCAAAAAACCCAAGATTATATACTTCTCTCTGTGAGTCGATTAACTTCGATCTCTGGAAAAGTTCCCCTGGAAATATCCTTAGTTCCCTTCTTACGACTTTCTCCCATGTTTTGGAATTACCGGCAATAATTATTTTCCTGAGATGTGCTGGATTTCCCTCCTGAATATTATAGGTTATCTTTATTGTATCGCCAACTGCTTCCTCATCAGGTATTATGTAAGCATATATGTATCCTAATTCGGTATAAAGAGAATAGAATTCGACCATGGTATCGTCAAGTTTATCCTTGTTATATAGGTTTCCATTTCCATATTTAACAACAGATGCAAGTTTCTCCGTTGTAATTATTTCGTTGCCGCTAAACTGTGGAGTAGATAGATAATATTTAACACCCTCATCCACATCTATTCTGATAATCATCCATTCGTTGTTGTCATCGTACGATATATTATGGTCTTTTATCTCACATTTAGGATAACCTTTCTTTTTGTAATAATCTGTTATTCGCTCAAGATCATTGTAAAATTCTTCCTCATCGAAATTCCCCGACCGCCACCACCTTTTGCTCTTGTTTTTCATTAAACCACCGAGTTTCTTATCCGGGAAAATCGTATTTCCCTCAAAGTAAATATTTCTTATTCTTACCCGCCTTCCCTCATCTATACTAAATGAAAGGGTAGCCTTCTCTTCATCGGTTGTGATTTCACTACTCACCTTTGCCAGAAGAAAACCCTTCTCTTTGTACTTATCATTTATCCTCTTTGTCCAGGTGAAGACCTTCTGTTGCGAAACGATTTCACCTTCCTGAATTGACATAGCTTGCTTCAAATCTTTCTCTTTAATATGGTCGTTGCCAATAAAAATAACTTCTTTTAAGAAAGCATTTTCCTTAACTTCGATAATTAAAAGTTGTCCGTGCACTGTTTCTTCAATAAATATTGTAACGTTGGAAAAAAGCCCTAATTTGTATATTTTCCTGATTGCATCGTCAAGCTTTCTTTGTTTTATCTCATCTCCGATTTGAAGCATCGAGGAACCGACAATCAGCTCCTCGTCGGTCGTTTTATTCCCTCTTACCTCAATTCGTGAAATTGTTTCTGCTAAAAGCCCTGTTGCATAGATACACATACCAAGAATAAAAAAAGCTATTCTGATTTTCAATTAATCACTCCATTTCTTTAATCCAATCATTCAATGACTAACCTTATAACATATGGAAAAAACGAAGTCAAGAAAAATCATATTAGTTTATTAACGAATTAAAACGTCATAGGTTCCAAATATACCTTTGATTTCTTATAACATTAAAGCACCGCTATCGAGAATAATCTTTCATAATCTCAGATGAAGCAATTTGAGTTTTCTTTTTTAAACCTTTCTTTAATTTTTCACTCTAAATAAGTGTATGGAAAATAACAAAAAGGAGGTGAAAGAAATGAAAAAGACTTTAATACCTTTAGTGGTATCTTTAATTATGGTTGTCTTTGTCTCTTCATCATTTGCTCAAGCTGGACATCTATGGAAAAACAAACAACTTGTTAAGGAACTGGGATTGAGTGAGAAACAGGTTGACAAACTCAAGTCCGTTTCTCTGGATACAGACAGAAAGATGATAAAATTGCGTGCTGACACAGAAATGAAAGAGCTTGACCTGAGAGAGTTGCTCGACAGTGATAGTCCTAACGAAGCGAAGGCTGTGGGACTAATCAAAGAGATAATGAGAATAAAGACAGACCAGAAAATTATGAAGGTAAAACAAATGATTTTGGTCAAGAAGACGCTTACGAAGGAGCAGATGGAGAAACTCGAGCAAAAGAAGCGTGAGAATCGGATGAAAAGAAAGCAAAAAAATCCTGGTAAGATGGGACCTAATGGGGATTTTAAAGCTGGCAAAGGTCAACGCCCCAATCAACCGATGAAACCATAATCAAAGAAGTACTGTCGAAATAGCATTAAGGGACAGTGGAGAAATTTTCTCCACTGTCCCTTTAGCATTAGGTCATTATCCCATTATCTCGTTTAATACTCGATTACTGCCCACCTATTTAACTTGAAGAAAAACCTTGACTGCTACAGTATTTAATAATATATTATATATGTGAATATGAAGATTGCATTTGCGACTCTGGGTTGTAAACTTAATCAATACGATACCGAACTTCTAAGAGAAATGTCTGAAGACGCATCTTATGAGCAAGTTAAGTTCAATGACATTGCCGACATATATGTGATAAATGCCTGTTCGGTTACAATGAACGCACTTCAGCAAACAAGAAATATAGCAAGGAGAGCAAGAAAAGTCTCTTCTGAAGCGAGAATTATCTTAACCGGTTGTTTCCCTGTATCCACAAAGAACGTACTTGGGGAAGCAGACACATTTGTTCCGAACTCGGAAAAGCAATCATTTTTCGAGGAACTGTTCCACTCCAAAAGAACTAATATCAGAGAATTTAGCAATCACACAAGGGCATTCGTAAAAATCCAATCAGGATGCAATAGGTTTTGCTCATACTGTATCGTTCCATACCTTAGAGGACAGGAATACTCGAGAAATGAGGATGAAATACTTTCTGAGATAAAGACTCTTGTAAGAAACGGGTTTAAGGAGATAACGCTAACTGGTGTCCATATCGGGAGATACGACTACAATGGAACCAAACTTGCAGATTTACTGGGCAATATAGACAGGATACCAGGACTTCAAAGAATCAGGCTTGGTTCCCTGAATCCCGGGGAAATCAGTGACAGCTTGCTGGAGCGCATATCCACATCAAACAAGGTTTGCCATCATCTTCATATTTCGCTTCAAAGCGGCGACAATAATACATTGAAAAGCATGGGAAGAAATTACAGCCCTGATAAATTTGCAGAAAAACTACTGGGAATCAAGAAAATAATGCCTGATTGTGGTATTGGTGCAGATATCATAACAGGTTTTCCCTCCGAGGGACCGACCGAATTTCAGAATACATATAATTACCTTAATAATTTGCCATTCACATATTTCCATGTTTTTAGATATTCTCCGCGAAAAACAACGCTTGCAGCAGTTTTACCGAAAAAAGTGAAAGAGATTGAGAAAAAAAGGAGGAGTGCTTTATTGAGGAAATTGGGACTAATGAAGTCCACAACATTTAGAGAAACATACCTTAGAAAAAAATTAAATGTATTAGTCGAAGAAAAACAAGACAGATTAACAGGTATGATGATTGGTTTCAGTGGTAACTATATACGAGTTCTCATCGATGGTAAAAGGGAATTCTACAATCAACTCGTTGATGTGCAAATAGACAAGGTCTCGGGATATGATACATATGCAAGTATTATTAGTGCTTAGAATATGAAAAACAAAATTTCGAAACCTAAAATTACGAAAATAGAATAAGGACTGCCGATATAAATGAAGAAATTCCATATTATAACGTTTGGCTGTCAGATGAATGTTTACGATTCAAACTTGATGGCATCCATTTTAGAGAAGGAAGGACACAAGGAAGCCGAAACGCTTGATGATGCAGATGTCATAATCGTTAACACCTGTGCAGTGAGAGAACATGCTGTCAGGAGAGCAATGACAAGGATTAGAGGTTTGAAGAACCTTAAGAAAAGAAAACCTGAACTAAGGATAGGAGTAACCGGATGTATCTCTCAGATTGAGAAACAAAATATATTGACCAAAATCCCGTTTGCTGACTTCGTTCTCGGAACTGACAGCCTCAAAGAAATTTCATCCTGTGCAGCGGACAGGAACGGTGCATTCTCAGATTTCGCCAGCGATGCTATCTATTCAGAACTTGCACCTGCCAGAGGAAAATTCCCGGAGGCTTTTGTATCCGTTATGCGAGGATGCAATAACTTCTGCTCTTACTGCATCGTACCCTATGCAAGAGGGAAGGTTAAGAGTAGAAAATTCGAGCATATTATCAAGGAAGTTGTAGAACTCAGCCATTCCGGATACAAACGTATTGTCCTGCTCGGACAAAACGTTAATGATTACAAAGATAGAGGGAAAGGTCTCCCCCACCTTCTAAAGGCGATTACAAAAATCAAATCAATAGAAAGAATAGGTTTCCTGACATCTCATCCTGCTTTCTTTCCGCTTCACATATTCGATGTTATGAAAGATGAACCGAAAATCGAAAGATTCTTGCATCTTCCTCTGCAATCCGGCAGCGACCGTGTTCTTAAATTAATGAACAGAGGTTACACTGTCTCACAGTACTTGGAGATTATTGAAAAGGCAAGAAATAAGATAAGCGATATAGCACTTTCCACCGATATCATTGTTGGTTTTCCATATGAAACAGAAAAGGATTTCACAGCCACTATTAAAGTTATTCGGGATATAAGCTTTAACTCTGCATTTATGTTCAAGTACTCACCGAGAAAATACACTCTGGCAAACTCTTTTGGTGACCTTACAAGCGAAACTGAAAAGAAAGAAAGGCTGCAGAAACTAATTAAAACACAATCGGCAATTACGAAAGAGAAAAACAACTATTACAAAGGAAAAATATTAGAAGTTTTAATAACCGGAAAAAATAAAAAAAATTCACTTGAATCTGATGCCATAACAGTGTATAATAAAAAAGTTGTGGTAAAAGGAAGCTATATGAAGGGTGAGTTAGTAAAAGTGCTGATTGACGATATCCAAGGATGCTCACCTATCGGAGTTCCCTTGAAAGAACCGTTAGATAGTAGAAAACATTAAAACACGGTATGGAATAAGTTTCTAATAAACGTTTAAGGAGGTAAAATGATTTTGTTCATTATGCTCTGGGCAGCGATTTTCACAGTATTAGGTATTATAGTTGGAACACAGAACGGAACTACTCTCGTAGATATTTCATTACTTACATGGACATTCCACAGTATCCCGCTCACTCTTGTTCTGATAGAAACTTTTGCTATTGGAATTGTTTTTACTATCATTGTGGCGGTTATTGATGAGGTTAAACTTAAGAACCGATTATGGAAAGCAAACAGAGAAAACAGAGAGCTTAAAAAAGAATTAACATCTTTGCGTAATTTACCGGTGGAAGAGATTATAGAGAAAACAAAAGAGGACGAGCAACTCGATGAGAAAAGCGAGGAACAACAAGATGTGGGGTCAAAGTGAATGTTAAATGGATAATTTTTCTTTCGCTCGTTTTTGTTCTTATAGTTCTGGTAATCGTTTTTCTCATTCAAAAGAAAAGAAAACGAAAGTCTTTATCCCCATTCCAGGAGGCTCTCATTTCTTTAGCTGAAGGAGATGAAGATCATGCATTGAAGAAATTTCAGGAAACAGTTTTCAGTGACAGCGATAACATAGAAGCATATATTCGTCTTGCTGTAATTCTAAGGTCCAAAAATGAAGCTTTGAAAGCGCTACAAATTCATAAGTATCTGCTTGCAAGAAGAAAACTTACAAAAAAAAGTGTTGAAAGAATTCTTTTCCAAACAGCTTTGGACTACTACTCCCTTTCACTTTATCAGAAAGCAACAGATACTTTAAGCAAGCTGCTTAAACTGAATTCCTCCAACGAGAAATATTATGAACTTCTGCTGAATGTTTTTGAGAAAACCGCACTCTGGTCCGAAGCAATCGAACTTTTTAGAAAAATGTCGAGATTGTTCGCCTATAAAAAGCAAGAAACACTTAGATATGAAGTCTATGCAGCTAATGAATCTGCGAGGAAAGGAAATCGAGACTGGGCATTAAAAATCCTTTTAAAAGCTATTAAAGTTGATCCCTTTTATGTTCCTTCATATATATATGCTGGTGATATCGAATACGTAAATGGTGAAGTAAAAAAAGCAATCGAAAAATACAAAAAAGCAGTCGAAGTTGATGTTCACACAGCTCACATCGTTTTTCCAAGACTAATGAAAGCTTATTTTGAAAAAGGAGAATTCCAAAAGATAGAAGAAGCATACAAGGGAGTACTTGACATCCTTCCTGATGATACGGTAACAATAACAGCATTGGCAGAATTTTATGTGAAGATGGGACGAACGAAAGAAGCGACTGAATTGCTCAATTCCGCAATCACTAACAATCCCGATTCGATCGGAATAAATCTTCTTTTCCTTGCAACACAATTGGAAAATGAAAAAAATAATCTATCCCAGAATGCACACAAGCTTTTTGACATTTATAATAGGGAGACTAAACACAAATGCTCAAATTGCGGTTTCTTGACGGAAGAGTATTTCATAAGATGCCCGGATTGTGGATTATGGGAAACCTTCGATGTTTCAAAAACGAACTGAAAATGACAAAGAAACAGACAAAAGCTCTTGCAGTATTTCTTGGTTTACTCACACTATATACTTTTAGCGGATGTGGTTTGAATCCTACCCCTGCCCCAGGTGTAATATCGGGAGCAGACAGTTTGTTTGCACCGAAGAATTCGGATGCTGACTTCGTTTTCACTAAATCCGGACAGCATTACGGAACATTCAGGCTTACCGCGTATGTTACAAATGCCGTTCTCAAAACACCACAGGGCGGAGGTATATTTAGGAGTTCTGAGAATCTGAATGAAGCACCAGAAACAGGTTATTCTGCAAGTGAAGAATGCGGATTTTACTACTACTATATGATAACAGATGGAGATCTCCATTATGCAAAGGTTTTTATTCATACAATGTCAACCAATCAGGATGGAATTGATATACACTTCAATTGGTGGTTGCAAACAGATGCAGGAGATAGAAACTTCAAATGAACATTCTGCCTATAATGCTCTTGGCTTTAATAACCGCACAGAATAACAATACGATGGCAAACATTAACAATCTTTATGAAGAAGGCAGGTTCAAAGAAGCAAAGTCAAAGCTTCTTGAGATACTAACGGATGAAACAACGGAGCAAAGTTTACTACTGCAAGGTCTTCTGGAGTCAGATGGTCAGAAATCTCAACTATTGCTAACACAATTCGTGAATGCTTTTCCACAAAGCAACTATCTGCCCCGTGCATTGTTCTTCATTGCACAGTATCAGTTTCTAAAGGGGAAGTATGAAAAGGCAATCCAAACATTTAAGAAGATAAGAAGGACCGCTTCCGAAACACAGTATTCGGAGAAAGCTTGTTTGTGGATTGCGCTCTGCTATCTCGCTTTAAGAGACAAAAACAATGCGATACTCTGGCATAAGAAAATAGAAGACAAAGAACTCCAAGCATCCAATCTTGCAAAATCTATTCTTGTTTTAGAAAACAAGAAATCGAGGACTTACAGTATTCAGACAGGTTCCTTCACAACTAAGGGAACAGCCTTACAACTTCTGGGTTCATTGAAGAAAAAGGGATATGACACATGGTTAGCTACAACCAAAAAAGATGGAATCAAGTTCTATCGCGTTTTAATTGGTCAATTTGATTCCAGGCAAAAGGCAACGGGATTTTCGAAGCTTTTCTCCGAAAAGGAAAACCTTCCTTTCTGGATTGTTAGTTTAAAAAAACTTTAGCAAACATATAAGAAAATCAAAAACCAATTCTTAGGCGTTTCACATTTAATTTCCAATCAATGAGTTCCATGCATAAGGTTACTCCACTCCTCAAGCAGTATTTAAAAATTAAATCCGAGCACGAAGATAGTCTCCTCCTTTTTAGAATGGGAGATTTTTACGAAACCTTCTTCAAAGATGCTGAGCTTGCATCGAAGATTTTGCATATTGCACTTACATCCAGGTCACATGGAAAATCGAATAGGATTCCACTCGCGGGTATTCCGGTAAAGGCTGCGGACAATTATATTACGAAATTGATAAAGGCTGGAGTGAAAGTCTCAATTTGCGAACAATTAGAAGATCCGGCTTTAGCGAAGGGTATCGTGAAAAGAGATGTTGTCGAAGTTATAACTCCAGGAACTGTTACAAATCCCAACTTATTAGACTCCGGAAAAAACAACTTTCTTGCGGCACTAAAATCCGATAATAAAGGCGATTTCGGATTTTCTTACTGCGACCTCTCAACAGGAGATTTCTATGTCGAAGAATTGAAAAGAACCGACTTGCTGGATGAACTTAGAAGAATAGAACCTGGTGAAATTATAGTCAGTGAAAATGAAACCTTTCCCCTTCCGGATGACCTCGTTTTAACAACTTTAACAGATATGTTTTTTCAATATGAATACGCAAAACAAACGCTAATGAAGCACTTTAAAGTCGAGACATTAGCTGGTTTTGATATTGAAAAATTCTATTTTGGTATTGGAGCTGCAGGAGCCATTCTTAAATATCTAACGGATATGCAAAAAAGAAAACTCAACCATATAAATAACATAAAACGAGTTGACATTAACGGCAAGTTAATGCTGGATACTTCAACCGTTAAAAATCTCGAACTTATAAAGAGATTTGACGGTTCATTAGACAACACACTGTTTTCTACTCTTAACGAAACAGTAACTCCTATGGGAATGAGAACTTTAAGGATGAATCTTTTGAATCCACTCTCCAACCTCAATGAAATCGAAAAGAGACTCGAATCCGTGACCCAGCTTATTAATGAAAACACCGAAGCGAACAGAGCGAGGAAAATTATGAAATCCATTTCCGATCTGGAAAGACTAACTGCAAGAATATCAACTGAAAGATCAAATGCAAGAGACCTTATACAATTAAAGAATTCACTCAAAAAAATACCTCAACTGAAAGCGACTATGAAAAACTTCAGTGCCGAGTTACTAAAAGATACCACCAATAGCTTATTAGATTTCAGAGAGACGGTAATGTATCTTGAAAAATCCATTGTCGATGAGCCACCAATCACCATCAAAGAAGGTGGTATAATAAAAGATGGTATCGATTCCGAACTCGATAGAATAAGAAAAATAGTATCGGAAGGAAAACAATGGATTGTAAACCTCCAGAAGAAAGAAAGGAAAAAAACACACATTTCTTCATTAAAGGTTGCATATAATTCGGTTTTTGGATACTATATCGAAGTTACCAAACCAAACTTGAAACTTGTACCCGATAACTACATACGAAAACAAACTTTATCGAATTGTGAAAGGTTTGTTACGACTGAACTGAAGGAATATGAGAACACAATCTTGGGCTCTGAAGAAAAGATAAACAAACTCGAGTACAGTCTTTTCGTTACAGTAAGGAAGAACGTTTCGGAAATTTCCGAGAAAATCCAAATGTCTGCGAAGGCAATTGCATTAATAGACCTACTTACTTCTTTTGCTCTATTGGCCCGAAAAAACGACTACAAAAGACCAAAAGTAAATAACTCCGATGTAATCAAAATTACACAGGGAAGACATCCAGTTATAGAAAATGTAATCAACAGAGAAGCATTCATTCCCAACGATGTTGTACTGGACAATAGCAATAATCAAATCCTCATTATCACGGGACCAAATATGTCAGGTAAATCAACATATCTTCGTCAGGTTGCCTTAATCGTTATTATGGCACATATGGGTTGTTTCGTTCCAGCTCAAAGTGCTGAAATAGGTAAAATCGATAGGGTTTTCACAAGAATCGGCGCAACCGATGACCTTTCAAAAGGTGTAAGCACCTTTTTAGCCGAAATGATAGAAACCGCAAAGATTCTGAATAATGCGACTGACAGGAGTCTTGTAATTATGGATGAAGTTGGTCGGGGAACAAGTACTTTCGATGGGCTTTCCATTGCCTGGAGTGTTTGCGAGTTTCTTCACAACAATCAAGTCGTTCATCCCAAAACCATCTTTGCAACACATTATCATGAGCTAACCGAATTGCAGAAAATGTTAAAAGGCATTAAAAATTTCAATGTTTCAGTCAAAAGATGGGGAGACAAAATCATTTTTCTTAGAAAAGTGGTCCCTGGAGGTGCAGATGAAAGCTACGGAGTCGATGTTGCGCGACTTGCTGGCTTCCCAGATATAGTTATATCAAGAGCAAGAGAAATACTCCAGGAACTCGAAGAAAAAGAACAAGACAATTTAGCAAAAAAACACAGAAGAACTCGAGAGAAGAAAAAAACGGACAGGCAACTTACGCTTTTCACACCCTCTGAGAATACAATTATAGAAGGAATTAAGTCTATCGATGTAACTAAAATAACACCACTGGAAGCAATTAACCTACTCAGCGAGTGGAGAAAACTACTGGACTAAAACATGTAAACCAAGGTTATTTTGATGGAAGAATTACAGTAAAGACAGAACCTTTATTCATCCTGCTTTTCACTTTTATATCACCGCCGAAAAACTTGATGATTTCCAAGGCAAGAGGAAGTCCGATTCCCGCTCCCTCAAAACCTCTTCTTGCAGAACTCTCAATCTGAAAAAATCGATTGAATATAAGTTTTTCATACATCTTATCAAATCCTATGCCTGAATCTTTAATCTCTATAATGGCATCCCCTTTGCTTTTGTAGCACCTAATACCGACTTTACCCTTCTTTTTGTTGAATTTCACGGAATTATCCAGAATGTTTACAAACGCTGTGAGTAATTTTTCGCGATTGGCTTCCACTATTAGGTTACCACTCTCGCATGTCCTAACAATCTGTATTTGCTTTTCCAATGCCTTATGTTTTACAGCTTCTACTGCTCTATCTAAAATAGATGTTAGATTAAGCAACTCCTTGGGGATAACTAATTCCGAGCCAAGTTCCATACTTGAAATGTCAATGAGATTATCTATATTTCTTATCAGTCTTTCCACATTTTTCTTTACTGCAAAAAGCGAAAGCCTTTGTTTTTCAGTCAATGCTCCAAATTTCTCCTTGATTAAGAGTTCCGTAAAACCTTGTATGGATACAAGAGGTGTTCTGAGTTCATGAGAAATGTTGGATATTAGATTACTTTTTGAAAAACTCAAGGTTTGAAGCTCCTGGTTTGCATTTTTTAATTCATTTGTTAGATGCTCCAACTCCGATTTTTTCGCCTTAAGTTCCGTAAAAATTTGCATTCGTCTTATAATTGCTGCAGCAAGTGAGGAAAATATGCTTGCTGTATCTATATCTTCCTTAGTAAAAGGTTTCCCTGTCTTTCCTCTCACAACATAAAAAACACCTATAACTTCTTTTGAAGTACTTAATGGCGAGACAATCAACCTTTTCACACCGAAAAGCTTCACAAACTTCTGCATTACAATTGGATCATTTGGAGCATCGTTCGTTAAATAAGACTTTTTTGAATTTATTACTCTACTTGCCAGACTAATTTCTCCTATGTTGTACTGCAGCGTTCTCAGCTTAGTTGCAGAAGCTCCGTAACCAGGAAGCTGAGCTACAACTAAACCTGTTTTCTTTTTGTAAAGTGAAATAGTACATTTATCTGCTCCCAGTAACTTACCACCCATAGAAACAATATTTCCGAAGACGGTTCTCATACTGGTAGCCTCGCTCACCTTTCTGCTAATATTAATAAGTTCTAACTTCTGTTTCTCCTTTTTCCTAAGGTTCTCGAACAGCAGTGCATTTTGCATTGTAATCGCTACCAATGTGGCAAAACCTTCGAGTAAACTTATCTCATCTTTGAGGAATCCGTCTTTTTCTTTTTTCTCGAAATTGAAAACACCTAGAAGTTTCTTTCCCACAATAAGCGGAATGGCTAATTCCGATTTGGTTCTTGAAAAGCGACGTATATAGCCCTTCACATTGGAAATATCAGGAATATAGATCGTTTTCATCTTCCTTGCACATTTTCCCGTTATACCTTCTCCCATATGCAACCTGAAGCTACCAATGCCCTTTTTAAAGCCGATAGAGTTTTTTAGGTACAGCTCACCGGTATTTTCGTCCAGTAATAGAAGACCGCAATTCTGGATGCCAAATTTTGCTTTTACGGACTTTAAAGTTTTTTCGATCAAGCTATCGAAATTCGTTATTTTCCACAAGCTTTCAAGAATCTTTACAAAGAAATTCAGCTGCTTTTTTCTCATAATCAAGCACTCTTTTGATAAAGATCTATAACCTTAAAGACAAGAATAGCAACAGCGACTTTTAGATCTCTTTTTAAACCTTTGTCATAATAGCCTAAAGTGTTAAAAAATAGATCCTTTACTTCCTCTTCAAAAAAATAGCACAGCGGATCATAATTGGAGTCCCCTATTATATTTTCATCAATATTGCCAACTATTTTGAATTCCTTGTTTAATATCTGATTATCTTTTATGTAACCGAGTGTGTCGAAATACTTATCTTTTATTTCTTCATCCGTCAGAATACCAATCGTCTCATACAATTTGTCCTTTATCTCGTTTTCATCCACATATCCAATATTATTTCCAGCCTGGTCCCTTATTTCCGCTTTCATATTGCCTCCTTATTATACTATAAAAGGCTCACCTATTTGTCAAGAATTTTAAGGTTGAATCCTTCGAAAACCCTTTGCACACTGTTATTATTATCAATAAGGAGTAGTTCTCCCGATTTACCTATGCCAATAACTTTACCATATTTATCTTTACCTGAGCTCGATTTAATTTCAACTTCTTTCCCTAACTCATACGAAAACGCTCTCCATTCACGAGCCAAATCCTCTGTTCCTTCTTCTTTATACTGCATAATCATCGAGTCAAGTTCCTTTAAAATTTGAATCACTAACTTATACCTTGAAGACCTTTTTTGTAATACAATCGCTAACGAAATTGCACTCTGTTCCAATCCCTCCGGAAAATCCCTTTGATTTACATTAATACCCACACCAACAATGATTGATTTAAATGAGTTTCCAACAGTTTTTACTTCAATAAGAAGTCCACCAAGTTTTCTATCAAGCAGCATTATGTCGTTTGGCCAACGTAAAGATGTTCTCAATCTCTTCTCGTTCGTTTCTGCCAGCACTGTATTACAAGCTTTAGCACAGGAAAGTCCACAAAGTATGTTTAACACACTTATATACTTCCCGAAATTGCAGTCAGGTATTCTTGCAGACATCCACAAACCACCGGGTGGCGACCACCACACGTTGTCTCTTCTACCCCGCCCTCCTATCTGTTTACCTGCTATAACAACATCCTTTGAATTATCAACATTTTCAACCAATTCCATCAGTGTTAGATTCGTAGAATCCACTTCAGGAAAGCAAATCCCTTTACGGAAGTTCTTTAATCCAAAATCCATTTCTCTATACTGCTTACTTTTCATCCTCCTCAAATTGTTTTATCTCCATCAGCAGAACGGACACCAACTGGTCTTCGGGCACGGTTTTTACAATTTTTCCCTTCCTGAAAAGCACACCGACACCCTTTCCTCCTGCTATTCCAACATCCGCCAGCCTTGCTTCACCGGGACCATTTACGATACATCCCATTATCGCTATCTTTATATTTGTTCGTGAGTTAGCAATTGCTTCTTCAACCTTTTTCACAATATTTTCAAGCTCGATTTGCATCCTTCCGCAAGTGGGACACGAAATTATTAAGGGTCCATGTTCTCTCAACTCTAAGGACTTCAATATTTCGTATCCTGCTTTTACTTCCCTTACAGGATTTCCGGTTAATGAAATTCTTATTGTATCCCCTATGCCCTTATATAGCAGAACTGATAAACCCGAACTTGACCTAATCGAACCCGAAGAGACAGGACCTGATTCTGTTATTCCAAGATGAATGGGATAATCTATCTTTTTTGAAAGTTTGAGGTTAGCTTCAATCGTATCAATCACGGATGAGGACTTTATCGAAATTACCAGGTTTGTATACTTAAATGATTCCATAATTTCGATGTTTCTTAGGGTACTCTCGACCAGAGCAATTGGGATAGGACCACCATATTTTTCCCATAATTCTTTTTCCAAAGACCCCGCATTTATACCTATCCTTATGGGAACACCTTTTCTCTTCGCTGCATCTACAATCCTCTTTATGTTCTGTTTCTTACCTATATTTCCAGGATTGATTCTTATTTTGTCTGCACCCTGTTCAATAGCCATAACCGCCAGTTTATAATCATAGTGAATATCGGCTACAATTGGTATTTTTATCTTCTCTTTCAAAAAAGGAATATTCCTGCAACATGCCTTATCAAGGATTGCAATCCTCACTATTTCGCAATCTTCTTTTTCCAGTTCCTTCATTTGTTTCAATGTTTTCCGCAGATTACCGGTGTAGGTGTTCGTCATCGATTGAACCAAAATTGGATTTCCACCACCAATTGTTTTATGGCCAATAGCAACTTCCCTTGTTTTTCTGCGCTTAATCATCTTCGTCTCTCAAAAGAATTAATTTCCAATTTAAACCCTCTTTTTTTGTATTTTTCATATACTTTCAACACTAACAAATGGATTATAACTTAAATTACTGTTTTGTCAATTAAAAATTCACTATCTCCATTATACGGCACCAGCTGTTAAACTTTTCTTCACAATCCTTTTAAAGTTTTAGATACAAATGTAAATTTCGGTTTTCACTCTCACCTTATAATCGCAAAGTAAAAAATGTTGACAAGCGCCTGAAAAAATGCTACAATAAAATAGTTTATGGGCCGTTAGCTCAGTTGGTAGAGCATCGGACTTTTAATCCGAGGGTCGCGCGTTCGAACCGCGCACGGCTCATTAAATTTTCAATTAAGATTTAGAAAATTATACCTGGAGGTTGTTATGGCATTAGAAAATGATTTTATACTGGGAAATCTTTTGCTCTTTAGAAATTTGAACGAAAATGAATTACAGATTGTTTCAAAACAGTTAAAGGAAAAAAAATTCGATGCGAATGCAAAGGTGTTCGAAGAAAAAAGCATAGGTGATGAACTTTATATCATTAAAAATGGAAAAGTAGAAATTACACTGACAAGGGATGAATCAGTTCTGGTTCTTGCAGAATTAGGCGAATATTCCTTTTTTGGTGAAATGGCAGTTCTAACCGAAAAAGAACGTTCCGCTACTGTAACCACTGTTGAACCGTGCACCTTTCTGATACTGAGAAGAAAACAACTTCTTTCGTTTCTTGATTCCCATCCAAAAATTGCTGCAAGTATTTTTCAGGCTCTTGCTGAAGTCCTAAGCAACAGAATTGCGAAAACCAACAATAATCTTGAGACATACTTCCTGATAAATAAGGCAATAGTTGATAATGAGCAATTCAGAAAACTCTACATAATGAGCAAAACTTCCAAAAACAAATAGTCCCCATCGTCTAACCGGTTAGGATACCACTCTTTCAAGGTGGTGGCACGGGTTCAAATCCCGTTGGGGACGCTTATAAAAGGCAAACAAAATTAACAGGGAATGGAAGAGAATACAAGAGATAAAAAAATAGAGTGGATAGAAGAGAAAAAAAGTAAGTTATGAAAGATAGAAATTCTGTATCCCCAATAATACAGGCAAAGGGTCCAGCTTAACAATAAATGTTTTTTGTTTTAACAAAATTTCTCTTTAAATCTCTTAAATTCCCTGTTGACAATAATATTAATTTTTGAAATATGCAACTACTAAAACCCGAAATACAAGAACTCCTAAAAAATAAAGAAATAAAACAAATCAAGGAAATCCTTGAAACCTTCGAGCCTGTCGAAGTAACCGAATTGCTACGTTCTCTCAGTCTTCCAGAAAATATTTATATCTTCACAATTCTTCAACTCGATTTTTCCGCAAGAGTTTTCGAGGAATTTGAGGCTGATGAGCAGATTGAGATAATCGAAGGAATCAACAAAGTACGCAAAGCTGAATTGCTTGACGAGCTTCGTCCGGATGACAGAGTAGATTTCCTGCAAGAAATTCCTCAGGAACTCACCGAACAGCTGCTTTCAATAATGAAAAAGAGCGAAGCTACTGAGACAAGAGAGCTTATGGTCTATCCAGAGGAAACTGCGGGTGGTTTGATGACAACTGAATTTCTGAAAGTCAACAAAGACCTCACGGTAAAGCGAGTTTTTGATAAGATAAGAAAAGCTGCCGGTGATACCGAAACAATTTCTAACGTCTACGTCGTTGATGAGAATGACATACTTGTGGGACTTGTTACACTAAGGGACCTTATTCTATCTAATATGAGAAGAAAAGTACGGAATATTATGCAACCACATCCTGTTTCTGTTTTAGTAAGTCTTGACCAGGAAAAAGTTGCTCAAGAAGTAGCTAAATACGATATAAACATTGTTCCCGTCGTTGATGAGAGGGGAAGAATAAAGGGTATCATAACTGTTGACGATATTATCGACGTTATACAGGAAGAAACGACAGAAGATATGCTTAAATTTGGTGCTGCAGGGGAACGGAACATAAGCTATCTTAAACAGAATCCAATTTTTCTTGCACGCTCCAGAATTATCTGGCTTTCCGTACTCGCATTGGTTGGAATCGTATCAGGATTTATCATTTCAAAGAATTCCTATGTTTTAAGTCAAGTAATTGCGCTGGCAGCATTCATTCCGCTTTTAAATGGTTCTTCTGGAAATGCTGGAACACAAGCCGCCGCAGTTATGATACAGGAATTGGCACTTGGAGAAATCCGCTTTTCTGACTTCTGGAAATCAGTTCGAAAGGAATTCCTTACCGGAATTTTACTTGGAATAGTTCTGGGTATTCTGGGTTTGCTGAGAGCCTTATTCTTTCAAAAAAGCTCGCTTTTAGGTTTAACGGTGGGACTAACACTTATCATAAATACCGCACTTGCTACCTCACTTGGTGCGGTATTGCCACTTGCTGCCAAAAGGATGAATTTCGATCCAGCAATCATTTCAGGACCTTTAATTACATCAGTAATGGATGTAACCTCGCTCCTCATCTACTTCACCCTTGCGAAAATGATAATTCTTTAGAAAACTCCCACACAGAATTACAAGTTTTAGCTTAGGATGTATGATCTTAAGGTCAGAATTTGTACCATTTCCTGTAAAATTCCTTATATTCTCTCTTGCCTTCTTTAATCTTTCTCCACCATTCTTCATTCTCTTTATACCATTTTATTGTGGAGATTAGACCGTTCTTGAAATCCGTCTCATTTTTCCAATTTAATAATCTTGTAGCTTTTTCAGTTGAAGAAATATGTCTTTTTACATGTCCCAGTCTATCCTCAACGAATTTAATCAAAGATTTATCCTTACCAAGCTCAGAAATAATCGTGTCGGTAATTGTCAGCACATCTGTATCTTTTCCACTTCCAAAATTGACTATTTCACCTTTAACAGTTTTCATATCCACATCAAGCAATTTCTCAAAAGCCTTGGCGCAATCCTTCACATAAATCCAGTCTCTTGTGTTTTTACCTGTCCCATAAACAGGCAGGAACTTATCCTCAATAGCATTCGTTATGAACAGAGGTATAAGCTTTTCGGGAAATTGATTGGGACCGTAGTTATTGAATGGTCTTATTATCACTATGGGAAGATTGTAAGTTAGGCAATAAGAATATGCAAGCCTGTCTGCACCCGCCTTTGCAGCAGCATAAGGGCTCTGAGGTTTCAACGGATGTTCCTCATCCATAGGAACACTTTCCGCACTGCCGTAAACCTCACTTGTTGAGACATGTATAAATCTTTCCACTGGTTCTTTTCTTATTGCCTCAAGCAACACTTGCGTCCCTTTTATGTCGGTCGAAATAAACGGGTCGGAATTGTCAATAGACCTATCCACATGTGTTTCCGCAGCAAAATGGATAACCTTATCCGTATTTTTCATCAAATTCTTTACTACGTTTTCATCCCTTATGTCTCCATGTGTGAAAGAAAAATTATCATTTCCCAGCACATCGGGAGTGAAATTGTCGAGGTTACCTGCGTAGGTCAAAGCATCAAGAACCATTATTTTTATATCTTCTCTTTTATCAAGAATATGTCTTACGAAATTGCTCCCGATGAAGCCTGCTCCTCCAGTAACAAGTAACCTCATTATTTCTCCTTTTTTTCGAAATTTTCATCTTCATCTTGTTTCTACTTTTTCCTTTATCCTTTATCCTTCAACCTTTAACCTTACTGAATACATTCATAATTACTGCTATTTTTTTACCATTACTGCATTATCCTTCCTTCAATGACCAGTCATAGGGTATATCATTATTGTGTGGGTTGACACGAAATTCATCCGGGTTATCGTAATTGTATTTCTCTGTAGGAATATTTATTACAATCGCTTCCTTTTCACCGATGCATTTAAATCCGTGATAAACCAAAGCAGGTATGTGAATGATCACTGGATTATGAACACCGGCAAAGAATTCACTTATCTCGCCTTTTGTAGGTGACTTCTCTCTAGAATCATAAAGTACTATCTTCATCATACCATCTACAACACACATATTGTCCGATTGATTTTTGTGATAATGCCATCCCTTTACAACACCTGGATACGCGGTAGTCATATAAGCCTGTCCAAATTTTTCAAATGAATCGTCGTCATTTCTGAGTATTTCCATAAGCCTTCCTCTTTCGTCTGGCAAAACCCTTAATTTCTTTACTATTACACCATTTATCATACCTACATCCTTTCTATGACTTTTTTATAAACAATCTAACCGATTTACCTGTCATAATATTTCGTTAACATAAGGATATTTTTCTTACCCTTTTTTCTATACTTTACACTGTCCATAACACTTCTGATAATATGCTTCCCCAATCCCCCTTCTTTTCTCTCTTTCACATACCTCTTAAGATTCGGCTTTTCTGAGATTGCTTTCTTCATTCCAACACCTTCATCTTCTATTCTAAACTCCAGCTTCTCTCCATTACTTTTTAGACTTATAGAGAATCTTTTATTCTCGTTCATTTTATAAGAATGTTCGATAACGTTTGAACAGGCTTCATCAATTGCAAGAGTAATTTGCTCAACTTCTGCATTACTAAAGCTGTGCTTAGGAATGTTCTCCTTTACAAAATGCCTTACAATTCTTAAGCACTCGAACCTGCTTGGAACGTTAATTGTTTCGCTATTCGTCTTTGATGATTTCGAGCTTTTTCTTTGCATTTTTTATATTTCTGTTGCATCGTTCAATGTAATCCTGTGCATCATTGTAATCGGAAAAATCATCGCTTTTAAGTAATCGTAACGCTTTCGTCCATTCTTCTATTGCCTCTTCGAATTCGTCATCGCAGTAAAGACTCACTCCTTTTGCATAATGCGTATTAACGATATTATCAAGCATTGTTTTCAGTTCTTCTGGACTCTTTTTGGGCTTCTCAGGTTCAACAATATCCTTAGGAGGTTTTATTTTCTCAACTATCTTCGGTTCTTCTTCGGGTTCTTCTACAACAGGTTTTTCAACAATCGGTTTTTCAATATTTACGGGCTTCTCAATTACTTTCTTTATTTTAACAGTGGGGGAATATATAAGAGAAACTCCAATGAAGCTGTTATTTTTCGTTGCACAATATGTTTCCAAAGCAAGATAAAAAAGTTCACTCACTCTGATGCGAGGCTCACCAAAGAATTCAAAACCGTTTTTGCTTGAGTAATGAAGCGCTGTTTTTATTGCGCTTTGCTTATTTAGAATCTGATAAACACCACAACCAATCATCCTTCTTATTTTACCATCGTGATTGTCAAGTATTTCTCCCGTAAACTCCAAGTATCCTTTATCGGAAAAGAAGTATTTGAGATCAGGACGAATGCTTCCGTATTGCTTATACAGTAAAATCTCACCTTGGAACTTAAAGGGAATGTCAAAGGGATACACATACCTGGAGGCATTAAACAAAATACCTGACTGGCCCTTCGAAATATTCATTTCCAAACCGAGCCTGTAACTGTTCCTCTGTCTCATCGAACCTTTTAAGATGAATTCGTTTATCGCTTTCTGTTGCAATACACTATAACCTGCTCCAAGACTATATTCTCCGAAATAATCATTGAATTCTATGTCCATTCTGTTCCTTATTTCAATTTTCTTCATTAATTCTATCCTGTCGGTTTCCAGAGTTTTATTGATTCTATTAACACCCATCCATCCAACAATAGAAGCAGATTCAACGGAGCACACGAAGACCATTGAAAATATCAGAAAAAAACTTACTATACTTCCTTTTCTCCGATTACTCATATCCCAATTACTATAACAGAAATAACGTTTCTTGTCAAGAATCTTTAACTATTGCATCGAAGCCATATAATCCATGAACCTTTATTGTCCAACTCTTGTTTTCTGTTCTTGACAACCTAACCCAATTGTGTTATAAGCAACGATATGTTTGGAAAATAATAAAGTATAAGGAGGAAAAGTGGACTATTTTTTGAGTGACGAACAAAAGATGATACTAAAGGTGGTCAAAGATATTGCGAGAGATAAAGTCCTACCGGTAAGATCAGAATTGGACGAAAAAGAGGAATTTCCAACCGAAATCCTCAATGAAATGGCAAAAGCCGACCTTTTTAGAATTTTCATACCTGAAGAATATGAAGGTGCTGGCATGGGCAATTTTGACCTCTGCATCGTTGCAGAGGAAATGGCGAAAGTTTGCGCGGGTGTCGCAACATCGTATGCAGCAAGCTTTCTTGGTGCCGAACCAATACTTCATTTTGCAAATAGTGAACAGAAAAAGAAATACCTTCCTCAAATTGCTTCCGGAAAAAAACTGGCTGCCTTTGCACTCACAGAATCCGAAGCGGGTTCTGATGTCGGAGGCATTAGAACAACCGCTGTCAAAGATGGAGACTATTATATTCTAAATGGCACAAAACAATGGATTACAAACGGTGGAGAAGCAGAAATATACTCTGTTTTTGCTACAACTAATCCCAAAAGAGGCGCAAGAGGTCTCTCCGTTTTTATCGTAGAAAAAGGCACTGAAGGATTCTCATTCGGTAAGAAAGAGACGAAACTCGGTATAAGGGCGTCAGCCACAAGAGAACTTGTATTTGAAAATGCCAAGATTCCCAGAGAGAATCTAATGAGTAAAGAGGGAATGGGTTTTCTTATTGCAATGAAAACCTTTGACCTGACAAGAACAGGTGTGGGCTCCCTTGCACTGGGAATCGCAGAAGGAGCACTTGAAGAAGCAGTCAAATATGCAAAAGAAAGATTCCAGTTTGGTCAAAGTATTGCCAGTTTTCAAGCAGTTCAGGTAATGTTGGCAGATATGGCAACCCAGGTTGAAGCGGCAAAATCACTCGTTTACTCAGTTGCACGATACATCGATTCAGGAGCGAAACGCTATAGTAAAGAAAGTGGAATGGCAAAACTATTTGCATCCGATACTGCTATGAAGGTAACAACCGATGCGGTCCAGATATTCGGTGGTTATGGGTATATGAAAGATTATCCTGTCGAAAAGATGATGAGGGATGCAAAAATAACACAAATATTCGAAGGTACGAATCAGATCCAACAACTCGTCATTGCCAACCGTCTTATCAAGGAATTCTAAGGACACTGTCCTACATTTTGGGAAACAGCTTCTATAATTAGACACTTAAGAGTAGCATCAGAGTCTCTATGCTATGTCATAAAGACATATCTATTCACCATAGAAAGCTGTCTTTGCGAGCCCTGAAGCAATGATTCAGGGTGCGGCAATCTCATATTGACGGAAAACAAGTATGAGGTCGCTTCGCATGAGTTGGGCAAGCCCCGTGTAATAGAAAAATGTTATGTTCATAATGGTATTACACAGGGCAAGAAGAGGAAGTCGCAATAACAAAGTTGATTAAATTGGATGAGAACCAAATATTAAGAACCCTGTTTTGCCTTGACATAATTTGTTTTTTTCTTGACTTTTAGGTATTATTAATATACTATTTGACACAGATTAAAAAACAAAAAATCGGAGGAAAAATGATTTCTTCAAACCTTAAACTCAAGAGAACCTTACCTTTGCTTTTCTTCCTCTTTCTGTCGCTAATTTCATCAATTTACGGAAATGCATACAACCAGAGAAACGCATTTATGGTTGATACAGCAAAAATCTATAATCAGACCACGAACTGGCAGAAGAATGCAAAAATTGCCTTTGATGGGACAAACTTCCTTGTTGTCTGGCAGGACTTGCGAAAAGATGGTTATTCCCATATCAGAGGATGTCGAGTTAACCAGAACGGACAGATTCTCGACAAAGGCGGATTCACAATATCAGTAACAGAACCATACGGATACTCACCTGATGTTACTTTTGATGGACTAAATTATCTTGTAGCATGGAGGAATGGAAAACATGATATCACAGCTGTCAGAGTTACAACAGATGCAGAAGTGCTTGACACTTCTGCCATAATGGTTAGTGGTTTACCACCTTCAACAAGGGGTAATCCTGTTGTCGCAACGTGCGGCACAAATATCCTCACCGTCTGGACACAATCTGGTGTTTATGGTGCCCGGGTATCCCCGCAAGGGGTGGTCCTCGATCCAACACCTATTCTCATATCCGGTGAGTATCATCATCCCTTCCATCCATCGGCTGCCTTTGATGGAACAAACTATATGGTCGTCTGGCAAGATTCATATTCACCTTCCTGGGATACTTGCTACAAATATATTCGCGGTGCAAGAATTTCCACATCGGGCATTCTCATCGATACCATTCCCATTACATTTTTCTCATATGAAATCAGCTCGCATTTTCCGGACATTGAGCATATCAAACTGAATCCCTGTATTTGTTTCGGAGCAAATAATTATATGCTCTTATGGAATTTCGTTGATTTTTTGACTGATTATAATGAAAATATTTATGGATTAAGGATTTCTCCTGACGGGGTTGTTCTCGATACGAATAATATTCCTGTTTCCTGTGTACCCGGCAACCAAATTTTCCCTTCAGTTGCATTCGATGGTTCCGAATTCCTTGCAATCTGGCAGGATTTCAGGAATGATGAAAATAGTTATAAACCACTCATTTACCTTACAAAAATCGATACATCAGGCACTGTACTCGATTCTGCAGGCTCTTCCCTATTACAAAATTCGATTGAAACACTGAAACAACCATCCGTTTGCTACGGAGCAGGTGAGTATATTATTCCACTCATAGATAGAAGAGGTAATCCGTTCAAGTATGCCATCGACGATGACATTTCGATAGTAAGGGTTGACTTTGCAGGAATTCCAATCGATTCATCAGGTATCCCGCTTTCCATTTCAACACAACATCAGAGAAATCCGGCAGTAGGCTTTGATGGTCTAAATCATCTTGTTGTATGGGAAGACGAGAGAGATAGTGATAACGACCTTGACCTTTATGGTGCTCTTATCGATACAACCGGCAATATGCTAAATCCGCCCGGTGTTTTTGCGGTATCGCAAGCAAAATATAAACAGACAAATCCTGCTAGTTGACTTTGTGGAACCTTACTATCTTGTTGTCTGGCAGGATTATAGAAATGCAGACTGGATTCCAAGACTGTATGGAACACGGATAAAAAAGGATGGAACGGTACTTGAGCCAGATGGAATCGATTTCAATATAAGCGATTCACTGCTTAGACAGCGTCAGAAAATTTCCAATGACAGTACTAATTTCCTCCTTGTTTGGCATATTCGTACAAATCTTTCTCCTTATTACAAAGTATTTGCAACTCGCATCGATACAGCAGGGACTGTTCTCGACCCGGGAGGAATATTGATTGGCTCATCCTCATACGACTCGGATGTTTCATTCGATGGTGAAAATTGGTTTGTTTGTTACAAACATTCGAATATTGGCGTTGAAGGTATCAGACTTTCATCTGACGGGACCATCATTCCTCCGGTCATTCAAATTAGCAACGGTTACTACTATTTCACTGTCGAACCACCGTCAGTCACCTTCAATGGAACCAATTATCTTGTCGCCTGGGCAACCGTAGATGGAACATTTCCAACCGATGAGAATATCTATGGCTCAAGGGTATCTCCTTCGGGATATGACCTGGATTCTCTTGATATACATATTTCGCAAGCACCATTGTCACAATATTCACCACAAATGGTGAGTTCCGGAGGAAACTTTTTCCTCTCCTGGGTAGATACACGCAATAATATAGACACACTTTCAGACTGTATTAAATCAATCTATGGAACATACATCAGTCCCGGAGGTAGTGTTCTTGACACAAATGGAATCCAGTTTACCCCAACTTTTTCTGAATCAAATTCACCTGCTGTTGTCAGAAGTTCAGGGAATAAGTTCCTTCTCTGCTACTCGGTTTTCACTGAAACACCATACGGAAGTTACCGTATTTATGCACAATTGGTAGATGCATTGGTTGGAATTGAAGAACAGAAGAAACCTTTCGTTCTTATCAATAAGTTGGAACAGAATTCTCCCAATCCATTCACGAAATCAACCGAAATTAGTTTTCAAATCAGAGAAAAATGTCTTACAGAACTCGCCATATTCAATGCAGCGGGACAAAGGATCAAAACTATTATCAAGCAAACTAAAAAACCCGGTATCTATACCGTCCGGTGGAATGGAAAAGATACTAAAGGCAGCATCGTTAGTAGTGGTGTATATTTCTATAAAATCAAAATGAAGAATTTTACTATGACAAGAAAGATACTTTTTATACAGTAGAGATATTTCTGAAAGGAGATAAAATGACTTCGAAAAAGCAAGGAAAAGCATTCAGAAAAGGTATAAGCCTTGTTGAAATGATGATTTTCATCGCTGTAATTGCCATACTGGGTTCTATTACCTATCCCCATATGCTCGGGATGTTCGCCAGAGCCTATGATGCATCCGTGAAATGCAATATGTTTACACTGCAAGTAGCAGCAGAAAACTTTGCATCTATGACACACGGGATGTATCCTGAACAAGGAACTACAACAGTGGGACAGGTGCTAACTGTTATGGGATTGCCCAGCGTCAATCCTATGTATCTTGCAGACTGCTGCCCTGGAACAGGAAATACTGTATCAACCACAGCAGATGCCCTTCTGCCGGGAAATAAGACATACGGTAACCCTATCTGGACGAGCGCTAACTGTCTTGACGAACTCGGAGCAGTTGTAGCTCCAGGACCACAAAAACCTCCACATGTTTGTAACCCGGCTGCCAATGATAGCGGACAGGGAACAGTTTACTGGGGCCCAATTGGGACTGCAGGTACCACTGCGATGTAAGGATATGTAATATATGCAGACGGCTACCATGCCCTGATATCTTTTATACTACACTCGACAGACTAAAATTACTTATAAAACAACTGTCTTACCCGTTGCGATAGTGTTTTTACTTTCCATACACTTTCTTGAATTTATTTCCAGAAGTCAAGACAAAAGGCATATCATTGCGAGTTCCTTAAGCCTTCTCTAACAAGTTCGCTATTCCATTGTTCCTGCGAAAACCTTCTGCATCTTCCCACCTATTTTACTATAATTATTTTACCAACAAATTTCTGTTTGGATGTGATAACATTGCAGAAATAGATACCAGCAGGAAGCTCACTGCAATCCCATCCGAGTCTTGATATCCCTCTTTGCTTTTCCGAATAGACTCTCCTTCCATCAATGGTGTAAACAGAAAGTTCAATTAAACTATTCGCGTTATCTGGAAATACGAAGTTTACAAATTGGCAGGCAGGATTGGGAAAAACTTTGACTTGAAATATATTCTTCGAATTATCTTCCTCGGCAACTGATGTTAGTGAGTCTTTAAGAATAAATGTCGGGTCGCCAATCAGAGTCATTCCATAGAACCAGGACCTTGATGTATCCGCCCAGGCTTCTCCCATTGTTGCAAACCAGTCTTTAAAGGCATCACCGAGGCAATACCCCTGGGATAGTGGGTCATAGAAATATTGGAATTCAAGCATACTGCCCGTTTTAGTCGAACCAAGTGCTCCGAGTCCATATGAATTCCTGAAGGTATACATCCCTGCACTGTATTGTGAATCAGTATATCTCGCATTTGAGCAGGCAAACAAGTTATAGAAATTCGCTATGGGATTAAGCGTCGGAATCTCGTACGAATAGAACCAGCTCCATGTGGAACCGCCATTATACTTAAATCCATGCCCCTGAGGCCAGGAATGTGCAAACAGCGAAACCCATTCGTGTGAAACGACAATTCTTGTGCGATAATCATTTGCTACCGTTGTTTCGGGATTATCGACAACGAGAATCGAATCGTAAACGGCATCAAGGTCACCTGACCATTGGCCACTATAAGATACCCAGTCATCATCGATGTAAAAAAGTGCTTCTTGTGAAAGCTTCAAACTGCCAATCCTGAAAAGATGGTCCCTTGTCAAGTAATCGTATATCAACGCACTGTCGTTACCAACAGATGATGCAGTCAATCTTCCAACAAAGATGTCCGGTGCCATATTACCTGTATGCGTATCATAAATAGAGTCGCTACCCGAAACCAAACTGTCACCACTCTTTTTGTAGTTATCACCCCATACTCCATCCAAATCCATATAAAAAAGGTCAATAGGAAAGTCCGTGTAAGAAGGAGCCGAACCCCAGAAAACTTCCATCATTTGAAACCATGCAATGGGTAGATCTCCTATGAACACAGCACCGTCCGAACCGTTGTTGTATTCCTGAATTAGAAAATTTCTAAGAGTCTCAGGTGCAAATGGGTCCGAACTCATTGACATTGTGTCCACCGATACAGTTAATCCAGCATTTGCTAAATCATTAATAAACTGCCCTGTCGAGGGATCAAGAAAATATGTAAGTTTGGGATAGAGAGATGCATTCACAATTACATTAAACTTATCTCCATCTGCCTGTCTCTCACCCACTCTTCCAACATTTACCGTTTGGTTAACGACAATATTTTTCTTCCATTCCTCGTAACTCATGGGCTTGGAGTTATCAGGTGATACAAGTCGTGTAACGGGTATATGGCTGGGATTGCCAAATACTGTTAAAATAGAAGAGAACAATAATACCAATACAACATATATCCTTTTCATTATCTTCCTCCATTGGTTCGTTTTAATCGTTATTCCCTTTTTCAGATTCTTCCTTAGTCAATAATTATCGCTTACTCAGAATGACAGCTTATTTCGGGATTCCGAAATAAGCATGTTCTGACGAAGGTCGGGATTCGGAATGACAAGCTTTCCCGTGTTAAGATTTCACTTTTAACTTTCTACTTTTAATTCCATGTTTATAGCTTCTCCGACACGCTCCTCGCTCCTCTCTCTTCGCTGTTCCAATCTTATAGCCCCACTGACAAACCTAAAGCACCGTAAAGGGATTCTCCTGACAAACCTCCTTCAAGATTTAATCCCACAAGCAATATTTTCTTGTGCAGACCGGCATACAATTTCAAGACCGATGGACTCACTACATATGTGTCGTGCACAGTTGAAGACCCCTGGTCATACCAGATATCAGCATTAAGAGAATTAATATTGAATCCAAAACCGGCATACGGCGTAATAATCATTAAATTCTTGCTAATATCTGCACGAACACTGATGACTTTCATTGCAAATTCAGCATAGGTCCCACTTTCATCAGAAAGACTGAACTTGCTTGAGGCTGTGAATTGTCCGGTTATAGATATTGCCGGTGTGGTCAGTGACTCCCTTAGCAGTCCAAATTTCAAGCCAATACCAAAAAGGGGAACAAAACTGACTGAATCATCATCACCCATTGGATAGAATGCAAAACGCAGAAGAAGGTCTGCCGAACCAAATCCTCCGAGAGTCGGTGCAAGTGATTTTCCTTTGAACAACCCGACTCTCCCTTCGAGGCTAATTGCTCCAGCTGTCCATTCATCTGTGCTGTCAGGATTATTTGGGTCATGAAACGAAATCGTTCTAAGATTCAAACCACCCGTAACCTGAAAGTGAGGTAAACCTCCAAGTGTGTTTGCATCCTGCAAGACAGCATCATTAACAACTCCCCCCAGAGGTTTTGCTATTTCATTAAGGGCATACTCTATATCACCCTGTGTTTGAGCAAAAATTGTAACTGCAAACAAAACGGAAATACAACACAAGATAAGCTTTTTTAACATTCTCCCTCCTTCCTTAATACCGATACTAATACCAAAAGCGGGCGACGGGATTCGGACCCGCGACCCCAAGCTTGGGAAGCTTGTGCTCTACCAACTGAGCTACGCCCGCAATTATTGAAATATTCTAACAAAAAAAATTACATCTGTCAATTATTTTTTTATTGTTTTTTCCCTTGAATTATGCTATAAATAACACGAAAAAGGCAACCTATAATATCAGGATGTCTGATTTGCGTAGTTATATTCTAAAATTTATTTAATCAGGAATAATGAATATTATGCCAGGAGGTTTACCTGTGAAAAGTACTTACTTGAACAAAATTTCAGAATATAAAGGACAGGAAGTTCAAATCAAAGGTTGGATCTACAACAAACGTTCAAGTGGAAAAATACATTTTCTTCTAATTAGAGATGGAACGGGAATAATACAGTCCGTTGCTGTAAAAGGTGAAATACCTGATAATGAATTCGAAATGTGTGACAAAGCTACACAAGAATCCTCAATCATAGCTTCGGGTATTGTAAGAGAAGATAATCGTGCTCCCGGAGGATATGAACTATCACTGAAACACATTGAAATAGTGCAAATATCACAGCCTTATCCGATAACACCAAAAGAACATGGTATCGCTTTTCTTATGGATAACAGACACCTGTGGATCCGCTCAAAAAGGCAATACGCAGTACTGAAAATAAGAGCGGAAGTGATAAATGCCCTGAGAGACTTTTTTAACTCAAAAGGATTTATCCTCATAGATGCACCCGTTCTTACACCCTCATCATGCGAAGGAACAACAACCCTATTTGAGACGGACTACTTTGGCAAAAAAGCATATTTAACTCAAAGTGGGCAATTGTACAATGAAGCAACCTGTATGGCATTTGGAAAAGTTTACTGTTTCGGACCTTCTTTTAGAGCAGAGAAATCAAAAACAAGGAGACATATTACAGAGTTCTGGCAAATTGAACCAGAAATTGCATATGCAGACTTGAATGATATAATAGATTACGCAGAAAACTCCGTAGTTTACACAGTTGAAAGAGTTCTTGAAAATTGCAGAAATGAACTTGATATACTTGAGCGAGAAACAAAACCTCTTGAAAATGTAAAATCACCTTTTCCAAGAAAAACCTATTCAGAGGCAGTGGAAATTCTCAAAAGTCAGGGAGAAAAGTTCGAATGGGGACAAGACTTCGGAGCTCCTCAAGAAACAGTCATAAGTCGCACTTTTGACAAACCAGTACACGTTACACATTTCCCAACGCAAGTCAAACCCTTTTATATGAAAAAAGCACCGGAAGATGAAAAACTTGCCCTTGGTGTCGATGTACTTGCACCAGAGGGTTACGGTGAAATCATTGGAGGTGGACAGAGAGAAGATAATCCGGAAATTCTGGAAAAGAGACTGAATGATGAAAAACTTCCCAGGCAAGCATTCCAATGGTATATTGACTTAAGAAAATATGGTTCTGTACCACACAGCGGTTTTGGACTTGGGATTGAAAGAACAGTTACCTGGCTTTGTGGTCTCCATCACATAAGAGAGAGTATTCCATTTCCAAGATTGCTTGATAGGATATACCCATAATTTAGGGGAAAATACTACTTCAATTCTTAACAAATTTACTTATATGGAACTTCCTTTGAGAACTTATGTCTACATTATAAATATGAGAATACCATTTGTGTCTATACTGATCTTTTTCGGTTTCGCTTGTCTTTCAGGCGAAGAACGAGCTGTTCAACAGCTCTTCAGCGCAGGCAATGAACTTTATGAGCAGGGAAAATACGCAGAAGCAATCGATATGTATGAAAAGATTGTCGAGAAGAGAATTAGTAATGGCGCACTGTTTTACAACCTCGCAAACAGCCATTTCCGGGAAGGAAACATAGGGTATTCAATTCTTTATTATGAAAAGGCTCGTAGATTATTACCACGCGACAGAGAACTATGTGAAAACTACCAATTTGTTAAAAACCTGCTTAAGGATAGAATTCAAGGCAAAAAAGAATCGTTTCTTGTTCTCATAATTACTGCTTTGCTGAGCAAGTTTACATCTAAGGAAATTGTGTCTTTTGTCTCGGTATTCTTCTCAATCACGCTGCTTGTTTCCATTCTCTTTTTCAAATATAAACACTCGAATTTCCTGAAGAACTTTACAACCTCCTTGTTTATTCTATTTGTTTTTTTTGTTTTTCTGATGTACCTGAAGATTAGAGATTCTACGGTAAAGACAGGCGTAATAATTGCTCAAGTTGCAGATATTATGAGTGCACCATCGCAGGAATCGACTTTAGAATTTTCCATCCATGAGGGAACCGAGTTCATCATAATTGAATCTCTAAAAGAATGGGTCAAAATTAAACTATTAGATGGAAAAACCGGTTGGACAGAGGAGGGAACATTTGGAAGGATATAAAATGTCAAACCGCCAATTTCTAATTTTTTCCTTGACAATAATTAAACTTCGTCTTATAATAGCTTAAATCCAGCATCGAGTATTCGACAACATAGGAATCCCAAAAAACGCTGGACTTAAATAAATTGGCTTATGTTTAGAAAATCAAAAGACGATAAAAACAAAGCAGAAGCTCCAGAACCATCCTTTTCAAACCTTGTTCTTATGCTTGCAACCGGTGTTTATACAAGTTTAGGGATTGTGCCCGATCCCATTACAAAAAAAACCAACAAAAACCTTCCAATTGCAAAGAGTACCATAGACCTTCTTGATATTCTTAGACAAAAAACAAAAGGAAACCTTACAAAAGATGAAGAAGGATTTTTTCTTAACATATTGAGTGACATAAAAATGAAATTTGCCAAAATCAAAAACAAGGAGGGATAATGAAAAAGCTGATGTTTTTCGTTATTTTAGTGTTCGTATTTGTCAGTACAGTTTCGATGTTATCTGAGGAGACAAGCCGAATTCATATAGTAAAACCAGGTGATACACTCTGGGACCTTTCTGGTTTTTACCTGCAAAATCCATTTCTTTGGCCTTCAATTTATCAAGTTAATAAGGTAAGCATCAACAATCCTCACTGGATATTTCCAGGACAAAGATTCTTCATTCCACCGTTGTATAAAACCACACACAGACTATATATAAGACCTAAAACAGAAAAGGCAAGGGTCGAAAATGTAACAAAAGTCGAAGAAATAGGTGTTGCATTGCCAATCGTAGCCCGAAATCTCGCATATATGGGAGCATATATAACTGACGAAAAAATAGAAAAAGGCTATATTGTTGAATCCGAACCCAAGGAAAAAGAACATCTTGTTTCTTCCAATTCTGTTTACATCGATCTTGGAGAAATAGATGGTGTTCAGATTGGAGACTTGTATACTATCTTCAGAATGGGAAAAGATGTCAAGAACCCTGTGAACGGACAGTATTATGGTAGAATTGTCAACGTGCTTGGCAAACTTATTGTCAACAAAGTTTCTGATAATTCGTCTCGTTGCGAAATAATTCAATCGTTTGACATTATTCAGAATCACGATATGATTATGCCTTATGCTCCTGTCGATATTCCAAATAATACCGAACTTTTAACTCCAGAATCGCTTATTGAAGGACATATCGTAACTACTTTGAGGACCGACAGGATAGCACAGCCATTTGACATAGTCTACATAGACCTTGGAGAAACACAAGGAATTACTTCCGGAGATTACTTCGAAATTATCAGAAAAGGCGAGAATGTTTCTGACCCGGGACCAAAACGAAAGGTTAAACTACCTGAAAAAAAGGTGGGAGGATTACAAGTATTGACCAGTCGCAGCGAAACGGCAACCTGTTATCTAACGGAGATCTGTGGCAATATGGACTTAGGACCAGCTGAGCTAATTAGATTAAAGGGAGCAGCCCCAGGAACGGTTAAGAAACATGAAGTAAGCGAGGAAACCGAAGAAGGTATCGAAGAAATAGAAGAGGAAGAAATTATCGTTCCGGAGTAGTGTTTTTTGGAAAAACAAACATCAATACTTAAAAAAATATATCTCTTCAGAAAACTAAACGAAGAGGAATTAAAACATATCCTTAAAATTGCAAGTGCAAAATCATTTAAAAAGAATAAGGCTGTTTTCAATGAAGGAGAAAAGGGAGACGCCTTTTACATCGTTCTCAAGGGCTCAATAAGAATTAGCACAAATGTTCCTGGTGTAGGTGAGGAAGCTCTTGCTGTTTTGAAAAAGGGAGACTATTTTGGGGAAATGGCTTTGATTGATAACGTCTCCCGTTCCGCCTCTGCAATTGCAAATGAGGAAACAATCCTGCTTAAAATTACTGACGCAAATTTCAGGCATCTTCTTGTAAACGACCATAGCATCGCTTACAAACTACTGTGGGAGTTGGTTCAAACCCTTTCAAAGAGGCTAAGAGAAACGGATAACAAACTAAAGACCATTCTTGCAATAGCAAAGGATTTCTAAAGAACAATTCATAAATAAATACACTACCATTCACTTTCAATAAATGAAAAGCAAAATTACTATTCCTTACCTTTACGAGATGCATAGCAAAGACGAGAGAGTTGCGTTGCTTACCGCATATGATTACCCAACTGCACTCATTGAAGATGAAGCGGGAATCGAGATAATACTCGTTGGGGATTCGCTTGCAATGACTATGCTGGGATATGAAAACACATTGTCAGTGACAATAGATGAAATGCTTATTTTCACAAAAGCGGTGACAAGAGCGGTCAAAAGGGCTTTTGTTGTTGCCGATATGCCTTTTTTGACTTACAAAACCGATTCTGATACTGCAATCAAAAACGCAGGAAAATTTATTCAAGAAGCTAATGCGGATGCCGTTAAACTCGAGGGTGCAGAGGGTAGGGTTGCAGAAAACATTGAAGCAATCGTTAATGCAGGAATAGCCGTTATGGGTCACATAGGTTTGACACCTCAATCCATTGGTGTTCTGGGCGGTTACAAGGTTCAAGGGACAAATAAGGATACGGCACTCAAATTGATCGAAAATGCCAAAAGGCTCGAAAACGCTGGCGTATTTGCGATTATTGCAGAATCTATTCCAACCGAACTCACTCCATTGATTAAAGAAAAGGTCAATATCCCCGTATATGGTATCGGAGCAGGTGTTAACGCAGATGGTCAAATACTTGTAGTACATGATATACTTGGACTTTTTCACGATTTTATTCCACGATTTGTTAAGAGATACACAGAACTTGATAAAATTTTAAGAAATGCATTTACCAGTTACATAAAAGATGTCAAGGATGCAAATTTTCCCGATGATAAGCAGTCATACCACATGGACCAAAAGGAACTGAAATCATTGAAAAAAACCTTATAAAATGGTCGCACTCTCTGAGACATCCGTCCTTAAACTCATAAGAAAAATACTGCCAAACCCGGACGCAAGGGTACTGGTTGGTTTTGGTGATGATGCAGCCTGTTACAAAATACCATCTGGAAACTATTCCTGTATTTCAACGGATGCATTTATTGAGAATGTCCATTTTTCGCTTGCATACTTTAGTTTTCAGGACATTGGCGTAAAATCACTTGCAGCGGCATTGAGTGACATTGCAGCTGTTGGAGGAACTCCATCTGTTGCCGTGGTTTCTCTTTTGTTAACTAAAGGAATTAAAGATGCCGACATACAGGAGCTTTACACAGGCATAAACGAAACAGCCAAAAAATACTGGGTGAACATAGTTGGAGGAGACATAGTAAAAGCAGAAGAAATAGCAATTATTTTCACCATTGTTGGAGAAATCGAAAAGTCACGCATTACCCTTCGCTCCGGTGCAGAAGAAGGTGACATTATTTTCGTAACGGGAAACCTCGGTGACTCTTATATGGGACAATTAGTTCTTGAGAAAGGTATAGATATTGAATCATATGGATTCTACGATATCGTTCAGAAACATCTCAGGCCTGAACCGAGAATAATAGAATCGAAAAAACTTTTGGATACTGTAAAAATTCATTCTATGATCGACATATCGGATGGTCTGTCAACTGATATTCTGCACATTGCCCTGGAAAGTAGGAAAAGCATAAAATTAGAAGCCAGCAAATTACCAATATCCGATGAAGCAAAGAGAGCTGCTGGACAGTTTAAACTAAGTCCTATCGAAACAGCACTAAGAAGTGGAGAGGAATATGAATTGCTTTTTACAGTTCCTGAATCTGAGGTTGAAAAACTAAAACGAATAGACATTGGAATCCCATTAACACCAATTGGAAAAGTTTACGACAGAGGTCAAAAAAGTGTTCTCCTGCTTCCCGGTGGCGAACAGAAACCGCTAATTCCTACTGGATATAATCACCTCGCTTAATCCATATAGAAACATTAATGTTACATCTCTCTTTATTGTCCATCTGCTTTAATACTAAAGGTTAAACATAATGAGAAACATTTACACTCTTATTTTGTACCTTTTACTTTCAATTTCTCTCTCATCACAAGCTTATGATCCTTCATTGCACTGGAAAACTATGGAAACCAATCATTTCTCTATTCACTATTATGAAACGGAAGCCAGCATTGCCCTCGAGATTTCTAAAATCTCCGAAAATGTCTATGATAAACTATCACAATTTCTTGATTGGCACCCAAAAGGAAAAATACAAATTGTGCTTTCCGATGAACAGGACCTCGCAAATGGATATGCCAATCCCTTTCCAATAAATACGATTGTTATATATCCCTGTCAGCCGCCACCGGAAGATGAATACTATGAAAATTGGCTTCGCGAAATCGTCACCCATGAACTAACACATATTATTCAACTCGATAGAACAGCAGGCTTTCCTGCATTCTTGAGAAAACTATTCGGTAGAATCATAATTAACAATGCAGCTCACCCTATATGGTTCATCGAAGGACTGGCTGTAAATACGGAATCTAAATTCACAAACGGCGGCAGGCTTAACTCAGCGCGCTTTAGAATGATGCTCGAACAAGATATCGAAAGTGCCAACTTAAAATCCATTGACAGAGCATCCAATTTTCCACTCGTATGGCCTGGAGGAATTACTCCATACTTATATGGAGCATACTTTGTAAACTGGCTTTCCGAAAAATACGGCGATGAAAGCATAGCTGAGTATAACAAGCATACAGCTCGTGGTATTCCATTTGCAGTCAACACTGCAGCAAAAAGAACATTCAAGAAAGATTTCGTAACCCTATGGAAACAATGGAAAGCAGAAGTAAGGATCACAGCAGGAGAAAATGAAATTCAAGAAAAAACCAAATCTTTGACCAATGACGGACAATGGAACCTATCCCCCACTTTTTCTCCTGATGCCAAAACAGTTGCATTCATCAGGCGAAGTCTGGATGAATATCCTGGGCTTCAGCTTCTGGAAGCAGAATCCGGGAAAACAAAAAAGATTGCCGAAGGCTACATAAATCCCGGCGTATCCTGGTCAGGAAACGGCGAAAGACTTATCTTTTCCAGGCTTGATATAATAAGAAATTACTATTTCTTTTCAAATATTTACGAATATGACATATTGAATAGGAAACTAAACAAGATTAAAGGAACGGAAAGAGGCAAATTCCCCGTTTATACCATGGATGGAAAGGGCATTCTTTTTGTAAAAGAACACTGTGGGAGTAATGATTTGTGCATCATCTATCCGGAAAACGATAGTCTTATTACCATATTTCACAATAATGACCATACCCAGTATCATTATCCTCACTTTTTGCCTGACAGTGAGAAAATCCTTATGTCCATCTGGAGAAAAGGACAGGGTGAACAGATTTACATCTTCAATACTTCCGATAACACGCTCGAAAAACTCACTCGTGAAGGTAACAATTTCTCTCCACAATGGTCAGACAAATTTCATGGTATATTCTTCATTTCAGATAATACTGACACATATCAGCTCAGGTTCTACTCATTTGAAGACAGGAAAACATATTTTGTTTCTGACATCGACCGAAATATGCTTTATCCCGATATATCAACCGATGAGAATCAAATGGTGTTTTCTCATTACACAAGCAACGGCTTCAATATCTGCACAATACACCTTGACAGCCTAAAACTTGAAGAAAACGAAAATAAGCAATTGGATTTTGAGAAATTGCTTTTCTCAGAAAGGGAATTTAGAACAGAGTCTCACGCTTACAATCCTCTTCCCTATCTCATTCCAAAATTCTGGCTGCCATTTCCATATATCAAGGAAGCGACCGCAAGTCCCGCTTTTGCAACACTGAGTCAGGATGTCCTTTATAAACACTCCCTTTTTCTTTATGCAGCATACTTCCTGCCCGAAAATAGTGTCCTCTATAATTTTACATATACAAATAACTGTTTTAGACCAGAGATTTTCATAGAAAGCAATAAAGATTTTCTTGCAAGTGGAGAGAATTGGATAGGTGAAAAACAGAAAAATGCATATATAACTTTAACCCGACATTACACCAGAGCAATCCATTCAATTTCAACTGGATATGAACGTGATGTATATCTAGCGAGTAATACAACATATAACTTTTCTAACATTCTTCTTAGTTATTACTTTAGTAACAGGTTAAGATTCCCCCGCTCCATTGAATACGAAAGAGGGGGGTATTTCACAGGAACATACAGATTCTATTCTGAAAAACTATGGAGTGATTATACATTTCATAACCTTAAAACAAAACTCGGCTGGTATACTAAAATCCCGTTCCCTCACAATGTATTGTCTTTTAAGCTTGCTGGCGGGTTAACTAAGTCCGACTCGACCAATATAGGTGTAATGAGCATAGGTGGAAACAGCGGAGCCTTTGCCCTGCGAGGATATGAATCGGGAATCTACTATGGAAAATTCGTATTCACCGGTTCACTATCCTATGCGTTTCCGTTTTTCTGGATTGAAAGAGGTGTATCGGTATATCCCATCTATTTCCATAATGTCAGCATGAACCTTTTTACTGACCTCGGAACTGCCTCTCTACAATTTCCTCCGGACAACTTCCAACCCTGGTTGAATTCAATTGGAGCAGAACTATCTCTATCTTTCGACCTTTTATATTCGCAGGTACCCTGCAATCTCACGGCAGGAATTGCAGTAACAGAAGAGAATTGCAAACCAAGCTTTTATCTCAATATCACAACCAGTATTCCATATTTACTAAAAAACACTCATATTATCAAATCCAATATACAAAAAAACCTGCATATTCAATCCATAAAGTAGCATATGCGTTCTTACCAAAGTTCTGTACCTTTTCATGCACAATCGTGTTATCATGTCATTCCGAATATACTTCGGAATCTTGGTTTTCCGAAGATCCTGAAAAAATACTGAAACTTGTTCAGCACATGATTCAGGGTGACAAAAATGAACTGTCATGCTGAATCCTTCGCTCTGCTCGAGGGCAGCCTTGTTTCAGCATCTCGACTTTAGATTCTTCCAGGGTTAAAAAGACTGTCTTACTCAGAATGACAACCAATTATGACGCTGAAACTGTTGCCATTATTAAGGTTTTTCTATTTTGCGGATGAGATATAACACTCTATTGTCTGAATTACGAACCTTGCTTTATTCATTTTTCTAAAGCCTCCAATGTCTGCTGATGGAAATAATCATTTTTCTATCAAGTTTTTTCAAACATTTATCCTCGTAAGGATATGCGGAACTCTCAGAACCTTGCTTGAATTGCTTGAGAATCTTCGAGTATCCTTCAAGATACTGTTTATCAGTGTTTATAACAATCATTTCAATTAAACCAACATATGGAGCATACCAGCATTCTGCATCATAGTAGTAGTTTGAATCTGCAAATGTTGTATCAACAGCTTCCCACTCTTCATGCATAATAAGCTTAAAACAATTTTCAAAAGTACCCGCCATAATGGAAACAGATTCTCTTCCGATAATCTCCCTGATAATGGTTACTTTGTATTCTATATCTGTATAGAAGTCTATTGTTTTCATTTCAACATGCCATTTGTTTCCAATGATAAGAGGTACACTATACCTCAACGACCATTCTTCTATGCTTGGAATATAGCCATATATTGCATCCTCGGTTTTTGCATCAAGATAATAGTATTGGGGGACACCGAAATACGATACTACAACCTGCCATCCCGTATATGGTGCAATGTATTCTTGACCAAATATGTAGTGAGTTATGTTTACATATGAATTGTCTGCAGGATAGTTTGCCTGGTATTCCCAGGTAGCGTGCAATTTATAAGTGAAATAATCGTAATTACCCCAGGTTTGTCTTATGAGAACACCAACAGGATTTTCTTTTGAACAGGAAATAATACTAAACGAAGCAAACAGAACAATCAAAGGCAAAAGAATACAGTGTCTCATTCTTTTTTTCATTTTCTCTCCTTTCAAATGGTCGCTCCCAAAGCAATCTCAAAACCATTTGTATCTTTTCGTGAAATGTATCGGAGTTTTAGATAAGGTTTCGCAACAAACTTAAATCTCAATTCTGCAAGTCCACCAACACTCCATCCCCAAACGCTCCCTTCTTCAACTCCAGTCTCATAACTAAACTTTTCCTTTGTATAATTTGAACCAATAAAAATACCAAGATTTAAAGGGCTTTTCCCAATTCCCTTTTCAACAAAGGCATCTGTGTAAACCACGGGAAACATGGAGAGCTTCGCATCACTTTCATATGAGCGTGTAAACGACGAACTACCAACACTTAAGGATAAACCAAACATACTCATCACTTTTTGACTTACTACAAACTTGAAAAATAAACTCTGGTCCAAACCATTCGCCCAGTCACCTTTTGGAAAGAATAACTCCCCCTCTATACCAAACGAAGGTCTTCCCGCACAGGCAATCAGCGGAACAAGCGCAAGAATGAAAATAAGGATTAAACTCTTGCGATACATGCATACCTCCTTGTATATTATTCATTACACCTGATTAAAAAGACAATCTTTTTATCTGACTAATCTAATCCGTGTAATCTATTTGTGTAATCACTGCAATCAGACATCCTATCCTTATAGGATGTCTTGTGATAATTTTCAGTATACCCATCATATCCAATTTCCCTTTGAAATAAAACTATCTGATGAGTATAAGTTTGTGTTTATCGACCTTTCCTTTGATTTCAAGTCGCAAGAAGTAAATACCGTTTTTTAGATTTTCCGTGTTCCAGATGACACTCTTCTTGCCAGGTTTCTCCACCGAGCTGACGAGTATTCTAATTAATCTCCCCATATAATCATATGCATTGAGTGAAACTTTTCCATTGATCGGATTTGTATAGGTTACATCAATCTGATTCCCTGTTAAGTTCGGACATTTCGAAAATCCAAAGTCTGGAGAATCCCTGCCAGAATCTGCGTTTATAATTCCAGACCATAAATCTACCAACCCTTCTGTTATTTTTGAATTAAAAGAACCACCAGCGCAGAAGAATATTCCACCATCAAGAGGCGCTACATAAACCGCGCATTGTGAACTGGAAACTGGAGTTGGTTTATCAGGCAGTTGGTGCCAACCATCACTTGGATCATAATACCATGTATCTGGAAGTGGACCTCCAGAGGTGCCATATCCTCCGGTAAAGAAAAATTTATTTTCGCAACATGTTCCCACATGTCCTCTTCGATAAAGAGTCGGTGGTAAAGGACTAAAGGTCCACATTATTGAAGTTGCGTTAAGAGTATCAATAATGCCAATCCAAAAATTTTGGATATAACTACCGTTATAACCGCCTGATATATATATAATATCACCAGTAAGACCACATGCAAAAGAGCAAATTGACATTGGTAATGGAGTCGCAGTCTGCCACGAATCGGCTACGGGATTATAAATCTCAACAATATTGTAACAGTAACTTGGAGTCTCTCCTCCGATACACAGGATAAGAGAATCATTCCAAGTAAGGGCTCCAAAGTTAAATCGTGCTGTCGGCATTGCAGCTCTGTCTGTTATTGTACCAGTAGCAGGATCAAACTCCTGGTTATAGTTCACTGCATTAAGGTTTTCATCTTGTCCACCAATGCAATAAATCTTACCTTTCACAACAGTAGCTGCATTTTTCTGAACTCCATAGTTCAACGTCATAGATGAAGTCAACCATGTATCGGTTGTGAAATCAAATTCATAGATTTTATTGGATGCACCGTTACCGCCAACCGTATACACAACATCCGTACCTGTAATATCGGTATAAGCGCAGGCGTGATAGTATGTCAGTTGAGGCATCGGGTTATATATTTTCCAATACATCTCTAATGAAACAGCTGTTTCTGGAACACCTATCAAGACAAAAACAATAGCAAACATAAAACAAATAAAAAACCTTTTCATCATATCTTCCTTGTTTCGTGAAACAATTTAATAATAAATTTTTTCATATTAAATTTTCTACATTAAATAAAAACCCCTTGAAATTAGCTCTGGAAAATCAGGATTAGATATATCAATTATTCCAACTTCACTATTCCAACATACATAAGCATAATTTTCAACTATACAGAGACCTAAAGCATTTATCCACTGAGTTTACCTTTCTTTTCTGGATATTCTGGATTAGAAACATCAATTATTTGAAAGTATCCCCCAATTCCATACACTCCTCCAGTAACATAAGCGAAATTATCTCTCACTAAAATTTGATTAATTGAGAATTCAAGATTTAAAGAACTTTCAATTTGAGGTGATGATGGATCGGATACATCAACAATCCTAAATTGTTCAAAACCTCCGATGTATGCAAAGTTATCATTTACATAAACATCTTTGCATAGGTTAATTGGTGGCTGCAAATATAGAGAACCTATCTCTTTTGGCTGAGAAATGTCATCTATATCGATGATTTCAAGAAAGGATTCTGAACCTACATATACATAACTGCCCTTCTTAAATACAGAATAGGAAGCTGCAGGAGTATGAAAATCCCCTTCAGGACAGGGATATGGATGAGTTACATCAAAAACATTAAATAGCTTCATTCCATTCCAACAACTTGCCAGAAAGACATAATTTTCTTCCATTGTTTCATCAAAATAATAAATTATATCAGAACTATAACCGTCGATATAATAATTAGATACTTCCTCTGGCAATTGTGGACGCTCAACATCTATTATACTTAATCCAGTATCACAAGAAAGGTAAACATAATGACCCGATAAATAAACTGCGATGGGCATACCAAAATCAAATATAGAGACAGAACCTTCTATATATATATGTATGTGTTAAACGCATTATAATAATCTCCTTGTGTCTATTTATAATGCAAAAGGAAAAAGATGTCAAGAAAAAATTAAATATTGTGAAAACAAAATAAAAATGTCAGGAGATATTACACTCCAAAGAAAGGATTTGATAATTGCTTATTTTTATGGTAAGGGGAAGTATGCAAAAAAGGCGTGACCTTACTGAAGGCAATATTATAAAAAATATCTGGTATCTGGCACTTCCTACAATGGCAACAAGTGCACTCTGGGACCTATTTAATATAGTAGATATGATATTTGTAGGTAAATTGGGACCTTCTGCTATTGCAGCTGTTTCTATGTGCGGTATAATGATGGGAATGATATTTGCCCTTGCTATTGGAATAACAACTGGAACTATTGCTCTTGTTTCCAGGTTCTTTGGTGCAAAAGACTTTGAGACTGCCGATAAAGTGGTCGTCCAGACAATATTCCTTGCAATTACAGCTTCAGTTATTATTGGAATAGGAGGGTATCTTCTTGCTGAGCCTATTATGCGACTGCTTGGCGCAGAAGGGGAAGTGGTTGATTTAGGAAGTCTCTATTTCAAGATAATCGCCATTTGCTCGTTTACAATTTTTCTCACCTTCTCCTTGACCTCTACCTTAAGAGGAGCGGGTGATGCAGTAACACCAATGAAGGTACTTGTCTTCTCAAGTCTGCTCAATATAATCCTTGACCCTCTATTAATATTTGGAATATGGATTTTCCCAAAAATGGGAGTTGCAGGTTCTGCTCTCGCTACAGTCATAGCGAGAGGCGTTGGAATGCTCCTTCTTATCAATATCTTCTTGAAGGGACATTCATATTTTCACCTTAAGCCGAAGGACTTCAAGTTGGATTTCAGGATAATCGGGAAGATAATAAGGATAGGTTTCTTTGGTTCACTTCAGGTATTTGTGAGAAACATATCGATGCTTGTTCTATTAAGAATTGTAGCATCCTATGGAACTTTCGCCGTTGCAGCATACGGTATATGTATGAGATTACGGTTAGCAACAATGATGCCTGGTTTTGGACTTTCTCAGGCTTCTGCAATTCTTGTGGGTCAGAATCTTGGAGCACAAAAGCCGGGTAGGGCAGCAAAGAGTGCCTGGATAACCGTTGGTCTATATGAACTATTGATGGGATTCTTTGCTGTTCTCATCTTAATATTTGCACCCTATATTATAAAGGTATTCAACACAAATCCTGAAGTTGTAAGAATAGGTATTCAATTCATAAGGATTCTTTCTCTGACACTCGTCTTTATCGCACTCTCTTTAGTGATAGGAAGAGCATTCAATGGTGCCGGTGATACGCTCTCCCCTATGATAATAACCGGATTCTCTCTTCTCCTCTTTAGAATACCTGTTACTATACTCCTTGCAAAAATGCTGGGAGTGATTGGTATATGGTTCGGTATAACCCTATCAGATATAGTTCAGGGTGGAATAATGTCGGGATGGTTCTTGAAAGGGAAATGGAAGGAGAAGAAGATTTAATAAAGATAGAAATAAGGATGTAAGATGGATGAGTAATACTCATGTATTACAACCCTTGCTATACGCCCATAGTAACCTACTCCCAATGACGATCTTAAACAACGAGATTCTGAAATGAATTCAGAATGACATTGTTCAACGTAGAATGACATGCTACTGATGTGTAAAAGCCAGATTCTAAAAACGAGTCCGGAATGACACAAAGAAGGTCCTGATGCTCGAACGTTGAGATGCTGAAACAAGCCTGCCTTTGAGCAAAGCGGAGGGTTCATTATGACAAAATTTGTGCTTGAAATGGAACTTTTTGTTTCTTTTTATTTGACAAAGTCGCTGTTTTATTATATATATTTTTAATATGCGCCTGTAGCTCAGTCTGGATAGAGCAACGGACTTCTAATCCGTAGGTCGTGGGTTCGAATCCCTCCGGGCGTGCAAAAAATGGTGAGCGTAGCTCAACTGGTTAGAGCACTGGACTGTGGCTCCAGAGGCTGTGGGTTCAAGGCCCATCGCTCACCCTTTTTATACTCACAATATAATTTCATTCCCCTTGAGAAACTCTAAGACCGATAAGCGGTAAACTTTTCAGTGCCAACATAGCAGTTTACAACAACAATCTACTTCTTTCTCTTATTCTGGTTTTTTTTCTCTCTTTCCATAATTTCCTCAATCTTTCTTTCTTCCCATTCCTTTCCGAGTATGCCGCTCAAACCAAAGACACTGAAAGCATGCGCCAATACTCCTATCCCCCATCCCAAGAGTGGCCAATAGAACCACAAAGATTTTATTGAAGTAAGAACGTTCAGCAAAAACAATCCAATATTTACTATTATATAGATGAATAAGTGAATGTAAAACGATTTTAATTCTTCGACTCTTCTCTTTGCCTCCTTGTATTTTTCATCCTCTTTCATATAGACCTCCTCCGTAAATTGCATTATCAGACTTTGTCTTCCCAGTAGATGCAGTATTGCCTCTTTAAACAAGCCTTGCTTTGTATCCGTATGCAATTACACCTGTTTTTCCTTCCGCCTGCAATTTCCTGAAAACAAGATGAACTTTCTTACCAGATGAAACCTCTTCCGGATTCACATCCACAACCTGTGTTGTGATTCTCACTCCATTATCCAATTCAATTATAGCAATTACATACGGCGTATTATGTTCCATGAATTGTGCACCGATAAAAATCGTTGTGTAAGTGACAATTTTTCCGGTATCTGGCATTAAAAGGTCTTCGAATTCCTTAGCTCCGCATTCGGGACAAACACACCTTTTGGGAAATATTACTTTTCCACAACTTCTGCATTTTTGTCCGCTAAGTCTGTACCTTTCTATTCTTTTTCGCCAAACTTTTGGTGTGCTCATTCTACCACCTCCATTATATGAACAGCGCATGAGGCCCCGGTCCCTCCCATATTTTGACTCATTCCGATCTTCGCACCAGCTACCTGCCTTTGTCCAGCATTTCCTGTTAGTTGCTTATATATCTCGATAGCCTGTGCAATACCCGAAGCACCAACTGGATGTCCCTTTGCTTTCAATCCCCCACTCGTATTGATGGGAATTTTGCCTCCAATTTCAGTATTCCCTTCTTCTGTAAAAACCCCGCTTTTTCCTTTTTGGACAAAACCCAGCTCTTCGATGCATATGAGTTCTGCAATTGCAAAACAATCATGAACCTCACATACATCTATATCTTCAGGTTTCTTCCCAGCCATACTGTATGCCTTTTCACCGGCAATTCTCACCGCATCAAGAGCCGTTATGTCTTTTCGCGAATGAAGGGCAATCGTATCAGATGCTACTCCCGAACCTGATATTTTAACTATTTTCTCTTTCATTGTCTTAACTATGTCCAGGGGCGCAAGAATTATTGCAGCCGCACCGTCGGTTATCGGCGAACATTCAAGAAGGGTGAGAGGATCCGCTACCATAACTGAATTAAGTACTGTATCCAGACTTACCTTTCGCTGAAACTGTGCATCAGGATTGTTCGCACCATTCTTATGGCTTTTTACGGAAACAGAAGCAAGCTGTTCTCTTGTTGTACCGTATCTATCCATATGCGCACGAGCCATCAAAGCATACAACGCCGGGAAAGTTGCTCCAAAATATGCTTCATTTTCAACATCTGCGGCTGCTGCCAGAGCACCCGTTACATCTTCACAATCCGTCATTTTTTCGACACCCCCGACCAAAACGACATCACTTATTTCCGCAGCTACCTCAATAAAACCCTGTCTTAAAGCTATTGCTCCAGAAGCACAGGCAGATTCCACACGAACCGCTGGAATGTTCTTCACACCAAGGTAATCGGCAAGTAGTGGACCTATGTGCTCCTGATTGTCAAAAAGCCCACTGGACATCGAGCCAACATACATAGAATCGATTTTAGAAACTTTAGCGTCTTCAAATGCCTTGAGTGCGGCTTCTACAAAAAGATCTCTTAAAGATTTATCCCAGTGCTCTTTAAATCGCGTTAGACCTATTCCCAAAATTCCCACTTCTCTCATACAAACCTCCATTATTTCGTTTTTTTCGTTTATCCGGTCTGTTTAGTCTAAACAATTTACTATGTTTGTTTAGTTAAAGATAATAAAAGCAGGCGTTTCTATCCACTACTCATTAAGGATAATTTTTCCCCTGAAATTTGCATATTTCCCATAGTCAAGATAAATCCTCTTCTCTTCAAGCATTTCTCTAACCCTTGGAGCAATGGTTCGAACCTCATCGATCCTATCAGTAACACCAAATATGAAAGCATCGCTACCAGCACCTGAACCGAATGATACAATCAGGAGATTATCTTTGGGCTTTGACACATCCAGAGCAGCCGACAGACCTGTCGGTGAAGAACCCGAGTATGTGTTTCCCATATAGGGAACAACCCATCCTGGTTCCATCTGTTCCTTTGTAAAACCTAATTGCTTTCCTACGGTTTGCGGAAACTTCCCATTTGGCATATGAAAAACCGCATAGGCAAAATCTTCGGGTTTCATACCTGCCTTTTTAAGAACTTCAAGACCAGCATTATATACATGCTTGAAATATGCTGGTTCACCAGTAAATCTTCCGCCATGTCTTGGATAGTATGCTCCCTCTCTTCTCCAAAAATCAGAAGTGTCGGTTGTAAAAGAGAATGTGTCCAAAACCTCTGCAACAACTTTTTCCTTCCCAAAAATATATGCAGTTCCTCCCGCAGCAGCCGTATATTCCAATGCATCTCCTGGAGCACCTTGTGATGTATCTGCACCAATTGCAAGTGCGTACTGGAGTTCACCTGACTTAACTTCATTATATGCCACCCACATTGCCTCCGTTCCAGCTTTACAGGCAAATTCAAAATCTGCGATATGCACTTCGGGAGTAATGCCAAGCGCCTCTGCAACAATCGTTCCTGAAGGTTTAACTGCATAAGGATGAGATTCTGAACCTACATAAACGGAACCAATCTTTTCGGGATTAATTCCCGCTCTTTTCAAAGCATTTCGCGCTGCTTCAACCGAGATAGTAACTGTATCTTCATCCATTCCTGGAACTGTTTTCTCATTTACGAGAAGACCCCTCTTAATAACCGCAGGGTCCTTTCCCCATTGGTTTGCAATATCCTCGACCTTTATTCTGTATCTTGGGACATAGCTTCCGTAACCTACAATTCCAACCATAAAATCCTCCTTATTCCATTGACCAATTAAGTAATTAGGTAACTGGTAATTTCGTTTAGAGCGTCAATATCGTTTATTCACAATGACATTTTCTTTGCCGTGGTCTGTTATTCTCCTAATTTCCGATTTCTACTTTCGCCTTTCAAAGACATTAGTTTTACAGCACGAAGTGCGTTACTTTCATTTCTATTCGCATTTCCCGAATATCATTGCAACTACTGTCTTATCATCACCACCCATACTCGAAAACATACCATAAGGTTTTTCCGCTCCTATAGATACCTGACAGTCACCAGCCTTGTCCAGAAGCTGATGAACAACATCCACTGCCTGACGAACTCCCGATGCACCGGTAGGATGCCCGTATCCGATTAAACCACCCGTTGTGTTTGTGGGGATTATTCCATCTGATTTTGTATTTCCTTCCTTGACGAAATCCGCTCCTTCACCATGTCCTGCAAATCCTGCTGCTTCAATTGCCAGCAGGCCGGCAATACTGAAACAATCGTGCACATCGAGAACACTTAAATCTTTCGGTTTTAGTCCTGCACGCTCATAAGCTCGCTTTGCAGCAATTCCACAGGTAGTATTCTTTGTTAAATCCGGTGGCGGTGTAGTAAGATTATCCTGAACCTGTGCATATGCAACAACTTCAACCGCATCCTTCTTTTCGATTCCAATCTTCTTAAGGCCTTCTTCCGAAGCAAAGACAAGAGCAGATGCACCATCAGAAACCTTAGAACAGTCAAAAACATTTATGTGTTCGCAAAAAACCTTTGGATTGGGTGCAGTCATTGCAGTAGTATACAGATCGCTATTCGTGTTGTGATATTCCTGAGCCTTTGGATTCTTCCGCGCATTCTCTATTGCATTAACATACCATTGTGACATTCCAGCCCTTATTTTTTCCTTACCGAATTTTTCAAAACAGGCACCCGCTCTCTTGGAAAACTGATCGGGGAAAAAATATGCATGGCCATCCTTTCTCTCACCAACATACCATCCAGCACCAGCAAGGATATCAGCTCCATAAACTGCTTTCACCGTATTCTGCACTTCAACACCTATTGCAAGCACAACGTCAGCCAAATCAGCAAGTATTGTCTTTATTGAAACTACAAGAGCAAGTCCCCCGGAATCGCAAGCACCCTCAACCCGAACACAGGGTTTATACTGAAATGTCGGATGAACATATGGGAAGAATCCGCCGAGATTTCCCTGTTTGTTAAATCTGCCAGCCATAAAATTCCCTATCACACCTTCATCGATATTCTCTGGATTTTTAATCTGCTCAATTGCACCTTGACCTGCTTCCTTTATATAATGTTCAATTCCTGGCCTTGCTTTTTTGGGATGAAATTCTTTCCTTCCAGTTCCAAGCGATACGGTGTTGAAGCCTCCACATGCAAATATTTTTTTTCTAAGGAACGCCATTTCACATCCTCCCTGTTTAAAGATAATTGTTTATTGGACCATAAAGCCAGTAAAAACCATTTGTTAACACTGCATTTACATCATCGGATGACTTTGCAACACCCTGACTCACAAGACCTTCTGCAATCTCTTTTGTTTTCAGCATATACGCTCTTGCAACATCTGAACCCAATTTTTCATCTTTTTTAAGATTACCAAAATAACTTGATAGTCTATCGTTTTTCTTGGGATCTCTGAGCAGCGCTTTCCAGGAATCAAATCCTTCAGGCGGGCTACCAATTTCCCCATCCAGTTTTTCTTTCCATCCCTGGAAATTCACATACTTTCCTTTTTCGAGATCGTAAACGCCTGTCGGACGATTCTTTTCATATTTTAGAAATCCATTTTTCTGAGACCCATCAGGATTTTGACCTCCGAGCACAGACTTTTCAACAAGTTTCTCTACCAGGTCACTTCTAAGATCCTCATCACCAAGATGTTCCCTCATTACTGTCAGAATGCACTGAAACACATCAATCCCCACATAGTCGATTAGTTGAAAAATGCCCATCGGTCTTACAAGAAAATCCTGGCTAACCTTATTAAGTATATAGATTGCCCCGGCAAGGGTATGAGTGTTTTTTAACTCATTTACTTTTTTAAGAGCAAAAAGCCCGTCTCTAACGAAGTGACCATTTCCAATAAAACCTGCTATATCATTGGAAGCTATAAGTTTTTTTCTGAGTTTTTTGCCCAGCTCTTCCGCAATATCCTTTAGTTCTTTTTTCGTGTTCTCCGCAGTAATAACTTCTACAAGCTTCTGAACAACCGGCGGGTTATAGAAATGGTATCCAATTATTCGTCCCCCAAGACCAACTTCCTTATCGAGAATATTGATGGGTATCGATGATGTGTTTGTAAAGAAAAGTGTATCATCCGAGCATAGATCCTTGGCAGCTTTCAAAACCTTTATCTTGACCGTTTTATCCTCCACTATTGCTTCGAAGACAAGTTTCGCATCTTTAACTAATTCAAGAGACGTTCCAAACCTTGTCACCGCGAGTGCATCATTAACGAATTCCTTTATAATATGACCGTTTTCGACAAGGTCCTTTCTCTGTTTATATATTCCTCTTAAGTTTACAATGCTTTTTTCGGCAACCTTGGTTAACATAGTTACTAAATAGCTTCTAAGTCCATCCAGGGCACTTTCGCTGACATCCACAAGGTTGAGCCTAAAAACCTTTCCCCTGTTATCGGATTTGAGTTTTAATTTTGCCATCTCTTGAGCAATAAGCGTGCTTATTCCACTACCCATCTTACCTGCTGCTCCTATTATGGCGACATTTACAAGTCTCTCATTTAAATCCATTATACCTCCTTTTAATAGTGTCTTTGTCACTTACCACTCTACACTGGATACTTATTACTATTTTCCTACCAGTTGGGCTTCCTTTTTTCGAGAAATGCAGCCAAACCCTCCTTCGATTCTGGATGAGAGAAACATAAACCGAATACCTCCGATTCGTATGCACTTCCTGTTTGAAAATTGGAATCAAAACCTTTGTTTATTACTTTTTTTGCAAGTTTTACAGCAACAGGTCCCTGTGATGCAATTTTTTCCGCAAATTTTTTCACTTCATCCATTAACGTCTCTGGTGCCAGAACATTCGTTACAAGACCAATTTCAAAAGCCCTCTTTACATCGATAATATTTCCACTAAGGATTAATTCTCTTGCAATAGATGGTCCACATATCCTGGAAAGCCTCTGAGTTCCTGCAAACCCTGGTGTAACCCCAAGCCCCACTTCCGGCTGACCGAATTTGGCTTTTTCGCTGGCCCATCTTATATCACAGCACATTGCACACTCACATCCTCCGCCAAGAGCAAAACCATTAACTGCAGCAATTACAGGAATTTCGAGGTTCTCGAACCTGTTAAAAATCTTCTGCCCGAGTTGAGAAAATGCCCTGGCTTCAAGTTGGCTCATTTTGGCAAGTTCTGCTATATCCGCACCTGCTACAAACGCTCTTCCCTCACCGGTGATAACCGCAACTCTCAACTCAGTATCTTTTTCAACCTTATCCAGTAATGACCCCAACTCATGAAAAGTTTCGGTGTTCAAAGCGTTAAGCACATCAGGTCGGTTCATTTTGACATAACCAATGTTACCCTCTTTTTCATATAACAAATTTTTGTAAGCCATAGTCCCTCCTCCTGCTTCTTGCGGTTTATTTAGCTATAAAGATCGTTTCACCGACACGCTCCTCGCTGCTCTGTCTTCCATCCTTAATATTCCCTGGCCTCCTCTTCTCCCTTCAACACCCTTAAACCTCCGAGAGCCAATGCCTTAAGTTCATCTTCTCCTGGAAAGATGATTACTCTGGCTATCTTTCCAACATAATCTTTAACCCATTTCATCAACATTTCTGAATATGCAAGTCCTCCTGTAATAGCTATTGCATCGAGTTTGAAACTCAGAACCGCTGCCATTGCACCTATCTCTTTTCCTATCTGATATGCCAGTGCCTTGTAAACCTCCAATGCCTTACTATTCCCGTTCCTGATTCTCTTTTCAACTTCCACTGCGTTATGTGTTCCAAGATAGGCAACAAGACCACCTTCTTCGATAATCTTCTTTTTAAGTTCATCAAGAGTATATTTCTTTGAATAACATAATTCGACAAGTTCCACAACAGGAAGATAGCCTGCTCTTGTCGGCGTAAATGGTCCTCCGCTTAAACCATGACTACAATCGATTATTCTTCCACCTTTTACAGCCGTAATCGATGTTCCCCCTCCAAGATGAGCAACAACCAATTGTGTATTTCTATATTCCTTTTTTATCTTTTTTGCGGTGAGTCTAGCTATTGCATGAATATTAAGTGCGTGTACTATACTATCCCTGGGCAGTTCCGGCAAACCTGAATATCGAGCGAGAGGATTCAGTTCATCAACGGAAGGTGGATCAACAACATAAGAAGCGACACCATGTTCCCATGCAATTCCAAAGGCAAGTATACATCCAAGATTTGCCGCATGTTCTCCGTGTTTCGCCATCCGCGCATCTTGGATCATACTCTGATTTACTTTGTAAGTTCCCCCTTCGAGTGCCTTAAAGAGCCCACCGCGGGCAACTACCGCATCAATGGTATTTTTTTCAATTTTGTGTTTTTCCAGTAAGTCAAGAATAAGAGCCTTTCTGAATTCATATTGATCCCAAATGTTTTTAAATCTCTGTAATTCAAATGCAAAATGTGTTATGGTTTCCGAAAATACTAAAATCTCGTTTCGAAATATTGCAACTTTTGTAGAGGTTGAGCCAGGATTTATTACCAGTATCTCATACTTTTTATTTTTTCTCTGCCCTCTCATCAATGTCTCTGTATCCTTTTTACCTTGGCAATCTTTTCTATTCTATCTTCTGCAATTCTGGTTGCTGCTTTGTACGGAGTAATCTTGTTTTTCTTTGCTTCTTCGAATATCCTTCCCATTATGTTATAAATTTTCTTTGCGGATTCAAATCTACTTGACTTCGACATTGCTATGGATTGAACAGCCGCTACAACAAGTTCTCCTCCACCAATTGCAAAATCCGGCGCAAAAAGTATTTTTTTCTTATCGAGTTCGTCTGCAATCTCTGTTTCTTTAAGAATGCAATTTGCGGAACCTGCGATAATTTTGCATTTCAACTTGTCAATGTTATTTCTGGTTATAACACCACTCACAGCACATGGAGAGAAAAAATCGCATTTTGTACTATAAATTTCTTTTGGTTTTACAGATTCAATCTGCGGATATTTATCCTGCACATTTTTTATTGCATCGTAATTTATGTCGGTTACAATTATACGGGCATCTTCTTTGATTAAGTAGTCGATTAGATTCGAGCCCACACCACCTACTCCTTGAATTGCAAAAACCTTGTTCTTCAGCGAGTCAATACCGTAAATAGCATTATTGCACGCTTTCATACCCCAATACAATCCGTAAGCGGTTAATTGTGCCGAATCAAGTGTTCTTCCATCCCTGTCCCTAATCACAAGTACAAACTCCGTTTCTCTTGCAATCTGACCCATATCATCTTCGTTAGTTCCAAGATCAGCATATGCAACAAATCTTCCTCCAAGTCCGTGAATGAATCTTCCAAAAGCCCTTAAATATGCTTCATCTTTATCTTCAACATTACCCCACAAAACTGCTTTTCCACCACCAAAATCTGCACCGGAGATTGCACCCATATATGTCATACCCATAGAAAGCCTTAAAGCATCGGTAAGCGCCGTTTTCTCGTCAGTGTATGGCCAAAATCTAACACCTCCAAGCGCAGGACCAAGAGTCGTGTTGTGAATTGCAATGATTGCTCGCAAATGCGTCTCTTTATCAGAGAGAAACAAGACCTCTTCATGCTCATATCTTTCCATATGTTCAAAAACATTTAGCTTTCTCATTCTACCTCCTGCGGGATGAATTCTGCTCTGCCCTGATTTGATACTATTCTTCCATATGTATATTTAGGATCATGTTCAAAAAAAGAGATCCATTTTTTTTCAATCGAAAGTTTGATAAATTTCTTTTTTTGCTCCATCACTTCGAGGGGAAATAAGTCGTATCCCATTATGTATGGTATTTTAAGATGTGATGTCGTGGGCATAAGGTCTGCCCAATAAATTCCACCCTTTTCCCCATCCTCAATAGTTACTATTTGATGACCTTCTGTGTGACCACCTGTTCGAATACAGCTTATTCCAGGAATTATTTCAACCTTCCCATCTATGAGTTCAAGCAAATTGTGCTTCTGTATTGGGATAAAATTGTCTTCAACATAACTCGCTTTTGAGCGCGCATTTGGATTCAGCGCAATGTCCCATTCCTTTTTCTGAATTATGTATTTAGCATTTGGGAACTTTGGCAAAGCTTCTCCCTCTGTCGAATAATAGGTATTTCCACCTGCATGGTCAAAATGCAGATGCGTAATAATTATCTTATCTATATCTTGTGTTTTTAGACCACAACGAGTTTCTAATTCGTCCTCCAGTGTATTTTTTCTATCGACTCCATATATGCGCTGAAGTTTTTCATCAAATTTATCACCGATACCGGTATCAATTAGTATGTTTGCATTAGAACTTCTAATTAGCAGTGTATTAAGTCCAAGCATAATTCTATTCTTCTCATCACCTGGATTTGTCTTCTGCCAGAAAACTTTCGGAACGACTCCAAACATTGCTCCACCATCCAACCAGAATTTTCCGTCGGAAAGAGGAATACACTCGAACTTCCCTATTTTTATTGCGTTTTCCATAGAAAAAAACATATCACAATTTTCGAGTCTTGTCAAGAATTTTAAGAAAAGTTTGTGAAAAGTTTATCAAATGTAATATGGTGGCAAACCTTTGCTACTGCAAAAACAAAGGGGCAGGTTATTAAACCTGCCCCTTCTGTCAGAACTGAAAAATCTCCAATACATCTTACATCGCTATCCTGCCTTGTTAGACAACCTGCCTTACAGGTTACTGTATTCTGTTCACCTAACACGTGCTATCTAACAACTATCATTTTATTCGTGAAGGTTTTTCCTCCAGCTACAAGACGATAGAAATATACCCCGTTCGTTAGCTTGCTTGTGTTAAGCTTTATGCTGTAGTAACCGGGTTCAGATTTCCCTTCACGCAAAACAGAGATGAGACGCCCACTTATATCGTACATTCGCAGACTCACATCACTCTTTCTTGGAATCTGATAATCGATTGTTGCGAAATTTCCAACCGGATTAGGATAATTCGTGATGTTGAAGACAGCCGGAATATTACTGATGTTGATTTCCTCTTCGACTCCAACCGGAGGATATTTTGCTGCCGCTGTATCGTAATTTTGCTGTATATCACCAAGATTCTCACCACCAAGAATGACAACTGCGAATGTCGCAGTATCTCCAGGACTCAAGTCAAATGGACCCGCTGCTACACACATACCCCAGTCCGAATCAGGTGATGGATTGTGGTTACTGATAGAACCATTCAGGAACTGTATCTTGTCCGAATCCAGAATATAAGAGCTAGCCCATACATACTGCGGATTGTAAATAAGCGTTACATTGGATGCCGTTGATGGGTCAAGTAATCCCACACCTACATACTTGGTTCCAGAACCATACATATAGGCAAGATTTCTCGTCATATCAACTCCACCGTAATCATTGTAAGCATCTCCTACATCCCAATCCATGAACTGCCCACCATATAGCCCATTGATCGCTGACGAACCCTCGTTTTTGAAAGTGTATTTCATTATGACATAGTCTTCTCCACCAACATCTGACCATGCCCATCCATCCTGTGTACAGGTAAGATTCTTGGGAGAATTCATACCGGAATCATCGCATTTTGCCCAGGAATCCTGGTCTGAATAAAGCGTACCATCACCGAAGATTCCGTCAACGGATTGCCAATCACCAGAATTTTCAGCTGAATAATCTCTGTTCACAACATAACTTGACGAATTACCAGCCCAGAGAGAACCTATAAAGAGATGCTGTGCACCGGATATTGGATAATGGAATCCACTACCGGTAGTCTGATTATCATCCATAAATCCACAAATACCCCTGTTCGTTACAGTAAATCTGACATTACCTATATCATGGTCATAGTAATCCACAGGAGCATTGCCAACAGCATATGTAAAAGTTGGATCCCAGGAATAACCACCATTCGCAGTGATATGTAAAGTAAAACCAATAACCGTGCCGTTGGGTGTACTTGCACTTGCTGTCATCTTGAATGGGTCTCCTGAATTACTTGCGGAACTTCCGACTGCAATATTACCGAATGAAGACGTAGAATCACTTATCGTAACGTACTGCCCATTCGTAGTTGCTCTCAAAACCGCCTGAACGTTGTTTGCATCCATACTTCCACCATTGGACAACGTCGTAGTCAATTCTGCATATTCTCCAGGGTCCCATATACCATTATGGTTCTGGTCATCTAAAACCTTGTCGGAGATGTAAACATAAGGTTCATTCGCTGCGTTGAGCCTGACACTCATCTCGGGGTCACCAAAAAGGTTAAGTTCAAGCCCGCAGTAATGCCAGACACCTTGACTCCATATAAGATTCTTGAAATGGTTTTTTGTTGCACCATGAATTATACCTATATGCAATGTATCTTTGAGCATTATACCATAGAAAAGTGTATCCATCTGTTCCGAGGGTCCCATACTGGGAGGTGTTCCCCATCCATACCTGGAGTTCATTGCAACTGCAACGCAGCCAGCACCACCTGATTTGTTCATCAATTGCTCGGCAAAACAATTTGCGTATTCATCGAAATCCCCAGAATAGCAAGCAATAGTGTTACATATCGTTGGCATTGTATTTGTAAGACCTGCCACTTCGGAATTGGTAAAAACCGGAGTCCCATATGCACTGTATGTCCCGTTCTGGTCACCATGACAGGCAATGTGCATAAAGTTATAATTCTGATTAAATGCATTTTTTGTATTTGGAGCATAAGCCTGAGAATCCTCTAATTTGGTTACCGTCCACCCGGGGAAAATGTTTCCTATGGCATTATTTACAACCCTACCGTGATAGTTGGAAGAACTGAAAAGCATTACGCTCGGAAGTAAAATCTTTTGGATGTAAGAAGCAGGTGGGTCATAGATATATACGGAATCTTTTTTGAGAAATGAATTGATGTCCGTCGTGTTGTCTATAGGTGGTCTACCAACATAAATATCAAAATACCCATCAACTCCATCGCCTGTTCTCTCTCCATACTTGTGGTCTCCATCTCCATCCCAGGTTCCATCAAGGTCCGAATAGTAATAATCGGAAGCAAGATAGTATGGGGAATAGTAATCACTGTATGCATCTCTTTCGGGAACTATGCCGTTATCACCTCCAAGTACGGCATAGATCAATCCTTGAGTTGTATAGTAGTCCTTAAGAAAATTCCTTATCTTTTCCGGGTTATCGTATCCTGTATAATTCGAATATATCCACGTGGTTGTGAAAACCTGAGCGGTGTAGCCAGCAGCAATTTTCCAATCTGCAAGCCTCTGCCAGGCAGTTGTGTAACTTGAACCGGTAATGATTGCAAAATCACACGCTCTTGTTGGATTGGCCTTTACCGGGGGAGAAAAACTCTTGATATCTTCCCTGTTAATCACTATGATTTTAACTCCCTGTGCAAAAGCGTCAATCTGATTCTCCGTCAAGGCAATTGGATTATGAATACCTTCCGCATACTGGATTCTTATTGTAATTTCCTTGGAAAGAATGAGTTTTTTCTCATTTGGAACATACCTCAGAGGATTTATTATGATGCCGGCAATTCTGTATCCACCCATCGAACCTGAAGGATATGAAATAAGCTCCTCCTCTGGATATGGATTAGAAGAGTAATATGAGGAAATATCTGGTTCTACAAATGGCATTTCCTCACTTTTTGAAATAGGTTTTGGCGTTTGCGTAGGACAGATATCGTAAGCTCCTTGAAGCTGCTGTGTCTGATTTGACAATATATCTACACTTGTAACCTCTGCGCTAGCCGGAATAACGAAGTTAGCAATAACAGATGGAATAGACGGTTTTCCAACATCTGTGTTGCTCACCCCGCCTTTTATGGAAACAACATCGTAACCATTGTAGCTTGAGATATTGATGTCAGATTGTGAAAAGTGAAAAGTATGAGTAACAGAACCTGCAATAAGAAACGCAGGAACCAAAAGAATAAAAGAAAGAAGGATTAATTTAACCTTCATTCAACACCTCCTTAAGTTGTTAGCACTAAAAAGAAATCATCACCTCCCTTCGTAGGTCTATATAGTAACTTTCTTAATATTCGAGTTTACTCGTTCAAATTTGTTTTGTCAAGAAAAAAATTTGACAAAGCTCAAGTCTTGTGTTATTTTTAGTCAAATGAGTAAAAGATTTAAAGATTTCTGGACCGCATACAAAAAACTTGTCCTGATTTGGCTTATCATTGTATTTTTCGTCATAGTAAGTGTCGTTCTCGGATTCGATAAGAAAATCATAGCACTTGTTGTCATCCTTGCAGGATTTCTAACCCAGGCATTCAGCGGACTTCTCGGAATGGTTGGCACAATACCGACGGTTGGTCCTTTGATAGTAAAGGTAGTAACTCTGCCTTTCTTTCTCTTACTAAACGCATTGGCATATATCTTAACCTTTACTGCACTCAGGATGGGTTTCAAGAAGGATATAGTTCGTGCAAGAATTATCGTAACCGCGTTTCTTGTCGGCATTGTAATTGGTTTCATATTAGGGAGGATATTTTGAAAAAAAATTGTCTCTTATTCGTTTTTATGTTAATTTTTTTTGCTTCACTCTCTTCTCAGGAATTCGGACAAAATAAGATTCAGTATAAAAACTTTGACTGGAAGAATATTAAGACACCCCACTTCATAATATATTACTATCAGGGAGAAGAAGAACTTGTTAGATTCGCTGCACAGGTCGCAGAAGATTCATATATTGAGTTAAAGGAAGATATGAGTCACAATTTCAAAAAAAGGATACCTTTGATTATATATAACTCGCACAATGATTTCGAGCAAACTAATGTTACACTATCTTTGATTGAAGAATCTGTTGGTGGATTCACCGAAATTTTCAAAAACCGCATGGTTCTTCCTTTTGATGGCTCATACGAAAGTTTCAGGCATGTAATAAACCATGAATTGGTCCACGCTTTCCAGTTCGATGTGCTCTTTGGTTCGAAACTTGGCAGCATTATGCAGTCCGAACTTATGATTTCCCTGCCTTTATGGGTAATGGAAGGTCTGGCAGAATTTGAATCCCTTAACTGGAATTCCGAAACTGAGAGTTACATCAGGGACGCAGTAATAAATGACAAACTCCTTACTATTCAGGAACTAAATTACTCGTATGGCTATGCAGCATATAAAGAAGGACAATCCATTTATAAATTCATCACTGATACCTATGGAAGGAAAAAGATAGGGGAATTTTTTCATACTTTAAGACAAACAAAGGATTTTGAGAAGGCACTGAAAAGAACAATCGGGCTTTCTGTTGAACAGCTGAATAAAGAGTGGACGAAATCATTAAAGAAAGAGTACTGGCCATCCTACGATAAAAAAGTGGAAATTACTACTATAGCAAGAAGATTAACAGACCATGAAAAACAGGGAAATGCTTATAATGTGAGTCCTTCGATTTCGCCGGATGGAACTAAGATAGCTTACATAACAGACAAAGAACAATACGTGGAGATATATATATTATCTGCCATTAGCGGGAAGGTGCTGAAAAAATTAGTGAAGGCTAGGAAATCTGCCACTTTTGAGTCTCTACACTTTTTGAGACCGGGCATTTCCTGGTCACCGGATGGTAAAGACATTGCATTTTCTGCAAAAGCAGGTGAAGAGGATGTAATATACATTATGAATGTGGAAAATGCAAAAATGAAAAAAGTATTAAGACCACAATGTGATGCCGTTTACTCCCCAAATTTCTCTCCCGATGGACTCGATATTGTTTTTTCTGGTATAAAAGATGGAATGAGCGATATATACAGTATAAGGATTGCAACACAAAAACTCTCGAGACTTACAGAAGATGCCTTCGATGACAGAGATCCTGTTTGCTCCCCGTTAGGTGATTACATAGTTTTCTGTTCGGATAGAGAAGAAACGGTGGATTCCATTTGGCATTATGGTAAATATGCACTTTTTCGTATGAGAATAGATGGAACTGACATTGAACAACTTACAGAAAGGGAATCTCATATTGGCAACCCTGCAATCAGCGGAGATGGAAAGAAAATCATCTTCACCTCGGACAGGGCAGGTGTCAATAATCTATACATGCTCGAGATAGACAGTCTTAACATATACAGGTTGTCAGATGTTTTCGGATCTCTTTCAAATCCAACACTTTCAAGGGATGGCAGGAAGCTCGCGTTCTGTGGATACGAAGATATAGGTTACGATATATATGTAATGTTTGACCCTTTTGAAAATGCCAAAGTGCAATTGGCTGACAGGATAGATCACCATACAAGATATTCAGCGGTGTTTAAAGACCATTTTCTGGGAGAACAGAAAAAAGCCGCGCTGAACTTCTCGACCGATTGGGCAGGAGGTTACCTTGTCTATGCTTCCGGTTATGGATTCCAGAGTATGGTGGAAATAGCAATTAGCGATGTTCTGGGCAATAATAGATTTAATGTTGCTCTTAACCTTTACTCCAAGAATATTCTCGATTCAAACTTCCAGATTGTATACTGGTCTTTGCCTAAAAGATGGGACATCGGTGCTGCGATCTTTCAACAGAAGAATTATTACTTGCTTTTTCCAACTGCTCAAGACCAAAGGTATCAGTTTATCGAAGAAACACTCCGAGGATTAAGCACTGCAGTTCTCTTGCCAATAGACAGGTTTCATAGATTCGACGTCCAAATGGACCTTTTCTCCGTAGAGCAATACTATGAGTGGATAGATTCAAATTACAATTTCGGAAAAGGTAAAACTGAACCTTACTATGTTCTTATTCCATCTATAAACTGGGTAAGAGATACCGCTCTCTGGGGATATACCGGTCCTGTAAACGGTGAAAGATGGAAGTTCACCTATGCTAAGTCAATTCCACAAATTTCAAAAAACTCCTTCGATTACTCAATGCTTTTTGGTGATGTAAGAAATTACTTCAGGATAGCCAGGGGATTCACTTTTGCTACAAGAATCTTCGGTTTTTCCTCCTGGGGCAAGGATGCAGTATCGTATTCTCTCGGCGGAACCGAGAATATAAGAGGTTTCGATTACTACAGTTTTTATGGGACGAAGGCAGGTTTTATGAATCTCGAGCTAAGGTATCCGTTTATAGACAGGTTAGAGATGAGATTTCCACTTCCGCTGAGCATAAGGGGAGTAAGGGGTGTAACCTTCTGTGACATTGGCGGAGTTACCAACCAATTAAGAGATTTTAAAACGGCAACCAGAGAAAACGGTATATTCAGGTTAGATGATTTGAAACTCAGTTTCGGAACAGGAATCAGGATGAATATTACGATCGCTGTGGTCAAGTTCGATGCTGCCTGGCATACAGACCTAGATGGTGTTTCAAAAATGCAGCTACATTTTTCACTCGGAAGTGAATTTTAAAACTTAATGCGAAAAGTAAGAAAAATTCTTGATGGAAAAATCCTTCTTTTCTGCATAATTTCTCTGTTTTTTGCATTCATCGTTTTCTTTTTCCTTCCCGAATTTACAAGAAAATTCAGTTTTTCAAATCATATATCGTTTGGCTATTACTTACGACAGCTACATACAATAATATTTATACTACCGGTTTCTCTTTTTCTCTTTTCAATCATTCCGCTAAGAAAAGTTTTTGATTACTCAAGGTATATCGGCAAAATCAAAACGTTTCCATTTCTCCTGTCGGTTTTGCTTATCTCCTTTATAGCTCTTAACCTTATCTCCTACTTTTCATACAACCACATACCACAAGGGGATTCTGTGGTTACCTTTTTTCAGGCCAAGATTTTTTCTTCTGGACATCTCTGGGCAAACCTTCCAGAATATCCAGAGTTCTTCCTGAAATCCATGGTCAGCAGCAATGGGAAATGGTTCAGCATGGTACAGCATGGACATTCTTTAATTCTTTCGCCATTTAAGCTCATACGTATGCCTTACATACTATCACCGCTTTTAGGTTCCTTTTCCCTCATCATCCTTTTTATGTTTCTGAGAAATATTAATGACATTAAAACAGCAAAAGCCGGAACGGTTTTTCTACTGTTATCTCCAACATTCCTGTTTGTTTCATCTTCTTATCTTAATCAGAATTCGAGTTTTTTCTTTATACTCTTAAGCCTCTTTTTCCTCAGCAAAACAAAGAAAGAAAACAACAATCTATTTCCGTTCTTTGCCGGAATTTTTTCGGGTCTTGCTTTCCTCTCAAGAACAACTGTTTTAACATTTATTCCTTCAATCCTCATATTTCTTCTTGTAGGCATAAGAAAAAGGTCGTTCTTACTCTTTCTTCTTGGCTTTCTTCCCGTTTTCTCAATACAGTTTATTGATAACTACATCTACACAGGAAGCATTTTCCGCTTTGGTTATGCACTTCATGGCAATTCACAGCTACATACCATAGGATTTGGGATGGGAAAAGGCGAGCTCACCTTTGGCATCCTGGGCCATACACCGCTTAAGGCATTATTGAATTTCCTATACAATATTTTTGCGTCTTCCCTACATCTTTTTGGATGGCCACTCCTTTCTCTAACTTTCATTCCTCTTGCATTTTACAAATGGAAAAGGGATGTCTGGGATCTTTTTGCCGTATCTGTAATATTAACCTCTATCCTCTTCTTTTCTCTATACTGGTTTCACGGTGTTAGCCCGATGGGACCAAAATACTACTTCGAAATAGTCCCGCTTTTGGTTCTTCTAACGGTCAGGGGTGTTATGAAGTTCAATGTAAAATCACTTATAACCATTTTATTCATATTCGACATCTTTGTCTATATTCCTTCCGGCTTACACATATTCAATACGGTGTGGGGAACCAATAACAACTGCTACAACGAAGTGAAAAAGCAGGAAATTCACAACGCAATCGTTTTTATAAAAGACCTACCTGGAAAGAATGAACAGGAAAAGACCATAAACAGACATAACTATCTCTCTGTTGCATTCAGAAACAATCCTGACATCGAAAAAGGTGACATAATCTACGCAAAAGACTTAGGAGCAAAGGACACCCTACTCCTCAACGAATTTAAGGAAAAAAAAGCATATATTTTTGAGTATTCAGATGGTGGAAAGTCCTGGAAGTTACAGCCCTATTCCCCACTTTGAGCCTGTCATGCTGAATAATGTCATACTGACCCTGAAATGAATTCAGGGTGACACTACTTGTTTCAGCATCCCGCCTTTTGGATTCTTCACAGGTCAATATTAAACGGATTATTCAGAATGACATCATCTTTGACCGATTATAAATTTGTTGACAAATGTGAATATTTTCACTATAATAAGCAGACTTATTTAGTATTAACGCTTTTAAAAAATACCAGAAGGAGGTTTCACCATGACAGAGTTTAAAAATGAAACATACACAGATTTTTCCCTTCCGGAAAACCGCAAAAAGATGGAAGAAGCAATAGCGAAAGCAGAATCCGAACTTGGAAAAGAGTATCCAATAATCATCGGAGGTGAAGAAATTACGATTGAGGGCAAATTCAAATCCTTTAATCCCTCGGAAAAGGAACAGGTTATAGGAATATTTCAGAAGGCTGATAAAGATACCGGTGAAAAGGCTATGAAAAAAGCGCTCGATACTTTTGAAGAATGGAAATTCGTTGCACCTGAAAAAAGAGCGGATTATCTCTTTAAAGCTGCCGAGATAATGCGTAGAAGAAGATTCGATATGGATGCCTGGGAAATTCTGGAAGAGGGAAAAGGCTGGCTGGAAGCGGATGCAGATGTAGCAGAAGCAATCGATTTCCTCGACTTCTATGGAAGAGAAATGCTCAGATATGCTGAAGAACAACCACTTGTCCAGATTCCGGGAGAAAAGGAAGAACTTATTTACATACCTCTGGGTGTTGGCATAGTCATTCCCCCTTGGAATTTCCCTATGGCAATACTGTGTGGAATGACATCTGCGGGACTGGTAACAGGAAATACAATCATACTTAAACCTTCGAGTGACTCACCCAAAATAGGGCATCTCTTTATGGAAATCCTAAAAGAAGCAGGGCTTCCTGAAGGTGTTGTTAATTATGTTTCAGGTAGTGGTAGCGTCGTAGGAGATTATCTGGTCAAACATCCCAAAACAAGATTCATTTCATTCACCGGCTCAAAAGAGGTAGGATTAAGGATAGTTGAACAGGCAGCGATAGCAAGAGAAGGACAGAAATGGATAAAAAGAGTTGTTGCCGAAATGGGTGGCAAAGACGCAATAGTAGTCGATAGTGAGGCGGATTTAGACGCCGCTGCAAAAGGAGTTAATTATTCTGCTTTTGGTTTTCAGGGACAGAAGTGCTCAGCCTGTTCACGCGCTATCGTAGTCAGCGATGTTTACGATTCCTTTCTTGAAAAACTGCTCGAAGAAACCAAAAAGATTACCGTTGGTCCTGCAAAAACATATGAGAATTTTATGGGACCCGTAATAAACGAGAAAGCCAAAAATACCATACTATCCTTCATAGAAAAAGGAAAATCAGAGAATGGTAGATTGTTGATAGGTGGGAAAGTCGCAGAAGGTAATGGTCACTTCATCCAACCGACGATAATTGCAGATGTAAAACCCGGCGATACGATAGAGCAAAACGAAATATTTGGTCCCGTACTTGCCGTAATAAAGGCAAAAGACTTCGATGATGCCATAAAGATAGCCAACGATACGGATTACGGTCTTACCGGTGCCGCTTATTCATTGAATCCCGAGAAGATTGCAAAAGCAAGGAAGCATTTCCATTGCGGAAATCTATATCTTAACAGAAAATGCACCGGTGCTCTGGTTGCAGCACAACCTTTTGGTGGATTCAATATGTCTGGAACCGATAGCAAAGCAGGTGGAAGGGACTATCTACTCCTGTTCTTACAGGCAAAATCAATTGCAGAGAAAATTGGTTAAATAAGAAGCACAAGGTTAACGGTTCGATGCCTGAAAATGTAAAGAAAGGCACAATTCTCAATTTCATTGCATATGGTTTATCTGGTCTATTCTTATTTATTTTCAACATCATTGCGGCGAGAAACTTAGGTCCAGAAAAATTCGGCATCATAAGCGTTCTATGGTCTGCCATAATCGTTGTCTCACGTTTCTTTACAACAGGCATAAAGGATGGAGCTACACGTTTCATTTCTATCTATGAAGCAACCAATAACACAAAGAGTATTACAAGGGTTTTCAGACAAAATACAAAATTCACTGTTTTTGTAACTATCCTCTTCGTTCTTATCTCAATTGTTTTCTTCAGGTTTATAACTACTAACCTTTATTCTAACTATTCAAGCCTCTACATAATCTTCCTTGTTGCTTCAGCCCTCTATTTCTTTGTGTTCTTCTTAAGAGGTACTCTCCAGGGTTTGCGTGAATTGAAACACAGTGCACTTTCAATAGTCATAGAATATTCGGTAATGCTCCTTTCCATCCTTTTATTATTCACGATTTTTTCAAAGGATGTCCGACTTGCAGGACTTTCCATTCTGCTTGCTCCCGTCGCGTCTCTTATCTTCATCACCATTATAATGCAGAAACACAGGAAAAGATTCTCACAGGAATCCTCTTTATTGCCAAGTACAAAAACATTGTTACTATTCATTATTCCCACGAGCTTTATCAACTTCTCAAGCGGATTTATCACAGCACTCGGACCTCTATTCATAAAATTTCTCGGGGATTTCCGTCTCGCAGGGATTTTCGCAGCTTCTCTTGTGATTTTCAAAGGTGCAAGAACCATTCTTACATCACTCTTTATCAGTATTTTCCCTCACCTTGCGAGACAGGAGGTATTGAAGAATTATGATACGTTTAACAGAATGATAAAGAACGGTGTTATATTCGTTGTACTTGTTTTCATGGCATTGATAGTCATTTCCGTGACAATTGGACAATCAATAGTAGAAATCATTTACGGAACTGAATTTGCAATAGGAAAGATTCATCTACTCTTGATGTCGTTTTTCACGGGTTTTTTCCTTCTTTCCGAACTTTTCAACAGAGTCCTTCTGGCAAAATCTATGATAAAAGAATTATCGACATCCTGGCTCATTGCTCTTGCAGTACTGATAGTTCTTCTCTTGCTGCCTCTTTCACCTCTGTTTAGAGTTGAGTTTGCTCTTCTTGGAACGGGTATTACTGCATTTGCGGTTATGATACTATTCCTAACATTCAAGAAACCACGGGATGAAAGATAAACTTGAAACTCTCATCGGTTACCATAGCAGCATACATCCTTCTTTGACCGTCCAGGATATTTACAAACTACTGTATCAGGGATTTATGGGTCCTGCACACATAATTACGGATAGGGATAAGGCTTTTTCCGAGCTTAAACGCGAATTTCAGCTAAAAGAAGAACACACACCCATAAAGGAAGAACTTCTTGAGACTGTAAGTATAGATGGTAACATGGTCAGGATCAACTTCAGACCTTACAAAAAAAAACTTGATGATGTTGAATTGCTTTTCAGCATTATGCTCGAATCCGCTGATAAATTCGTTCCCGATGAAGATAAACTAAGGTCTACTTGGGCAAAATTCAAACAAATGGTTTCAGTGGGCAAATTCCTTTTCGATATCGAAGATACAAGAAACTTCGAAATAAATGCACTTTCCGGGGATAAAACACCGATTAGGCACTCTGAAATCTATAGAGAAAACGAAAAACCAAGGTATCGTCTTGCGCTCTTAAGTGTAATCGAAAGATGGATTCCAAAATCCATCATGTGAATTTCTCTTGCTTTTTGTGCTTCCATCTGATATAATTAAGGGTGACGGAAAGGAAAAAAACTATGAAATCCATAGGTATAGTCGTCAATCCTGCAAAACCACTGTCAAGAACTCTTCTACCGAAACTGATAGATTGGATTACATCAAAAGGAATTAGTGTTTCTCTCGTGCAACAGGAAATGCTGGATTTTATCGACCATTCACTCTTCATTTCTTCCGAAAAACTCAAGGAAAAATCCGATTTCGTCATCGCCATGGGTGGTGACGGGACACTACTCAGGGCAGCAAGATACATAAAGGATAGCAGTATTCCTCTTATTGGAGTTAATTTGGGGAGCCTTGGATTCTTGACAGAAATAGTGATAGAAGAACTCTATCCGACTATGGAAAAAATAATAGCCGGCAACTATAAAATTGAGAAAAGAAGTGTGATTAAGGCAGATTTGCCTGACGGCAGGGAGTTTTTTGCACTCAATGATATCGTTCTGCATATGGGACATTCGGGCAGAATAATGGAGATTGAAATTCTCGTTGACGATTCACCACTTGCCGAATTTTCTGCAGATGGATTAATTATTTCCACACCTACCGGTTCAACTGCATATTCACTTGCTGCAGCTGGTCCCATTTTACATCCGGGTGTTAAAGCCAAGATAGTCACACCAATCTGCCCTCACACATTAGCATTGAGATCAATGGTTTTTTCAGAGGAACAGGAAATTACTGTAAGATTGAAAAACGGAGAAGGTATATTCGTTGTAGATGGTCAGATGATTATCCAGGCAAAAAAGGATTTTGCTTTTAATGCAACCAAAGCCAATTACGAGGTGAATCTTGTTAGAGCAACAAAAAGAGACTTTTATGAAATCTTGAGGACAAAACTGAAATGGGGAGGAATTTAGTGCTAAGTGAACTTCATATTTCAAATTTTGCATTAATTGAAAATCTAACACTCGAATTGCATCCAGGATTGAATGTTCTGACAGGGGAAACGGGTGCAGGAAAATCCATAATAATCGAAGCACTAAATCTTGTTCTTGGCGGACATGCGGACAAAGAAGACATAAGGACCGGGGCCAATAATACCAGAGTCGAAGCCATTTTTAATGTAAGCAAAAACGATAGTCTTAGCAAAATTCTTTCGAATCTCTCAATCGAACCTGAAAATGACCTTTTGATATTGCGAAGAACCATCGGTTTGAACCGACAAAGCAGAAATTTCGTTAATGATAGTCCAGTAACACTGAAGTTGCTGAAAATGCTGGGTAACAAACTCGTGGATATACACGGACAGCACGAACATCAGAATCTCCTAAAAATAGATAAACATATCGATTATCTTGACAGTTTTCTTGGCTTAAAAGAAAAAAGAGAAACATTCGCTACCTGTTTTTCGAATTTCCTACGCAAGAGGAAAACACTGGAGGAATTAAACAAACAAAAAACACAAATTAAAGAAAAAGAGGAATTGTACAGGTTTCAGGTAAAAGAAATCGACGAAACAGAAATTACAATAGACGAAGATGCGGAACTCGAGAAAAAACAGCGTATTCTTGAGAACAGCGAAAAACTTATAGAAACTATTAAAAATACCTATAGAACAATTTATGAAAACGAAAATTCAGTTCTTGATGTTGTAAATAGACTAAAGGCAAACATCGAGCCGCTGTGCAAAATCGATGGAAATCTTAAGAAAAATATAGAACAACTCGATAGCGTGATATTCAACATCGAAGAAGCCTCTTCCGCCTTTTCAGCCTATTTAAACAAAATGGAATTTAATCCCGCTGAACTTGATTCCATTACCACAAGACTGGATTCAATAAATGCGCTTAAGATGAAGTACGGAAGAACGCTTGCACAAATACTTGCTTACAGAGACGAGAAACAGAAGGAGGTAAACGAAATCCGAAATATTGAAATAGAAACTGAGACTACTGAAAAGGAATTAACGGAATTGCAGCAAATCCTCGCAAGAGAATCAGTTCAAATCTCCGAGCAAAGAGCAAAAAGGAAAGGTGAACTTGAAAAAAGAGTAAATCAGGAACTGAAAGAATTGGGTATGGAATCAAGTAGCTTTTTCGTCGATACAAGAAGAGTTGAAAATAATGAAGGCATAGATTTCCCAAATGGCAAAAAGTATAGGGTAACGGAAAAAGGTATTGACTACGTAGAATTTCTGATTACAACAAACCCTGGAATACCTCCGATGACACTCAAAAAAATCATTTCAGGAGGTGAATTGTCAAGGATAATGCTTGCGCTAAAATCCATCCTTGCATCTCTGGATGATGTTCATTGCATGATATTCGATGAAGCAGATTCCGGTATTGGGGGAGCTCAGGCAGAAGCAGTGGGAGATAAGATGAAGCAGGTAAGTCTTGAAAGACAGGTCATTACTCTTACGCATCTTCACCAAATTGCATCGAAAGGGGATAGACATATCAAGGTCGAAAAAGAAGAAAGAAACGGAACTGCATATACATATGCTAAAACACTCACAAAAAACCAGAGAGTGACAGAAATTGCAAGGCTCATAAGCGGTGAAAAACTCACGGAGACGGCTATTAAACACGCAAGAAAAATACTTACAGAGAAAAAATGAAAAAAATAAAGATTATCCCCATTATCTTGATAATGTTTATTTCCTGCTGGAATCCTTTCTCTCCAAAGGAAGGCAAAATGCAAGAAACTAATCCCATCTCTTTGAAAGACCCATTGAATGTACTTAACCGAATAGTTATATCATACCAGAACAGGGATATCGACCTGTATGTGTCAACATTGGACTCATCGGACTTTGTTTTTGTATTTGATTCAAAAGATGAAGGACTCCTGGAATATCTGGAACAACTGGGAATTACTGATTACTCCTGGGGTTACACGGAGGAATACTTTTCAACAAAATCCCTATTTCAAAGTTTGCAAGAGAAAAACATAGTGTTAATACCCATATTTGGCGCAGGCTATGAACAAAGCTATGGTGATACTCTTGTTGTCATAGTAAGGTCTTACAGTTTCGAACCTCCGGTTATCGAAGGTGAAATTGTTGAAGGAACTGTAAATTTCTGGGTTCGTAAATGTGAAGATGGATTGTGGCGGATTATTCGATGGTTAGATTTCGTTAGATAAGCTCGCTGAAACCTAACTCCTTCTGAAAAAACCTCTTTTTTTCTTTACTTCCTTCTGAACTTCTTTTTTTTCAACCTTAGCTTCTTCTTTCCTGGGTGGCTGTTTTAACCTGACAAGCCCGGAAGAAACAAGCCCATAAAAAACTTTCGCTGTGTTGAATTCCGTTAGTTTTGCCAATTTAGCAATCCCTCGGATGGATTTATCTCCGGTTATCAAAGATAGTATTTTCCATTCATCAGGAGAAAGGTTAATTTCATTAGAACTCACCTCAGGATCCTCAACAAAATCGACAAGCATCTCAACTGATGGAATTACTTTTTCAAGCCTTTTCCATTCGTCAATTTGTTTTGCAGCATCTAGTATTAAATTCTGAATCGGAATGTCCATCATTTTGTCGGGTGGTTTCTTCTCGGGGCTGAACACAAATTTCCCTTTCGTCCACCTTAGAATATGATGTATCCCATCCTCACCTTCTCTCTTTATTGTTTTAGCATAAACTACCTTTCCATTCTCAAAATATATTTCGCCATGATTACCTTCTGTGTCTATCTCAAGCGCACCGTTTTTCTTCCCCAGGTGTATCAATTGCAACACATCTGTAAGATCAAAGTCTTCCAAATTACCCTGTAGAGCCAAAAAGACCTCCTTTTCTTATCCTTATTTTGCTTTTCCGACCTTGATAATCTATATTTAAGCCTTTTTCACAATCCCCATTTCAAAAAATTTTCTGTGTCTTTCCCTTATCAATTCCTCTGCATTCACGCCTTCGGTATCCTTAAGAAATTTAGCTATTTCCTCCGCAATCAGTTGCGCAGCCCCTTCTTTATCCCTGTGACCACCATCGGGGGGTTCGGGGATAATGCCATCCACAACTTTTAATCTGTAAAGATCTTCAGACGTTATTTTGAGTGCTTCAGCAGCCTGTGCAGATTTACTGGCATCCCGCCACAAGATTGAAGCACAGCCTTCCGGTGAGATAACCGAATACATAGCATTTTCCATAATTAGAATTCTGTCCGCTATAGCTATTGCCAGGGCACCGCCACTTCCACCCTCACCGGTAATAATCGTGAGAATCGGTACCGGTAATACGGCTATTTCCTTGATATTTTTCGCAATAGCCTCTGCCTGACCCCGTTCCTCAGCTCCAATACCGGGATATGCTCCGGGAGTATCTACAAACGTCACAACCGGGATTCCAAATTTCGCTCCCAATTTCATTACTCTCAATGCTTTTCTATAACCTTCCGGGTGCGGCATTCCGAAATTCCTCCTTATCTTCTCCTTGGTACTCCTTCCCTTTTGATGTCCGACAATGACAATCGATCTGCCCCGAAATTTACCTACTCCTGCAACTATAGCAAGGTCATCTGCAAAAAGTCGGTCTCCATGTAATTCAATAAAATCCGTTATCAGGTACTTAACATAATCAAGTGTATAGGGTCTATCCGGATGCCTTGCAAGCTGCACTCTTTGCCACCTGCTCAACTTAGAATAAATATTGCTTCTTAGATGTTCTGCTCGCTTCTCTAACTTCTTTATTTCATCCGTTACCTCAAGATGCTCCGCATCAGCAAGCAATCTCAGTTCTTCTATCTTCTTCTCCAACTCTACAATCGGTCTCTCAAAATCCAATACAAAACCGAGCAATCATCCTCCTAACAGAACATTCTTCATCTTCTTTGCTCAAAAATCGAAACTCACCGAAAATGCCTGTTTTGTGCCAAGATCAAGAAGATAAGGCGAAAAAGAGTAGTCGATGGATAGGAACCTATACTTGATGCCCATTCCTCCAGCCAACCGAGTGGCATTTACCTTGCTATAATTGTATCCAAACCTGAAGCTAACGAAAGAGTAATTCGTTTCGATCCCAAAAGCTCCAACTATTGGAGTATCGATAGATTTCAACACTTCCGAACAGAGAATTATATTGGTTTTCCTTATTTTCCTCGAATATGATAAACCTAGTTTTGTAGTGAATGGCAATCTGAACGTTTCATTCTCAAAAATCACTTTTGGTCCGAGATTATTAACATTTAATGAAATAGCAACAGATTTAAATACCTGAGGTGAATAACGAAGTCCAAAGTCAACCGTGTATGTGCTGGCTGAGTAAACATAAATTTTCTCAATAATTCCAGCTAAAGAAACTCCTCCAATAAAGTCACTGCCAAGTCTATGTCCATAAGAAATTTTCACGAGAAAGTTGTAAGCATCAAACGTTCCGCTGGGTTCTACTGAAGGTCTCTCATCCCTTAACTCCATCCCACCATAGAATAGCCCGCCAAATCCAATTCCAAACCCCTGATTTCCATCACCAGTGGAAATGGCTACGAATTCATAATTTATTCCTTGCATAAGGGATAGATGGTTGAAATTAACATCCATTCCATCCGAATAGATTACTGCACCTGGATTCCAGTAAACTGCCGTGGCATCTTTTACGATTGCAGAATAAGCACCTCCAAGTGAAACTGCTCTTGCGCCCAAACCAATCTTCAAAAAGCTCATTCCTACAGAAGGTGAAGCATTGTTGAAATAATCGCTTAAACCATCTGCAAAGCCACTTGATTTAATGCATAGAAAAAACACAGATAAAACAACAAAAACCACTTTCTTAAAGCTCAAATTACCTCCTAATTTCAACAAACCTACAATAATCAAAATTCTCTGAAATGTCAAGGCTTTTTTTGCTCGTCTGAAGGCAATGGAATTACTTTTGTCATCTCTCCGACAATAATCCAGAATTTATCACCTTTAAGTGATTCTACAAGAAATCTTCTGTTTCTCTTTCCTCTAATCGCTCCATCTTCAACAATCTCTGATTGAATAAGCCTTTTTACCCTCTTTTCCTCACTCTTAAATCGAAAAATAAGCGGATACTGCTCACCTCTATGACCACTATACCAGGAAATAACCTTGTCCTTCATCTACCCCTTTAGTCCGCTCCTTGCGAAACTCGCTATAATTCTTCTCTCGAGGAAGAAAAAGAGAAGAACAATGGGAGCGATCGTAAATGTGGTTGCCGCGGTGAGAAGAGAGTAATTCGTGCTCTGCTCCTGCACGAAGTATGCAAGACCAACCTGAATTGGTCTGAGAATATCTTTTGAAGTGACGACAAGTGGCCATATGAAAGCATTCCAACTTCCTATTATGGAAAACAATGAAACTGTCACAAGCACGGCCTTTGACAGAGGGATTACGACCTTTACAAGAAATCCGAACTTACTACAACCATCCATAATAGCTGCATCATAGAGGTCCTTAGGAATCGTTTTGAAATGCTGTCTTAACAGGAAAATGGAAAAAACATTGGCTAGCCAGGGAACCGTAAGGGCAAAATATGTATCCACCCAGTGAAGCTTCATGAGTATCAAGTAACCTGGAACAATATATACAGGAACGGGTATCATCATCATAGCAAGAAACGAGAGAAAAAGGAAATTTCTCCCTCTGTATTTCATACTTGCAAAAGAGTATGCGGCAAGACATGAGGTAACAAGAACACCTACCAGAGTTGCAACTGCAATAATTAGCGTATTCAAGAAATATCTTGGAAAAGGAACTTGTTTCCATGCTTCTGCATAGTTTTGAAATCTAAGATGATGCGGAAACCAAGAAGGCGGCAAATGCACTGCTTCGAGAGATGTTTTCAGAGAAGTTATAATCATCCAGTAGAAAGGAAGAACCATTACAATACCCATAAGACAAAGAAAAACAACGACGATGATTTTACCTGATAAGCTCTTAGCCATAGAAAACATTTCTTTCAACGATTTTTCTCTGCAGGAGAGTAAGCGACAGTATAATTACAAAAAGAATAAAAGCAACTGCAGTTCCATAACCGTATCTTGAAAAATTGAAAGCATAGTCGTAAAGATAGTAAACCAGGACATTGGTTGTTCCAAGAGGTCCGCCGGCAGGCGGTCCTGTCATCATCCACACATATGCAAACATTTGAAAAGAGACAATTGTGGTCATCAATAGAACGTAGAAAGTTGTAGGAGAAAGAAGGGGCCACGTAATAGAGCGAAACATCTGCCACCTGTTTGCTCCATCTACTTTTGCCGCTTCGTAGTACTGAATTGGTATATTTTCAAGTCCTGCAAGGAAAAGCACAATATTGTAACCAAGTCCTTTCCAGACGCTAACGATTATTAACGATAAAAGGGCAATGCTTGGTCCCTTTATTAACGGATGAACCTTAAAAGAATTGAAAATCAACTCGAATATTCCTTTCCATTCAGAAAGCCAGTTTATTCCTTTAATGTTGAAAAAGCCAAGCAAACTATTGGCTAATCCAGCTTGCGGGTGATAGATCCATTTCCAGACCATCGAAACAGCAATCACCGATGTAATCACCGGCAGAAAATAGATGGTTCTGAAAAACCTAACACCTCTGATCTTCTGTTTCAATAAGACTGCTAAGAAAAGAGAGAGAAATAGAGAGGTAGGAACAACCCCCAGTGAAAAATATATTGTATTTCCAAAAGCCTTCCAGAAGTTCGAATCTTTCAGAATAGAAATATAATTTCCCAGAGCAACAAATCTTTCGACCCCTCCCATTCCCCATTTGAAAAAGCTCACTCTGAAGGCATAGAGCATTGGAAGGAAACGAAAAACAATGATTACAGCCAAAGCCGGAATAAGGTAGAGATAAGGATTCAAAGTTTTTAGCAATTTCCTCATACAAATTTAATAGCATTCTTTTATTTAATTTGTCAAGACTTAAATTTTTTACTTGACAAACCGAGAAGGAAGTGTTATATTCAATTGAAAATGAAACTCAATATCAATAATGAAGGAAAATTAAAAGAATACATCAAAAATGAAGGATTAAGACTTACAGACCAGAGAAAAAGGATAATAAATTACTTCTGTGGGCAGAACAGACATTACACTGCCGAAAAACTTTACAGCGAATTAAAGAAGAGAATTCCTTATATCGGTTTTGCCACAGTCTATAGAACTCTCCATCTTCTTGTCAACGCCGGCCTTGCAAGAAAGACCCGTTTCAGAGACAATATTACAAGATTCGAACCTTTCGGTAAAAAGAAACATCATGACCATATGATTTGTTTGGGCTGCGGAACTATTATAGAATTTGATAATCAGGAAATCGAGAAATTGCAGAAGAAGGTTGCAAAGAAGTACCATTTTTTCATAGAATCGCATAAATTAGAACTGTATGGTTATTGTAAAGAATGCAGGCAAAAATTCCGAATGAGAGGAAACCAATGAATGAAACCGATTTGACACAGTTGCAAAACAGGACAAAAGCCTTGGTCAGCAGAATTCTCGGTGGATACGGATTGCAGAAAAAGCTGGAAACACTTGGGATAAGAGTCGGATGTGAGGTAGAAAAACTTTCCGCACAGGCGCTGCGGGGTCCTATTATACTTAAAATTGGCAATGCACAGGTGGCAATTGGATTTGGCATGGCAAAGAGAATTATAGTCAAGTATACAGATATGGGACAGAAGGACGCAAATCACAACACGAAAAATGACAACTGAGGAAATTCCTATGGAAATGTTACGAAATATTCTAACCTGTCACTTATATTATTCTCCGCTCATATTTGAAGAAAAGCGGTTAATGTGAGAAAGATCCTTTTGATTGGTAACCCAAATGTAGGGAAAAGTGTTATATTCTCGCGATTGACAGGAGTTCATGTAATTGCCTCCAACTATCCCGGAACAACTGTAGAGTATACCAGAGGTTATATGAGGTTGGGCGATGAGAAAGTAGAAATAATTGATGTACCTGGCACCTATGCTCTTGAACCAACATCAAAAGCAGAAAAAGTGGCAATAGAGATGTTGAAAGAAGGGGATATTGTTGTCAATGTTATAGATGCGACAAATCTTGAACGAAACCTCAATCTTACTCTTCAATTAATAAAGAAAAAAGTCCGTCTTATTATCTGTCTCAATTTCTGGGACGAAACAAAACATACTGGCATAAATATCGATAAGGATAAATTGGAGAAAATCCTGGGTGTGCCTGTCGTTCCAACCTGCGGAATAACAGGGGAAGGTATCAAACGACTCGTTTCGCAATTAATAAAGCCAAAAATCAGTAAATATGAATACGAGACCGAAAATAAATGGTCCGAAATCGGGGAAATTATAAATGAAGTTCAGAAATTAACACATCGTCATCACACAATCTGGGAAAGATTGGGAGATGCGTCAGTACATCCGTTAACAGGAATTCCTATTGCGATAATTATCCTATATCTTGCTTTTAAGATCGTACGATTCGTTGGAGAATCAATAATCGGTTATGTCTTCGAGCCTCTGTTCGAGAATTTATGGGCGCCTTTGATGTTAAAATTATCCTCCCTCTTGGGGGGCTCAGGATTCATTCATAATGTGTTGATTGGTAGATTGATTGAAGGAAAGATCGAATTTGTGGAATCTTTGGGACTTTTAACAACAGGTTTGTTCGTTCCCATTGCAATGGTTCTTCCATATATTTTCGCTTTCTATCTCGTTTTAGGTTTTATGGAAGATTCAGGTTATCTTCCCCGACTTGGTGTTTTGCTTGATAATCTTATGCACAAACTCGGAATTCACGGTTTGGCAATAATCCCGATGTTATTGGGTTTTGGATGTAATGTCCCGGGTGCACTGGCGACTCGAGTATTAGACACAAGAAGGGAAAGATTTATCGCTGCGACCCTCATGGCAATTGCTGTTCCCTGTATGGCACAGATAGCTATGATATTTGGTTTGGTTGGGAAATACGGTTCTGGTGCACTTGCTCTTGTTTTTGGCACACTCTTTATTGTCTGGATTATACTCGGACTACTACTCAATCTTACATTGAAAGGAGAGAGTCCCGAAATCTTCGTTGAAATCCCACCATATCGTTTTCCATATCTTCTGGCACTCTTGAAAAAACTCTGGATGCGGGTGTTATGGTTCTTAAAAGAGGCAGTACCCTACGTACTTTTAGGGGTTCTCGTTGTGAATATACTTTACAGCCTTCACATAATTGAATTTGTCGGTAGAATTGCTTCACCTGTGGTAAAAGGAATCCTCGGACTACCCAGAGAGGCAGTTGGAGCATTGGTTATAGGTTTTCTTAGAAAAGATGTTGCAGTTGGAATGCTCGTTCCATTAGGATTAACACTGAAACAGATGGTGATAGCATCCGTTGTTCTTACGATGTATTTCCCCTGTATTGCAACCTTTGCTGTTCTGGTAAAAGAACTCGGTATAACGGATATGCTAAAATCTGCATCAATAATGATTATATCTACTTTAATCGTAGGAGGTCTCCTCAACCTCATTCTTAGGTAAAGGGGGTGAAATGGAGGGGTTCTGAAAAACAATACAACGAATCTTCTGCTGTATGTCAAATGTTGAGACCTGATCCCTTAGTTCTTATGAAACGAAGCATTTTTAGATTTTCCGAGATGAATGGAATCGAGAAAACTATTTCCATTGTTTGTTTTGCCGGAATGTTCTTTGCCTTTTTCTTTGACCTATCAAACTTCATTTCCAAAAATATCTCAAGGATTATTTTCTCCGTCTTTTTGGCGGTATTCATCATAAATTGGGTCATAGTTCTTCTACGACATAGACAATGAAATTGCTTTCTCTAAATTCTTTCCAACTCAAGTGGTTAAAGGATGGGTTTTGGGGGAGTTGATTTCATCCTTTTTAAGTGAATCATAAGTAGTGAAATATCCGCTGTGCGGACACCTGAAATCCTTGATGCCTGTCCAAGTGTGAGTGGTTTTATCTCATTTAGTTTCTCTCCTGCCTCCTTTGAAATTCCCTTCAATTTCGTGTAATCGACATTCAATGGAAGTGCAGTATTCTCAAGTTCCTTCATCCGTTTAACTTCCAATTCCTGTTTCTGGATATAACCGTCATACTTTGCAAATATCTCTACTCTTTTTGCTACCTCTTTCTCTATTTCTCCTGTTACCAATTCAATATTTTCAATCGATATCTCGGGTCGCTTTAAGATTTGAAAGACTGATTTTCCTTCGGTTATCTCTCTTGACTTCTTCGCTTTAAGAATCCCGTTTATCTTACCCGGTGCAACAATTGTGTTCTTGAGTTCTTCTATTTTCCTACTGACCTTTTCATCTCTCTGGTTAACACTATTCAGAAACTTCTTGCCAACAAGCCCAAATCTGTTACCATATCTTATAAGTCGAGTGTCTGCATTGTCCTGTCTTAAAAGCAATCTAAATTCTGCAAGAGAGGTGAACATTCTGTATGGCTCTGTTACTCCCTTTGTGACCAGGTCGTCAATTAACACACCAGTGTACGCCTCATTCCTTGACAATATAAATGGTTTTTCATTCCGAATTTTCAAGGCAGCGTTTATGCCAGCCATAATCCCCTGTGCAGCAGCCTCCTCATAACCGCTTGTCCCATTAATTTGTCCTGCAAGAAACAGACCTTTAACTTTTTTGGTTTCAAGCGTAGCGTAAATTTCCGTAGGATATACAAAATCGTATTCTATCCCGTATCCAGGTCTTACGATTTTTACATTTTCGAGTCCTTTTATTGTTCTAAGCATTTCCTCCTGCATGTCCTCGGGCAGTGATGTTGCAAGTCCGTTAAGATAGAAAATATCCGTCGTTCTCCCGTCAGGTTCGAGAAAAACAGGATGGGACTTTCTATCGCTAAAACGGACAACCTTATCTTCTATTGACGGGCAGTATTTTGGACCCTTACCTTGAATAACACCTGTAAATAGAGGTGACCTATCAAGGTTTTTCAGTATGATATTGTGTGTTTTCTCGTTTGTAGCAGTGATATAGCAATCCATTTGCTCTGGATTAAAATCTTTGGTTTTCATAGAAAAATGTCCCGGATTCTCGTCGCCGGACTGTGATTCAAGGATAGAGCAATTCATTGAATTTCCAGAAACTCTTGCAGATGTTCCGGTCTTCAATCTTCCAATTGAGAATCCGAGTCGAGATAAAGCTCTGGACAAACCTATTGCAGGAAATTCTCCAGCTCTTCCGGCAGGATAATTCACGAGTCCAATATGGATAAGCCCATTTAGAAAAGTTCCGGTCGTAAGAACTATTGATTTTGCTTTGTATTCCATACCTGTTGCTGTAACTACACTATACACTTTTTGCTTTTCCACAAGTATATTCTCTACGATACCTTCCTTGATAGTAAGGTTCATCGTACTCTCTATGGTTTTCCTGATTTCCTCTTTGTAAGCAATTCTATCCACCTGTGTCCTTAATGACCGAACAGCAGCACCTTTTGAAGTATTCAACATTCTAAACTGTGTTCCTGTTTTATCGGTATTAAAACCAATTTCCCCGCCCAGGGCATCAACTTCAAAAACAAGATGGCTTTTTGCAAGCCCCCCTACAGAAGGATTACAGGACATCTGTCCGATTCTATCAAAGTTTATTGTAACTAAAAGGCTATTTATCCCCATCCTGGCTGCAGCAAGTGCAGCCTCACATCCTGCATGCCCGGCACCAACAACGATACAATCAAAATGCTCGGTTGAAACACTCATACTGTTTTTCTCTTCCTGTCACTGCCAGCCAGATTGTCATTCTGAGGAATACAGCATTTTCTGACTCACTAAGAATCCCGGTTTCTCCAGGTATGAGATTGCTTCATTAAAGAATATGAAAGCCTACTCGCAGTGACGGACAAATTATTAACGAACTAAACGCTGAAAACGATTCAAACGAACCCGTACCTTTGAACAAAGTACTGGTAAATTACCATTTCCCGGTCATCAGATACTTATCGATCTCGATCGAAGCCCTTCTTCCAAATCCCATTGCTTCGATAACGGTAGCCTCACCTGTCACAATATCACCACCTGCAAATACACCTTTCATAGAAGTTTTCGTTGTATCCCAATCCGCTTCGATGTATCCCCATTTATTGAGCTTCACTCCCTCAAGGGTGCTTAACGCAAGTGGATTTGGACCTTGCCCTATTGCAATTACCGCTGTGTCACAATCGTAGATGAATTCGCTTCCTTCGATGGGAACAGGTCGTCTTCTTCCGCTTTCATCCGGCTCCCCAAGTTGCATTCTAAGGAGTTTCATAGATTTTATCCTGCCATTCTCGTCTCCTATAAACTCAACAGGATTAACAAGAAAATCAAAAATTACACCTTCCGCTTCGGCATTTTCTACCTCTTCTTCCCTTGCAGGCATTTCCTTTCTTGACCTTCTATAGATAATGTGAGTTTCCTCTGCACCCAGACGCAATGATGTTCTTACCGAATCCATCGCAACATTTCCACCACCTATTACAACTACCTTTTTACCCACCTGGAGAGGAGTGTCATATTCTGGAAATAGATAGGCTTTCATCAGATTGCTTCTCGTAAGAAATTCGTTAGCAGAATATATGCCTACGAGATTGATACCAGGAAGCTCGAGAAATCTTGGAAGACCTGCACCAAGACCAAGAAAGACAGCTTCATAACCCTCTTCGAATAATTCGTCTACCGAAGCAGCTCTGCCTACTACGAAATTCCTTATTATCTTTACTCCAAGTTTTCTAACAAAATCCACCTCCCTTGCAACTATAGCCTTGGGTAGTCTAAACTCTGGTATACCGTAGACAAGAACGCCTCCGGACTTATGCAGTGCCTCTAATATAGTTACGTCGTAGCCCATTTTTGCGAGTTCTCCGGCAACCGTTAACCCGCTTGGACCGGAACCAACTATTGCAACTTTTTTCCCTTTCTTTTCGGGGATACTCGGAATATCCACCTCTCCCTGTTCCGCTTCAAAGTCGGAGACAAATCGCTCGAGTCTTCCTATTGCAACAGGTTTGTCCTTAATACCCAGAACACATTTTATTTCGCACTGCGTTTCCTGCGGGCAGACTCTACCGCAAATTGCTGGTAGTACATTAGTTTCCTTTATTTTCTTTGAAGCCTCCACAAACTTTCCATCGGCAGCAAGCTTAATAAAACTTGGGATATCCACCAAAACGGGACATCCTTCGATACATTTTGGTTTTGGACAAACAAGACATCTGCTTGCTTCAAGCATTGCAGTTTCTTTAGAATATCCAAGGGCGACTTCGCTGAAATTCTTTATCCTTTGAGCAGGGTCTTGTCTTGGCATTTCCTGTCGGGGAGGTTTTGGCTTTTTCTTTCTCTTCTTTCCTTCTTCCATTTTAATCTCTTCCTTTCAATTATTTGCTCGACGATTAAATTATATTGTCATTCTCTCCTTTATCCGCCATCATTGACTTTCTGCAAATATCTATCGTAAGCAACTTTCTCCTCCGTCTTGTATGTTGCAAGCCTTTTCATAAGAAGGTCATAGTTAACCTCATGCCCATCAAACTCGGGTCCATCCACACAGGCAAATTTCGTTTTTCCTCCAACTTCAACCCTGCAAACCCCGCACATTCCTGTCCCATCAACCATAATGGAATTTAAGCTTACTATGGTTTTTATCCCATATTCTTTTGTTAGAAGAGAAACGAATTTCATCATAATTGCCGGTCCAGCAGCGAGAACAAGGTCTATCTTTTTACCCCCTGATATAATTTCCTTTAACTGATCCGTAACCAAACCTTTTCTACCATATGAGCCATCATCTGTTGTAATGTAAAACTCATCCGAAAATCCTTTTGTTTCTTCCTCGAGTATTATCAAGTCTTTTGTTCTTGCACCTATTATCGTTATCAAATAATTTCCTGCCTCTTTCATTGCTCTGGCAATCGGATAGCAAACCGCATGCCCAACACCACCTCCAATTGCAACTACCGTGCCAAATTTTTCAATATGCGTGGGCTGCCCAAGAGGACCGACCAGGTCTCTTATACTATCACCAACATTCAGAGTCCCGAGGTGATGTGTGGATTTACCGACAACCTGTGCGACAATCGTTATAGATCCAGCATCTTTATTAACATCTGCAATTGTGAGAGGGATTCTCTCTCCCTCTTCATTGATTCTGAGAATTATGAACTGCCCGGGTTTTCTTTTCATAGCAATACGAGGCGCTTCAATCTCAAAAAGATTCACTCCTTCGGTAAGCACCCTTTTGTTTAAGATTTTGTTCATACTCTCTCCTTTCTCTTAGCTTCTTCTCTCATTTTGTTTACATAATTTGGGCTCTCGAATGAATACTTATATGTATGGGGGTCAGTATACTTCCCTTTAATAATGGCAACCACATCCTCTGTAAAAACTATCTCTTCATCCGTAGGTATCACAAAAATCTTAACCTTGGAACTCTTGTCCGAAATTACAGATTCAATATTTCTACTAATTGCCTTCTTGTTTTTCTTCTTGTCGATTTTGATGCCCATAGTCTCAAGTCCATCAAGCGCTTCTTCCCTGAGTTCATAAGACAGTTCACCAGCCCCTGCAGTAAATACTATTGCATCAATATGACCCAATGCCGCCACATAAGCACCAATATACTTTTTTATTCTGTAACTCTCTATATCAAACGCAAGCTTCGCCCTCTTATTGCCCTTTTCAATTGCCTCTGTCACATCCCTCCTGTCCGTGAATTCTCCTGTAATTCCAAGAATACCGCTTTTTCTATTGAGGATAGAAATTATTCTCGGAGCAGTAAACCCTTCTCTTTCAGAAATAAACCCTACAATTGCGGGGTCTAAATCTCCCGAACGCGTTCCCATAACCAAACCTTCGAGAGGAGTAAAACCCATGGAATGGTCAACAGGTTTTCCCTTTTTTATTGCTGTTAGGCTGACTCCATTTCCAATGTGGCAGGTTATTAGATTCACTTCATCTTTTTTCTTTCCCAGAAGTACAGCTGCTCTTCTTGAGACATAAAGATGCGAAGTACCGTGAAAACCATATCTCCTTATCCCATACTGTTGGTACCATTCATAGGGTACCGCGTATATGTATGCTTTTGCTGGAAGTGTTTGAAGGAATGCTGTGTCCATAACTGCAATATGGGGTATTTTGGGTAAAAGTTCCATTGCTGCCTTTATGCCCGTAATGTTGGGAGGATTATGCAGCGGTGCAAGTTCCTTTAATTCCTCAAACATTTCAAGTACTTGTGCATTTATCAGCACGGATTTTATGAATTTTTCACCGCCATGAACAACTCTGTGCCCAACACTCTTAATGCACTTAAGATCTTTGATTGCAGGATTTTTACCACCAACTATTGTATCTATAACAAGATTGATTGCTTCCTTATGGTCCGCACACTCTCTTTTCTTTATTATTGGTTTCTCTCCCTCGATCTCATGCTTTATGAAGGATCCACCAATAATGATTCTTTCAACAATACCTTTACACAGTGCAGTTCGTTTATCCCAGTTGTACAGCTGATATTTCAGGGATGAACTGCCGCAATTTAGCGTCAATACAACAATATCCTCGCTCATATTATTACTCTCTCCATATCTTATAACACTACTGCCCAAAAACCAGTGAAATTTCTTTTCCTGCGTTTTCATCGGAATCAGAGGCATGCACAGCATTCATCTGGATATTACTTCCATAACATCTTCTTATCGTTCCAGGTGACGATTCGAGAGGGTCTGTCCCTCCAACTAATTTCCGCAATTCATAAACAGCATTTTCCTTCTCAAGAACGCAGACTACGCACTCGGACGAGGTCATAAACTTAATCAATTCATCAAAAAAGGGTTTATCCTTGTGGATTGCATAAAACCTTTTTGCAAGTTCATCACCGAACCTTAGCATTCTCATCCTTGTAATCTTAAAACCATCATTTTCTACTATGGCAAGAACCTTCCCGGTCATATTACTCTTAACAGCGTCGGGCTTTATGATAAACAACGTTTTCCCCATATTGCTCCCTTTAATCTTCGTCACAGCGATTCTTGCTTCGTATTAACTTCCGAAGTAATGTCACTGCTTCCGTTTTTCAGTAACAAATATCTTTCTTCCTTTTCTCATACTACAATAACTGTACCCGAAAGTTTGTCTATAGCCGATTTTGCATTGTGTATCGAACCAATTATAACTTCTTTACCGCCTTTTGATAGAAAATTGATTGCTGCTTCAATCTTGGGTTTCATACTCCCAGCAGGAAATTCGCCATTGAGTAAATACTTCTTTGCCTTTTCAATATTCATCTTTCTTATAACCTTTTGTCTGTCAGTTCTAAAATTGACATACACAGCATCGACATCCGTGAGTATTACAAGCAGTTCTGCTTCGATATCGTTGGCAAGAACAGCGGATGCCCTATCCTTATCTATTACAGCATCAAGCCCCTCGTACGATCCATCCTTCTCGACATAAACCGGTATACCACCACCTCCTGCAGCAACAACTATTATCCCTGAATCAACGAGATGTTTAATCGCTTCTTTCTCAACGATTTCGATTGGTTTCGGCGATGGTACTACTCGTCGAAATCCTCGTGCCCTATCTATTTTTATAATCCAACCCTTATGTATTAAACTATCAATATCCTCTTTTCGGTAAGATGGTCCAACGAACTTCGTGGGATGACTAAGAGAAGGGTCCTCTCTATCAACTACAACTTGCGTAATAATGGTAACAACCTTTCTTCTTATATTCTCTCTCCTTAGCCTATTCTGCAACGACTGCTCTATCATATAACCCATCCAGCCCTCTGTTTCTGCATCGATACATCCTAGCGGCAGCATAGGAACTTCCCCCTTCGCATATTCATTTTTGATGAGTTCGGCTCCTACTTGAGGACCGTTACCATGTGTGATTGCGAGTTTGTAGCCCTCCCGCACAAGATCTACAATACCGGAAAGACTGTCCCTTGCATTTGCAAATTGTTCATGTATACCACCCTTCTGTCCCTTTTTTATAAGAGCGTTTCCACCCAATGCAATAACTGCTTTTCTCTCTTTTACAGTCATAAGAAATCTTTCAACACCGTCTTAAGTGTAGTCTCTCCAATTTCCTCGAGTTCATACCTTACACGAACGCTGGGTTTGTTTATCTTAATCAGCTTCGAAAGATCAATTGGAGTTGCGATTATTACGGCATCAACCGGGCACGAATTTATTGTCTCTTCCAAATCCTTAATTTGTTCATCACTGTATCCCATTGCAGGCAAGACCTGACTCGTTTGAGGGTATTTATCGAATGTCTCCATAATACTACTAACGGCAAAAGGTCTTGGATCTATAATCTCCTTAACTCCGAATCTTCGAGCAGCAACAAAACCTGCTCCATATTTCATTCCACCGTGAGTAAGTGTGGGCCCATCTTCAACAATAAGCACCTTTTTATCCTTTATTACTTCTGGTTTATCAACACTAACTGGTGAGTTTGCTTCGATTATAACTGCTTCTGAATTCACAATTTCTATGTTTTTTCGTACATTTTCAACATCCTCTTTCTTTGCGCTGTCCATTTTGTTAATAACAACCACATCTGCTGTTCTCAGATTCACTTCGCCTGGATAGTAAAGAAGTTCATGACCAGGTCTTAAAGGGTCAACAACCACAATTAGTAAATCGGGTTTATAAAATGAAATATCGTTATTTCCCCCGTCCCAGAGAATTATATCCGTTTCCTTTTCCGCTGCTCTAAGAATTTTCTCATAATCCACTCCCGCATAAACCACGATACCCTTTGCAATATGTGGTTCATATTCTTCTCTCTCTTCAATAGTACACTTGAAAGTTTCAAGGTCTTCATATGTAGCAAAACGTTCCACTATTTGTTCTCTTAAATCTCCGTAAGGCATGGGGTGTCTGATCGCAACGACTTTCTTTTTGTTGGCAACCAACAGCTCAGCGATTTTTCTCGTAGTTTGACTTTTCCCGCATCCAGTTCGAACAGCACACACAGCTATCACCGGTTTTTCCGACTTTAACATCGTATCATCCGAACCAAGCAAAAGAAAATTAGCACCAGCAGCAAGAACTTCGGACGCCTTGTGCATAAGATATTCATATCTTACATCGCTGTACGAAAAAACAACATAACTGACGCGAAGTTTTTTTATCAATGAAATCAATTCACGCTCCGGATAAATCGGGATGCCTTTAGGATAGAGTTTCCCGGAAAGTTCAGCTGGATATTTTCTGTCGTCGATATTCGGTATTTGTGTTGCAGTAAAAGCAACAACCTCATATTTGTCATTAGTTCTAAAAAAAACATTAAAATCGTGAAAATCTCTTCCCGCAGCTCCCATAATGATAATTCTTTTTCTTTCCATCCTACACTCCTAACTCGGTGGTTATGTGCCTATCTTCCAGGAAGCAAGATACTTTTCCTGTTCTTTTGTCAGCTTGTCATACTTTATATTCAAACATTTCATCTTCAATTTCGCAATATCCGTATCGATCTCATCCGGAAGTTTATAGACCTTCTTACCTAAGTACTTACCGTTTTCTTTCAAATAAAGAACAGCCTTCGATTGATTCGCAAATGACATATCCATAACACATGCGGGATGCCCCTCCGCGGATGAAAGATTTACAAGGCGTCCTTCTGCAAGAAGAAAAATCTTCCTGCCCGTTTTTAATGTATGTTCTTCCACAAAAGGTCTAACAACCCTTCTCGACTTCGACATCTTCGCCAACGCCTTTTTATTAATCTCTACATCGAAATGACCGGAATTTGCAACGATTGCCCCATCTTTCATTTTCTTAAAATGTTCTACATCTATCACATTGATGTCTCCTGTCAGGGTTACGAAAAGATCACCCAGAGAAGCTGCTTTGTTCATCGGTAAAACCTTGAATCCATCCATCACAGCTTCGAGTGCTTTTACGGGGTCTACCTCCGTGACAATCACATTCGCACCCATCCCTTTTATTCTCATTGCCAATCCTCTTCCACACCATCCATAACCTGCAACAACAACAGTTAAACCTGCAAGTAGTATATTTGTCGCCCTTAGTATGCCATCTATCGTGCTCTGTCCCGTTCCATATCTGTTATCAAAAAGATATTTTGTGTAAGAATCGTTGACTGCGATAATAGGATACCTGAGAACCCCTTTTCTTGCCATACTTTTTAACCTTACAACACCCGTTGTTGTTTCTTCGGTCCCTCCTATAATTCCAGATAGTAATTCCTTTTTTCTCAAATGAATACTGGAGATAAGATCTGCTCCATCATCCATCGTTATGTCCGGTTTTATTTTGAGTGCCGCATCTATATGCTTGTAATAGGTTTTGTCATCCTCTCCTTTCACTGCAAAAACAGGTATGCCGTAATCCTTAACTAATGACGCAGCAACATCATCCTGCGTTGAAAGAGGATTTGAAGCAGTAAGAACAACCTTTGCTCCGCCTTCCTTAAGAGTTCTCACAAGATTTGCCGTTTCACTGGTAACATGTAAGCAGGCTGCTATGCGAAAACCTTTGAGAGGTTTCTTCTTTTTTAAATCTTCTCTGATATTCGAAAGAACCGGCATATTTCTGTCCGCCCATTCTATCTTCAATTTTCCATCTTTTCTAAGTTTTGTATCTTTTACATCAAATTCCATTACTACTCCTCTCTTATTTTAGAGCCTTCTGTATCTCATCAATTTTGTCAGTTTTTTCCCAGGTGAAACCCTCGTCACATCTGCCAAAGTGTCCATAACTTGCTGTTCTTCTATATATTGGTCTTTTCAAGTCAAGCTCAGTTATAATACCATTTGGTGTCATATCGAACAGGTTTCGAATAACCTTCGTTATCCTGTCATCACGAACCTTACCTGTCCCAAATGTCTCAATGGAAACACTTATAGGTTCAGCAACTCCAATGGCATAGGACAGCTGAATCTCACACTTCTTGGCAATACCAGCAGCAACAATATTTTTGGCAATGTATCGCGCCATGTATGTTGCCGAACGGTCAACTTTAGAAGGATCCTTCCCGGAAAAACATCCACCCCCGTGCCTTGCAAGTCCGCCATATGTGTCAACCATAATTTTTCTACCCGTTAAACCTGAGTCCCCCTGAGGTCCCCCTATGACAAATCTGCCAGTTGGATTCACGAGAAATCTTGTGTCCTCATCTAATAAATTTTCTGGCACAACCTGTTTGATAACGCTGTTTATAATGTCTTCTTTAAGTCTCTCATCTTTCACAGTAGCTTCGTGTTGTGCTGAAATTAAGACAGAATCGACTCTTGTGGGTAATCCGTCCTCATATTCTACTGCTACCTGCGATTTTCCATCCGGTCTCAAGTAAGTAAGGCTCTTTGTCTTTCTCACTTCCGCCAATCTCCTAACAAGCTTGTGCGCAAGCATTATTGGAAGAGGCATTAGTTCTTCGGTTTCATCCACGGCATAACCAAACATCATACCCTGATCTCCAGCACCTCCGGTATCCACACCCAGCGCTATATCTGGAGATTGCTCCTGAACGCAACTCAGAACCGCACAGGTTTCATAATCAAAACCAAGCGCAGGATCCGTGTATCCGACATCTTTTACAAGTTTTCTCACAACCTGGGGAATATTAACATAGATACAAGTACTTATCTCCCCACCCACTATTACCAAACCTCTGGATACATAGGTTTCACAGGCAACTCTTCCCATTTTGTCCTTCTCAATAACAACATCAAGAACAGAATCTGATATCTGATCACATATCTTATCCGGATGCCCTTCGGTCACAGACTCACTTGTAAGAAGTTTCCTTTCATGCATTTAGATTACCTCCTATTAGAATTGTTCGCTTGTAAATAATCAGTGAATTCCGTTACACTTTTCTGGAAGGTTGTCATTTCGAGTATTTTTTCATAATTTCTACCTAAGCAATCTCGGTTTTTTGCACTATGAGATTGCCACGCTCACTTCGTTCGCTCGCAATGACGGGTTTTACTGATTATTTACGTCCATTGTTTCCTACCTCTAAAAAACTTTTCAAAGATCTAACTATACACCTCTGTTTTCTATCACTTCTGATTTTCCTACGACCATATTCTCCACAACACTGTTTTTAACTTCTGCATTATCATACACAATGCTATTTCTTACAACCGAATCATTGACTTTGCAGTCATTACCAATTGAGACAAACGGACCAATTATTGATTTTTTTATGTCTGCGCTCTTTTCTATAAATACGGGTTGTGTAACTACTGAACCCTGTATTTTTACCTTTACAGAATGTTTCTCTAAAAGATGCTTGTTTGTGGCAAGAAGCGTTTCTGGCTTTCCACAGTCATACCATCCTTCAACCGGGAAAACCCCGATTTCGTGCCCTCTGTTAACTAAACTCTGGAGTCCATCGGTAAGTTGAAATTCTCCTTTTGTCTTTCTTCCTTGTTCGAGCAATTCTCCCAGTGATTGAAAAAGCTCTCCTGCATTCTTGATATAATATATACCAACGATTGCAAGATCGCTGACTAATTTCTCTGGTTTCTCTACAAAATTAAATACCTTGTTCTCCTTCAACTGGACAACCCCAAATCTAGATGGATTCTCAACCTGTTTCACGCCAACAAGTGATTGTTTACCATTGACGATTTTGAGAAGGTCAAATTCAAATACCGTATCACCCAACAGAATGAGAATCTCATCTTCTTCTTTTACAAATTTCTTTGCCATGTACACTGCATGCCCGAGTCCAAGTTGTTCCTCCTGATAGATGAAACTCGTCTTGACTCTGTAGTTTTCCTTAATATATTGCTCCACTTCCTTGCCAAGGTGACCAATGATGAATATTAACTCAGGCGATGGAATCTTAACTATTTCTTCCATAAGATAACTGATAATAGGCCTACCTGCCACTTTCAATAAAACCTTTGGTGTTGTCAATGTGTGTGGTCTCAACCTCTTTCCTATGCCAGCAACTGGTAGAATAACTTTAAGACTTTTCACTTATTCACTTAATCTCTTCTTTAACAAATTAATTCTTTCCACAGGTGTGGGGTCAACTTCCAGCAGAAGGGAAAGATAGTAGCTGAAGAAATCACCTTTATATATTAGCATAAACATGTCCTCAAGTTTGTTCTTCCCGTCTGACTCCACGATTCTTATATCATTAACAAAATCTCCCAAAATCGCTTTTGTAAGGTCAAATCTCCGCCTTATCCTATCATTTTCATAGAATCTGCTTCGCAAAAATATGACAAACATCTCTTTTATTATTCTCCGCGGGAAATCAAGACCTACAATCTCATTGTGGTTTGCTTCCGGAATAACATTGATATGAGCAAAGCTTTTACTATTCTCATTAATTTGTGTTTGCCATCTTACTGCAACGGAACTTAATCTGCGACTGACATATATTACAGGTATCTTTCCATGAGATTCAAGTGCAAGTTTCTTAACCTCACTATCAGAATTCGATAGTATGTCCCTTTGTACTTCCAATGTCTTGACAAGATTCCTTAGATGTCCTTCGTTGAATGGAATAACGAAGATATCACTTAAAACGCCAAGCATTGAGAAAAAAGAAAAACCTAACGCACTCCTCGGCGGATAACCAGGAGGTAGTTCTATCGTAGTAATTCCACGTTCTCTGGAAGTTCTTCCTACATTTCCATTACTTGTAAACACGAAAATCCTTGCACCCTTCTCTATTCCATCGTGCAATGACGAAACTGTCTCTTCCGTATTTCCAGAGTAACTCGATACAAATAGCAGAGTTTTTTCATTTACATAAGCAGGCAATGTATATCCTCTGTTTACAAAAATTGGAACATCGACGCTGTCGAAAAACAGATCTGCCAGCATGTTGCCAGCAATTGCGGAACCACCCATTCCTGTTATTACAAGTTTATCAGCCTTTTTTACTATTTTCTGAGACTTACCCCTGGCAAAAAAATCCAGAATCTGCGAAGGAAATTCTTCTATTCTTTTTTTCATATGTGCAATGTCATATTTTTCATTAAACACTATAACCTCTTCTTCATAATACCTATTTTACATAAGCATCTACAGCCAATATCAAGTCTCTTACTGCTGTCAGTTTTGTGTCTACAATGTCTTCGAGATAACGTCTTACCTCTCTGGAAGTGGAAAATCCAATACACTTCTTCGCAATTACCTTGGATTCCTTTAACGAAAGGGTTCTTATAACTTTTTTAACCTCCGGAATCACTATTGGTGATGCACTCAGTTCATCGACCTGCAAACCAATAAGAACGGGAATGGCAAGAGGGTCCCCTGCAATTTCCCCACATACGCCAACCCACTTGTTTTGACGGTGAGCTGCATCAATAATACCCTCTATAGCTTTCAGCACAGCCGGATGTAGATGATCATAAATAGAAGCGACGAGTTGATTGGTTCTGTCAACGGCGAGTATATATTGAGTAAGGTCATTTGAGCCAATGGAGAAGAAATCGACTTCTTTGGCAAAATCATTAGCTAGAATTGCGCAAGAAGGAACTTCAACCATAATCCCAACTTCCAGATTCTTGTCATAATCGATTCCGTCGCGCTCGAGTTCGTTTTCGACATCTTCAAGAATTTTTTTTGCTTTCCTGACCTCTTCCAGGTCAGATATCATAGGAAACATTATTCTCACCGATTTTCTTTGACTTGCACGGAGAATAGCACGCAATTGAATCCTGAAAATGTCCTTTCTTTGAAGCGACAAACGTATTCCTCTCCATCCCAGGAAAGGATTCTTATCCACAGGACTATTGTCGAAAATCTTATCACCACCAAGGTCGAGTGTCCTAAAAATGACAGTTTCCGGATATATTCTATCCACAACGTCCCTGTATATCTTGAGTTGCGACTCTTCGTCTGGCAGACGTTTCTGGGTAAGATACAGGTATTCAGTTCTATAAAGCCCAATCCCTTTGGCTCCATATTCATTTGCAGAATCTATATCTTTGTTGAACTCCACATTTGCGGACAGGTCAACTGTATATCCGTCAATGGTTGTAGCTGGCAAATCACGTAATCCAAGAAGTTTCTTTTCTATTGCCTTAAGATGCTTTTTTTTTCTTTCGTAGTTCTTGAGCGTCTTCTCCTTCGGATTGACTACAACAACGCCCGAGTAACCATCGATGATAACTTTCACTCCAGGATAAATGTGTTCTGTGATTTCTCTTAGACCAACTACTGCGGGAATCTCCAGAGCCCTTGACATGATTGCCGTATGTGAGGTTTTACCTCCAAGATTCGTAAGAAAAGCAAGGACTTCTTCTTTATTAAGCTGAGCCGTATCTGAAGGAGTAAGGTTATCGGCAACGAGAACATGCATTTCCCCCGGGGAAACCTTCATACTTTTTCCCCCTTCTAAATTGTCTATAACCCTTTTTACAACATCCTTTATGTCAGAAGTACGCTCTTTTAAGTACGGATCATTTATCTCCCGGAATTTTTCAAGAACCTTCTGTTCAATTTCAAAAACCGCCTGTCTTGCTTCTTTTTTCTCTTCTTTTATCTTTTTTATTGTTTCATCCATCATCCACGGGTCACCTAATGCAAGTATCTGAACGTCAAGAAAATTGGCTTTCCTAAAACCGAGTTTCTTAACCAGACCATCCCTTATTTCTTCGAGTTCTTTTTTCGATTCCTTTACTGCCTTCTTAAATTTTTTAATCTCTCTATCGGTATTTTTTACCGGTCCTGCTGATTCCCTGTAAACTGTTGTTTTTTCGCCAAAAAGATAAGCAGGTCCTATAATAATCCCTGGAGAGGCAGCAATACCCCTCAAGATAAAATCATTCTTCATCGAATTTCTCCACCTTAACCAATTTTACGAGCGTCTTCATCGCTTTTTCTTCGTCTGCTCCATCAATTTTTATTGTGATTTCACTTCCCATCTCCGCAGCAAGCATCATAACTCCCATAATACTCTTTCCATTCACTTCAATACCATCCTTTATTAGTTTTATATCGCTTTCGAATCTGCTTGCGTTTTTAACGAATAAGGAAGCAGGCCTCGCATGTAAACCGAGCTTGTTTTCAATTCTCACTATTCTTTCTATCATATATTACAAAATGGGCTTAAATCTTAGATATTCAATTGACCTTACAACTGCTATCTTTTTTATTTTATTAACTTAGCCAACAGGTCGACTCACTGCCCAGAGAGTAATTATACAACAAATTTTCCCTTTTGTCAACCAAAATTGAATTAACTTTTTCGCTTGACTTTGGCAATTTGAGTGCTATAAAAGAACTATGCAAAAAATACTGAAAGACGGAAAACATTTTATTTTTCTTGCCACCGTCGACGAAGAAGGAAAACCGCATCTAAGACCAATAACTGCATTAGTTGAATCGGGAAAAATCTATTTCTCCACAAAAGATAGTTCAAGAAAGGCAAAGGAGATTGCTCTTAATCCCTGCTGTGAAATTCTCATTCCAAACATAGAGAATGACAAATTATCCTATTTAAGAATATCCGGCGAAGCCTTGAGGATCCTTGAGGAAAGTTTAAAGAACAAAATCATTGAGAATTCAGGATACAATATCCAGCAATATGTTCCGCTCAAAGAAGCAGATGAAATACTTCTATACGAACTCCTCCCTACTGCAGCAGAGCTGTTCAACTCTGAAACAAAAACCACAAGGGAACTTCATATTTAGAACTCCTTTTCATTTTCGTAATTTCCGTTTTCCTATTTAATGACAAGAATTTGGTAATACACTGTATACTGCGAGTTGGAAAAACCCGTCTGTTGTTTATAATATTTCTCTTGATTTGACATCAAAAATAATATAAACTCCATCTATGAAAATACTGGCTATCAGATTCAGTTCGCTGGGAGACATAGCCCTCTTAACGCCCTTTTTTAAGAAAATAAAACATCGATATCCTGCATCACACCTCACTTTCTTAACAAACAAAAAATATGAAACCCTTATTAGAACAGACCCAAATATCGATAGAATTATTCCCTATAGTGTTGAGAGTGAAAACGCAGCCCAATTTCTGCAACTTCTCCGAGCTATTAGAAATACGAAGTATGACCTCATAATAGACTGTCACCTGATTCCACGTTCCATTTTGATTTATCTTTTTGGTAGATCGAAAAAAAGAAGACGTATAAATAAGTTCTCCCTGGCAAGACGAATGATGGTCAAAACACATAGAGTGAAAACACTTCCACATATAGTTTCTCGATACCTTGCAACCATCGATGGAAAGCAAGAGCACGATTACAAACCAAAGATTTACTTGAAACATAAGGATATAGAGAAAGCGCAAAAGCTGTTCGACAGGAACCTGGGCACAAGTAAAATTATAGGTTTTGTCGTTGGTGCTTCAAAAAAAACAAAGATGTGGCAGGGAGAGAAACTAAAAAACCTTGCTCTGGATTTGGTCAAAAAGGACAATGGATTCATAATTTTTTTAGGAAGTAAAAACGAAATTCCGGTTGTGAAAAGGATAAAAGAGGAAATGAATGGTAATTATACCGACCTCACAGGAAAGACTAGTTTAAGACAACTTGCTGCTGTGCTCGATAAATGCGATGTGCTATTTACAACCGATTCCGGACCGATGCATATTGCAGTTGCAGTCGGTACTCCTGTAGTCGCTATTTTTGGTCCAACCATTCCTGAATTTGGTTTCACCCCATATGACGAAAAAAGCGTAATCATCTCAAAATCCTTATCCTGTAAACCCTGCAGTCTTCATGGAACAGACATATGCCCATTAGGTCACCATAATTGCATGAAACTTATAGAAGTCGAAGAAGTTAGGAGAAAAATCCTCAAACTGCTGTATAAGGACAAAAAAGGGGAGTCAGTGCATAAGAACGAAGAACAGAAAATAAGGAGCAAATGAACACTAAGCTGTAAACTAACCCCATATGACCACTACGATATCATGTAAGAATGTATTTTACTTGGCATACGGGGCAGGCGCTGTTGCTGAAAAACAAATGCACTTCGTGCTGTGAAACAAACGCTACGCTGTAAGCTAAGTAAACTGTGTAAACTATGTCGACTGTGTAAACTAAGTAAATTATGTAAACTGTGCAAACTCGAGAAATAATGACTGATAATAGAAAAACCATTCTAATACGGTCCCCAAACTGGATAGGGGATGCAGTAGTTTCGACTTCCATACTCGGTCCTATAAGAAATTTCTTCAAGGATTCCAGAATAGTAATGGTGACCAAAAAATATGTAGCCCCTGTTTTTGACAACAATCCCTTTATTGATGATATTGTAATCTTTTCGGGTTACAAAGATGGGATAGCAAAAATAAAGGGAAGTATTGGAATAATTTTACCCAACTCATTCTCTTCTGCACTACTTTTCGCGCTTGCTGGAGTGAAACGAAGGATAGGATACAAAAGCGATATGAGAGCTTTATTGCTTACAGATAAAATACCAATGCCTTCCCTGAAGCAGGAACGCTTGGTTGATAACTTCAAGAGAATTGCGTTGCATGTTATTGGCAGCGAGAATACCTGTAACTTCGTTCCGGGGATTTTCCTTCGAGAAAGAGAAATAGACAACAACATAAAACAAACGAAAGCACTGCATCTTAAAGAAAAACCTGTAATCATCGATCCTGGGGCTGCCTACGGACCTTCGAAGATCTGGCAAGTTGAGAAATATGCAAGACTTATTGATTACATTAAAGAACAGAAAAAACTTCCGGTAGTTCTGCTCGGCTCAGCAGCATCTCTCTCTCTAACTCGTCGAATAACAGCGGCAACCAGAAACAAACCCATTGTCCTTACGGGAAAACTAAATCTTAGAGAGTCCATCACAGCAATCTCAGGATGCAGATTATTTATCTCGACTGATACAGGCGCAATGCACATTGCAGCAGCCTTTGGTGTTTCGCAAATTGCAATTTTCGGTTCATCTTCACCTAAATGGACGGGACCACTGAATACGGAAGCTCTTATCGTCTATGAAAACCTCCCCTGTTCTCCCTGTTTCAAACGCATATGTCCCCTGGGGACATATGAATGTATGAAAAACATTACACTAAAAAAAGTAGAACACTTTGTGGAAAAATTATTATGAATAGTGACTCTCTATAAACTTTCTGTGTTTACCGTGCAAAAACCAAAGGATTTGGTGGAGAAAACTCTTTGAAAAAGAGAGCGGTTTTTCTTGACAGAGACGGAACAATTATTAAGGAAAAAAACTATCTGAGGGATGCAAATCAGATTGAATTACTGGAAGGTTCAGCACAGGCTTTAAGATTAATTCAGAAAATGGGATTCAAACTCATCATTATTACGAATCAATCTGGAATAAAGAGAGGTATCATTAGGCAAAAAAATCTAATCCAAATTCATGCCCAATTAAAACGGATGCTTGCAAACAAAGGTGTCACAATAGACGCAATCTATTATTCTCCCGACCTCCCCAATGAAAAATCTACAACAAGAAAGCCAAATACCGGGCTTCTGGAGAAAGCAGAAAGAGATTTCGGACTTTCACTGAAAAACTCCTACTGTATTGGAGATAAAAAAGAAGACATAGATATGGGTATGAAGAAAAAAATGGTAACAATTCTGGTCTTAACAGGATATGGAAACATACACAAAACCGAAGTATCTTCTGATTATATCGCTAATAATTTAATGGATGCAGCAAAATGGATAAAAAGCAGAGAGAAGGTAATTAAAAAACAAAAGAAGTAGCCCATAATGGTTCAATTGAGATGAGAAATGATAAAATTGTTGTGATTGAATTTCGTGAAAATTTAATAACCTTTACTCAACCGCGGTTAACAAATTCTCCAAAATATGCTTGACAAAAATAAATCATTCTGTTATAATGAGTTGAGGTTAATGTGAAATGAAATTAGGTGAAATCCTAGTAAAGGAAAAATTAATTACTGAAGGACAACTCGACGAAGCTTTGGAAGAGCAGAATACGCGAGGGGGACGTCTCGGTACGAATCTGGTCAAACTCGGGTTTGTCAGCGAAAAACAATTGATAAGCGTGCTTTCGAAGCAGCATAATGTTCCGGGGATCGACCTGAATACAGTTGACATAGACGAAGAGGTTCTAAAAATCGTCCCTGCGAATGTTGCAACCAAGTACGAACTCATTCCTATCTCAAGAGTGGGAAAAATGCTAACGGTAGCAATGGTTAATCCCGACGATATTTTTGCATTGGAAGATATAAAGTTTAGCACAGGTTTCGAGGTTCAACCTGTGATTGCCTGCGAAAATTCGATAAGAATTGCCTTAGAAAAATACTACGAAGGACAGGATTTGCTTCAGGAGGTAGAAAAGGAACTGGAGACAGGAATGGAAGATGATATCGAAATAGTTGGCGAGGAGAAGAAGGAAGAAGAAGAGATGAGCGATCTTGCCTCGCAGGTCGAATCAGGTCCTATCGTAAGGTTGGTAAATACAATAATCACTAACGGAGTCGATGTAGGAGCAAGCGACATACATATCGAACCTTATGACAAGGAATTAAGGGTTAGATTCAGAGTAGATGGAATTCTAAGAGAAGTGATGAAACCACCTAGAAAAATGCACAAGGCTATTGTTTCAAGAGTCAAAATTATGGCAAAAATGAGAATCGCAGAGAAAAGATTGCCGCAGGACGGTAGAATGAAGATAAAAATCAAAGGAAAGCCAATAGACCTCAGAGTCGCTTCAATGCCCACTATCTATGGAGAAAAAATGGCTTTAAGAATTCTGGACCGGTCTGCGATCTCCTTTAACCTTGAAGACCTTGGATTTGAAAGCGGCCAACTTGATTTGTTTATCAACGCAATAAGAATGCCTTTTGGTATTGTTCTCGTAACCGGTCCGACAGGTTGCGGAAAGACAACAACATTATACGCGGCTCTTGAAAAGATAAACACAATGGATGTAAACATAACAACCGCCGAAGACCCTGTTGAGTATAGTCTCGTTGGAGTAAATCAGGTGCAGATGCGCGAAGCAGTTGGCTTGACATTCGCCAGTGCTCTAAGGTCATACCTAAGGCAGGACCCGAATATCATAATGGTCGGAGAAATTAGAGATAGAGAAACAGCCGAAATAGCAATCAGAGCTTCCTTAACTGGTCACCTTGTGCTAAGTACTGTTCACACAAATACTGCCGCTGCAACCATAACAAGATTAATAAATATGGGTGTCGAACCTTTTCTGCTTGCGTCAACGCTTAATATCGTCGTATCGGAAAGGTTGCTTAGAAAAGTATGTGTTAATTGTGTAGAAGAAGTAAATATTTCCAATGATTATCTAAAAAGAGTAGGTTTGGACCCCGAAGAATTCCAAGATGTGAAATTCTATAAAGGAGCGGGATGTTCCATTTGTAACGGTTCGGGTTACAAAGGTAGAATGGGTTTGTTCGAAGTGATGACTCTTTCTCCAGAAACAAGAGAACTTATTCTCGAACGCTCATCGACAGACAAGATTCAAGATGTAATCGTTAAGCAAGGAATGAAAACACTAAGGGATATGGCTATAGAAAAGCTAAAACGAGGTACAACAACACTTGAAGAGGTGCTTAGGGAAACAACCATAAAATAAGGACAATAGTGAAGGAAAAAATCGGAAATCTACTGATAGATGCAAATTTGATAACAGAAGAACAGCTTTACAAGGCGCTTGACGAACAAAAGAAAACCGGTGACAAAATTGGGGCGTCACTTATCAAATTGGGATTCATTGAAGACGGAGAGCTTGTTAAATTTCTAAGTAAGCAGTTTAAGATACCTCCCGTAAAACTGGATGATGAAAAAAAAGAGGCTTCACTCATCTCGCTTATAAGTGCAGAGCTTGCACATCGCTATGAGGTTTTTCCTGTGAAGAAAATTGGAAAAACACTTATGCTTGCAATGTCTAATCCCAGCGATATATATGCGATGGAAGATGTTGGTTTTAATACGGGATTAGATATTCTTCCGCGTGTAGCATCATCCATTGAAATCAAAAAAGCCCTGAATCAATACTATCCTGTATCCAAAGCGGTAAGCAGTATTAAAGAATTCGAAGAAGAACTACAGGATGATTTCGAACTCGTTGATGGCGAATATGAAGAAGAAGACACACAGGTAGATATTAGCAAACTTGAAGCATCGGGGAAATCTGCACCAGTAATAAAGTTGGTGAATTTTCTAATAACGGACGCAGTTAAGGTGGGGGCAAGCGATATTCACATCGAGCCTTATGAAAAACTGTTCAGGGTTCGATTTCGAATAGATGGTGTTCTTCAAGAAGTAATGTCACCTCCTATGAGAATGAAAACAGCGATTGTTTCAAGAGTAAAGATAATGTCTCGCCTTAATATCTCAGAGCGTCGGATCCCCCAGGACGGAAGAATAAACGTTAAAGTTGGAGTCAAAGTAATAGACTTGAGAGTTTCTATTGTTCCGACATTGTTTGGCGAAAAAGTAGTTATGCGAATTCTCGACAAAAGCAGCCTTATGCTCGATATGAAGGATTTGGGTTTTGAAGAGGAATCTCTTAGGAAATTTATACAGGCAATTGAAGAGCCATATGGAATCGTTCTTGTGACAGGACCTACAGGAAGCGGTAAGTCAACTACACTGTATTCTGCACTTAGCAGGTTGAATACGAAAGAAGTTCAAATAATAACCGCCGAAGACCCTGTTGAATATAACCTAAAAGGAATAAACCAGGTTCAGGTAAACGAAGAAATAGGTTTCACATTTGCCGAAGCACTAAGGTCATTCTTAAGGCAGTCACCCAATATAATAATGGTAGGTGAAATTAGAGACAATGAAACTGCCGAAATCGCTGTTAGAGCTGCATTGACGGGTCATCTTGTTCTATCGACGATACATACAAACGATGCTCCGAGCACCGTCAATCGACTGGTGGATATGGGTATTAAACCCTTTATGGTAGCGGCATCTTTGAACCTTATCCAAGCTCAAAGACTTGTTAGAAAAATATGTTCCGAATGTAAGGAAGAAGTAGAACCTGACCCCGTGCTTCTTAGGGAAGCCAACATAGATCCTACACTGCTTGAGGGCAAAAAGGTTTATAGAGGTAGAGGGTGTGCAAGATGTAATCAAACAGGTTACAAAGGAAGAATTGCAATAACGGAAGTTTTACCTATTACGCCTATTGTAAGGGAATTGATTCTTAAGAATTCTCCGGCTGCAGCAATTAGAGAAGGTGCAAAAGGAGAGGGTATGCATACATTGAGAGACGATGCACTCGTTAAAGTAAAAAAAGGAATAACAACACTCGAAGAAGTAACCAGAGAAACAGCTTCACTATAATAAACCAAGAATGGTAAATACTAAGAAGAACAAGCGAATACAGGAAAACGGAACTTCGACTTTTTAAATAGGGGGAACTATGACAATAACACAATTGTTGGAAGAATTGATTTCAAGAAACGGCACTGATCTTCACCTAACTGTCGGAGCACCACCAGTGATACGTATCGACGGAGACCTGGTGCCAACCAGCCACGAAGTGCTCACCCCAAAGGTCACAAAAGACCTGGTCTACAGCCTTCTTAATGATGAACAGAAAAAAAGATTTGAAACAACCAGAGAACTTGACCTCTCTTTTGGAATTCCGAACCTTAGCCGCTTTAGGGGAAACGTTTTTATGCAAAGAGGTGCAATAGCAATGGCAATCCGAACTATTCCATATCAGATTCGAAGCTTCAAGGAATTAGGACTGCCACCTGTTGCAGCAGAACTTGCAGCACGGCAGAAAGGACTTATACTTGTAACCGGACCTACTGGGAGTGGAAAATCGACAACATTAGCTACTATGATAGATAAGGTAAATAATGAGAGAAGGTCCCATATCGTAACGGTCGAAGACCCAATAGAATATCTTTTTAAGCACAAAAAATGTATAATAAATCAGAGACAGGTGGGAGACGATACAAAAAGCTTCGCGAATGCTTTGAAATATGTGTTAAGACAGGACCCTGATGTAGTTATGGTGGGAGAGATGAGGGACTTGGAAACTACCGAATCAGCATTGAAAATCGCAGAAACAGGTCACCTCACTTTCGCTACGCTTCACACTAACTCTGCAGCAGAAAGCATAACACGTATCATAGACATATTTCCAACGAACAGACAATCTCAGGTGCGAACACAGCTTTCATTTGTTATTCTTGGAATCCTCACCCAAACACTTATCAAAAGGGTAAGAGGTGGAAGGTGCCTGGGGCTTGAAATACTTGTAGCAACTCCGGCTGTAAAAGCTCTGATAAGAGACGATAAAGTTCACCAGATATATAGTCATATTCAGGCAGGTCATAAATATGGTATGCAGACGATGAATGAATCACTCTATAGTGTCTATATGAAAAAAGAAATTTCTCTTGAAATGGCCTTTGCTCATTCAAGAAATCCGGAAGAACTTCAGAAGATGATAGAACAGCAAAGTAAGGTAAATGTTTAATTTTATTTAATCTGGAGGTAATAAATGCCTACTTTTGTATGGAAAGGTAGAACTGCATCGGGAAGGGTTACAACAGGGGAGATGGTTGCAGAAAACCAGGCTGATGTTCTTAAAGCATTAAGAACAAAAAAAGTCATACCCGTTTCTGTTAAACCAAAACCAAAACAAATGTCTCTATCACTCTTTGGCGGAAAAAGGCTCAGCACAAAAGAACTTGCTATCTTTACAAGACAATTTGCTACGATGATAAATGCTGGCCTCGCCCTGATGGACTGTCTCGAAACCCTTAAGAAACAGGTTAGCAAACAAGGTTTCAAACAGGTTTTAGCCGAGATAACGGAAGACATTGAAGGAGGAGCAACACTAGCCGATGCCCTTGCAAGACAGAAAAGGAGTTTTTCGGACCTTTATATAAATATGGTTGCCGCGGGTGAAGCAGGAGGTGCGCTCGACAACATACTAGTACGACTTGCCACATATTTGGAAAAAACCGCCGAAATTATTAGAAAAATAAAAGGTGCTATGATATATCCTGCAATGATTACGATAGTCACAATAGCAGCTGTAGCAATTCTTCTCGTCTTCGTCATTCCAATCTTCGCATCGATGTATCAAGGAATGGGCGCATCCTTGCCGATGCTCACTCAGATAATACTAAATATCAGTCACATTTTGAGAAGATACTTCCTGATTGTTATTGTTGTAGTTATAGCAATTGTTATCGCCGTGAGGATGTATGGAAAAACACAAAACGGAAGATTGGTAATCGATCAACTTATGCTTAGAATTCCAGTCCTGGGTGACCTTTTGCAGAAGACGGCTCTTGCCAGGTTCTCGAGAACCCTATCGACACTTCTTGCTAGCGGAGTCAATATCCTCGATGCACTTGAAATAACCGCAAAAACATCCGGGAACAAAGTCGTTGAAATCGCCATAATGCGTGCACGAGACAGTATCAAGGAAGGTGAGACAATTGCCAGCCCACTGTCGCAGGAAAAAAGGATTTTCCCTCCAATGGTTATACAGATGGTTTCCATCGGCGAAGCAACTGGAGGCATAGATGATATGCTAAACAAGGTTGCAGATTTCTATGAAACCGAAGTGGATTCAGCGGTTGAAAATCTAATGGCTGCTTTGGAACCTATTATTGTCGTGGTTCTCGGAGCCGTAATAGGTGTTATTGTCGTAGCAATGTATTTACCTATCTTCCAAATGGCTTCAACATTTATGGGTTCACAGTAGGATGAAAAATGGGAAAAGATGAGCGGAAATTCCCCGCGTAGATTAATAATAGTACTTCGTCCCATTATCTCAACCCTTGTATTAGGACCTGAAATCTTCTTTAGAAAAAGCGACCCTTTCACTCAGGTTTTTCCACTTGTCATTGTTATTTTCCTTAGTTACTTGGCAAGCATAATCTTCTACTTAATCTTGAAAACCGGTAAACGAGGTCGTGTTTATGACTTCGCACAGAGTGTAACCGACACAATAATCGTTACAGGACTCGTTACTTTCACGGGAAGCGTAAACAGTCCTTTCACTCTTCTTTTCTTCCTGAATATACTTGAGGGTAGCTTTTCCCTTCATCCAGCCGGTGCTTTCACCGTAACAACAATTGCTGGTGCAGCACTCATTGCGAGCGAAGTACTGTGGATGAATCAACACCTTTCTTCGGAAATCAACATAACAATCTTCAATATAGAAGCGATGCATTACTTTTTGAAAATCTTTATTTTTGTTCTATTTTTCTACCTATCTTCCGCCCTTCTAATATATTTCAGGGGAAAATTCTCCACAGATTCTCTGGTTCTCAAAGACATTCGAATGACAACCGATGACATACTCGAAAACATTCACTCGGGGATTATCACCATTGACAAAAATTCAAGGATCAAACACTGTAATCCTGCAGCGGTTTCCATCCTCTCTTTGGATAGCAAAAAATCACTCTCAAGTTCTTTTGAAAAACTTCTCCCCGAAAGATTAGAGGAACTCGGAGAGTTTATCTCAACCTTCTCCGGGAACGAGCGCAAACAGAAAAAACTGATTGTTTCAAATGCTTTTGACAAAGAAATCCCGATTATGGTTACTGTATCACCGATGAAAAGAGAGAACATTAACTACGGAGGAATATTAATAAGTATCGTTGACCTAACAGAGGAGGAAGAAGTTAAAAAGAGACTCCGAACTACCGATAGAATGAAAACAGCTCTGGAACTATCGGCAGGTATAGCTCACGAAATTCGAAACCCTCTTGCATCGATTCAAGGCGCTCTTGAAGTTATAACAGAGCAGATTAAAACCAGCGATGAGAAAGTTACAAAACTTGTCGGTCTTGTTCTAAAAGAAGCAGAAAGATTGAATAATATTATCGAAAGGTTCCTGCAATTTGTTCGTATACCAAAAGGTGAACGGAAGAATGTCGATCTTTCATATATCCTGAGAGATGTTATAGAACTTGTAAAAAATCACCCTTCATACAACAGAGGAATCGAAATAACGATTAACTTTCCCGAAAAGAACACAGCCATAGTCTTTGCAGATCCCGAACAGATAAAGCAGGTTTTTATCAATATTCTGTTAAACGCTTTTGCTGCTTTGGGGAAAAATGGAAAAATAGATATCTATTTTTCAGCAAAAAACAACTCCTGCGGAATTACATTCAAGGACAACGGAAAAGGGATGTCAAAACAAGATTTAGAAAGAATATTCCAACCATTCTATTCAAAAACCAAAGGCGGTTCGGGTTTGGGACTTTCGGTTGCCCATAGGATTATTGAACAACATGGTGGTGAGATAATTGTGGATTCAGAAAAAGGCAAGGGCAGCAATTTCACCGTGTGGCTTCCCCTCCAGAAAATAATTACCTAAGAGATGAATAATCCGAAATCAAAAAAAAATAGATCCATCCTGGTTGTCGATGACGAGGAAGGAATTCTCGAATGGCTCAAGATTGCACTGGAAAGAGAAGGTTATGAAGTAGAAACAGCATCAGGTGGACAAAAAGCCTTAGAAGTCGTTGCGACCAGATTTTTCCACTGTGTTATCACTGACATCAAGATGTCAGGAATGGACGGTCTTGAACTGCTAAAAAAATTAAAAAATGACAATCCGGATATTATTGTGCTGCTAATTACAGCATACGGAACATTCGAGAGTGCTGTAGAAGCCCTAAGAGCAGGAGCAAGTGATTTCATTACAAAACCGTTTAGAATTAATGAGATAAAATTCAGATTAAATAATGTCTTTGAAAAAGAGCAATTGAGACAGCAAAACATCTTCTTGAAGAATAAAATGGTAAAACAGGAGAGCAAAATTATTGGCAGTAGCAAAAAAATAATTGACCTTCTCGCTCTTATTGACAAGGTTGCTCAAACAGATGCAACCATTATGATATACGGAGAAACAGGAACCGGAAAAGAACTTATCGCTAAAAGGCTTCACAATAAAAGCAATAGGAAAAACGAACAATTCGTCACATTGAATTGTAGTGCCCTTCCAGAAACACTGCTCGAAAGTGAACTCTTTGGATACAAAAGAGGTGCCTTCACTGGCGCTGTTCAAAACAAGAGAGGACTTTTTCAGGTTGCTGACGGTGGAACCTTTTTTATGGACGAGGTTGGAGAAATAAGCCCAAAGATACAGGTCAAATTGCTCCGTGTGCTTCAGTACAAGGAAATAGTCGCCTTAGGTGATACAAAAACCGTAAAAGTGAATGTTCGTCTGATTGGAGCAACGAATAAGAATCTCGAGGAATCCGTTAAGAAAGGAGAATTCAGAGAAGACCTTTTCTACAGACTCAATGTCATTCCCGTATTCATTCCCCCCTTAAGAGATAGGAGAGAAGATATACCGCTTCTTGTAAACAATTTTACACAACATTTCACAAGAAAACTCAATATTCCACCAAAAGAATTCTCAAAAACAGCAATGGATAAGCTCAAAGAGCATAATTGGCCTGGGAACGTGAGAGAACTTGAAAATTTCGTCGAACGCACTATGATTCTCATAGAAGGTGATAAAATAAGTGAAGAAGATATCTATCTCATTATTCATTCGGATATCCCGGTCAAAGAAGATGTGACGCTAAAAGACTTGCAAGATAGCGCAATACGAGAAGCAATCAAAAAATGCGGGGGCAATAAGACAAAAGCTGCAAAACTATTAGGTATACATCCTGCAACCCTGTATCGCAAAATAAAGAAAAGCTTCTCTAAGCAGAAGTAAACCAAACTGAGCTCGAAGTAGATAATTCTTTTAATTGATGCCAAACTGTGTTTTGGTGCACATTAAACTGAAGAATTTTTTAAAAAAAGCATGAATATAATTCTTACTCATAAAGGTAACCTCGTTAAAAAGTATGGTAAGGACACAACGTCAAAAGTATTGAACGCAATAAAAGAGCTTGCAAATCTGAAAGATGGCAAATTCTATATTATTGACAGACTAAAAGGTACATTGGCTAAGTTTAATTTCAAAACCAGGATAGAACCTGAAAAACTGAAAACCTTTTTTGATGCAATTGAAAAAAACTTCAAAATCAAACTTGATTTCCTTATTGTTGGAGGAAATTCCATTATTCCCTTTTATATAACAGAGAACCCTACACCTGATCAGGACAGATATTTGCTGACAGATGCTCCTTACGCTTCAAGTGACAATGATTACCTGATTCCACAGAGAGCCCTTGGAAGAATTCCCGATTCTACTCCCAAATCACCCGATTTCCTTCTGCATCTTATCGAGCAAGCAATAGATTATCACAGAAAATTAAAAGGTTATCAAAGTAGTTTTGGTTATTCAGCATCCGTATGGAAAGAGGCTTCCAGCGAAGTATTCAAAGCAATTAAAAACACAGAGCAGCTAAAGATATGTCCACCCTGTAACGTAAAAAACCTTAAGAAGAATTGGTTAAAAAAGAGACTTTTGTACTTCAACCTGCACGGCTCAAAGGCATCTCCAAACTGGTATGGACAACGAGCAGCAGACGATCCAGATAATTTCCCTGTTTATCCCATTGCGATTGCACCTACTTCCATTCCCACTCTCAAGCGAACTGTAATTTACTCCGAAGCTTGCTATGGTGCCTGGATATTCGAAAAAACAAAGATCGAATCGATGGCTCTTAGATTTCTCGAAAAAGGAGCAATGGCTTTTGTGGGATCAACCGCTATTGCTTATGGCCCCCCTCATCCACCTTCAAGAGAAGCAGACCTTTTAGGGAAATATTTCTTTCAATATGTCGAAAAGTGTATTCCCTTTGGTGATGCACTAAAAAATGCAAAAATAGACTTTGCAAAGAAGATGGTACGTACGCAAGGATTTCTTGATGACGATGATAAGAAAACCCTTCTTGAGTTCCAGCTTTACGGTGACCCATCCTTAACACTTTTGAACAAATAGAATCAAATTTATAACAGAACCTTTTTACGATTGAAATGTCTATAAGTAAAGAGAAGATAAAAGTGGAAGAGACATTCGAGAAACTCGTAATGAGCCATTATCAAAGAATTTTCAATTATGTCTATATGCTCACGAACGATTATGAATTATCCAAAGACTTAACACAGGATACCTTTGTTAAAGCCTATATCTCTTTCAGAAGGCTAAGGAGAAAAGATGCTTTTCCTGTCTGGATTATGAGAATCGCAAGAAATCTATCGATAAATCGAATGAGAAAAGAGAAGCTCAGGGGAATAAGATTTATCTCTCTGTTTACAAAAAAATTTGAAAAAGAACTAATCGATACTTTAAACGACCCGGTAGCACCTCTTGAGGAAAATATAGAGACAAAAGAAGAAGAAACTATTGTCAGAAAAGCACTCTATGAAATCCCATCGAGAATGAGAGAAGCATTAATACTCAGGGAATGGGAAAACCTTTCCTACGAAGAGATAGGTAAAATTATGAAAATATCTAAAAAAGCCGTTAAATCATTAATCCATAGGGCTAGAGAAACGATAAAGAAAAGGTTGGTGGGAAAAGATGTGTTCAAGTAACTTATTGGAATGTAAGAAAATACGAATACTACTTTCTTCATACATTGATGATGAACTCGATAAAGAGCAGACGAAAATGGTCAGGTTACATCTTACCTCTTGCACTGACTGCAACAAGGAATATCACGGTCTCTTGAAAATTCGAGGAATCATAAGACATTTGCAGGAAATCCAAGTAGATTATGACATCCCTGAAAACATCTTTAAACGGATCGATGCCGCAAGAAGACTCCCGGAAACGCTATGGTTCCCTGTTACAATAAGAGTTGCCTTAGTTCTGGCAATCATAGTCAACATAGGAATACTCAGCCTATTCAGAAACTATAAGCAAGAAGCTCCAAAATTTTCAGCTTACAAACCAATAAAAGTCGAAAACATCATACTTGAAAAAGAACAGAATGTGATTGAAGTAAGTTTTTCTTCTCCTGCAGAAGATACCATAGAGAAATTCATTCCCCCGAAAGTTAAGAATTTCGAAAAACCAACATACCCGGAAAGCTTCTGTGCAAAAAATATCCAAGGAACTGTTATCTTGAATATTGGAGTAAGTGCAGGTGGTAAAGTTGAAAATATAAAAATGGCCAAATCGCTTAGCTCTGAAGCAGATTCGCTTGCACTTATATCTGCGAATGCAATGAAATTCTTCCCAGCAAAGGTCGGGACTCTGAACGTTAACAGCAATATTATGGTAACATTCGTTTTTAAGGTTTCTTTCTCATATTGAGTGGTTAAACCCTCCACTCACTTGAGTGCGCTTCAGCGCTGGCAACGATGCAATTTAGTGACCATTCACTATCATCCAGTAGTACAAAGAAAAAAGTGGAAAACCAACTATTTTCATAGATTTTCTTCTTTTACTTTTTCGTTTTTCTCTTGACTTTTCTGTCATTTAGGCTTATTTTATCCAAAATTTAGTAAAGAAAACCAGATGGGGGTAATATGCAAGTTCCAATAGTTGATTTAGTTTCACAATATAAGAATTTAAAAAGAGAAATAGATGAAGCAATAAATAGAGTTCTTTCACATGCCCATTTTGTGTTTGGGAAAGAATTAGAGACCTTTGAATCCGAACTTGCAGAATTCGTTGGGACTGAATATGCACTCGGCGTAGCGAATGGAACCGACGCTCTTCTTCTTTCGCTATATGCATTAGACATAAAAGAAGGGGATGAAATTATAACGACACCTTTTACCTTTTTTGCATCAACTGAAGTAATAGCAATGCTAAAAGCAAAACCTATTTTTGTGGATATTAAAGAAGACAGCTTTAATATAAATCCTGAATTGATTGAAAACAAAATCACCGGGAGGACAAAGGCAATCCTTCCCGTGCACCTGTTTGGACAATGTGCGGATATGAAACACATTAGCCAGATCGCTTCCAAACACGATCTCTTTATTGTTGAAGATGCAGCACAGGAAATTGGGGCAAAATTCAATGGGAAAATGGCGGGAAGTTTTGGCAATACTGCAGGACTGAGCTTCTTTCCGACAAAGAACCTTGGTGCCTGCGGCGATGCAGGTGCAATCCTCACAAACAGCCGTGAACTTTACGAAAAAATCAAACTTCTCCGGATTCACGGTTCTGTGAAGAAATACTATCATCAGTCCATTGGTTTCAATAACAGATTGGACGCTATTCAGGCTGCAATACTCTCAGTTAAACTAAAATACCTTAACACATGGAACAATAGAAGGCATAAAATAGCATCAAAATATAATGAAGCACTAAAGGACTATGTAAAAACCCCTGCTGAAAAAGAAAACTATCACTCAGTTTATCATCAGTATACAATAATGACAGATAAAAGAGATAAACTTAAATCTTACTTGCAGGAGAAAGGTGTGGTTTCGGCAATCCACTACCCAATCCCTTTGCATCTTCAAGCTGCTTTCGAATATCTCGGTCACAAAACCGGAGATTTTCCTGTTTCAGAAAAGGCAGCACTTCAGGTTTTTTCGCTTCCCGTTTATCCGGAACTGACAGATGATATGGTAGGTTATGTAATAGAGAAGGTTTCGCAATTTTTCAAATGACGCAACGATGGGGTTTAATCCCTTCCAGAAACTGGTACGTTACAATGAGATACTGAACCCATACTGAAACAAGTTCAGCATGACAACTCACAAAGTTCTCATCCTGAGCAATGTCATCCTGAAATCATTTCAGGCTCTCGATGTTAAACTGTCATTCCTGAGTTTCATCAGGATAGGTCTGAGCAAACAAAGCGTTTTAACCCCGAGGAATCTATCAAAAAATGGTAAAACTTAAAAGATTAATACTATTCACTTTTGCTTTAGAGCTTCTTATTCTTACTAAAACTTCTGCGAACTACATCTGGCCCATAGACGGTAAGATACTGCTGAATTCCAACTTTGCCGAATGCAGACCAAATCATTTCCACGCCGGGATTGACATACACGCAAAAGAAGCCACACCGCTTAAAGCAATTGAAGATGGCTATGTCTGGCATATAGCTGTAAATCCTTTTGGTTATGGGAAATCACTCTTTTTAAAGCTTGATGACGGAAGAACCGTTATATATGCCCATCTTCAAAAATTCTCAAAAAAGCTCAATCAAATTGTCGAACTTGAGCAGCAAAGAAGATTCTCCAATAGAATAACTTTGTATTTCAAAAAGGAGCAGCTTAAAGTAAACAAGGGCGAACTTGTTGGTTATGTGGGTCGCACAGGAGCCATTGGTGCTCATCTCCATTTCGAGATTAGGGATTCCCAGAACATGCCCATCAATCCGCTGGTAACAGGATATTCCATTATCGATTCGATGCCTCCGTTGATACAAGCTTTTCAGGTTACACCCCTTGACGAATCATCCTTTGCCTCCGGTTCACCTTTCCCTATTATCCGAAAAACCCATTATAACGGTAGATACTATACCATCAACGATACAATAAACATAAATGGCACTTTTGGTCTTGAAATATGTACCCGTGATTATCAGAATGAACATTCGATGGGATTGAATATACAGAAGATTGAATTGTTCGTTAATGGAAAACTTACTTTTCTTTCGGATTTTCGAAGGTTTTCTTACACATATACGAAAGAAGTTGAACTGGAGTTTAATTACAACCTGTACAGAACAGGGGCAGGTAGATTTCACAGACTCTATAAATACGGAGATAATCACCAGACATTCTATAAGAACGGGTCTGGACTTATCGAAAATGTAGAACTGAAAAACATAAATGAAGTCAAAATTGTGTGTTATGATGCAAACAGTAATAGAGCTATCCTAATATTCTTTCTTAAAAAGACGAAGAAAACAGTCCAAAATGATAATATCAAAGGCGTTACTCAAACCGAAGGTATATTTTTCTACCGTAACCTGATTAAAATCGTGCTTCCAAATGTACGGAATACGAAAATAAAAAAACGCAAGGGTATGTTGAATAAATATGGAGAATTTCGCAGGCAAGGAGACTGGGTCGTAGGATATTTCCGCCTACCCCCGAAAAAGGCTGGGCAATGTTCTCTGGTTGTTGGAGAGACGACATTTGACTTCGATTACAATACGGTATTACAGGATTCCGGAGGAACCATTTCAACTACTGATGCACAATTTCTTGTTGACATCGAAAAAAACAACTCTTATGAAGATCTTTTTGCAAGAGTAAGGAAAACAAAAGAAAGCATTCCTATGGGATTAAAACTCAAACAAGGATGTTATCAGGTAGAACCACAGGGCGCTATTTTTCGAAAAGCAGTTACGATTATTTTCCCCTATCCTGTCGCGCATTCGAAAAAACTTGGCATTTATAAGAAACAGAAAGACGGATGGCTTTATCTGGGCTGTAAATATAGTCTCTCAAAAAGAGCTTTCCTCGCTGATAGCAGACATCTGGGGACATTCGCTTTGATTGAAGACGACTCTTCTCCGCTTATCAGTGACTTCCATATCGTCAAACACGAAGATATTATCAAAAAAATATTTTTTAAGGTAAAAGATATTGGAACTGGCTTCAGAACGCAAGATATAGAAATAGAACTCGATAACACCCGATTCATACCTGCTTACGACCCTTACAGGGACGAAGTAAGTTATCTATTATTTGATAAGAAAATTAAAGAAGGTGGACATACGGCAGAGATTAAGGTGACTGACCGCGCAGGCAACAAGAGTTCTCTTTCGATCTCCTTTTAAACATATTTCGACAGGGAATTAAAGAGATTTGAATTTTCTTCTTTGCAAATTATTGTCTTCTTATTGCAATAATAACTGTCAGGAAAATTATGAGCAGGCCTGTTAATACATTACTCCATAGGTAAACCAATCTGTGTTGCCAGAGAATTAAACCCGAAACAATAACCCATACAGCAACCAGAAAATAAACCCAGTATCTCCACATCGTTAACAACTCCTTAAATGAATTGATATCCTTTTTACGCAATAACAGAAGCAAAGAAACTATTATAAGTGATATTGAAATAACAATCGGTACAAGAACAGGGGCAAGCCAAACTCGAGGAATTAGAAATAACACATCGTTTGTGAAAAGTCTCTCGGGCCAGCCAATAAGAATACGGAGCCAGACATAGTAGAATATATCCCAGATACTGAATGCAAAAAGAAAATATGCAATCCGCCTCAGAATATTTTTCCTCTCGGTCAGAATACCTAAAGATGTAAGCATTATAATGGTGGCAAATTCCCTTCCTGCTTCAATTAAAAGTATTTTCAAAGGAATTGTCTTCAGTGACTCCTGTGTTATAATGTGAAAACCTTCCGGATAATACAATGCACGCAGGTAGACAACCACAGCAGATTCCATATAACCCATTGCAGCAGCAAACAAAAAAAGTCCAAAAAGCTTTAATTTCGCTTCTCTTTCCAATCTCATAAGTACACTTCCCGCATGCTAACCCTGTGTAATACCATTATGTGAAAGCATTTTCCTATTACACGGGGTAAAGCCTGCTCCTACCAATATGCTGTCATTCTGAGTGATTCTTTCCATATAAACCCGGAAGAATCTATGCCTGAGATTATTCGGTCGTTTCACTATCTCAGAATGCCACATTTCTTTCTGTCATTGCGAATATTTTAAGTCCCCTCTAAAAAGAGGGGTGTCATATACCGTATTGCATATGACGGGGTGTGTAATACCTTGTCATTATATAACAGTAACCAGAAACAAAAGTCAAGCTCAAAATAAAAAGAGGTGAAGGGTGGTAAAACCCTTCACCTCTTAAGTAACTTCCATTCTCTGAATATTACTTCACGATTGTCAATCTCTTTGTGAATGCTCCATCCGGTGTCGAAATCTTCAGAAAGTAAACTCCCGAACTAGCTGAACCTACATTGATCTCTGTTGTGTAACTGCCCACAGTTCTGTGCCCATCAGCGAACGTCTCAACCAATCTTCCAGTGGCATTGAAAAGAGCAATCTTTACCTTTCCATCTTTCTTAATATTGTAAGAAAGTTTTGCTATATTTCTTGATGGATTTGGCGTAAGATGCAAAAAGTGAGCATCATCTTTGCTCTTATCTTGTTTTATGCCTGTAGTAAAATCAAATGCATCGCACCAGGTATTGACAGAACCAAATTCACGGTAAACTAAATACCCACCTGAACAATCGCTGCTGTAGTCAATCCTACCACCATACTCGCCAGTGATGCTGTAATCATTGTGAACTCCTCTATCTTCCCATACAGTTGGGCTGGTTGTTCTTGAAAATGCATAAACGAGCGAATCAGGTCCTGCTTCCGGAATAGTGGCAAGTGCACGCAACAAGGTACTATTGTATGAAACACGAACATAAGGGTATTTCATATCCCAGGTACTATGTACATAATTTGTAACTGGCCATGGAGCTCCTGCTGCCCAACTTGTTCCACCGTTTGTAGTGTGACTAACGCGAATGCTTGCATTACCAATACTGTTCATCTGGCGGTATAGAATCCATGCAACCTGTGATGAACCGGGTGTGGTCCGTCCTGCAGCAACTGACGGATTGAAGTTACCATAAACATTAGATTGAACGGTTTCGAAATGAAAAGATGGGCTTATCAGGTTGTTGGTATATCTACCGACACGGATATCGGTAGTGTCATAGTTTTGGTATACAATATAAACATATCCATCACCACCAGCACAAACTGCAGCATTCCTCGAGTTGCCTGCAACGTTACGATGATTACCCCAGCTGGATGTATAGTCAGAAGAACTCTCCATGTCAATGCCCTCGTTTGTGCTTTGCCATGCGATGAATATGTGCTGTGGGGTTTCAATATTGCGGTCGACACTGAAATTCTCGAGTGTATCACCTGCAACGACTATCTGTGTCCATTGTACACCTGAGGTGTCTGGATGCATACGTAGGACCCACAAACCACCACTGGAGCCTGCGCCGTCATAAAGGCAGAAGCTGTAAACCCACGTCACTCCTGACTCATGACCTATCAATATTTCATGGTCTCTGATGCCACCGGTGCCTGAGGCGCCTGCCTGGGTCGTAAAATGTTGCCAGGTCACTCCTCCATTTGTAGAACGGTAGGTATAAACTGTGTCATATATTCCGGTATGAGGCACGAGTAATGATGCGTACATATCCCCGTTTTGCTCATCCTGGTCGGTCGTGATTGTACCCCAGGTGGGTATACCATGGCTCATAATCAAAACATCGCTTCCCCACAAAGGTATGCTACCCGAATTGCCTCCGATGTCGGGTCCATAATATGGAGCATTCGCTGACGGTGCGATATCCGAATAATCAGTGAAATCTTCCGCATCAATAGCTACACTAACCCGACCCTCGTCATCAACCGTTACATTGGAACTTGATTCGTGAAACCAGGGATTATTTTGTGGTTCTGTAGGGTGAAATGTTGTTTGCTCAGCCATTAAAGGTAAAGCGAAAATCGCCAAAGTCAAAACAAATGCAAATACTTTCATTTCTTCTCCTCTTTAGTTAAAAGTTAAATAAACTTTTCTTTCCCACCTCCTTTCAATTTTTTTCTTGCATTTTTTATTGATGCAAGATTTATTATAACACTTCATTTGAAAAAAGTCAAGTTTTTTTCTCTTTTAAACAGTTTTTCCGCTTGACTGAGACTACCCTGTAACCCTACTTCGTGTCCAGGGACAGGCGTCGGGATTTCCACATACCTCTACTCTTCTCCGATTCCCTCATTGTCTCGAATAGAAACAAGCCTGACAATGCTCGGTCGTTCGCAAAATAAAAAGAGGTGAAGGGTAAAACCCTTCGCCTCTTAAGTAACTTCCATTCTTTGAATATTACTTCACGATTGTTAATCTCTTTGTAAATATTCCATCCGGTGTCGAAACCTTCAGAAAGTAAACACCAGGTGTAATAAAGTTTGTACTTAATTCTGATGTGTAACTCCCAGCTCTTCTATAACCATCCACAACCGTGTTTACCAATCTCCCCGCTGCATTATATACGCTTAGATGGACATTTCCCGGTTTCGTAATAGCATAGGAAAGCGTTGCCTTATTCCTTACGATATTTGGAGTCACTTTCACATAGAAGGAAGACGGTGATTTAACAGGGGTTTCGGCTACTGCAACATCACTTCTATCAAAGTAGCAAATCCCATAATCATACAGTGGATTTCTGTAGAGTATGCCGTATGCACCAGAACCCACAAACTCGATTTCAGGCCTTATATCTCCTGTCATATTATGATCATTAAACTGTTCGGGAGTTGACCATGCACCGGAATACGGACGCCATCTGTAATAACCAGATGTAACACTCGAGCCCCGATAAACGCAGTGTATTCCCCCTGCTCCTCGCAGTGTGGCATCTGGAGCATAGTTGTTTTCTGTTGTAGAGCCGACATTCCCATAATACCAGGAACCACCACCATACTGAATAAGGTATTGTACTAAATTATATGTATTATGATAATTAAAGGCACAGAAAAGGGTATCGTCATGCCCACCGCAAGAGGTTGTATAGTAATTATATGTGCTGTTTATACCATAAGTATACAGATTATCAAATGTAGAAAAATCAGCACCATAAATTTTAACCTGGTTCGCATCGTTAATAAATGATATAATTAAAGCATAAGTCGAGTAATTTAGATTCCAGTTCATATCGAGTCCCTGTAGCGCATCCGTTATATTCATGGCTATTCCTGTCCAGGTAACACTGCTAGGAATATTCCAGTAGAAATGAGTAACTCCACCGTTTTCAATACAACAGAAGTATAACCTGTTGTTATATTGATCCTGGTTACTTGAGATTTCTAAATCTGTTATTTCGGTGGTATTAAAGATATTGTAGGTTGAGCTACCGTTAGGCATTGTATCAGGTTGCCCGTCTGCTGCCTTGAAACGTTTCAGCCATGCCATTGAATTTGGGCTAGCAGAACCACCGCCTGAATAAGCTACATAAAAATGATTAGCAACACAACAGACATCCAAATCGTTCATCACATAGGTGAATCCACCTAATGCGTAGGTTTCTGCCCAGTTAGCACCTCCATCAGTAGAAATATTTGCCGTGTATTTACTTCCCTGACCGTCACCAGTGAATCCGAGCATTGCAAAAAGGTTGTTATTACTATTGTGATGGTCCATTGCAAGCACGAAAACACTATCCCTTGCGCTCACTTGCACATCACTTCCCCAATCTGAATATGGGGCAGGAATAGGGTTTCTCCAGTTTATCCCAAGCAGTGCATTGCCTTTTATCCCCTGTATTTCATTGAGTTGACTGAAAAGCAAAAGCGCTTCATCAAAATAACCGTTGTTCCATTTTTGCTCTATAGCCATGGCAAATGTCGCTGCATTCTCTGAAACAGGTCCCATAAACTCAATGTTTATCCTGGCATTTTGCCTTTCTTGTTCAGTAAGAGTTTCAAGATTGTAATAGAATGGATTATTCTCCACCCCAACAGGTACTGCAACCTTCATATCAGACATATCAGTTACATTTACAGTATTATATGTTTTAACAGCACTCGTGGGGATAGGAGAGTTCGGATCCATCGGAATAACTTCTGAGGCACTCAATGCTACGAAAAACAAAAGACATATCATTACAGCTATTAAGACTTTCATTCTTTCTCCTTAATAGTTAAAGATTAATTAAAACAACTTTTATCTTCTCACCTCCTTTCTCTTCTCTTGCATTTGTCTTATGTACAGGATTAACTTATAACACTTCATTTGAAAAAAGTCAAGGGGTTTTTTCTATTTTTTACAAATATCTCCTCACCTTCACTCAAGCTTCCTTCAAGACCCCACTCATTACCCTCTCTATCAACGATAAGCTTGCTTCCATTTCTTACTGCTTTTACCATTTCAGCACTAAGAACATGTTTGACTTTCATCCCCTTGAAAATACGAGTTTCTTTGCCGTTTAAGTAAACCTTAATCTTTGTTGATTCTTCCATCAGTTTTTGCATTTATTGCTTTGTGAGTTTTTATATAGTCAATTATTATATCACTTACAACCAGACCTGTATCCAGATAATCCCTTCCATTTTTGAAGGTTTTATATCCATCACCGCCTGCAGCAAGAAAATCGTTCGTGCTAATCGTATAAGTTTTATTCACATCAATCTGTTTGCCATTAATGCCGAGCGTTTTAATTTTCCCATTTATTATCTCAATCTTTATACCCGAGACCTGGAGAAAACCTCCCGAACCTGGTTCTATTAAAGCAAAATGAGAGAGTATTTCAAGCACCTCACTGCCTTTCAACTTCATTGTTACAAGATGTCCTCCAAAAGGAAAAGCATTTATCACATCACCTGCTGTTATATCTCCGCTGTCGATACTTGCCCTGATGCTTCCGGCATTGATGAATGCAATATCCTTTCCAACCGTCCCTCTCAAGATATCTGCGACCAGGTCCCCAAGATTTGTTTCTTTATTCCTGACATTTTCTCTTTCACCATCAAGCAGGGCAAACGCTTTTCCAATGACCTCATCCAGTTTTTTGTCAAGCCTTTTCGCATACTCTGAAATTACAGTCTTTACAGTAGAATCCTCCCCGATATCCTCTGTAACGGGAATTAATTCACCCTTGAAACCTGCAATCTTCCCATCCTCTATATCAAGGTCAAGCCTTCCAACGAATTCGCCGTATTCATAAGCCTGACATATAATGATATCGTTTACCACGATAGGAGTATCAATCTTTGTATGCGAATGACCACCAATAATTATGTCAATCCCATCTATGGATTCTGCAAGCTTCTTGTCCATCGCAAAACCTAGATGAGTGACTGCAACAGTAATACCTTCAGGTTCTCTTTCTTCAATGATTTTTTTTGCCGTCTCCACAGGGTCAAGAAAGACAAGCCCAAGAACATTTTTAGGATGTGTTGTAATGGGTGTTTCTTCGGTAACCAGTCCAAGAAAATTAATATGTATACCCCTTATATTCCTTGTGAAGAAACTCGTAAAAATCGGCGTTTTCCCTCTCTCTGAAACAACATTTGCTCCGAGAATAGGAAAATCAGCCAATTTCCTTAATTTATTCAAATTTACCTGCCCATAATCAAATTCATGATTACCAACAACCATTCCATTGAGCCCCATCTTGTTAAGACAGATAAAATCCGGTTCACCTTTGAACATTGTACTCATCGGCGTTCCCTGGAGTACATCACCAGCACAAAGGAAAATAGTTGGGACTTTTTTCCCTGCATTCTCCTGTCTTATAGATTTTACCACAGTAGCAATTCTTGCCATTCCACCAACCTTGTGTTCATCCTTAAAATGTGCCTTGAACGACCTTATATGTCCGTGATAATCGTTAATGTAAAGAATCGTAAGATGCTCTGGTTTCTCCCTGTGTGACTTAATTGACTTTGAAGTGCAAGAAATCGATACAATTATAAATGTTAGAAAAAACACGTTAATAAATCTTTTCATACTATCTCCTTTCTGTAAATCCCGCAACTGCCTTTTTAAAATATCTATTAGCTGACTACTCCTTTAGAAAAACAGAAAATATCCCTTCCCACAAACCACAATGTTTAGCGGTTTGTATTTCTCTAAACCACCATCTTGATTTTTTAAGGCACACGTGAAACTTTGTGCACCTATAAACTTCTCAGGTTACTTGCCGTCAACCACGATACAGGTAACGGTCTTCGTAATCCCCTTAACCTTGTGAACACCCTCCGTAATGCTATCTGCAAGTGCCTTCACGGATTTACCTTCGATAAAGGCTATTGCGTCGTGTAATCCTGTTAGAAGGTGTGCTCTCTTCACAAACTTTTTTCTGCGCAGTTTGTGGATGACATCCTTTGCTTTACCTGCCTGAACATTTATCAGGATATAAGCCTGAATCATTATACCTCCTTGTTTAAGTGGTTAAAAGTTTCTGACGAATATCCTCAGGGAAAGAACCAATTTTGCCTTTCTGGTCGAGCAGCGCGTGTTTTGTCATTCCTTCCGAAAGAATGTCGCCACCATTGTTTCTAACATAGTAGTGAAATTCCATACTCGCCTTTTTAATCCAACTTATCTCCGTTTCAATTGTCAGTGAATCGTCATAACCTGCTGATTTTTTATATTTTACCCAAACCTCTGTTACAGGAAGCAGAAAACCCTGTTTTTCTATTTCTGCGTAACTCTTCCCTCTCTTCCTTATATATTCGGTTCTTGCCATTTCAAAATACTCAAGGTATCTCGCATAATAAACAAATCCCATTTTATCTACCTCGGAGTATCTCACCCTAACTTTTATTATGTCTCCCATAATTTATGCTTTTAAACCCAAAATAAGCCTATCATTTACCCTGTTATACAAGGGACATCCATCTCCACATAAATTTAAATCGGGACAAACCTTACATTCCTCATGAATATATTTCCTATTTCGTATATACAGTGCTAAATCTGAGTTCCATATGTTATCCCATGAATCCTTTACAATATTGCCCATTGTTTCAAAATAACTCTGACAGGGGATTACATCACCATTCGGTTCTACTGCTATGTTATACTTCGCTGCGGAGCACTGCTTGAGTCCTACACCCTCTACTAAGGGATCAAAAATACAGTAGCGCGTTGGAGTATACCAGATAAAATCCAATCCCAATTCCTCCGCCTTTCGCTTAATTCTTCTCACATACTTACCAATCTCTTCTTCTTCAATCCCCGTACCTACACTGCAACCATTACCTGAATAGATGAGACTATTATAAGCGAATTTCTTAACACCAATGCCTTCAAGAAAATTTAAATGCATTTCTATCTCATCACAATTATCTTTTGTAATTGTGGTATTCGTCAGAACATAAAGTGGGGATTCCAAACAGTTTTTGATTCCCTCCACTGTTTGTTTCCAAGCATCTGTATTTACCATCCTGTTGTGCGTTTTCTCCTTATAGGATTCAATCGTTATTTGAATGTGGTCAAGTCCGACACTAACGAGTTCATTTACAAGTTTCTTGGAGAGTAATCTACCGTTCGTGATTACTCCTGTTACAAGCCCAATTTCCTCAGCATATGCAACGAGTTCAGGAAGGTCTTCCCTTAAAGTTGGCTCTCCTCCCGTAAATGTGATATGTGGAATTCCAATGTCCCATAATTTCCCCATTACCTTCTTCCAGTCATTCGTATCCATTTCGGGAAAAGGAAGTTTTCTTCCCACATAACAGTGTTTACAACTATTATTGCACCTATAGGTAAGTACAATATCCGAACGATACGGTGCCGAAACAGGGGTAGAAAAGGCGTCCACCCTGTCCATCCCCAAAAACATCTCAGGTTCTAAATGCTCACCCGTTGCTATCTCGAGAATCTTGTTTTTCAGCTTCAAATAGTCTTTTTCTGCCCTCTCTTTTTTAACCCTGTATCTGGAGCAAATTTCCTTGACTGCAGTACCATCACTTTCCCCGTCAATAAAAAACTTTGCGAATTGGGCAGCTGTCTTATTCAGATGTAAAATACTTGATGCATTAATGACAACTAAGCCACTTCCGTCATCTTCAATCTTGAGATGTATTCTATATCCTTGATATCTACCTCTTTTACCTCGCCTATGGTACAAACCTGGTTTAATTGATTTTATTGTTTTTTTAAAAAACATTTTGGTTTGTCTGGTTCATTTACTCTATTTATTTTATTTAGTTTGTTCAGTTTTTATTGCCAGTCTTCTTTCACATTAACCAGCGCCAAAAACCTTGCTTTTCTATTTTGTCTTCGGTCTCTCGTCTTCGGTCTCATGTCTCCTATATTGATTTTCGTAATTTCCAATTTCCTAATTTCTGCCTTTCCATCTATTGTATTAGGTTACGGCTACCTTCCCCCACCCGCACAAGCACAGGCACAACCTGCACAGGCACAGGCACACGCACATCCCCCCCCACTTGATGACCACCCTCTACCTGAACTTCTGCTAACAGGGACTGGATTAGTTGCTTTTGTTACTGCAGTTTGAAAACCAGTTAGGTTGCTAACAATCCTGTTTGAAAAATTCTGCATACCTGTAACCATCGAATTTGCGAAATTCGAACCAGGCAGTTGAGGCATAGAAATGCCGGGGCTTTTTATTCCAGCACCAGGGCTAACCCCTGCTGTTGAGCCTGCATATCCCGGATGATACGAACCCCACCACAGAGGAACAATTATGTTCTTTCCGCTAAAAGTATCGTTCATCTTTGTTTCATATTCTCTGTCCATAATTAGCCATTCAAGATTCCTGTCGAAAACTTTGCTCATCAACTCAGGCGTGTTCGCAGCCTTCATCTCGGTCCACGCTCTGTTCAGAATTCCTCTGTAATATTCCCTTGTTTTCTTTCTTGCAAAACCCTTTGTTTTCTTATTTACGGATTTTATGAGTTCTCCGAATGTCTCTCTCAATTTTCTATCCCTAATTTTTCCTTTCTGGTCAATAGCCTTTATAAAACTCTTTTCATAACTACGTAACTCAGGTGCTTCCGCTGCCTTTTTTTCGATTTCAACAATTAGCGGGTCTCTTGTTTTTACCTTTAAAGCACTTTTTTTTATCAGTCCGAAAAGAATCATACTGGCTACTTTGTTTAGAGGAAGTTCCAAGAGAATGGCAGATTCCACTGCTGTAAGACCTCTTTTTATCCCGACACCCTCAACTGAAAGAGCAGGTGGTAGATATTTCATTTTACGCTTTGAGGAATTAATAACTCCAATTACCGCAAGGAAAACGAAGAAACCTACAATAATACAGGGACAGGAACCGGCAAACCTTGCAAGAATGGCTCCAATAAACAAGCCAAAAGAAAATCTATGCTTAACCTTTCTTACAATAGCATCCTTGGGTATATATTTCTTTGGGAAAGAAGCTCCAAAAACATATTGTCTTGACGGAGAAGCACTCGTATTCGTAAATTCATACCATACGTGTCCTGTAGAATCAATCCCAGCATTTGAAAATTTCTTTTCATGATAACGCGTTTCATCCGGTTTCACTCGGTCAGGGAAAACAAAGTAACAAGCAAGGTCAGTCGTTCCAAAGACATATTTACTCCCATACCAGGTTGGGGAAAATACTATAGAGACATAAGAACTATCCTCTGTATCCGGAAATATCATATTCGACGCATTTATACTGAAAAGCAGAATTCCGGTTTCCCCAGGTGCTATCTTATGAGAACCAAGATGAATCTCAACGCCAGGATGAACATATTCGGAGTTCTTGATGTTCTGCAATTTATGTCCTTCTATCTTTGCAGATGCAGATTTCAATACATACCACTCATTCGGCATACCAATATCCACAATATCAATGGGATGTGCACCTTCACCGCAGGTAAATTGAATTTCATAGTTAATAGTGCAGGTTCCATCGCTATTTATATACAGTGCTGAATAGTTTTTGTCGACGCTAAAACTATAATCCTGTGAATGGATGCTTAATTTGAGAGCAAGAAACACGGTAATAAAAACCAAAAAACTCCTTACCATTTGGGAGCCTCCTCGATTTCATACACTGAACCGCAGTAAGGACAGGAAACAACAATTGCTCCTTCTTTCATTGCAATACTATTCTTATCCAATTGTGCACCACATTTTTCACACTTCAATGTTTCCAGCTTAACATCGCCAGACAAATCAATTTTCTGTGTAATCTCCACCTTTTGCTCTCTCGGGTGAAGTCTCCTGAAAACAAAAATTGCAACACCAATCGTTAGACCAATAAACACAAGTCCAACAAAAATCAAAATTAATCCTGTTGATAGACGAGAACTACTGTTAACACCAGGTGTCCCTGCCGACCAGATGAATAGAACACCAAAAAACAAAAAGATTAATGAAAACAATCCTCCAAGAACGAGGATTGCTATCTGAATACAACCAGGTCCTTTTACTCCATCATTCTCTTTAGGCATTTTTCATTCCTTTTCCTTTTATTATCTCAGCGTTCTTTAAAAAAATAACCACAGATTAATCCCCTTAGATGTTTACTATCTAAAAAGGTCAATCTTGTGTAATCTTGTGGTTCCATGGACTCCCTCTATCCTGCCAAATTATGGTTTTTGAAGAGCTCTTGCGAAGTCGGTTTTCTTCCTTTTTCCCTACCACCGAAAACCTTGAAAATAGTATTGAAAACGGGAAGCGTTATTACGAAAGAGAAGAAGATATTCTTAATAACCTTTCTTCTATTCAAGCTCTCTATTCTCTTTAACATTTTCCCCTTGCTGATATTGTTGTCTGGTTTATGAAGTATTCTCATTTAATTCTCTCGTAATTTAGTAATTAAGTAATTAGTAATTTCCTTTTAGTCGTTTAACGACGAATTTCTTCCACAGTCAAAAAGCGTAGAATACTCAGAATGACAATTTACAGCGTCAGCGTTCATTTCACAGCACGAAGCGCGCGTGCCCTGTATGCCATGTAAAATAAGTTCTTCCATTATATAGTAGTGGTCATACGGGGTTTGTTTACACTTTATCCTTCATCCTTTATCCTTGCAGTCACCACCGTTTCTCCGATACTAGTCACTCCGTTTCACTCCTCCCTCTTTACTTTTTTGCCCTTAGAAGTATCCGATACTTTTGAGAATTATTGTGCTATCTCTCCATTTCCTCTTTGTCTTTACAAAAAGCTCAAGAAAAACAGGTCTATTCAGCAAAACCTCTATATTCTTTCTGGCCGAAGTTCCGAGTTCTTTTATCGCCTGTCCTCGCTTACCTATTATTATCTTCTTTTGAGTATCTTTTTCAACCAGTATTACTACTCTAATGTAATCCTTTTTTCCCGCCGACCTTTCGCGGAATTCATCTATATATAAAGCCGTGCTGTATGGAATCTCTTCTCCGTATTGGAAAAATATTTGCTCTCTGATTATTTCGCAAACAAAAAATCTCTCCGATTGGGAAGAAATATCATCCTGTGGAAATAGAGGTGACCCTTTAGGTAGATACTTTTCTATTGTTCTAATCAGGTCTTCAGTATTTGATGACCTTAGAGCAGAAATAGGAACAATCTCCGAAAATGAAAAAACCTTCCCTGCCTCTTCTATCAAAGGCAGAAGTGTTTTCTTGTTAACAAGATCTATTTTGTTAATTAAGAGAAATACAGGCTTATTTAATTTCCCTATCGCTTCAAGAATATATTTATCCAGTCCCCGTTGTTTAACATCGATCATATATAATATTATTTCCGCCTCTCTTATCGTCCCCAGAGCAGTCTTGACCATTATTTTCTGTAATCCATAGGTCGGTTCAAATATCCCGGGTGTATCAAGGAAAATAATCTGAGTTTCTGGACTATTGTAGATAGCTACAACCTTCTTCCTTGTTGTCTGTGGTTTATGTGTAACAGCTGATACCTTAGCATTAACAAGAGTGTTAATTAGTGTTGATTTCCCAACATTCGGTTTACCAATAATTGCTGCATAACCGCTCCTGAATCCATTATCTTCAGCATTCATTTTCTTGAAGATTATGATAAAACAAAACCCCTTTTTTGTCAAGCAAAAAGCGTATGCTGTTCAATATTCCTGTTGACAAAATCCTCTTCTTGGTTTAAGTATTGTAAATATTGTATTAGTGTAACCAACAAACCGCATAAGGAGGTATTGTGAAAGGTAAAATCTTTTCAAAGGTCGGCGAAAAAGAGGTAACAAGAGCCATTGTTAACGGATTTGCCAAGCAGTTCTCTGACTATGTGGAATCGGACTGCATAATTGTCGGAGCCGGTCCCTCGGGGCTTATGGCTGGGAGTGTCATAGCCGAGAATGGCAAAAAAGTAATAATCATAGAAAGGAATAATTATCTTGGGGGAGGTTTCTGGTTGGGAGGGTACTTAATGAATATGATAACAGTTCGCGAGCCTGGACAAAAAATGCTCGATACAATCGGCGTACCGTACAGAAAAGCAGGAAAATTTCTGTATCTGGCAGATGGTCCTCATGCCTGTTCAAAATTGATTGCTTACGCTTGTGATAAAGGTGTGAAATTTGCAAATATGACTTCTGTTGATGATATTGTTTTAAGAAAAAATAATAGAGTAAGTGGAGTCGTAATAAACTGGACACCTATAGAACATCTTCCCAGAGGCTTAGCCTGTGTTGACCCTGTTGCAATTGAAACAAAAGTGGTTATTGATGCAACAGGACACGATGCAGTAGTGGTAAGAAAATTGGAAAAACGAGGGCTCATCAAAATGAAGGGTGAGGGTGCAATGTGGATAGAGAAATCAGAAGATTTAGTCGTTGAACACACCGGGCAAGTTCATCCGGGTTTAATAGTCTGTGGAATGTCGGTAGCAGCAACCTATGGGTTACCAAGAATGGGTCCAACCTTCGGTGCAATGCTTCTTTCCGGAGAAAAGGCAGGAAAATTGGCACTTGAAAATATGTCATAGTTTCCTATTTTATACCCCTCTGTTTTCTCAAATCCTCTATCTTTCTTAAGGGACGTTCAAGTTGATTTCGCCTTGTCGAAGTTAAACTACTATATTCATCCTGCGCTTCTTCAATTTTCTTTCCCATTTTTTCGAATGATTGTTTGAACATGTCCCACTGTTTCTTGAATGCACCAAATAGTGACAATATCTCCGATGCAGTCTTCTCCAGCCTGAAACTGTCAATAGCCTGTCTGATTATTGCTAAGATAGCATAAAGCGTGATTGGAGAACAAAGGACAACTTTATTCTTTAATGCCTTATCAATTATTAATCTATCACTCTGGTTTACAAATGAATAAACTTGTTCGTTCGGGATGAATACTATCACATAGTCTATGGTTCTTTCGCTGGGATTAATATAGTCCCTTGTAGTAACCTCTTTAATTCTGTTACTGACATCTCTTAGAAATTGTTTCTTGTATTTGGTCTTTTCCATTTCACCGTCCTCGTTAAGATACTTCAGATAATTATCAAGTGGAAATTTCACATCCATATTTAATTTCAAATTCTGAGGTAATAAGAAAGTATAATCCGGTCGAGTTCCTGTCCGATCAAGTGACTTCTGCTTCAAGTAATTTACTCCCTCGATAAAACCAGCTAACCTCAAAACATCCTCCGCCATCCTCTCCCCCCACTGCCCACGCACTTTTGTGCTTGCCAATGCACCTTGCAACTTATTTGTCGTTTCCTGCAGTTTCCCGGTTTGCTCAGCTGCAAGCTTAAGCTGACTTGTTAGTTCTCCAAACTTTTTCTCTCTGTCTTTTTCAAAATCCACAACAAGTTGCTGAACGTCATCCAGGTTCATCTTCATCTCATTAAGCGTCTGGTCTATTAGTTTTTTCTTCCCTTCAAGTTCCTTCTCTCCAATTTTCGTATGTTTTACAAGAGTAACATCTGCAAGTTTCAGAAATTCCTCTGTGTTCTTCGAGAGAGCCTCGAAAGAAAGGTTTCCAAAAGATTCTTTAATTCTTTCCATCAAGGCGGAAGTTTCCTTTTCTTTATTCTGCTCATTCTGAAGAATTAAATCGTCTGCCACAGATTTAACATTTCTATTCAAAACCCAGTTGAACAAAAATATTATACCAGCCCCTATAACAATACCCAGAATAAAAACTGCAACACTCTGCATTCGCTTCCTCCAGTGTAATTGCTTGTAATCACAATACTACATTTCCAACTATTACCACCTAATCAGCTTTCCAATAAGACATTATTCTCATATCTACTAACTCTTAGAATGTCTATAACAGGTAAACGGAAGAAAGTCAAATTGTTTTAGCACTTTATGACAGAACAAATTCCAGAAGACTTTCGTTAATTTCATAACGCATTCCGGTAAATTTTTCTTGACTTTAGGATTAGTATATACTATAAAAAACTATGGTTTTAAGAAGAAAGAATCCGTGGATTTTCGTTTTCATTATTATCCTCGGAGCTATAGTTGGTAGTGCAATAGGTCATATACTGGGGTTGGTCCTACCCGAAGGAGCTGTAAAACAAGTTTTTCTCAAATCCATATCTGTGGGCATCCCCGAATTTCATCTGAGTCTTGCAATAATCGGCATTACTTTTGGTCTCACGCTGAATATCAATCTTATTACAATAATCGGTATCATACTTATGGCTTACATCCTCAGGTGGTTTTATTGGTAAATACCCCATATTTTCTTCATTTCATCGGTTATGTCTTTCCCTTCGGAACTATCCAGACTGGGTTTTCCCGTGTCCGAGGATTTCTTCTTTCCCGTTAGCTCTCCGAAGAAATCAAGAACAGACACAGTGGAACAGCCTAAAAATAAAACCCTTTCCTGCAACTCTCTATCGTCTGTGACGACAAAAGTTGTTCCTTTATGTTTCTCCCGCTCAATCATTTTAACTATCTTCTCATCGGCATTTTCACCCTTGGAAAATATGACATTCAAGGGAGAAAAGCCAAATTTACTGTCAAATGATACTCCCTTTGCTCCATCAAAAATCAAAGAGTACTTGTTTTTCTTGTGGTAAGAGCACCTTGTTGTCTTAACATATTGAACAAAACCCTCTCTTGTCTGATACTGTTTCTTGAGTTTTGCTTTAATCTTGAACAATGCGTTATATCCGTCTATTATAAAATGCTTCATTGTAGAAAACCTCGCAGGCTAACCCTCAGACGGAGTTTACCCTCGAGTGAAACGAAGGGCTCAGGACGAGAGTTTGAGGCTACCTTGTTTGGACCGTTTAGAGCGTTGTGGTCGTTCAAATCCTTTAATTCCCTTCCTCGTTTTACAGACGAAGTCATTTGTTTCACAGCAAGAAGTACGTTAGTTTCACAGGATAGAAGCCATTTATTCCTGGTTTCTTCGGTCTTATGTCTTGTTCTGTCATTCCTGCAACAGCAGGAATCTATTGCGTTTTCTAATATGGACACCTGCCCTGTTGTAGATTCCCGCTTGCGCGGGAATGACAACGAGGAGACGATTGGTGTTTTTATGCTGGGTCTTATATCTGTAGTCTGTCTTTCCCATTTCGTAATTTCCATTCTCCCAATTTCGTCTTTTACGTGTTAGGTGTCAAATCTTCTCCAATATCTTCCTTATCTCTTGCACAAGCGCATCCCTGCACACTCCCATTGCTTTATAAACTTCCCCAGAGGCACCGGAAGGGGCAAAACCCCTAACCCCTATCTTCCTCAATGTTGTTCCCATGCCCGTATCTGCAATAAGTCCTCCAACGATTGCACCGAGACCCGAATTCACAAGATGGTCTTCAAAGGTAAATATTGGACTTCTGAGTATTGCACCCTCAATATCTTCTCTTGACAATGCCAGTGGGCTCGATACATTCCATACACTCAACTCTGTATTTTCTTTCTTTAGCTTTTCATATACATCAATGGCAACTGCAACCATTGGTCCATATGTCATAATAACACCCTTACTACCTTCCCGCAATACATCCAGCGCACCGTATCTAAAAGCATAATTTTCTGCAAAGAATGGTTTTCCTGATGAAGAAGCTGTAATGACAGGATTTTTCGACCTTCCGGTTACAATAAGAAAATTCCCTTTTTCTTTTACAGCATATCTGATAACGCGGTCAGTTTGATTGGGATCCGCAGGGACAATAACCTTGAAATCAGGAAGATTTCTGGAAAGCCCTAAGTAATCTATGCATTGATGTGTCTTCCCATCTTCCCCTACATTGACACCCGAGTGTGTCACAACCACTTTCAAGTTTGTTCTATTGATGGCATTCAACCTCTGTTGATTGTAAACCTCGTCAAGACCAAAGACACCAAAATCTGCAAAAAAAGTTACTATACCCTCAATGGAAAGAACACCTCCTACAACCGCTGCATTGTGTTCTGCAACACCACATTCAACAAACCATTCAGGGATTATTTTCTCAAGAAGATGCGTCCTGACAGATTCCTTGAGGTCGCAATCAAGGGCAACAATCGGAGTTGCTCCACCCTTCCCTATGTTAATCTTGGCAATATTCTCAAGGGCTCTTCCAAATGCATCTCGATTTCCCAATTTGTCCTCAGCGGAATAATTAAAGGCCTCTCCGGTCTCAATAGCAGGCTTGTAAAACTCGATATTTTTCTCATACGATACAGAAACCGTATTTTCTCTTTTTTCCTTGTAAAATTCAACTTCCACGGGGACCTTTAATTCTTCAAGTGCTTTCTTGCATCTCTCGATTGTAAGTGGTCTCCCATGATAGTATTCCTTTGCCTCTTCCATAAATGATACGGACTTTCCCATTATTGTGTGGCAGACTACGGCAACGGGCATCTTTGTATCCTCGATAGCTTCTCTTATTGCAGCGTATATTTCATCGTAATTATGCCCATCTACCTCAATGACCTTCCATCCATCTGCAATATAGTTGGCCTTGATATTCACATTCATCACCTTATGTGTAGAGCCACTGATCTGGAGTTCATTATAATCAACAATAGTGGTAATATTGTTAAGCTCGAATTGTTTTGCAAATCTTCTCGCCTCCGAAACCTGCCCTTTTGCGTGCTCAGCATCGCCCATTAACACAAATACATTGTAATCCTGCTTATTTATTTTCGAAGCAAGTGCAAAACCACAGCCGGCAGAAAGACCTTGCCCCAGATTACCCGTTGACCATTCACATCCGGGAACTCCTCTTTCAATGTGTCCTTCGAATATGGAGCCACATCTTCTGAAATTTGTAAGCGCATCTTCTATTTCAAAAAAGCCTAACCTTCCCAAAACTGAATATACACCTGCGGAAGTGTGACCATGACTGACAACAATCCTGTCTCTATCTGGAGCATTAATCTTTCCCGGAACCGTGTTTCCTAAACTATAGACAACAATAAATAGATCAGCCGAAGACATAGCTCCACCTGTATGACCAGAATTTGCAACTGTGGTCATTGTTAAAATATCGCCCCTGACGATCCTACCGAGTTCTATGAATTTTGATTTTGTTTCTTCGGAAAGCGTTATACTTTTGAATCTGTAATCGGGTTGCCTTACAAACCAGTCTTTCAGTGTTTTCGTATCGATTGAATTATCCATTGAATTCCTTTCGTAAACAATCACCTAATTATGTTGTATAAACATTCTCCTTATTCTTCACTGCTTTTTTATACTACATTTTCTTAATCGTGTCAAACCTTTTCACGAAAGTTTCTTGGAAAATGAGAAAAACACAAAGCATGTTTCTATGTGCTTTCACACCAGTCGATGCTATCCCGTTAAATCTAACAATTTACAATATTTGCTTGACACTTCGAAAAAAATATATTATAAGTCAATAAAGAGCTTTTGTAATAGATAGGATTGGAGGTAAAATGAGGAAAAGAACGTTTAAAGCGTATCACTTAATTCTTGTCCCTTATGACAAGACTGGCGGTAAGAGTATGCTTTTCACAGCAAAAACGCTTAAGACTATGACATTGTTATTGACACTTATTGTGGCCATCTCGGCAATATTGATAAGCCTGCATACAAAAAACTATTTCAATCTCAGGACTACACTTTTCCCGACGCTAAGTAAGAATTCGATTCTTACAGAAAAAAATATGAAAATCGCAAAGGAAAAACTAAAAATGCAATCCACCATAGATAGTCTCGCAACTCAGTTGTATTCAGAACGCGCAATCCACAAAGAAAAATTAAAATCCCTGAATATACAGGCAAAGAGAATTAAGAGATTTGCAGAAAACCTAAGAATAATGGCAGGATTCCGGCTTGAGCCAAGAGAAGCGCAACCACCAGGACTTGGTGGTCCTCTTCCGGAAGAAGAAGACATTTTCCTCAAATCAAACGATATTGAGGATGAGGAGATCATTGAATCATTTTGTTCTGCCGAAAATCAGCTGCATAAGAAATATTCTTCTTCCAGCGGGAAACTTAAATCTTTGTGGAAATATTTCGAAAACAAAAATTCAATCATTGCTGGAACACCAGAATTGCAGCCAGTGCCAGGGAGAATAATCTCGGGATTTGGTTACCGTATCAATCCTTTTACAGGTGGTAGCGAATTTCACAAAGGTGTAGATATTCCAGCACCAATTGGAACGAAAATCAAGTCCCCTGCTACCGGTGTTGTTATTTTCGCTGGAAGACGTGGTGGATACGGCAAACTGGTCGAGGTCGATCATGGGAATAACTACAAGACAGTCTATGGGCATTTGCACTCTTTCGATGTCGCCGTTGGAGATAGACTTAACCAGGGTGATTTTATAGGCGAAGTGGGAAGCACGGGAAGAAGTACGGGACCACATCTCCATTATGAAGTAAGATTGAACAATGTTCCTGTAAATCCTGTGCAATATTTCAAGAGTGTTGCAGACAGAAAAAAGGAATATGAAGAAAATCCACAAGTTGAAGAAAAAGACTCGAAATAATGGACAGAAAAACTTATACTGCGTTAGCGCCATACTACGACAGATTAATGGACGACGTTAACTATCAATCGTGGATAAAATATGTAAAACAAATATGTGCTCTTTTCCACAAAAAACCTCAATCAATACTTGACTTAGGTTGCGGAACAGGCTCGCCAATGTTATACTTACTGAAAGAAGGTTACAATGTAATTGGTATCGACGCATCGCTCGATATGCTCAAAGTTGCAAAAAACAAATTGAATATTTACAAACCCATTCTACTTCTGAGTGAATTTCAGAATTTTTTCATAAAAACTAAGGTAGACCTTACACTTTCCCTTTTTGATAGTCTGAACAATCTTGTAGGAGAGGACGAACTGCTCAGAACTTTTTCCAACGTAGCAAAATGTCTTACAGAGGGCGGGATTTTTATGTTCGATATGAATACGATATATGGACTCTCACTTATGAATGCCTCTTCAACCTTCACAAAGGAATCAAATGGGATTTACAGCATCTGGAAAAGCCAATTTGACAAACCGAAATCACTAACCACGCTTCGTATAACACTTTTTGTCTCTAATAACGGGCAGTATAAAAGAATCGACGAAACACACGTCGAACGAGGATACTCGTTCTCTAAAATTAGGCAGCTGCTTAAAAGAAACGGTTTTTGCAAAATTATTTTTTATGAACACCTCTCGTTCAGAAGACCAGGACCAAGGACAAAACGCGTGATGGTTGCCGCCGAGAAATACAAATGAAATTTTACGCAGATTTACACATTCATTCCAAATACAGTAGGGCAACAAGCAAGAATATGGACTTACAGGGAATAAGTGAAATGGCAAAACTCAAAGGTATACAACTCATGGGAACTGGTGATTTCACGCATCCCATTTGGCTATGTGAACTAACCGAAAATCTTGAATCATTAGAAAACGGTATATTTGAGTATAACGGTACGAATTTTATACTCACCTGTGAAGTATGCAATATATATGTGAAAAATGGTAAATATAGGAAAAACCACAATATCATTATATCACCTTCCATCGAATTGGTAGAAAAAATATCTGATTATTTATCAAGATACGGTAAGCTTGAATCAAACGGAAGACCCATTCTATCTCTTGATGCAGGGATTATGTTTCAGAAAATAAAGGAAATTGATGAAAGGATTTTTCTCATACCTGCCCACATTTGGACTCCCTGGTTTTCGCTTTTCGGTTCAAAATCTGGTTTCGACTCAATCGAAGACTGCTTTGGCTCACTATCGGATGATATTTTGGCACTGGAAACAGGTCTTTCAAGTGACCCGGAAATGAACTGGACCTGCAGCAAACTTGACATATTCACTCTTGTATCAAATTCCGATGCTCACTCACCCGTCAATATTGGCAGAGAGGCAAATTGCTTCAACTGCGAGATGGATTACGATACAATAATGCAAGTAATAAAACAAGGAGACAGTTCAAATTTCCCATATACAATCGAGTTCTTCCCTGAAGAAGGCAAATATCACTACGATGGACATAGAGCGTGCAACGTATCTTTGCATCCAGAGCAGACAATAAAAAACGGTATAAACTGCCCTAAATGTGGCAGAAAATTAACGTTAGGAGTGCTTCATAGAATAATGCAACTCTCCGACCGAAAATTAGGTTACAAACCAAAAGGTAAAAAACCATTCAAGAAACTAGTTCCGCTTATGGAAATAATCGCTGAAACGGTAAAACAGGGTAAGGGAACAAAACTGGTAGAAAACAAATATCGCAACCTTGTTTCTCGACTTGGACCCGAACTCCATATTTTGATAGACTGTGATTATGAAGACATAAAGAAGATAACAGATGAACCCATTGCTTTGGCCATTCAGAAAATGCGGAATGGTGAAGTTAATGTGAAACCAGGATACGATGGAGTTTATGGAGAAGTAACTATAATGGATGAAACAGAAGAAGAAGAACAGCAACTTGAACTATTTCAATAAAGCATTGACGACTAAAAAGGAGGAAGATGAAAAAGATATGGGCACCATGGAGAAACAAATACATACTGAATAAGGAACCCGAAGATGGCTGCATCTTCTGCAATAGGATAGGAAAGAACAACGACGAAGAAAATTATATACTTTATAGGAGTAAAAGATCTTTCATTATTATGAACATATATCCCTACAACAATGGACATCTGATGGTTGCACCGAACAAACATACTCCCCTTCTCGAAAATCTTAACGCAAAGGAAGCTGAAGAATTGTTCGCTTCGCTTACTATAGGCGTTAGACTGCTCAAAACCGTGTTTAAACCCGATGGTTTCAATCTTGGAATGAACATTGGCAGAGTTGCTGGAGCTGGTATTGAAGATCACTTGCACATCCATATTGTTCCAAGATGGAATGGTGATACAAACTTTATGCCCATTTTTACCGATACAAAAATACTGTCTATTTCTCTCGATGAAACATACAGACTCCTCAAAAAAAAAATAGGAGAATTTCTGTGATAAAATGGACTTCATTGCCTTTCAAGGTTGGAGGTAAAAAAAACCTGATTGCCATCTGCATTCCGATTCTGGTATGGATCACTATTCTGCTCTTATGGGGAGTTGGCTGGTTTATTCTTTCCGTTATTGTATTGGGAGTTTCCATTCTTCCTTATTTTATGCCAACAACATACATTTTAACGAAAGAGGACATATATGTCAACTCATTATTCGCAAAACAAAGAAAAAAATGGGAATATTTTAAGACTTTCTATGTAGACCATAATGGAATATTTCTAAGTCCTTTTGATAAACCATCAAGACTGGAAAATTACAGGGGTTTATATGTTCGTTTTCATAAGAACAGGGATGAAGTACTTCAATTTGTGAAAACTACAATGGGGCAAACAGATGAAAAATAGTACAGAAAAAAACCTGCAAAAGGATATCATTCTTCTTCTGGATATTATTGAAACCATTTTCTCTTCTGTGGAATTGCAGGATGTATTGAAAAAGATTGCAGCAAAAGCCACTGAATTCATTGGAGCTGACGCATCTTCAATACTACTTATAGAAAAAGGTACGAACGAACTAAGAATAAGAGCGAGTTATAATCTCAGTCCTCAATATGTTAAAGTAGTAAAAGCAAGAGTGGGAGAGGAACTTTCAGGTAAGGTTGTTGTAAGCGGAGAAGCAATCTATATTCCAGATGCAAAAAATTATTTCAGAAAGAAAAAGGATATGTTTTCACTGAAATGGATCAAGAAGGAAGGTTTAGTTTCAGTAATTTCACTACCAATATCCGCTCAAAAAAATAATATCGGCACAATCAACATTTACTTCAGAAAACTTCATGATTTCACAAAGGAAGAAAAAAGCATAATTTCGGTATTTGCGCGTTTCTCGAGCATTGCAATATCGAATGCAACATTCTTTGAGGACGGCAAAAAAAGAATAAATGCCCTTGAAGCCCTTAATCTAATAGGTCAGAAAATTTCCTCCATTTCGGATTTTGAAAGTCTTGTCGAGGTCGTTTATGGAGAAACCTCAAAAATAATGAAGACGGAAAATTTCTACCTTGCACTCTACAACAAGGAACAAAACGATTTACAGTTCATCATATATGTAGAAGAAGGCAAAAGGGTGCAAAGAAGAAAAAGGGAACTTAAGAAAGGATTAACCGAATATGTAATAAAGACAAAAAAACCCCTCCTTCTATCCCAAAAGGTTGTGGAAAACTCAAAAAAGATTGGAATCAAAGCTCTGGGAAGACCAGCGCAATGCTGGCTTGGCGTCCCAATACTCTATGGAAAAAAGGCGCTTGGAGTTATCGCTGTTCAGGACTACGAAAAACCATCAATTTATGATGAATCGGATATGAAGATTCTCATTACGATTGCGAACCAAACAGCTGTTGCAATCGAGAACAGCCGTCTGTATGAAGAAACGCTTAAGATGGCAGTTACCGATCCAATGACAGGTCTATTCAACATAAGACACCTTTACAGTATCCTTAAATTGGAAATAGAACGTGCAAGAAGATATGATCTCGCTTTCTCCATATTGATTATCGATATAGACAACTTCAAAGAATATAACGACAGATACGGACATTTGTTGGGTGACGAACTTCTCCGAGCCTATGGACAATTCCTAGTTTCAAATTCAAGAAAAATAGATACCGTTGCGAGATATGGCGGAGACGAATTCGTTACTGTTCTTCCTGAAACGGAAAAGGTCAACGCACTTCATGTGATGCAGAGAATAAGAGAAAAACTGGGAAAACATGTATTCAATATTAAAAAGAAGAAAATATCACTTATGGTTACTATTGGTGAAGCCTCGTTTCCGGAAGATGCGACTACATCTGAAGAACTGATTAGAAAGGCTGATAGAAACCTGTTGAACAGAAAAAAAGAGAGAGATTGAGCAAACCTATGGTGGGTCGTATAATTTATATCCTCTACGCTTTGCATATTTAACCTTGTAGTACTTATTGACGTAATTCCAGGCCCAGGGGTTACACCTCTGTAGTCTATCGATTGTCATCAAACTCCCTTTGACAGGTCCTTGCTTCTTCATTGCCTGGTATGCATAGTGGGAACATGAAGGTGTAAAGTTGCATACATCCGGTTGTTGCTCAGAAAGCACGAATTGGTAAACCTCTATCGAACGAAGCACAAATTCTTTTCCTACGAGAAAGATCTCTTTCTTCTCCTCCCTACGAACCTTTTCCTTATAATTCCACATAACATCCTCGTTCGCAAAAAGAGTACTTAATGGCAAAACAAAGGAAATAAGGAAAGATGCCATAATTGTGTAGTTTTCGTAATTTCTATTTTCTGATTTCGTCTTCATGGTTTGTTGTCTTATGTCTTTAGTTTATTTAGTTTATTTGGTTTGTTGTATTATTTTCGTAATTTCGGAATTTCTAATTTCGTGATTCACGATCTTATGTCTTATGCCTGTGTGATCGCTTTATTAAATAGCGACGGTCTTGCATCGACAATAATAAGTGTTCCTACACTATTGAAATAATAAACCAAATCAAGATTTATAGGTTTACCATCTATACCTACCCAATCATTACCGCCTTTTATCTCGATGGATTTGACCTCGCCTGTATCTGGAACTTCGTAAGTGTAATTGGATCCTGCGAATGACATATTCCGGGCAAGAAAAAGTGGAGGGGGGTTTCCCGAACCAAACGGTGAGAGCAACAATAACTCAGTTTTCACTTTCTCAGAAATGTCTTCTAATTGAAGCACACTAATGATCTTTAATTCACTCGTATTACTTCTCGTTGTTTTCATATTCAAAGAATCTGCTATAACGCTCTGCTTCAAATTTTCAACATTCTCCGGTTCCATTTTAAAACCGCAGGCAACTTTGTGTCCGCCAAAAGATATGAAAAGTTTCCGGTGTTTCTGAAGTAACTGATGAATATCGAATCCTTCCATCGCCCTCGCTTCCCCAACTGATAAGTCTCCTTTGTCGCTGACAACAATGACAGGCTTCCCAAACCTCTCTCTCAGTCGAGAAGCACAGAAACCGAGATACTCAAATGGAACAAAAGGTAAAAAAAGAAAAATTACATTTTCTGTAATCTTACCACTCAAGGAGGTTAAAAGTTTCCTGTAAGCTTTGTTTGCATTCTTGTACCACGTCTCGCTTTGCTTTATTAGTTGTGGAATTGTTGCATTAAGATACTCTTCATCTTCCGTAGTCAGAATATTGAAGCCTGAATTTTGCATCCATCCCGTTGTCTTTGCAGTTGCCAAGACAGAAATTATCTTTTGAACAACTATCTCGCTGCAAGTTCCGTTTCTTGATAGAAATTTGATCAGTACCTTTATTCCTTTCCTCTTCGCCAGAGGTAGCGCATTAAAACCGAGTGTCGCAAGAAACCAGTTTTCGTCCCTTAAAGGCATTCTGTCTGCATAAGTACCAAGGAAGACTAAAGGAAGCCATTCCTGAACAATGCTTTCCCACTGTTTGTCATTTATTTTAAGGACCCTCTTCGTTAAAGACCATCCAAGTTTAAAGGCAACAGTCACTCCAGCTATTTCACGAAAAGGATATAATGAATGCTCGATCTTTGGATTTATAAGTGCAAAATTCTTATCACTAAATGTTGGTACTTCGTGATGGTCTGTGACGATAACATCCAGTCCCATTGTTTGTGCCTTCTTGATTTCATCGATATCCTGCGAAGCACAATCAACTGTTATTACAAGTCTGTAGCCTTCTTCCTGTGCTTTCCTTAAACCCTCATTGTTTAGACCTATACCTTCGTTCTTTCTGCTTGGAATGTGAAACGATACTTCTGCATTAAGATTCTTTAAAACCTCGTACATAATTACGGTTGCCGTTAAGCCATCTGTGTCTTCATCACCCCATACTAGTATTTTTTCCTTATTCTTAATTGCTTTCTCAATTCTAAGAACAGCACTTTCCATGTCTGGAAGCAATTGAGGCGGATGAATAAATTCAAGTCCCGGAGAAAGAATACGACTTATCTTCTTATTGGAAGTGATTTCTCTGTCCACAAGAACCCTTGAAAAATGTTCAGAAATGCCGTATCGTTCCTGTAAGCTTTCTACCCTCCTTTTATCCAGCTCAACTATACGCCACTTGCGAGGAAGCGTCATAGACTTTAATCCTCCCGAATCTCACTTTCTGAAGTAACCTAACCTTTTTCATCTTGACCAATTCAAGCACGGCAACAAAGGTTACTATAATTTCTTCTACACTGTGATTTTCCAAAAGATCAACAAAATATACGAAATCTACTTCGTTAAATCTCTTCAGAATTTGTGCTATTTTCTTTGTAACATCCAATTTCCTTGCTCTGATCGAATATATGGGTTTTGCCTTTGTTCGAGCAAGAATATCAGTAAAAATTGATTCTATTTCTTCATAAGTAATTATTTCCAAACCACTTATTGTTATTTTCCTGTTCATGGCTATCCCTCTAGGGAAGCATTTTGTGGCCTTAGCCTCTTTTCCTCTCAAGTAAATCGCAATGTTCTTAAACTTTTCATACTCCTTAAGCTTTTTTACGAGAATTACACCTTCATCTTCTGCATCCTCTACTTCAGGCATACTAAAATCCGGAAGTATGCTTCTGACTTTTATCTTGATAAGAGTAGCTGCCATAACAATATATTCACCTGCAATATTCAGATCGATTTCCTTGAGCATTGTTAAGTAAGATAGATACTCCCTTGTAATTTTGGCAAGGGAAATCGTTTTTATATCAAGCTCATTCCTTCTAATAAGATAGAGCAAAAGGTCGAGTGGTCCTTCAAAATTGGGAAGTTGTAATCTTATCATTATTCTTTAAGATCAACTAATTCAAAAAGGCGAATCTCAACTTTTTTACCCCGTATTTTAACCTTTCCAATCTCGGATACCTTGACCTTTTCTTTAATCCTTTCGTATACGAACTCACTAATCAAAATATGTGTATTGTATTCTTTGTTCAACGGCTCAATTCTCGCTCCAAGATTGACAGTATCGCCTATTGCAGTATATTCCGTTCTCCTTTCTGACCCAATATTTCCGACAATAGCATCTCCTGAACTTATTCCAATTCCTATATCAAACATTTTTTTGTTCTCGCTTTCCCACTTGCTCCACAAACTTTTCAGCGCTTTTCTCATCTCAATAGCAGTTTTCGCTGCCCTATAAGCATGGTCTTCATACGGAATTGGAGCTCCGAAAACAGCCATAATTGCATCACCTATAAATTTGTCTATCGTACCTCCGTTAGAGAGAATTATGTCCGTCATCACTGTTAGATAATCATTAAGTATACCAACAACTTCTTCGGGTTTCATAGATTCCGACATACTAGTAAATCCTCTAATGTCAGAAAAGAGAACCGTTATATCTTTTCTTTCACCACCAAGCTTGAGCTGTAAAGGATTGGAAATGATCTTTTCAACAATCTCTTTTGAAACATATCTATCAAACATCCTTCTTAACTCTCTTCTGGACCTCTCGCTCACAGCATATCTATATCCTATCGCTACGATGTATGAAAAAATCAGAGTATAAGATGGTCTAATAATCTCCAGCCAAATATTACGAAAATCGAAAATTAGGTCACTACCTACGACAAAAGCAATAAAGACCAGTGCCGTCAGAGTCAAGCTCAACCAGGGTTTTAACTTTGAAGCAAACATTGTGGTAATAATCGAAAGTGTTAACATAAGTATCAAAGTCACATGTGGTTTTGGGTAGCTAATGAAAGCCTTATTCATAAAAGTATACAGTCCATTTGCATGTATTTCAACTCCGGGCATAAGACTACTCGATGCTGCTGTTGGTTTTAGATCACTCAATGCAATAGCAGACGATCCGATAAGCACAGCTTTCCCTTCGAAGAAGCCGCTTCCTACCCTTTTCATCAAGACATCGTAAAAGGATATATAGCGGTAACTAAAAGGTCTTCCCAGGAAATTTATAAGCATTCTAACCTCTTTATCAACTGGAATTCTATACTCACCAATGCCAACATATTTACCAGGAAAAACCTCTATTTTTCTATTTGAAAGTCCCAAATAATGCAAAAAAATGGAAAAAGAAAAGGATATGTATGTCTCATTCCTATATCTGTAAAAAAGTGGTATCTTCCTTATTAAACCATCTATATCACTGTCCGTATTTACTACCCCTAAATCCTTTACTCCTTCCAGCAGAATTTTAGTAGGTACTGCAATACCCTCTCCTTTGGGCATAGCAGCTCTAATTTCAAAGGGAAATTCGCGAGAGAATTCCCTTGCACCAGACCAGTCTCCTTCCTTGACCGTCGAAGACCTAATAACTGCAAGCGGAAGAATTACCTTTCTTGATTTCTTTATAGAACGCATTAGGTCAAGATCAAATCCGATATTTCTCAGCACAATATTCATAACCTCATCGCTCTTTGCTCTTATCCCATAACTATTCAATTCATCCTTTATCACTTTTCCTTTTCTCAATTTGTAAATATCTATCAATGTATTGGACAAAGAGTCTGGCTCGGGGAAAAGCATGTCAACACCGATAATCTTTGCTTTTTCTTTTGTAAGATAGTCAATCACCTGGGCATAGTATAATCGCGGCCAATTCCTGAATCTGCCTAATTTCTGAATACTAAAATCATCTATGTCCACAACAACTATATCGGTGGAATTATAGTGCTTGGTGCGTAAAAACATTCGCAGGTCATATGTTTTAAGTTCTAATGGGAAATACAGGTATAGAAAAACATTCGTGAAAACAAAAATAAAAATCGCGCAAAAAATTCCAAGCAGAAAAACTACAATCACCCTTTTCAAGAAACACCCACTCCGTCCAATAGTGCAGTAACAAAGATATTGGGGTTAAATGCCACAATGTCATCCATATCTTCGCCAACACCAACGTATCTAATTGGAATTCCAATTTCGCTTACAATTGGAAATACGATTCCACCTTTTGCAGTGCCATCTATTTTCGTTAGAATAATTCCTGTGATATTCAATTCATCCTTAAAACTCTTTGCTTGTATAACTCCATTTTGACCTGTAGTCGCATCAATTACCAAAAGGGTATCCTGCGGTAGGTCTTGCCTTTTCTTTCTAAGAACTTTTTCTACTTTTTTAATCTCACCCATCAAGTTTTTTCTTGTATGAAGTCTTCCAGCTGTATCTACTATAATCGCTTCATATTTTTTCTTCAATGCCGATTCGACTGCATCAAACACAATAGAAGCTGGATCCTGCCCTAACTGCGATTTTAGTACATCAACTCCAACTCTCGCTCCCCACTGACATAATTGTAAAACACCTGCCGCTCTGTAAGTATCCGCAGCAACGAGTAGAACGTTTTTCCCGGAATTTTTAAATAAACCCGCAAGTTTTGCAATAGAAGTAGTTTTTCCCGTTCCGTTAACTCCAACCACCATAATTGTATGCGGAGCAGTAATCTCCTTCTGGACAGGTTTTGCTTCTTCAAGCATTTCTATCAAAATCTGTTTAAGCCCTTTCTTGAGATTCTCTTTATATTTGGATTCCCTTCGCAGATTCCTCAAACGATGAATTATCTCCATTACAGATACATAACCAAGGTCAGCCGAAAGTAGACCTTCCTCTAACAGGGGGATATTTTTTTCAAGACTCCTATCCTTGAAAACTGTATTTGCAGCAAAAATCCTCTGTAATTTATCTCTTGTTTTAGATAAGCCATGCTTGAATTTACTGAATATCAGATTCTCTTTCATTGACTAACTCTTGAGATGAACTACGGGACAATACTCTTTTACGAGATTCTAACCGAAGCGACGGTTGAAACATTGGGTTCTGTCATGGTAATACCGTAAAGATAATCAGCACATTTCATTGTCATTTTATTATGGGTTATAACAATAAGCTGACTTTTTTCCCTGAAATCGCCAAGAAGAGAAATAAACCTCTCTACATTAGCATCATCAAGGGGAGCGTCTATTTCGTCAAGCACACATATGGGTGATGGCTTAATCAGATAGAAGGCAAACAACAAGGAAATTGCGATTAAGGTTCGCTCACCTGTGGACAGGGAGGCGAGTTTTCCAACTTCCTTGTGCTTTGGCTTCGCAACAATCGTTATGTCTGCTTCAAGAGGGTCACTTCCACTAAGCAAAAGGTCGCTTTCCCCGCTTTCAAACAGTTTATTGAAAATAATCTTAAAATTTTCTCTTACATTGTTAAATGTTGATAGAAATTTTTCCTTCGCAACAGAATCAATATGTTCTATAGTCTTAAATAGGTCTTTCCTTGCCTCCAATAGATCAGTTTTCTGTGTCAATAAATCTTCCCTTCTGCTTTCAATTCTTGCTAAATCCTCAATCGCCATCAAATTAACAGGTCCGAATCTTCTCTTCCTCTCTTCGAGAATCTTTATTTCTTCCGAAACTTTATCCTTCGCGTAAACACTAACTTCTCCGTCATAATGGGAAATGTCAACCTCGTATTCTTGCTTTACCCGGCTCTCAATATTTTTTCGCTCAGCCTCGAGTTTCACTTTTTCGATATTCAATTCTGAAATTTTCTCATAAAGACCTTTTTCGTTGTCTATTACTCCTTCTTTTTTTTCTTTTACTTCTTCTATCTTTCTTTCCATACCTTCCTTTTTCTCGCCAATTTCAACCAACTGTTCGTTCAGTTTCTGTTCTCTACCGCCAATAACCACTTTTTCTTTTTTAAGAACCTCTTCTTCCATGGTGATTTCAGCCAGTTCTTCCTCGAAATTCTTAATCCTTGAGATGTTTTCATCCAGCTTTTCAGTGCTATCATTAAGTTCTTTAAGCTTCGCTCTTAACATTTCTCTGGTAGCCTTCGCTTCGCCCTTTAGTTCCACTATTTTTATTTCACCCTTATTAACTCCTTCCCTGAAAACTTGAAGTTGGTCCTGGCTTTCCCTAAATGCCTCCCCACTCTCAACTTCATCCTGGAAAATAATACTGAGTTCCGTATCCTCTTGTCTGAAAACCCTTTCATTATTTAGGACATTGCCCTCCAGGATTTTAAGACTTTGCTTGGCACTCTTGAGCTCATCTTTCAATTTCACAATTCTCTTGATGTTCATCTCATTTTCAAAACACTTTTTTTCGTAAACTATTTCGCTCTCCTTCAACATCACTGAGCATTTTGAGAATTCAATATTAACCTGCTCGAACTTTTTCGAACTTTCTTTCTGTTCTTTTTCAATTTTCTGCATCTCCACTGTTTTCTCTTCCATTAGATTCTTCAGCTGTTTCATCTCCTCAATGTTCTTCATAATTTTGTCACCGAGCCCTATCAACTCCCTATGAGCTCCTTTTCCAACAAAAAGAACGCCCCCTGAGACAACATCTCCTTTTAGCGTTACGAAATTGCATTTGGAATGTTTCTTGTAGAGTTCAATTGCATCATCAATTGTTTCACATAGAAAAAATCGGTCAAAGAAGTTCGTAATTTGCTTAATTATCTCTTTCTCAGCTTTTACATTCAGATAATCCGAAAGCCTCCCGATAACTCCTTTTTCTTGAATGGCTTGCGTAGCTTCTGAATCCACAAAGCCAAGAAGAATTCCTATCCTTACATCCTTCCCTTCAGCCATTCTGAGAACATCGTTCAACTTTTTCTTATCCGTAAGAATTACGGTTTGTATGAGTGACTCAAGAACCCCTGCCAAGGCTTCCTTCTTATCCTTAGAAATATCGATAATGTCAGCCAAAATCGAAAGAGATTGTTTCCTGTTAAGAGTTTTTACAAGTTCATCGTACCCTTTTCTGTCCTTTTGGAAACTCTTTAGAAAATCTGCTTCCTCACGTAGTATATTTTGCCTTTCTTCCAGATGTATAAGTTCACTATGCTTTTTCCGTTTGCTTTCCTCAAACCTGTCCCAGGATTCTCTCTTTTTCGAAAGTTTATCTCTTGTTCGCTTTTCTTCTTCCTTTTTTTCCCTTAATTCTGTTTCAAGTTTTACCAACTCCTGTTTCGTTTTTTTATTCTCACAATCCAGCTCGCTCAATTCAAGATTCAAGCTGGAAATAATCTCTTCCCTATTCTTTGCATCCGCGGTTTCTGAAATTTGTCTTTCCTTTAACTCATCTATTTTAGTCGTGCTATTTTCCTTTTTTTCCCGGGCATCTTCGTAATCGCTTTTTTTCTGCATAAACTCAGTTTCAAGCAGAGATACTCTTTCCTTCCGTTCTCCATTCTCTGCTTCCATTTTTGCTATCTCATCGGTTTTTTTCAGATCTTCTTTCTTCTTCTCGTCGACCAAGTTTCTTATTTCGGTTATTTTTTGCCTGATAAAATCATTCTCCTTTTCAATATACACCTTTTGAGAAAGAATGCTCTTTCCCCTTTCTCCAAGTACGATCAAATTTTCCTTAATCCTTCTCACTTCTTCTTTTGTTCTATTATCATCCTCTATTAAACTACTGGCACTCTGACTCATTTCACGCACATTTGCAGTTTCTTCCTGCAGTTCTGCTTCAAGAGATTCAATAATGCTTAGTTGCTCTTCTCTCGATTCCCTTTCTAATTCTATTTCTTTCTCTATATGGGCTATTTCTTTTGAGAACATCTCGTATTCAAGATATGACAGCATTAACCTGTTTTCCTTGAGTTTCAAATTTATTTCCCTATATTTTTTTGATCTTCCAACCTGTCTCTTTAATGACCTCCATTGCTTTTCAACTTCTTCAAGAATATCATTTACCCTTATCAAGTCCGTCTTTGTTAACTCCAATTTGGCAAGAGAATTCTTTTTATGAGATTTGTACTTCGCAATCTCTGCTGCCTCTTCAAAAAGCCCTCGTCTGGCTTTTGAATTGGAACTTAAAATGGTCTCTATCATTTCGCTTCTGAAGATGGAGTATGCCTCTGCTTTCAAACCAGTGTTAAGGAATAGGTTAACAATATCTTTTAACCTAACATTGGAACGATTGATAAAGTATTCACTTTCTCCTGATCTGTAAAATCTGCGCGTTATTGCCACCTCTTCATATGAGATTGGAAGCAAACCATCATTCTCGATGACAGCCGTAACCTCTGCAAAATTAAGAGGTTTATACTTCTCAGATCCCTTAAATATAAAATCTTCCATCTTTTCGCCACGCAAATTGAATGGATTCTGCTCTCCCAATACCCATTCGATGGCTTCAAGAACATTGGTTTTTCCACAACCATTCGGACCAACGATACCAACTATCCCCGAATCAAATTCAAAAGAGGTTTTAGTCGGGAAAGATTTAAACCCAATAATCTCAAGTTTGTTCAACTTCATATGTAGAATATATCACAAAGAAAGGGATTGGTCAATCAAAAAATAGGGGATTATAGCGGGGGAAGGATTTGAACCTTCGACCTTTGGGTTATGAGCCCAACGAGCTACCAGACTGCTCCACCCCGCGATGTAGGATAATACATAACATAAAAAAATATCCTTGTCAAGCCTTTTTGCTTAACGCATTGCATTTCAAACAATGACAACATTGGCAAAAAAGTCCTTGACTAACTCAATAAAATATTATAGTATGTTGGATTATGGTAAGTATTTGATGGCGGGGAAAAAATGAAAAGAGAAGAAAGTGATTTACTGATAAGAAATATCGGGCAACTCCTAACCATTCCTGCCAATGGAAAACCTGTTGTAAACCCAACAAACTCGTCTCTTGGAATAATAAAGAATGCTTACATTTCAATAAAAAACGGAGAAATAAACGAGATTGGTTCAGGTACTGCTCGGATACCTGCAAAAAAAATAGTAGATGCAAAGAAAAAAATGGCAATGCCGGGCTTTATTGACGCTCATACGCACCTGATATTTGCCGGAACAAGAGAGAAGGAATTCTCTATGAGGATGCAAGGCAATGACTATCTTACTATAATGAAACAAGGGGGCGGAATAAAATCTACTGTCACAGAGACAAGAAACGCAAGCAAAAAACAGCTCTTTAACAATGCGAATGAGTACCTGATTGAAGCACTCTCATGGGGGACAACAACCTGTGAGGTGAAATCCGGTTATGGACTATCAACAACCGAAGAGATAAAAATACTTGAAGTTGCCAAGATGCTTCAAGAGAAAACCGTTGTTGACATTATTCCGACTTTCCTTGGGGCACATGACATACCCGATGAATATAAGGGACGCAAAAAGGAATATGTGGAACTTGTAAAGGATGAAATGATACCTGAAGTGAGAAAAAGAAAACTTGCCAGATTCTGTGACGTATTCTGCGAAAAAGGTGTCTTCAACAAAAAAGAATCAGAGTCTATTCTTCTAACCGGACTAAAAAACGGGATGAACACTAAAATCCATGCCGAAGAATTCACCAATATAGGTGGGAGTGAACTCTCTTTGAAGGTAGGAGCAACATCCTGCGACCATCTTCTCTATACACTCGATGCGGGCTTGAAATCGATTAAGAAAGCAGGAACAATTGCAGTGCTACTTCCAGGAACGAACCTTTATCTTAAGAAAAGAAAAATACCCCCTGTCAAGAAAATGAGAAAATACAAAATACCAATCGCAATTGCAACTGATTTTAATCCCGGGAGTTGTCCTGTACTCTCGATGCCTGTTATGCTTTCTCTGTCCTGTATGTTTTATGGCTTGACAGCTGAAGAATCCATTGTTGGTTCTACTATAAATGCCGCATTTGCCGTGAAAGAAGAGAATTACCGGGGAAGCATAGAGAAAGGGAAATCCGCTGATATTATAATTACGGATCTAAAAGACTACAGCCAACTACCTTACTGGTTTGCTCAAAACCACATCCTGTATGTAATTAAAAACGGGCAAATCGTAGTCTCTTGAGAAAAGGAGGTAATCCAAATTGAAGGAAGAAATAGAAAAAGGACTGAAGGCTCTCAGAGAAGGGCATTCAGAAAAATCGAAAGAAATATTCTCCGCCATAATTGATGAGAAACCGGAAAATGCGACATCTCATCTTGGGTTAAGTTTCTCGTTGATTAACATAGGCGATTTTCCAGAAGCAGAAAAGCATATGAAGGCAGCTCTTAGTTTATTTGAAACCCAGTTCAACTTACAGGAAGCATACATCGCAGCAAAGGAACTATTGAAGATAAAATCCTCCAATCCCGATTATGTCACTAACCTTCTAAGAATCTATATCAAACTCAATTTTACAAGGTCTTTCGCTGATTTGCTGCTTCAGGTACATGAGAAAAATAAAATTCCTGATGAAGAGATTCAAGATTTGCTTTCAAAAATTGTATCTTTAATAAAGGAAGAAAATATCAAATCCTTATTGACTTTCAAGAAAAAGAGTAAAGCAAAGGAAGAAGAGAAATTAAACCCCTTCGAAAACCTCGAACTTGCCAATTTGCTTTTTGAGATTGGGTCGACCGATGAAGCAAAAAGTGAATATTACAAAACCGCCCGTGCTTTTCTCAGTAAAGAGCTAAAAGATAAAGCTTTGGAACTGCTCGTAAAAATAAAAGAACTGTATCCTGACGACGAAGAATTGGAGAATCTTAAGAATGAGATAGATTCTTTTGGAACGAAAGAGGAAATTGTAGACATCGGTGAAAGGTTGAATAAATTAAAAAAACTTGTACCCTCTTTAGAAAATGAGAATGAAGCAAGGGTAAGATACTCAACTGCAATTCTTTTCAAGGAATATTCAAGATTCGAAGAAGCAGAGCAGGAACTCGATGAGATTTTTACAATGCCGAAATCACCGGAAAAAATAAAAGCCTATGTACTTCTTAGCCAAATCTATCTCGATTCAAAGGATGAGATAAGAGCCGTGAAAGTACTTAATGATGTGATGGAAAGAGAAGAATTCATCGAAAATGAAATCGTACCTCTGCAATATAAACTGGGGTCAATCTACGAGAGAATGCAGAACTACGAAAAAGCCAAGGAAATTTTCGAAAACGCACTTTCCAAAGATCCCGAATATCTGGATCTTGTTGAAAAGGTTAAGCAGATAAAAGAACTAATGGAAAAGCAAGTCCAAAAACCTGAAGATGTAGTTCCAGAAGAGCATAAGAAAAAAACTCCAGTCCAACCGGCAATAGACGAGAAGCTGTTAGCAGAGGAAGAAGAAGAACCCGAAAAACAGACGCTAAAAGAACGCATTCTTTATATATAAGGAGAGAAAATGGAATACGAATCTTTTTACAATTTTTTACAAGAACCCTTTTCGAACGTTCCTGACCCTCAATTCTTCTATAGCGGTCCCGAACATGCTAAGCCATTTCTTCGAATTATGTATTCAGCACAAAAAATGAAAGGTCTTGTTATTCTCACTGGTAATGTTGGAACAGGGAAAACAACACTATCAAGGAAAGTACTTGCTGCACTTCTAAACGAAAAACAATATCTGCCCGGAATGCTTGTGCTTACCATGGATGAATACCCAGCTTACTGGCTCACATCAAAAGTCGCACAACTTCTGCAAATAGAAGATGAGACTCCGGATGTTGCAAAGATACAGTTGATAGCAAGAAAACTCTCTGAACTGAAGAAGAAAGGGAAAAAACCTATTATTATAATAGATGAAGCAAATAAACTTCAAAGCGATGCTAATCTTGAAGAACTAAGAAGTATTATGAACATCGAAGACGAAGAGCAAAAACTAATAACATTTATTCTTTCTGGTATGCCGACTCTCAAGCAAAATATTTACAAAAACGAATCCTTGAAACAGAGAATTGCGTATCTTATTTCCTTAGAACCATTATCAAAAATCTCAACCGAGGATTATGTAAAATACAGATTAAAAATTGCAGGTGCAGAAGAAGAGATTTTCACGGACACTGCATTCGAAATAATTTACAGATGGAGCAGAGGCAGACCCCGATTAATAAACACTATCTGCGATAATGCGCTTTTCGAGGGAGTCTTACTTCAGAAAAAACCGATAACCGATGAAATTGTAGATATTGCTGCAGACTCCCTTGGACTAAAAACACCGCAGGAAACCGAATAATGACGAATGTCAATGCACTGAAAAGCCAGGCAGCAAAACTGGTTGTTAAGGGTAATTATGCTAAGGCACTTGGAATCTATTCCAAAGTTAAAGAAATGGATCCAGGTGAACCTAGTATATATAACCTTATTGGAGACGTCCTGCTTAAAAAGGGGAAAAAGGAAAAAGCCATTGCTGAATTTGGCAAAGCACTCGAACTTTACAAGAAGGTCCAATATTATCCTAATGCCATCGCCGTTTGTAAAAAGATAATCAGAACGGATAAAGAACAAGCTCTAGTATATAAGGATTTAGCAGACCTCTATGTGCAAAGAGGTTTCATCGGGGAGGCTGTCATAAATTATCTTGAGTATGCATCACGTATGAGAAAAGATGGAAACAAAAATGAAGAGATAGAAACCTATAAAAAAGTGATAGAATTAGGACCTTCAAAAATTGACATCAGGCAAAGGTTGGTTGACCTCTACATTGCAGAAGGTGAAAATCAAGCAGCCGTTGAGGAATTGGAGAAACTCGAAGAACTTCTTATTCAGAAAGGCGAGCAAGCAAAATTACCTGAAATCGAAGAGAAACTCGCTAATCTGAAAGTTGAAGGAATAGCAACGGAAACTAAAGAAAAAAAAGAACTTACTGTAAAACAGGGATTCACCGTTGAAGATATGATGACTGAAGGAACCAAAATCGAAAAAAAGGAAGAAAAGGTAAAGCCGGAACAAAAACTGGAAGAGAAAGAAGTAAGAGAAAAAGCAGAGGAAGAAACTATATCATTGGAAGAGGAATTAAAAAAGCTTGAAGCAGTGAAGAGAACTTCGGAACATGCAAAGATTGATGTCGACAATCTTCCACCCCCGGGTAAGTCGGAATTACAGGCTGCACCAACACAATGGACGAATTTCGAGGAACTCGGAGACCTATGCCTGTCAGTAAATTCGAAAAACGAAGCCATTGACTATTTCTACAAAGCAACTCAGCAATATCTTGAGGAAAACAACTATGAAGGAGCCATAAATCTTTTCAAAAGGATAATCGAAATAAGACCTCTCGAGTTAAGACCTAGACAGAAGTTGATAGAAATTTCTCTTAAGAAAGACGACAAAAATAGTGCAGCCGAATGGAATCTGGATCTCGGAAGATGCTTGTATAAGAAGGGAGCGATTGAGGAAGCCGATAAGGCATTTGGTCGTGCTCTGAACCTTTCTCACAGAAAAGAAAAGATAAAGAAGCAAATTTCAGAGATTAAAGGTGAAGAAGAGAAAAAACCGGAAATGATTGTGCAAGAACCATCCATCTCACTTGGAGAGCTACTTGAGGAAGAAAAAACCAAGTCAGGGAAATTCAGCGTTGCCGAAGAAATCGAAGCAGAAAAACCAGTGACCTTTGAAGACATTCTTGAAGAATTTAAAGAGGGTGTCCTCGAGAATATCGAAGATGAGGATTTTGACAGTCACTATGACCTCGGAATAACATACAAGGAAATGGGTTTAATCGATGAAGCAATTCTTGAATTTGAAAAATCCTCTAAAGGGGAAAACACGGGATTGAAGTCTTTTGAAATGCTTTGTGACTGCTTGATGGACAAAGGAGATCTTGCTGGTGCAGAAGAGATAGTTAAACAGGCTCTTGAAATGAAAGGTCATAAGGATATTGACTTCCTTGGTTTGAAATACAATTTGGCTAATATTTATGAAAACACAAACAAGAATGAAAAAGCTATCCAACTGTTTTCTGAAATAATAAATTCCGATGAATCATTTATGGATGCAGCAACCAAATTGAAAGAATTGCAGGAAAGGACAAAAAAACCAACAGTGGGAAAGAAAGTCAAGAAAGAGGAAGCTAAAAAAGAGCTCAAAGAAAGCAAAAAAGCCAAAGAGGAAAAGAAAGAAGATAAAAAGGCAAAAATAACTGAAAAATCAAAGCAAGAATTGCCTAAGGAAAAAGCAAAAGTCAAAAGAAAAAAGAAAATCTCTTACATTTAGGATTAAATCCTTAAAAGAAGGGAGTTAAAGTGGACTATGAAAATTTTTACAAATTGAAATTACACCCTTTCTCGAGTTCCCCTGATGAGAGGTTCTATTATAACAGTCCACAGCACCACAAGGCGATTGTTAAACTAACTCATGCAGCGGAAAATATGGTCGGTTTAGCAATACTCCTGGGAGACATTGGAACAGGAAAGACAACACTTTCGCGTAAACTGCTCGATTCTCTGACATCCTCCGAAGAATTCGAGGTCGCTCTTCTCGTTATGATTCATTCTGAAATCACGCCTATATGGTTATTGAAGAAGATTGGAAATCAATTCGGTGCTGAGTTAGAAACCAATGATAAAATCGAAATCATATCCAACATTTACCAGCAACTTATGAAAGTCAAGGATGAAGGAAAAAAAGCGATTGTTTTAATAGATGAAGCGAATATGCTTAAAAACAAGGAAATTATGGAAGAACTTAGGGGACTATTGAACATTCAATTTGAGGAAGGACATCTTTTAACTTTCATTCTTTTTGGACTTCCAGAAATGGAAGATTGTTTAAAACTTGATAGACCGCTTTATCAACGCGTATCAATGCGAATCCTGCTGGGTTCACTATCCTCCGAATCGACAAAAGAATATATTAACCTTAGAATATCAGTAGCAGGCAGGGAAAACCCTCTATTTACAGATGAAGCTATGGATATAATACATGAATTTTCAAAAGGAAAACCAAGAATGATAAACACCATCTGTGACAATGTTTTGCTCGAAGGATATCTCCTGAAGAAACCACTTATTGATGAACATTTGGTGAAAGAAGTTGTTCAGGATCTTGGACTTTCGGATTAAATGGGTTTCTGCGACCTTCACATACATTCCTTTTACTCGGATGGAACTTACTCCCCGGCTGAGATTATCAATAAGGCTAAGACTAAGAACCTCGATGCAATATCAATAACAGACCACGACGAAATAAAAGCAGTCGGTATAGCAAAATCTCACGGAAATAAAGAAAATATTTCCGTAATAGCGGGAGTTGAACTTAGTGCTATATACAAAAACACTGAAATTCATATTCTGGGCTATCTTTTTCATGAGCAGGACGAAAAACTCAATAAAACACTTACCGAAATGAGACAACATAGAGAAAATAGGGCAAGAAACATTCTTAAAAAACTCCGGCATTTTGGTTTCGACATCGAATTCGAAAATGTTAAGAGATTGGCTGGAAAAGGTGCAGTTGGAAGGCCTCACATTGCCCAAGCTATGCTTGATACAGGAAATCTACGAAACTATAAGGAAGCCTTCACAAAATATATCGGTAATGGAAAACCATGTAATGCTCCGAAGTTTAGATTGAATCCACCCGATGCAATCGGATTAATCAAAGAAGCCGGTGGAGTTCCCGTATTAGCTCATCCTGGAAATATCAGGAACGATAAGATTGTCAAGGAATTATTGAATTCAGATTTTGGCGGAATTGAAGTCTGGCATCCGGACCATTCATCAAAACAAATCCACAACTATCTTGAGATTACAAAGACTGAAAACCTCGTTGCAACCGGTGGTTCCGACAGTCATGGCAACATACCGACAAAATCACCAATTGGAGGAATAGCAGTGGATTCAAGTGTGGTAGATGCACTAATAAACTACAAGAATACTTACCTGTGATGATAGTTGTCTACTTCTTATCTTTTCATTATTCCCGAAAACCGCAACATTCAATTGAAACCTATTGAAAGAATAGCCACAACCGGCAGAATACAGTATTTCATCTCTCTTCTTCACATCTTCCAGAGCCATCCCTAACCGTGCAGAGAATAAACTATGAGAACGATTTTCCCCCTTCTTTTTTACCAATTTAATTATCTTTTCCTCTGTTTTGGTTGCCTTCCCTCCGAGATTGGAAAACTCCACACCTGAATTAAAGCTAAGTTTCTCATCTCCAGTCTCATAATCCAGGTCCATGGAAACATTCCATTTTTTGAAAAACCTAAGAGAAGCTCCACTTCCTATTCTTGGGTTAATTCTATCACTATCATAGTCGCTCCAGAAAACTTTCGAGAAAGCATCTTTGAGTACAAAACCAACTATCACTGTATTTCTGCTGTATGCAAATCCAATATCAAGTCCAAAACCGTTTCCCGAATCAATATTGCTCGATGCATCAACGGGTGAGTTTTCCAATTTTACTAATTTTGCCGAACCCAAAGTCGCCCTTATGTACTTCAGATTTATTCCAAACAGAGGTACATTTTCAAGGCTTTCGAACATCTCGCTTGCAACTGAAGTAATGCTAAAACAGAACTCATCCGCACCATATTCAAGCCTTGATTCGATGCTTACTGTTTCGCTGTATTCTTCGGAAAAAGCAAATTCCTCAAGTTTCCTGTCAACTCTTGAAAGAGGTCGAAGTGAAATTCCGGTGCCAGCAGACGCAAATGAAAAAAAATCAAATTTGTATTCGAAAACATCCATAAAACCCTCCTGCTCGAAGGTGGGTTCTCTATTGTTCTGAAAGTCAATGGTTATGTAATCTCCGCTTAGAAAACATAAGCCAGCCGGATTATAAAAAGAGCTTAGCGGTTCATCAATAAGGGCAATGCCTGTGCATCCCATTCCGCGGGAACGCGCACCCGGACACAAACCACTATAGCCATCCGATGGTATCGGGGAAGGAAAAACCATTTTAGTTACGGATAGAAACAGAAAAATGGACAAAGCAAATATACTCAAATTACCAGTTTCACCTTTAATCACAGATGAATTATAACTCTTGTGTTTCGTTTTGTCAACAAATTTCTAAAAAGCCGCCTCAGAGAGATTGTGCGTTTACAATAAAAAAAGGGGGGAAATATTACAGTTGACATTGCATTGAAAACTGCTATAATGTCTTTGTATATTTGAAAAGGAGGTCATATGTTGAATATTTTTCTTTCTCTTTTCTTGTTTTTTGCGGTCGACAGACCGGCTCCTCCTTCTTATGTCAGGGACATAATTCACAAGAAGAGCTGTCCGGTATCAGTCGACGTGGATTCCATTCACTCCTACGATGCACTTTCGTATACGATAAATTTGTCTATCGACCCAGGAACAGAGTTTATAGATGGATTTACAGAAGTTTCCTGCGAGGTTGTTTATCCTTCCATCGACACAATTACTTTTGACTTTTATGATATGGTTATTGAGAGTGTTTTAGTAGATGGTATTGAAACAGGATACGATTACGGAGGTGGATACTTAAATGTTTTGCTTCCCTCGTCTGTAACAACTGGTGAAACGTTGGTTGTTCATATAGCATATAATGGCTATCCACAGCTGCATTCAACACCCTTCTGGCCAGAAGGCATTTCTTTCTTAAACCAGGTTATATATACACTTCAATGTCCTGAAGGTTCAAGATACTGGTATCCATCCTGGGATAAACCATTTGATAAGGCAACAATCGAAATGATTATGACCGTTCCGGATACACTCTTCCTCTGCTCAAACGGAGTACTTGAAGATTCGACCAATACAGGTGGCGGAGTGATTACCTATACCTGGAAGCACGATTATCCGGCAGCTACCTATCTTCATCTATTTGCGGCTTCAAATTATGTTCAACTCGCTGATACAACTGGAGCGGTTCCTATAATCCATTATGTATATCCTGAAGATTCTGCCAGCGCAGTAGCCGATTTTGCAATAATTCCCGAGGCAATAGGTCTCTATTCTTCGATTTTTGGACCATATCCCTTTGAGAAATTCGGATTCAATGAGAGTGAGGTAGGTGGAGGTATGGAGCATCAGACAAATGTATCTCTGGGAAGTTTCCTAATAACGGGAACGGGAACTTATGAGTTAGTTTTCGTTCATGAACTTTCACACCAGTGGTGGGGCGATATGGTTACTCTTGTTGACTGGCGTCATTGCTGGTTAAACGAAGGCTTTGCCACCTATTCCGAGGCTCTGTGGTGGGAACATCTTTATGGCAAACAAGGTCTAAAAGAGTACGTGACTGACCTTCAAAATCAATACATAAGCTGGGAAGCGGGCGGTCATCTATTCCCGATTTTCGACCCACCCTTGCAGTATTTATATTCCACTACCACTTATGAAAAGGCAGCATGCGTTTTGCATATGCTGAGATTTCTCATAGGAGACAGTTTGTTCTTCACTACACTCAAAACATACGGTGTAAACTACAAATATAAAAATGCAAGCACGGATGACCTCAAAAACACCTTTGAACAGGTTACCGGTAAACAGCTGGATTGGTTTTTCAACGAATGGATTTATGGTGGTGGGTCTCCCAAGTTCTACTACACTGTCTTCTATAACGCAACCGCTGATTCCATTTCACTATTAACTATGAGTGAATCTAACACACAAACAAATTACAACATGCCCGTTGAGATAAAATTTGAAACCAATCTTGACACACTTGTAGATACCATTACAATAAAATCTACCGCAATAGAAAACTTCTATGTGTTTTCGTCAGCGCTCGACACAGTAATCTGTGATGAGTTTAATTGGATACTAACAAGAGGATTTATAAACGAAGTACCACAGCTTTCTTACGTAATCCCCGGCGACACAAAAGTAGATATTTTCTGGCATGCATTCTACGATACCACCATATATAAGTACAATATCTTCTATTCAACAGACTCGGTAGGAGGATGGCTAAAAGATAACCCGACTCCTATTGATTCAACATGTTGGACTGTTTCTGGTCTTCAAAATAATCAAAAATACTACTTCAAAATAGACGCAGTAAATAGAAAAGGATACCAGAGTGACTCTTCCGCATATCTTCAGACAACACCACTTGCATTTCCAATGGACAGAGGGCTTCTGGTCGTTGATGAAACAATGGATGGTAACGGAAGTTCTCCAATTCTGCCTACCGATGCAATGGTAGACTCATTTTACAATTATATGCTAACACCTTTTCCATACACCAAATGGGATTGTGCAAACAATGGACTTCCTCCTCTCGACACACTTGCACACTATGCCCAGATACTATGGCATGATGACGATATGGGATTCAGCACCATTAACAATTGCAGCGATAGACTCATCACATACTGCTATAATGGCGGCGGTTTTATCCTGAGTGGATGGAGAACATTGAAGACCTTTACGAATTCTATGCTTGACTTCTATGGAATAGGGAATCCTGAAGAAATACCCTCTCCAAAATTTAACGGCATTCACGGTTTACTGGGTTACAACGATGTTCCTGTGGATTCTTCAAAGATGCTATCATCCTGGAACTGGATGCTGAATTATGGCTGGCATTTTAGTTTGAACAAGGGTGATTCCATTGCACTCATAGAGTCTCCGGATACCCTTTATGATAGTCTAATAACGGGGATAAGGAACATCTCAGGAAATACAAAATATGTCATACTCGGTTTTCCACTTTATTTCATGGAAGGAGCGGACGCACGAACTTTTCTGCAGAAAGCACTGGTAGACGTAGGAACAGGTGTTGCGGAAACAAACATCGGGAAAACGAAAGACATTTTCATAGGAAAACCTTATCCTGAACCGTTTTCAACAAAAACCAATTTTTCGATTTCTCTCCCCTACTCTGCCATTGTTGACATAACTGTTTTTGATGTTTCCGGAAGGATGGTGAAAACTATTTACTCAGGAAAATTATCTCAAGGAAGACGCATTTTCTCCTGGAATGGAAGAGATAATCGAGGAAATTCAACTGCAAGTTCCATCTACTTTATCCGCATCAAGACAAACAAAATATGCAAAGTGCAGAAAGTTGTCGCGATAAGATAACTGTTCTTGAAATATTTCGTGTTTTTCTATGTTAATTTCTGGCTACCAAATCAGTAAACAGCAAATAGAAAAAATTAGCAAATAAAAATAAAGGAAAACACAATTATTGTCCAGCCGTGAAATAACCGTGGCAAGAAAGGCAGCTATTAGCTAGTAGCAAATAGTAAATCCCAAAACCACGAAATTAGGAAATTACAAAATTATGAAAGTCTCTTAAATTCTCTTTCAATCCCTGTGTTTTTCTGTGTAAATCTATGGCAAAATGTCTTGGTGGGGTGGTTGGGAATACACTAATAATTGTTTCCTCTGTGTTGCCTTCGGCTTCGCCAGGGCGTTCTCTGTGGTTAGGTATGTCTGAAAAAATGGGGTCAAGAAATGGGGTCTATAATCAAAAAATGAGATATATTAGTTACCTTTTTTATGATATAATGAGGAGGAATATGGCATGGTCGCAGATGTGGCTTATGGGGTCC